>Ga0326728_10014001_pt1 | contig 17212 bp, 13 predicted proteins | sample MB3enrmetagenome_FD_207602 | JGI IMG/M metagenome (GOLD analysis project Ga0326728, IMG submission 207602) | Lab enriched peat soil microbial communities from McLean, Ithaca, NY, United States - MB31MN | ecosystem: Environmental > Terrestrial > Soil > Wetlands > Peat | place: USA: New York...
TTTCTTGCCTTCGAACTGGAACGGTTTCGTCACCACCGCCACCGTAAGTGCGCCCTGCTCCTTGCCGAGGCGGGCCACCACGGGCGCGCCGCCCGTGCCCGTGCCGCCGCCCATACCGGCAGTGATGAAGACCATGTCGGCGCCGCTGAGGTGGTCGCGGATGACTTCGCTGTCGTCGAGCGCCGCTTGTCGGCCGATGTCGGGATTGCCGCCGGCGCCCAAGCCCTTGGTGAGTTGGGCACCGACTTGGAGCTTGATGGGGGCGAGGCTGACCCCAAGCGCCTGCAGGTCGGTGTTCGCGGCGATGAACTCTACACCGGGCAGGCCCGAGGAAATCATGGTGTTGATGGCATTGCCGCCACCGCCACCGATGCCCACGACCTTGATGCGCGCCCCCAACACCTCGCTCCGTCCAACCAACTCGATCATCGTCCCCTCCTCCCCGGCCCCGCGGGCACTCAACAGTCGACAGTCAAGAACTCAGCGGCCGCGCTGGTGTTCGCATTCTGGACTTTCCACCAACAACTTTCAACTTTCAGCTCCCGACTCTCGATATCAACTCATATCAGAAGAACGCCTCGACCCAGCCTCTGAGCCGCTGGCGCATCCTGCCGGCGAAGCGCGAATCCTCGCCGCGCACTGGAATATGATCGCGCGGCCGGACGCCGTAATACACCAGACCGACTGCCACGGTGAAGCTCGCGTTGTCCGCCAGCTCCGCTGGGCCTCCGCCGTTCAGGGCCAGTGGTGTACCCATGCGCACCGGGCTCTGGAACACTTGCTCCGCCAACGGCACCATGCCTTCGAGCAAGGCGGTCCCACCGGTCAGGACGATGCCGGAACCGAGGCCTTCGTCGAAGCCGCACTTCACGATCTGATGGCGTGCGAGCGTCAGGATCTCTTCCACCCGCGCCTCGATGATCTGGCTCAGGAGGTGGCGCGAGAGCAGGCGCGGCGTGCGTCCGCCGAGGCTCGGCACCTCGACCGACTGCTCGCGCCCGACCAGGCGCGCCAAGGCGCACCCGCTCCGTTGCTTGAGGATCTCCGCATCGCGGAACGGCGTCCGCAGGCCGGCGGCGACGTCATTGGTCACGTAATTGCCGCCGAGCGAGAGCACCGCGGTGTAGCGCAACGCGCCTTGATGAAACACGAGCACGTCCGTGGTGCCGGCGCCCAGATCGACCAGAGCGACCCCAAGCTCTTTTTCCTCGGGCGTCAGCACCGCCTCGGCTGCCGCCAGCGGCTCCAAGACGAGATCGGCCACGTGTAATCCGGCACGCTCGCAGCATTTGATGACGTTCTGCGCCGACGTCGTCACCGTGCTGACGATGTGGACCCGCGCTTCCAGTCGCACGCCGGACATGCCGACCGGGGAACGGATACCGTCCTGCCCATCCAACACGAAGTCCTGCGGCAAGACGTGGAGGATGTCGCGATCAGCGGGCAACGCAACGGCGCGCGCCGCGTCGAGCACCCGGCTGACATCGGCTTGGTCGATCTCCGGACCCTTGACGCCAACGACACCGTGGCTGTCGAAGCCTTTGATGTGTCCACCGCCAAGGCTGGCGAAAACGCTGTGGATCTCGCAGCCGGCGGTGACCTCGGCCTCTTTGATCGCGTGCTCGATGGCGCTCACGGTCGCTTCGAGGTTAACCACCACCCCTTTGCGCAGCCCATCCGACGGCGCGGAGCCCGTACCCAGTACCGACAGCGCGTTGTCGTTCAAGTCGCCGACCACTGCCGCCACCTTTGAAGTGCCTATGTCGAGCCCAACGAGCAGTTCCGACTTTTTTGCCATGGCCGTTATTCGTGTTCGTGCTCGGCCACCACCACCCCGCCCCGCTTCTCCTTCCGAGCACGATTCACGATCTTCGCACTACACCCGCAGTGTCCCCTTAGCCGAACGCCCAGCGGCAGGGCGCTCGGCGCGCAGCTTCACGACCACCATATCGCGGAAGGACACATCCACCGCCGCCAACCGCTCCACCTGTCCTTCCCAGGCCGCAAAGACGCGCGCCGAGCGGGCAAGCTTCTCACGCCAACCGCCCCAGCCCAATACCACCGCTGCCGCCGGGCGCAGGGGAAAAACCGTGATGCCTCGGTTCTCATCCACGTGCACCTCCGAGATAGCGTCAAAGCAGTCCAGACGCTGGCACAGCCGCAGCAATCGCAGGGCGCGATGCACACCCACCGGAGTGAACCCCGACAACTTCGCCTCTTCCAAACCGGTGATCAAGGGGAAATCCGGGCTATCGCCGTCGCGCAGGGGACCTAAGATGCGTCCGCTTTGATCGACATAGTTCAGCTCGTCCAGCCGCACGATGGCGACCGGCCGCCGCTCCTCAATCTCGATGCTGAGCCGGTTCGGAAACTCTCGTTGAACCCTGAGGCGCCGGACCCACGGATGGCTCTGCAAGCGCACACGCACTAGGTCCGGAGCCACATCCCAAACGCTGGCAGGCTCATTGACGCCCGCCCATTGCAGAACCTCACTTCGAGTGATGCGGCGGTTGCCGTTCACCTCGATGTTCGTGAGCGCGAAGTACCGATGGGTTTTGACTACGTACAGCGCCCGGGGCAGGCCGTACCACAGGCTGGTAGAAAGGCCGATGCCGCACACGGCGGCGAGCAGGCGGCGCCGGGCGTGATACAGCCCTTCCACCGGCAGCCGCCGCGGACGCCACCGACGATTCTTCTTCACGGCGCGTGCCCGGGGGGTCATGGCGACTCACCCCAGTCGCCGACCAGACGGATTTCGGGTTCGAGGCGCACGCCGCTCATCTCGCGCACGCGGCGGGTCGCCTCCTGCATGAGCCAGCGCACATCGGCCGCGGTGGCGCCCGCGACATTGACGATGAAGTTGGCGTGCTGGTGCGAGAACATCGCACCGCCCCGGCGACAGCCCTTGAGCCCGGACGCTTCGAGCAGCCGGGCCGCAAATTGTCCCGGTGGATTCTTGAAGACGGAACCGGCGTTCGGATACCCGAGCGGTTGATGCGCTTCACGCCGACGTTTCGCTTCCGCGCGTCTGGCGCGGATCGCATCGCCGTCATCGGGTTGCAGCAAGAATTGCAGGTGCGTCACAATGAAGCCGGGCGGCAGATCGAATTGCCGATACCCGAAGTTCAAGGCGCTCCGCGGCAGGTGTTGCACCTCGCCGGCAGCATCGACCCCTTCCACCAGCTCAACGACGTCGGCGATCTCGCCACCGAACGCCCCGGCATTCATCAGCAAGCCGCCGCCGACAGTCCCCGGTATACCCTCGGCGAATTCCAGACCCGACAGGTCGCGCTCGATCGCCTCATTCACCAAGCGCTTCAGGAGCGCAGCGGCTCCCGCACGGACGTGCTGGCCGGTGCCGTTGGCGCGCCACTGCAACGCAGCAAGAGGCCGGCCGAGGTGCAAGACGATGCCACGCACACCACGGTCGCTGACGAGGACGTTGGTACCGCCGCCGAGCACGAACAGCGGGAGAGCCGTCGCGGCGGCAACTGCCCGCACGCGACGGATCTCCAGCGCATCGGTCACCTCCACCCACACCTCCGCCGGCCCACCGATGCGAAACGACGTATGCCGACTGAGCGGCTCGTCAAACCGTACCCGCGATCCAAATGCTTTCTGCAGCGCTTGTCGATGCAGATCGTCCACCGTTCTCGTCCAGCCCCTTCCTCTTTCACTGTACCGTGAATGCCGCCTGGTTTCCCGACAAGGCGCGCACGAGCGCGTCGCCAACTTCGTGAATCGAGCCGGCACCCAGGACCACTACCAGATCACCAGAACGCAACAGCGGCTGCACGGCGCTGACCAGGCCACGGTGATCCGGCACATAAGAGACATCGAGATGGCCGCGCCGCTTCAGGGCAAAGTAGAGCACGTCACCGGTGATGCCCTCGAGTGGTTCCTCACCGGCCGGATAGATGTCAGTCAGAAACAGCTGATCGGCCGCATCGAACGCGTCGAGGAAGTCGCCGAACAGGTCACGTGTGCGGGTGTAACGATGCGGCTGAAAGAGGACAACCAGCCGACGCCCGAAGCCCTCGCGGGCCGCCGCCAAGGTCGCCCGGATCTCCGCCGGGTGGTGGCCGTAATCGCTGACGACCATGATCCCCGCGACCTCACCGCAGACCTCGAAGCGCCGGTGAATGCCACCGAACTCCGCCAGAGCGTCGCGCACGGTGTCGAAGGGCACGTCGAGCTCGGTGGCGGCGGCAAGTGCCGCGAGCGCGTTCAGCGCGTGATGGCGCCCGGGCAACCGTACCGTCAGCGCGCCGATGAGCGTGCCAGCGCGCGCGACCTCGAAGTGCGTCTCCATGCCGCATACGCAGAGATTACGGGCGACGAAATCCGCGTCGGGGGCGGTGCCGTAAGTGATCACGCGCTTGCGGACCTGCGGCACCAGTGCGCGGATGGTCGTGTCGTCGAGGCAGAGGACGGCAGCACCGAAGAACGGAATGCGGTTCATGAACTCGAGGTACGCCGAGCGTACCCGGTCCATGTCGCCGTAGAAGTCCAGGTGCTCCGGATCGATGTTGGTCACGACCGCAATCGCCGGCGACAGTAACAGGAACGTGCCGTCACTCTCGTCCGCCTCGGCCACCATCAAATCGCCTCGGCCCAGCTGGGCATTGCTGCCCAGCGAGTGCACCCTGCCGCCGATGACGACGGTGGGATCGAGGCCAGCGCGGGTCAGGATCGCCGAAATCAGTGACGTAGTCGTGGTCTTGCCGTGCGTGCCGGCGACGGCGACGCCCCATTTCATCCGCATCAGCTCGGCCAGCATCTCGGCACGCGGGATCACCGGGATCTTCAACGCCCGCGCCTGCACGATCTCGGCGTTGGAGTATTTCACCGCGGAGGAGATCACAACCACGTCGATGCTGTCGTCGACGGTCTCCTGGAGATGACCGTAGGTGATCTGCGCTCCCAGCCGGGCGAGGCGACGCGTGACTTCGGTCTCGGCGATGTCCGAGCCGCTGATCACGTGGCCGAGATGCAGCAGCACCTCCGCGATCCCGCTCATGCCGACGCCACCAATGCCGACGAAATGGATATGGCGCGACTTTTTGAACAGCGGACTCATCTCATTCCCCCCTTGCTCATCTCCGCCCCTCCGCTTCTGCCTGCCGGCACACAGTGACGACCCGTTGCGTGGCATCCGGCACCGCCAGGCGCTTCGCCGCGGCAGCCATTGCCTGCAACCGCTTGCGGTCGTCTACCAGCCTGAGCACGCACGCCGCCAACCGTTCTCCACTCAACTCGGCATTCAGAATCAGCTCCGCCGCGCTGTGATCTCGCAGTACCTCCGCATTCTTCCGTTGGTGATCGTCGGCCGCAAACGGGTACGGCACAAGAATTGACGGCTTGCAGAGTGCCGTCACCTCCGCCAGCGTGGTCGCACCGGCACGGCAAATGACGAGGTCCGCACGCCCGTAGGCTTCGTCCATGTCATGCACGAATTCGATGACCTCGGCAGCTACGCCCATCTCGTGGTAGCGCTCTCTCACCCAGGCAGCATCGGCCGCGCCGGTCTGATGGATGATGTGGACACTAGGAACTTGTTTCGCCAGAGTCGGCGCCGCTTCGACCATTGCACAGTTGATGGTATGCGCCCCTTGACTGCCACCGAATGCAAAGATGGTGAAGCGATCCGGCGCCGGGTGTCGGTTGCAGCTGAACTGGCGCACCGGGTTGCCGGTCTGCACCGCCTTGCCGGCGGGAAAAAACTGCGCGCTCTGGGGATACGTCGTGCAGATCCTGCGCGCCAGGCGGGCCAGAACGCGATTGGCGACGCCCGGTTGGGCGTTCTGCTCCAGGAGCACGAGCGGGATGTGCCGCAGCCACGCCGCCAGGGCGATGGGCACCGAACCGTAGCCACCCAGACCAAGCACCAACGTGGGCCGGAAGGTGCCAACGATGTGCCACGACTGCAGCAGGGTCATTGGCAAATGCCACGCGAACGTGAGCGCGCCGCGCAAGCCGCGCCCGCGCACGCCACGCAGCGCGAGCGCGCGAAACGGGAAATGGGTCCGCGGAATGGTGGTGGCCTCCAGGCCGTAGGCGCTGCCAACGAACAGGATGCTTGCATCGCCCCGCGCGGCCAGCGCTTCTGCCACCGCGAGGCCAGGGAAGAGGTGTCCACCCGTGCCGCCGCCCGCTACAACCATACGCATTCCCGCGGCGGGACCTCGACCCACAGGTCCGGCGGGGCCGTTCGCGCTTGGCTCGCTACGGGCAGCCGCCGACGCAACTTGACACAAAAGCAATGGGTACGAAACATCTACCACCGCTACCCCGTCATCCGCGACAAAGATGCGAGGATCCCAATCTGCACCAAGGTGCCGATCAACGCCGAACCACCGTAACTGAGGAAAGGTAACGCAAGCCCTTTTGTAGGCAGCAACCCGAGCACCACCCCAACATTCACCACCGCTTCCAGCAATATCACCAACGTGATCCCCAAAGCCAGCATGCTGGCGAAAGGATCTGGATGGCGCAGCGCCACCCGGAAGCCGCGCATCCCGACGACGGCGAACAAGGCCAGCACTGCGAGGGCCCCACACAGACCAAGCTCTTCGCCGATCAAGGCGAAGATGAAATCGGTGTGTGCTGCCGGTAGAAAGAACATCTTCTGCTTGCTCCCGCCGAGACCCACGCCGGTGAATCCGCCGGAACCGAACGCGATCAGCGACTGCACAAGTTGAAACGCGATGTCCTGGCTGTATCTCCACGGGTCAATGAAGGCTAAGATGCGGCACCGACGGTAGGGGGCGTGAATGAGCGCGAAGGCCACCGGTGGCAGCGCCGTCAACGCCAAGGCGATGAGATGTGCCGGACGAGCGCCGCCACCGTAGAGCATCAACATTAAGACCAGCACAAGAATCGCGGCGGTGCCGAAGTCCGGCTGCACGGCGATCAGCAGGGCGCAGAGTCCCACGACCAAGAGATGCGGCACGACACCGGTGAAGAACTCGTTCATGCGCTCGCGCTTGCGGGAGATCGAGCGCGCCAGGAACAGCACAACGATGATTTTGGCGAACTCCGATGGTTCAAAGTTGAAGCGCCCCAACCCGATCCACCGGCGTGCGCCGCCGTGCGCGATGCCCAGCCCCGGAATCAACACCATCACCAGCGCCACGATGATGCCGATGAGGGCCGAATAGGCGACGCGCTCGAACCATTCCAGCCGCACACGTGAGACGCACACCAGCAGCACTGTCCCGGCGCCGAGTGCCATCAGGTGCTTGCGGAAGAATAGCAGCGGATCGCCGTACCGGTCTTGCGCATAGAAATAGCTGGCATTGAACACCATGACGACGCCGAGTCCGGCAAGCCCTGCCGCCGCGATCAGCAGCCAGAGATCGGGTCGGTTGAGCCGCGGCATCACCACCCGTTGCCGCAGACTGGCGAGCGGCGGCAGCCTCTTCATAGCGCTTCCACCAACTCCCTGAAGCGGCGGCCACGCGCGGCGTAGTCGGTGAACTCGTCGAAGCTGGCGCAGCCCGGCGACAACAACACGGTGTCACCCGGTACCGCGTACCGCGCGGCCTGCTGCACCGCGGCAGTGAGGTTGGGGACAACGGAACTGGGGACGGTCCCGTTCAACTGCGAACGAATCGTCGGCCCCGCGGCTCCAAACAGGATCACGTGCTTAACGCGTGTCCGCAACAACGGCGTCAACGCGCTGAAGTCGCCGCCTTTGTCGTAGCCTCCCGCAAGCAGGATCACGTTGCCGCTGAAGCTGGCCAGCGACTTCTCCATCGCGCCGACGTTCGTGCCTTTCGAGTCATCGAAGAAGCGGACGCCGTCGCGCTCGCGGACCAGTTGCAGGCGATGCGGTAGGCCGCCGGTGCGCTCCAAGCCGCGCTGGATGGCAGCATCAGGAATCCCCCAGATCGCAGCCGCCGTCACCGCAGCCATCATGTTTTCCTGATTGTGCGCTCCTTGCAGCGACACGCCATCGAGCCGGAAGGACCGGGGCAGCGGCTCCGGACCGCAGTAGATGATCGTATTGCCGTCGAGGAAAGTGCCGAACTCCACCGGCTCACGCCCGAAGGAGATGGCTGCGCCGCGCGTTTCGCGTCGCTGGTTCCACACCCAGGGGTCGTCCCGGTTCAGCACCGCCACGTCGCCCGGCTGCTGCGCCGCGAAGAGCGCCGCCTTGGCGCGCTGGTACTCGCGAATGTCGCTGTAGCGATCCAGGTGGTCGGGCGTGAGGTTCAACAGAATCGCCACTTGCGGCCGGAACATGTACACCCATTCCAGTTGGAAGCTGGAGACCTCGACCACTGCCGCTTCCAACTTCTGCTCCTCCAGGCAGGCATCGATCAGCGGCGTACCGAGGTTGCCGCCCACGAACACGCGCATGCCCACCTCTTTCAGCATCGTGCCCAGGAGTACTGTCGTGGTGCTCTTCCCGTTGGTGCCGGTCACCGCCAAAATCGGGCAGGCCAACACGCGCGAGGCCAACTCGATCTCGCTCAAGACCGGCAGACCGCACCCGAGAGCGCGCCGCAGCAGCACGTGCCCGCGAGCCACGCCCGGGCTGGGAATGACGACGTCGATGCCGTCGAGTAAATCTTCGGCCGTGTCGCCGACACGCACCTCGATGCCATCGGGCAACGTCGGGCGGTCGAGTGCCTCGGCCGTGCGTTCCACCAAACGCACGCGAGCGCCGTAGCGTGCGAGGAATTGGGCAACGCTCTGGCCCGTTTTCCCGGCGCCAATGACGAGAAACTGTTGCCCAGCGACTTTTAGTGTCATCGCAGTTTCAGGGTGCTCAGCGCAAGAAGCGCACAGATGATCGAGATGATCCAGAAGCGCACGATGATCTGTGGCTCCGGCCAACCCAACAGTTCGAAATGATGGTGAATAGGCGCCATGCGGAAGATGCGTTTGCGGCGGAGCTTGTACGAGGCTACCTGGAAGATTACCGACAGCGCTTCGGCAACAAAGACGCCGCCGGCGATCAGCATGACGATTTCTTGCTTAGTCACCAGCGCCGCCATGCCTAACGCTGCCCCGAGGGGCAGAGAGCCGACGTCGCCCATGAACATTTCTGCCGGATACGCGTTGAACCATAGAAACCCCAGGCCGGCGCACAACAGCGCGCCGCAGAAGATCGCCAATTCCCCCGCTCCGGGGACGTAGGGGATCTGCAGATAATCTGCCAGTTTCACGTTTCCAGTTACGTACGCGAACACGCCATAGGTGAACGCCGTCGTCATCACCGGGCCGATGGCCAGGCCGTCGAGCCCATCGGTGAGATTGACGGCATTGGATGTTCCCACGACGACAAGCGCGGCGAAGGGAACGTACCACCAACCGAGGTCGGGATGGAGTCCCTTGACGAAGGGAAAGAACACGGCGGTGCTGAAATCGTGCCGGGCGAACAGCACTGCTCCGGCTACCAGCGCCACAGCGAACTGGGCGGCGAGCTTGGCGCTGCCGCTCAGACCCCGGGCGTTGCCGCGCCGTAGCTTACGGTAGTCGTCCGCGAAGCCGATGGCCGCATAGCTGCCAGTGACGCCGACAGCGAGCCAGATGTACGGGTTAGTGAGATCCGCCAGCATTAGAGTGGCGAGGACCAGGGAGAACAGGATGAGTGTGCCGCCCATGGTGGGCGTGCCCGCCTTCGAGAAGTGGCTCTGTGGGCCGTCCGGTCGAATAATCTGGCCAATTTGCCGCGCCGCCAGGCGGCGAATGAACCACGGACCAAGCAGAAACGAGATCAGCAGGGCGGTGATCGCGGCGATCAACGTGCGGAAGGTGATATAGCGGAAGACGTTGAAGACGGAGTAGGAAGCATGCAGTGGGTAGAGGAGTTGGTACAGCATCACCATGCGCTCCCCGTGCCTTCCAGCAGCCGCACCACCTCTTCCATCTCCATACCGCGCGAGCCCTTGACGAGCACAATGTCGCCCGGCTGCCATCCGGCCGCCACCGCACCCGCCACCTCGGCATGTGAGCCACAGACGTGGATCGCCTCAGTCCGCATGCCCGCTGCACATGCGCCGGCTGCCACCGCCTCGGCCTGCGCTCCCATCAAGAACAGCTGTTGCACGCCGAGAGCCGCGGCGCGCTCACCGATGAAACGGTGAGCGCGCCGGGCCTCGTCGCCCAGCTCCCACATCTCCCCCAACACCACCACCGGTCGCCCAGAAAAGCGCCGCAACGCCAGTAGGGCGGCCTCAACGCTGGACGGGTTTGCGTTGTATGCATCATTGATCAGGGTCACGCCATTCGGTAGCCGCGTGACTTGCATGCGCATCGTGCTCGCCACGGTGCGCTCCAAGCCGCGCGCGATGACCTCGAGGTCGAGCCCCATGGCGTGGCCGATCGCGGCCGCGGCCAGTGCATTGGTCACATTGTGTTGGCCAATACAGCGCAGCCGTACCTTCGCGACTCGTTCGGCCACCACCAAGTCGAAGGCAATGCCATCGCTACCTAAATCGACCACGGCGCGCGCGCACACTTCGGCGTCGCTGCCGAATGTGATCTGCCGGCCCGCGAATACCGTCGCCAACCGCCGCACCCATTCGTCATCGAGATTGACTGCGATGATGGCCTCGCGCGACAAGCCGGTAAACAGCTCCGCTTTCGCCGCGGCGACGCCGGCGAGACTGCCTCCGAAGCCCTCCAGATGCGCCGGCCCGATGTTGGTGATCACGGCGTAGTCGGGGCATGCGATCTCCGAGAGGCGGGCAATCTCACCGGCGCGGTTCATCCCCATCTCGAGGACTGCAACCGCCTCATCGCCCTGCAGGTGCAGGAGCGTGCGCGGCAGACCGATCAGGTTGTTCTCGTTCCCTTGGGTCTTCAGGATGCGTGCCCGCGGCGGCGGAAAATCAGCGGCAGAGCAGATACTGGCGATCATTTCTTTCGTAGTCGTCTTGCCGTTGCTACCCGTGATCGCCACGACCCGGATTGGCGAACGCACACGGGTCCAGCGCGCCAGATCACCAAGGGCCGCCAGCGTATCGGGCACACACACCAAGGGCGCGGAGACTCCCTCGGGTGGGTGATCAACGACCGCCCCGGCTGCCCCTAGCCGCAGTGCCTCCGCCACGAAATTGTGACCGTCGTGCCGCGGGCCGCGTAGGGCGAAGAACAGCGCCCCCTCTTCCACCTGACGTGAGTCAGTGCTGATGGAACTGAAGATCACGCCGTCCGCAACTGCAGCCGCAGCGGTCACGCCAGTGGCGTTCACAACGTCCTGCAAGGTCCAATTCATCGGAGTGGCGCGCGCGCGCGCGGCAAGTGCTACCTCCCTCATAGCGTTAACCGGCTGCTGAACCAAATTGCAATTCGAGCCTCCTGCTCGTGGCCCGCTGTGCGCCCGGGGGCGGGTTCTGCGCCACGACATAACCTGAACCCTGGACCTGCACGTCCCAGCCGGCGTGCGCGGCTTGTATGAGCGCTTGGCGCATGCTCAGGCCGATGAAACTGGGCATGCCGCCCCCGCCATCTGCAGCGGTCCAATTCACTGGACGCACTTTCGCGGGGTCGGTGTCTACTGCCGGCATCGACATCGAGGCAACCCGGAGGCCCAATCGGTCGAGTCCGTATTCGGCGATCTGACGAAAGACCGGTGCGGCGACAATACCACCGTAGGTGGCGGTCCTCGGGCTGTCAATCACAACGAGGATCACAAAGCGTGGGGCATCTGCTGGGACGAACCCGACGAAGGACGACATGCGGTCCCGAGCTGAGTAGCGGCCATGTTCGACTTTCTGCGCAGTGCCGGTTTTTCCGGCAACCGAGATGCCATCGATGCGGGCCTGGGTTCCCGTTCCACCTTCCACCACCCCTTGCAGGAGCTGCGTGACCACTGCCGCAACCTGCGGTGACACCGGCTGACTCACCACCTCGGGCTTGTTTTCGCGCAACACGGTGCCATCCGGCGCGATGACCCGCCGCACCACGTAGGGCCGCATGAGTTTGCCGCCGTTGGCGATGGCCCCGTAGGCGCGAAGCAGCTGCAATGGGGTTACCGAGATACCCTGGCCGAAGCCGGCGGTCACCACATTGATCCGACCCCATTTCTGCACTGGGCGCACCAGGCCGGCAACCTCACCCGGCAAATCGATCCGGGTGGACTCGCCGAAGCCAAAGGTCTTGATCGCCTGGCCGAAGCGCTCCGCTCCGAGCCGCTCGCCGACTTTTCCGGCGCCGATGTTACTTGAGTGCTTGATGACGTCTGCGAACGTGAGCCAACCATAGGGCTCGTGATCGTGAACCACGCGACCACCGATGGCGTAGTGTCCGTTCTCACAGAAAATGCGATCGTCCGGGCGGACTACGCCGGCGTCCAGCGCAGCTGCCGCCAACACACCCTTGAACGTCGAGCCGGGCTCGTAGGTGTCCGATATAGCACGGTTGCGCCACTGATCCGGTCGGGAAGCAGCGATGTGGTTTGGGTCGAAGGTGGGCACATTCGCCAGCGCCAGCAACTCGCCGGTCGATGGGTCCATGACGAGGGCAACCCCGGCAGCCGCGTGTCGCGCGGCTACTGCCGTCTCCAGCTGCGTTTGTGCCACTTGTTGCAGGCCGGCGTCGATGGTGAGTTCAACCCTGGCGCCTTGGCGTGGCAACGGTTGCCAGAAGCCTTCCGTCAGCATGCGGCCCCCGCGGGCGTCGCGCTGGACGCTGAGCGACTCCAGCGTGCCGCGCAGATCGCGATCGTACGACAGCTCGACGCCTTCGAGCCCTTGCGAATCTACGCCGGCAAAGCCGATCACTTGACCCGCAAGATTCCCGCGCGGATACAACCGCCGCCGTGTCGACTCGCTGCCAACACCCGGCAGTGCCAGCCCTTCAACAGCTTCTGCCTTCTCCGGGGTGGCGCCACGGAGCAGCCAGACAAAGGACTTCGGCGACTTGACCTTCTCCGCTACCGAGCCGCCGGAAAGGCCAAGCGTGCGGGAAAGGACTGGGACGATGTCGCGGTCCCGCTCCAGCGCGCGCGGCCGAACGTACACCGCGGCAGACTCGACCGTCAGCGCAAGCAGATCGCCGTGGCGGTCCACGATGGGCCCACGCTCGGGCGGCAAGGCGAGTCGTTGCAGGTGCTGCCGGCTCGCCAACTCCCTGAGGGATGAACCCTCAAGAACACACAGCTGGAACGCGCGTGCAAGCGCAATCACGAACAGCATGAAGAACACCCCCGCCGTCGCAGCGAGGCGCATTCGCAGCATTCCGACTCTCACGGCAACACCGCTTCCTGCCCCTTCTCCGGGTGTGTCATTCCCAGCCGTACACGCGCGACCTCCTCCAGCCGGCCGGGCGCGTCCAGTGTGGCGGCGTCGACCGTGAGCCCGTGCTGTTCCTGCTGCAATTTCTCAATCAGCTGGCGCGTGGTGACCAAGCGGTAGCCCAAGTCCACTACTTTCAAGCGCAACCAGACGCGCCCGAGGGCAATGACCACGCCGAGCGCCACGAACAGCCCGAGCCAGGCAATCAGCACTCGGAGTTCCGTGCTGCGGACGGAGGCGATGTTCGCTGGCCTGAGCCACGCAATCGACTCGCGCGCTTTCTTTCCGTCGGGAAGTGGTGTAGAAAGTCGTCCCAGTGACAGCGGCAACATGCTTATATGCCAAGATCGTTCAGATCTTCAGGGTGGTCAATGATGCTCTGCTCGGCTTCGCCGAACACCCGTTTCCACTGCTCACGATCCCACAGGCGAAATTTCTCCAGCGCCGAGCTGAACACGACCTCTCTCTTCAGACCGGCGTATTCGCGCAGGGTCGGCGGCAGAAGAACCCGCCCCTGCTTGTCAAGGATGCACTCGTGCGCTGCTGCAAAGTAGTAGTTTTGAAACCACATGACACGCTGGTTGAACTGCGGCTTGGCCTGCAACCGTTCCTCCAGCTGCAGCCAGGCAGCGTACGGATATACGTCCAGGCAACGCACGCAGCTCACCACGAAGTTGGTGATGACGAGGCGGTCGTCGTTGGTGGCTTGCAGGGATTCGCGGAAGCGCACCGGTATGGCAACGCGCCCTTTTTCGTCGATGGTATGCTCAAACATGCCGCGAAACATACCCCACCACATGTCCTTCTAGGCCGCCCTACCCCACTCCTCCCCACCCGGCGGACTATAAGCGGATGGATTTCTCCTGTCAAGAAAAAAAGTCGCCAGGGAATAAAAAATCTTGGGATAAGGGCTGGAGGGGGTCTATAAGCCGGATTCTGTTCCTTCCCTCATCCGGGGAAGGTTACGGTCATTCCTCTGGGTCAACCGTTGCCGGCCGACTCAAGCGACACACCCGGAGGCAGCGCGGGCCACGCACCCTCCTGTCGGTCTTGCTCCAGGTGGGGTTTGCCGAGCAGATCCGTCACCAGATCTGCTGGTGATTGCTCACCTTTTCACCGACTCCGCCAGCTATGTAGCCGGCGGCCGTTTCTTTTCTGTGGCACTTTCCCCCGATCACTCGGGACCGCCGTTAACGGCCACCTTTGCCCTGTGGAGTCCGGACTTTCCTCCCGCACCCGCAGGCGCGAGCGACCGCCCGACCTCCTCCAGCCCGATGGCAGAGTCTAGCGCGGAGGCTCTGCCTGGTCCAGACGTTCCGGGCGCCAGAACAGGATGCGGTGACAGCTGGGGCAGAGCCGCACGTCACGCGTGCGCTGCAGCTCGTTGAAGAACTGCGGCGGCAGATGCATGTGGCAGCCGAGGCAGGTCCCGTCCCGCACCTCGACCACAGCGGTACCGCCGCGACGCTCGAAGATTTGTTCGTACTTTTGCCGCAGCCTGCTGTCGAGCGTTGCGGCCATGTGTGTGCGGGCCTCTCGCTGTACCTTGACCTCCGCCTGCAACGTGTTGACGCGCGTCCGGCGCGCGACGCTCTTTGCGTCCGCTTCCGCCTCGATTTCACGCAACAGATCCTCGGCCTGCTTGACCGAGGCATTGAGGGTCTCCAGCGACTCGAAGATGTGGAGCAACTCTTCTTCAGCCTGCTGATTGGCCTCTTTGCCGATCTCAATCTCGTGCCGCAGCGCTTGCAGTTCCTTTTCGTTGCGCACGCGGTTCAGCCGCATGCGGCGGTCCTTCATCTTGGCTTCTTCAGCTTCGAGATGCGCTTCGAGTTCCCGGCGGCGCGCCTCGACGGCATCCCGTTCGGCTTGCGCCGCACGGGTGCGTTCTCGTTGCAGGAGCCGTTGACTCTCGAGCTCCGCAGCTTCGCGCTCCAGCGCCTGCAAGAGTTGGGTTTTCTCGCGCAACTGGCAGTCGATCTCCTGCAACCCGGCTAATCGATCGATAGGTGTTTCCGCAAGTTCACTCAAGTATTCTCCCTTCAGTACAGTGGGCCCACCAGGATTCGAACCTGGGACCTACCGGTTATGAGCCGGCGGCTCTGACCAGCCTGAGCTATGGGCCCGCGGCGCAGCCCGTGCGTCGACGCGACCAGTCGTGTGTTGATGGCAGCATCAGGCGGAGAAATCAAGCATCGCCGGACGGCCTTCGTAGTTGGCATAGGGTTAGCCATTGCCGGTTCCCTTCCGGCGCAGGAACTCGTTCTTCCGCGCCAGCGCCTCACGATAGCGTCGATCGTCACCGGTAGCTTCGGCCTGACGCAGCGTTGCCGACATTTCCCTGGCCTCGGATCGGCGCGTGCGGCGTTCGATGCGGCCTATGCAATCTCGCGCCGCTTGCAGGCGATCCCCGGTTGCGATCGGTCCCTCGCCGAGCAGTCCGGCTGTGACTCGTTCCGCAATTGCGGGCGGCAGCTGATCGATGGCGCTATTGGCGGTGTGATCTCGTTCCCAGGCTGCGATCAACGCCCGGCCGGCATCGGCGAGGGTACTACTGCTGAACCCATCGAGGACGCCGCGATGTGACACCAGCACGGCAACCTCACGGTCGAGCGCCATCGCTTCGAGCAACGTGGCTTCTTCAGGCCGAAATGCCGCGGTCGGCTCGGCCCGGTCCACGGCGGCTTTTACAGGTAAGCCCGTCGGGCTTGTGGCATGCAGTTCGCGGAACACCGATTCGTCCACACCCAAACGCTGGGCGCTGTGCTTCGCCAGCAGACTGAACTGAAACGGATCGCGCACACGGCTGATGACCCGGCCAATCTTTTCGGCTGCCCGAGCACGCTCCGGCAACCCCGCGTTCGGCCCAGGATCGAGGCGGCCGATGAAAAAATCGGCTAGCGGCGTTGCGCCTTCCAACAATGCAAGCGTGGCGGCCGCTCCGTGCTGGCGCACGTAGTTGTCCGGGTCGACACCGTCGGGCAGGAACGCGCCCAGACCCCACACTCCGGCTTCGACACACACTGCAAACGCGCGCGCGGCGGCCTCCTGCCCAGCGCGATCACCGTCGAAAAAAGCGATCACCTTTGGCGCAAACCGTCGCGCCAGACGCAATTGCACCGTGCTCAGGGCCGTGCCGAGACTGGCGACGGCGTACCCGATACCCGCCTCGACCAGGGCGAGCGCATCGAGATAGCCTTCTACGATGACCACCCGCTCCGCCTCCTGAATGGCGTGGCGTGCCTCGTGGAGTCCGTACAGGACCTGACCTTTGTGAAAGAGGGCAGATTCAGGCGAGTTGAGATATTTCGGGTGATCGCTGCCGAGCGCGCGCCCGCCGAATCCGAGGATGCGCCCGCTACCGTCGCGGATCGGAAACGTGACGCGGCCACGAAAGCGCTCGTACAGGCCGCCGTCGGCACGCCGCCCAAGTAAACCCAACTCCAACGCTTGCTGCTGCCGCTTCGACGACAGTCCGCGCGTCAATCCGCTCCCGGCCGGCGGGCTGAAGCCAAGGCCGTAGCGCTCGACAACCTCCGTACTGACGCCGCGCTTTTGCAGGTACTGCCGGGCCGACGCTCCCGCAGCAGATTGCAGCGCCTGGCGGAAATGGCGTTGCGCCATCTCGTTCAGCTCAATGAGTTCCCGACGCTGTTCCCCGCTCTGCCCGGGCTCCGTAGGTTCGGGCAGGCGCACGCCCACACGCCGGGCTAGGATTTCGACCGCTTCGCGGAAGTCGATGCGGTCGGCACGCATCAGGAATGTGAACACCGTTCCGCCGGCACCGCACCCGAAGCAATGAAACAGCCCGCGTTCTTCGTTGACTGTGAACGACGGCGTCTTCTCGGCGTGGAATGGGCACAGACCGACATGGTTTCGCCCGGCCTTCTTGAGACTGACGTACCCGGACACCACCTCGACGATGCTCACCCGTTCTCGAATTGCCTGGAGCGTGTCATCGG
>Ga0326728_10014003_pt1 | contig 17211 bp, 14 predicted proteins | sample MB3enrmetagenome_FD_207602 | JGI IMG/M metagenome (GOLD analysis project Ga0326728, IMG submission 207602) | Lab enriched peat soil microbial communities from McLean, Ithaca, NY, United States - MB31MN | ecosystem: Environmental > Terrestrial > Soil > Wetlands > Peat | place: USA: New York...
TATCAGGCTCTCGATGGCCGCGTCGCCTTCTACTACGGCGACACGCGCCTAGAACACGCCGCCATCCCAGGGGGGTGACATTTCTATGTTGCTATTAGGGTGACAAATTCATGTTGCTACAACAGTGGCAGGCGGAATTGAAATCCCGCTGGGAAAAATGATCGAGCTTATACGCGGCGGAGGATGAAGTGCGAAATTTCCGGCGGCGCCCCCAGGCGCACCGGAGCGCCTACGGTCCCCAATCCACGGTTGACGTAGAGCGCGGCGAGGCCCTTTGGAGCGTTAGGCATCAGCTTGATCGTCTCGCCCATGCGCTTGGGTACATCCGGCATCAGCAGCGGCCGGTGATACAGCCCGGCAATGTAATCGGTGATGAATTGCGCCGGGCTGATGCTGACGTCCAGAATTTCCACCTTCACCTGCCCGCCGTGCGTGTGCCCCGAAAGCGTCAGTTCAATGCCCAATTCCGCGGCGCGATTGAACGAATTGGGATTATGGGAAAGCAGCAGGTTCGGAATGTCGCGGCGCACCAGCGGCTCGAGATTGTCCAGCATTTGCATCTTGCGGCCGCTGGGCATGCGCTCGCGCTGGTAATCCACGCCAATCAGGTTCAACTGCGCACCCTTGTACGCAATCACCGCGTTTTCGCTTCGCAGGAGTTTCATGCCCGCCTGTTGGTAGAGCTTTTCGGCAAGATCTTCGGCGCGCGCATAAATCTCATGGTTGCCATTGCATCCGTAAACACCCAGAGGCGCTCTGAGGTGCCGCACTTCCTCGACGCATTCGGCCACGGAATCGTGCATGCCGGTGATGAGGTCGCCCGTAACCACGGCCAAGTCCGCGCCGACATCATTGGCCATGTCCACGGCGCGGCGCACCGATTCGCGCGTCATGTAGCCGCTGAGGTGAATGTCGCTGATCTGGACGATTTCCAGCCCGTCGAGTTCCGGCGGCAGATTCGCCAGCGGAATTTCGATGCGCCGCACTTCATACCGCAAGCGTTCCGCGGCAAATCCGTACATGACGCCAAGAAATGGCGCCGCACCCGCCACCACGCTGGCTGTCTTGAAAAAAGTGCGGCGCGAAGGATCAGGAACAAAATCTTCCGCCACCGCGGGCCGCATCAACAACAAGGGCAATGAGGGAAGAGCCGGCCTGTGCATGCGATGCCAAGCCCATTCCACGGCATGCACCGCTTTCACGGCGAAATACGCCGCCAGGGCGCTGAGAAACCACAACCCCGCAAATGACTCAACCGGAGAATGCATCGGGAGGATGCGCCCGTGACCCTGGCTCAAACTATCGGCAATCGCCACTATGATCAGCAACAACCCGGCGAGATACACTAGCCGCACGCCCACGCGAAGCCACACGCGGCCCCAATTCGACGTGACCCGCCAAAGTGTCCGGTACCAGAAACGCTGCGATAGAAACAGCGAGGCCAAAATGCCCAGCCCCACCGCACTTCGTAGCAAAATCCAAGTCCAATTCAACGCTCGTTCTCCCTCAGTGCTAAAGAATTAGAATACCATGCCCGCCGCCCAATTCCGGGCGCTTGTGACTCTTGCCTCACGAAGAGTAACCCATCTGCTTTCAAGCTCTTGTAGCCACGCCCGGTGATTCCGGCGTATCATGGCAACCCTCGGACGCCGGTTTCACCACTTTTCCGGCTCGGGAACAACTTCCCATGAACTCGTGCGTCTGATATATCGGCCCTCGGCCAGGAAAACTAAAGGAGAGAAAAATGAGAAAGTCCCCCATGGTTGCTGCCGTTCTTTTTGCCGCATGTCTTGCCGTCCTTCCGATTCGCGCGCAAGACATGAACATGAAAAAGCCTGAGCCGAAGCCCGCCCTCGGTCCTAACGATGCCTTGCTCCAAGGCTGGAATGACCTCGGACGCCGCATGATTGCCATTGCGGAAGACATGCCGGAAGACAAGTACGATTACAAACCGAAACCCGAGATGCGCTCGTGGCTCGGCCAGTTGGCCCACGTTGCGCAGAGCAACTATTACTTCGTCAATCCCATCGTCGGCAAGCCCTTTCCCGCGGACGACCCAGACATGTCCCAACTCAAGACCCGCGCCCAAGTAGTGGCCTTCGTGAAAAAGTCCTTCCAGGACGGCGCGGACATTATCAAAGCGCAGGGCGATGCCGGATTGGCGAAAACCGTGAATCTCGGCGGACAATTGATGCGCATCGACGCTTTCGCCAACAGCATCGTTGCCCACGGCAACGAGCACTATGGGCAAATCGTGGTCTACTACCGCCTCAACGGTTTAGTGCCCCCGGAATCGCGCCCTAAGAAGTAGCTCCTCAAATATTGTGGACAGAATCCTACGGGGGGACGATGATACGCATATCCCCCGGTCATGAATTCGAGGAATTAGCCAATGATAAAGATCTCCCGCCTCCTCGCAATACTCGTCCTCGTTTTCTTCCTGACAGGCTGTGCCCCTCAAGATTCTCTGTTCCCGTTGTTCAACAACAATGACACGGCTTTTGAAAAACAACTGCTCGGTCAGTGGAAAATCAAGGCGAAGGACGACGCACATCAGGATCCCAGCGTGAATCTTACTTTGGTCGTATTTAGTCCCGGCGAATATGAAAATAGCTATGACGTAAAGATTCCGAAAGCTAATGATGCAGGCGGTACGATGCGCTCGACCGCCCGTCTGGTTCGTCTGGGCGCCTATCTCTTTATTGACTTGGAGATGCCGGATACAGATAAGTTTCAAGATATTCCATATCCCGCAATCGAGAGCCACTGCTTTGGGCGTCTCGTCCTGAGCGGAGATACTGTCCGTATCGATTTTCTAAACGACGATTGGGTCGCCAAACAAGTCGAAGCGGGGAAGCTGGGCCTTTCCTACGTCAAAAGCCCGGACGGCACGCTGCTGTCCGCCGACACGCCAGAGTTAAGAAAGTTCGCCTTGGAACACGCCGAAGACCACGATGCCTTCTCAGAGTCTTACTTTTTGACTCGCAACAAGTAGCTCGTCATCGGCTCGCCTCAACTCTTCCTCGAGTGTTTACGTTGCGGCGCTGGTGTGTCTCCTGCCTATGAGGAGAGCAACAAGCTGTTTCGGATCGCTCGTTGGTGGCGAACACGTAGTTCCACAGCACACCAGCGCGGCAGCGATGTCTCTCGGCAACTGAGGGAGCGTGAGCCGCAAAGCCGCAGGTAAATTCTCGAGCGAGGACTCCGGCGTCACGCGCAGAACCGCCTTGCCGAAGCGAAACACCTGGTTCGCAGCCTCTTCAAGTTTCTCCGCTGCGGCGTCGCCACTAGCGCCCGTAATCACGACTTGTGTCGGGTGTTCCGCGAACAAAGTAGCCGCCAGCCCGTAGGTCGCGGCAAACAATCCGTACTGCGAAGCAACCCCCGCAAAAGCCTCCAAAGTTTTCCTGGCCCAATCGTGATACCGGCCATCGCCCGTGTAGGCATGTATGCGCGTCAGCGCCAGAACAGCCACGGAATTCGCTCCCGGCGTCGGCGAATCCTGGAACGGCTTGCGCCGCACCTCCAGCCCGCCCATCGCCGGCGCATCCGAAGCCCGGTCGAAAAATCCTCCACCCGCCGCGTCGCCGTACTTCTCAATGGCCACGTCCATAGTGCGTTGGGCCGCATGAAAATACCGCGGATCGAGAGTAACTTCGTAAGCATCGAGCAGTGCAAGCACGCCGAACACCTGGTCATCCAGCGACCCGCGCAACGCCGGTCCCCCAATCCGATGCGCAAACCCCTGCTCCTCGCTCCACGCCTCCCGCAACGTTCTGTCTACCGTCTTCCGCGCGAATTCTCCGCAACTTTCGCCCACAGAGCCGGAAACAATGCGCGCAGCCTCAAAATAGGCGGAAACAAACATGGCGTTCCAACTGACGTACATTGTCTTGTCGACAAATGGAGTTGGCCGGGGCATCCTGGCCTGGAACATTTTGTCTTTTGCCTTGGCAATCACCACCCGCACTTGTGCCTCGTCCAACCCCAGCGTCTTGGCGATCTCGCCGGCATCCCGCGCGATCCACAGAACATTCTTGGACGGGTTGTGGTGCATTTCGCCGTGCCGCTCTACATCGTAGTGGAGCTCCATGATGCGCGACTCTTCGCCGGAAAGTGCGCCGCGCAACTCCTCCAAGGTCCACGTGAAATAATCGCCATCGTCATCCAGCGAGTAGTCCGCGTCCTGGCTGGCGTAGAAACCGGCCTGCTCCCGGTCGGACAAAACCTCGTTCACCCATCCGACGATGCTCTCCGCCGTCTCGCGCAAGATCGGATTGCGTGTCACCTGCCAGCCGTGCAGGTAATTCTTCAGCAACTCTGAGTTGTCGTAGCTCATCTTCTCGAAGTGCGGCACCAGCCAGCGTTCGTCCACGGAGTAACGGTGGAATCCTCCCGCCAATTGGTCGTACACCCCGCCCTTGGCCATTTTTTCCAGCGTCGTCTCCGCCATCGCCAGCAGGTGTTTCTCTCCCGTTTGCCGATAACGCTCCAGCACAAGATCAATCGCCGAAGCGTGCGGGAACTTTGGCGCTTGCCCGAATCCTCCGTTGCGAATATCGAACAATTGCGTGATCGCGCTGATTTGCGCAGCCACGATGCTCAACTCAAACTCGGCACGCGCTCCGGAGAACGCCTCGGCTTTCGCCACGGCCTCCGCCAACGCTTCCGCCGTGCGCAACAAATCCTCGCGTTTCTGTTTGTAAGCATCCGCAACCGCCAGCAGCACCCGCCGGAATCCCGGCCGCCCCATCTGATCCTCCGGCGGGAAATACGTGCCGCCAAAAAACGGTTTGCCGTCGGGCATAAGGAATCCGGTGAGCGGCCACCCGCCTTGTCCACTGATCGCGCTGATCGCGGACTGGTAGCGGGAATCCACGTCGGGCCGCTCGTCGCGATCCACTTTCACCGGCACAAAATGCTCGTTGATGATTTTGGCGATTTCCGCGTTTTCGTAGCTCTCCCGGTCGATGACATGGCACCAGTGACACCACACTGCGCCAATGTCCAGCAGTATCGGCTTATCCTCAGCCTTCGCGCACGTGAAAGCGTTCTCTCCCCATTCATGCCAGTCGATGGGCTGATGAGCCGCCGAGCGCAGATAGGGGCTCGCGGAATCCTTCAACCGGTTTTCACTCACGTGGTGGTTTCTCCCGTGGAGGGTATGAGATTCATGCGCCGCCAGCCGCAGCCCTGCGCTCCCAGAATTGCCCGATTCCATGGTGACAACTACAGGTGTTCGCCGATTCCAAGCGTTTGATGCGTCTACTGGATCTGGTCGCCGAGGCCCAGATCGCGCGGATCTAGCGGCTTTCTTCCGGCGTAGCCTTCATCCTGGCGGTGGTAATAGCGAATGCGGTCTTCTCCCAGCTTCCAGCACAAATAAACTTCCTCGTTGCCAATGACCGACGGGAAATCGAGCAGACCAACGTCCAGGTCCTTGATCAAGCAGCCCGTGGAAAGGATTTTTTCGAGATTCGTTTTCATGATTTCGGCCAGGGCTTGATGCTCCATGCGTTTTTTGGCCAGTTTGGCGTATGGCACGAGTATGCCGCCCATCATCAGGATGCGCGTGGAAACCGCGGTGAGTTCCTCCTCGAGCGCTCCGAGTTTCTTGCGCGCCCCAATCGCCTCGATCAAAAAAGGCTCCAATTCACGCCGCGTTCGTTCCGCCTCCGTCAGCGTGAACAATCGTTGGGGTTCTTCCGATAGATCGTCCCGGTCTTCCTCGTTATCCGCCATGCCTTCTCCGTCGCTCTTTCTCCGCCACCGAATTCCTCGATATAGTGACGACGCTTCCCATGGGTTTCTCTGCTTCTGCCAAACTCTCTCTACCCCTGTTTGTTAGATGAATTCTGTCGCCTTTTCGTCAGATTTACCAGCGCCGTGCCCATCGCTGGAAACACAGCGTAACATCTCCCTGCGGCTATCCCCCGATAAACACCATCGTTCGCGAAGGTGGCACGAAGCCCGGCTCGTTGATGCGGTGCCCTTCTTCCTTCTCCATCACCATCGCTTTCACCCACTCTGCAATCCCTTCATCCGTCGTGCTCGCCCGCAACAGTTCGCGCAGGTCGCGATCTTCCTTGCTGAACAGACATGTGCGCATCCTGCCGTCCGCTGTCAGCCGTATGCGTGAACAGTGTCCGCAAAATGCTTGCGTCACCGGCGCGATCAGCCCGATCTCTCCCGGCGCACCGTCCGCGAACCGGTATTTTCTCGCTGTCTCGCTCTTCTCGTGCGGCATTTGCTCCAGCGGCCACTGCGCATGGATGCGCTCGCAAACCTCCGCCGCGGGCACCACCAGGTCGCGCGACCAATGGCGGTCGGCGTCCAGCGGCATGAACTCGATAAACCTCATGATTACGCCACGCTCCCGCGCGAACGCCGCAAACGCCTCCACTTCGTCATCATTCAGGCCACGAACCAGCACCGCGTTTACCTTCGCCGGCGCGATCCGCGACTTCTGCACCGCCTCAATACCTTCCATCACTTTGTCATACGACCGCGTCCGCGTGATGCGCTCAAATTTGTTGGCATCCAGCGAATCCAGGCTGATGTTGATGCGCTGCAGCCCCGCGGCGATCAATCGGTCGCAGCGCTCCGCCAGCAAGTGCCCGTTCGTGGTGATGGATAAATCCTGCACCCCAAGCGCCTTCAGATGCGCAATGAATTCCTCGACGCCCTCGCGCACCAGCGGCTCTCCACCCGTGATCCGCACCTTGCGAATTCCCAAACCCACGAAGATCCCCGCCAAGCGCCTCAATTCCGCCCAGGACAGTATTTCGTCGTGATCCCTGTAGTTTTCCGGATCGGCGGAGCGGCAATAGACGCACCGGAAATTGCAGCGGTCCGTGACGGAAATCCGCAGGTCGGTAATCTGTCGCCCGAATTTGTCGTAGAGGCTCATCGCTAATCCAAGCAAGAAACAAAAAACCCGATTCGCACAGGGAATCGGGCTCCAGCCGAAAAAGTACACATTTCCGGCTTACGGGCTCCTTTCCAAGCGCGGCAGAATTCACGGCACGGGAGGCTTGGGCGTTTCCCCCCAAACCCTCGGCGAACCGCTCCCGGCTCGCCTCGCCCCACAGCCTTGGGATTTCTCTCCCGTAGGCAAAAGGGGTCGGAGTTAACCTGCACAGTGTACGCCCCTCCACATTACAGTTCAATTCTGGCTATCCCCAGGACGTTCCGCGCACCGCTACCTCCGGGGCTGTGATAGAGTTTGCTCAAGTCATGCGTATTTTCATCCTGGGAGCAGGGGCTACTGGCTCGCTCCTCGCACAACTGCTGGAACGCCAGGGCCACGATGTCTGCTGTGGCGACCGCGATCCCTCTCGCGCCCGCCGCTTTCTCGGCAAAAAGTCCACCATCGCCGTGACCCCCGTCAACGCGCGCAACCTCCGCGGCATCGTCCGCGCCGCTAAGGGTTGCCAGTTGATCGTCAACGCCTCCGCTTCCGTGTTCAACGAGATCGTCCTCCGCGCCGCACTTCGCCTTCGCGCGCACTACCTCGATCTCAGCTCCCACCTGACGCGCAATCCCTTCAAGCCGGAGCAATGCCGCTACGCCCGCAAATTCGAGGCCAAGCGCCGCGCTGCGCTGATCAATGCGGGCGCTGCGCCGGGCCTGACCAATCTGCTGGTGAAACGCGCCGCCGAGCTCCTCAGCGAAGTCCAATCGGTACAGATCCGCCTCTACGAAAGCTCCGAGAGCGACGACCCCATCTCCCAGTGGTCGCCCGAGGTCTCCTTCGATGAAGCCATTTCTCAGCCACGCATCTATCGCCAGAAGAAATTTGAGCTGGCCAAGCGCTTTTCCGAGTTGGAAAAGTTCCGCTTCCCCGATCCCATCGGTTCCACCCGCGTTGTCCTAGCCGCTCAGGATGAGGTGGCCACGCTTCCTTACTCGATTCCCATGCAGGACCTCGACGTCAAAATCGGTGGGAACGAAATTGACCGCCTGCGCCGCTGGCACAAACAGGGCAAGCTCTCCAAATCGCGCGGCATTCCCCGCCTGCGCTTTCCGGCGACTTCCTCTCCGCGAAAGATCGCGGCCCTGATCCGCCAGGGCATCTTGCAGAACGCGCGTTTCGCCGCGTCCGTCCTCGTGCGCGGCGTCAAGCACTCCCCCAAGGACGACCAGCCTCTGCTCGTTCGCAGCGATGCCGCATTCCCCACGCTCTACCAGATCCGCCGCCAGGGGCGTTTCACGACGCCTGTCGCCTATGCCACGGCGCACGTCGCGGCCCTTTTCATCAAGTTTTTCCCGCGTGAATCCGCCGGCGTTTTCGCCCCGGAAATGCTTCCCCTCGAAACTCGCCGCGCCATCCTGGCCGGCATCCGCAAGCACGGCGTCAAACTATCCCACAAAATCACCCCGCTGAAACCTCAAGAAGACCTGGAAGAACTCTAGCGGCACCGCCGAGCCCATCTCGGCAACGTGTAACCCGTTGTCATCCCGACCGCAGGCCCGCGCCGTTTGCGGGGCCGTAGTGGAGGGATCGTGGCATGATCGCTCGCTGGCGCCGAACACAGCCCCTCCTTCTCAGCAACACCGATTCGGCCGCGCATACTGCCTCTTCAACTGGCTCCAAACAAAACTCCGCCGGCGTCACGGGATTTCCCGCGCCGATTCGCATACTGCACTGCACACATTTCTTATACGCCAAATGGCATGCGAGCCGCGGCTAGCGTCAATCGGCCAGGCTGGTAAATTTCAGCAGCGGATACACATCCTTGAAAACTTTGACGGCATCTTTTGCGAAACCCGCGCGCATCGCGTCGGTGGGTTTCATCTTTCTCCGCACGATCCACGCTTGCATCTTTTTCCAGTTTTCCGGCTCCGTGGGCCAACTCTGGTGCTTGGTCCACTCGCCCCTCTCCGTCGTATACCAGTAGCTCTCATATTTCTTGCCCAGGCGCTTTTTCTGTTGCGCAACCCATTTGGGATTTGCCAGCACGCGGGGCTCGGCAATCAGCGCCAGTGTCGACTCCTTCCGTTTTGCGCCCGCGTAGATGCGAAAGCCCGCCGTGACCGTCTCCGTCGAAAGTCCCACATAAAGCTGGCCGTTCTCCCGATCCCCTGGCGATGGCGTGGAAAACTTCAGGTACATCTGCGTTTTGTAAGGCGTCTTGTCTTTGGCGAATCGTATATCGCGATTGATGCGTGAAAAATTCGCTCCGGTACGCCCGCTGGTATCAAACTGCCCATTCATCTTCAGCACTGGCGTTGCCAGTTCCTCCAGCAATCTCCGGAACGGTTGCACGATCGCCGACTTGTACTTCTCGCGATTCTCATCCATCCAGGCTTTGCGGTTGTTGTTCCCCAATTCGCGGAAAAACTGAAATGTCTCTTTGCCGAAAACGGGTTTTGCTGTTGCCATGGCTTCACCTCTTTCTGGACGCAAGGACTCAGGCTACACGATTCCCAAGCCGCGTCAATTGGACTATTCTCATTCCGCGCGCTTAGAAGGCTGCTGAAACAGTCTTTTAGGAGGCCGGGGCTTCAGCCCCGGCGCAAAGCCGTAAGGCAAATGGGCTTTAGCCCCTGAAGAAATTCTTTCCGAGGTTTTTCAGTAACCCTCCAGGTTTACTTCTGCGCTCCACGGCACGCGCGCCCGAATACGTGGGCTTCTGCCTGGTGCGCGGGCACGCCCCCGGGAGGCCAACTTGGCTCTGGCGCCTCGCCCGTCAAACAGTAAAATGGACCAATGAGCGAATTCACCCCCACCGAACGCACGCAAGTCAAACGCCTGCCCAAGCGCGCCACGTACTACCGCGAAACGGTCTACGGCATTCTCGACGCGGGCTTCGTCTGCCACGTCGGCTTCAACGCCGACGGCCAGCCGTACGTCATTCCCACGAACTATGGCCGCTCCGGCGACACGCTGTACCTCCACGGCAGCCCGGCCAGCCGCATGCTCCGCACGCTCAGCGGGGGTGTGCCCGTTTGCGTCACGGTGACGCATGTGGATGGTCTCGTGCTCGCCCGCTCGGCGTTTCACCATTCCGTGAACTACCGTTCGGTAGTGATTCTCGGCACTGCACAGCTCGTGGAAGATCCCCCCGAAAAAATGGAAGCCATGCGCATCTTCACCGAACACGTGCTAAAGGGCCGCTGGGACGATGTTCGCCACCCCTCTGAGCAGGAACTGAAGGGCACCATGGTCCTGGCCCTGCACCTCGAAGAAGTTTCCGCCAAGCTGCGCACCGGCGGCCCGATGGATGACGAGGCCGATTACGCTCTCCCGGTCTGGGCCGGCGTCCTCCCGCTCGAAACCGTGGCCCAGCCGCCCCAACCCGACCCGCGCCTCAAGAGCGATACGCCTCTTCCCCCCTATCTGAAGAACTACTCGCGCTAGCAGCACCCGCACAAGCGCTTGCCGTTCCGAACTGGGAAGGAACTGTTGGCGACAAAGTACTCCCCTCCCCCGGCCTGTTTTTGTGAAGGATATCAAAACAAAGGAGTTGCAGGCGCGAGAGTGCGCGAGTATGTGAAAACAGGGCGGTTAGAATTTGCTTGGTTTGAGTTGCAAAGCCTTTGTTTTGATATGGATGCGGACAGGTGGAACTGCGGGGCGAGCGTTCAACTGCGGATTGACCCAACATAATTAATTATATAACAATTAGTATATGGCGTCAATAGATAACTTAGGGGTCGGAGCTTTAGCTCCGACATTAAGTGCTTGGCTTTCCTTGGGCTTCAACCCCGGAAGAAAGTCTTTCCAGCATTCTTCCTTAGCGGCTGAAGCCGGTTGTGTGCCGATTCTTTTTGTCGGACCTGAAGGTCCGACCCCCGATAGCTGAATGCCGAGAACCGCAACGGGTCTTGGGCTTCTCTTTCTCGTTCTTCGCCGAAAACTTAGAACTGATAACTGAATACTGACAACTGCAACGCTACGGCTTGCTCGCTTCCTTCGCCGGGGTTTCGGCCGGGGCAGCCTCTCTCTTATACATGATCTTCTTCGTTCCGCCCCCGCAAGTGCCCACCACCTTGCCTTCCGCGTCCTTGTTCTTGTCCTTGTCCTTGTCCACGATTTCCAGCGTGTACGACTTCACGCCTTTTGCGTCCAGCTTCGCTGCGATTTCCGTCTTCAACTCTTCACAGGGCTTGGCCGCTTGCGCGTGAGCGCACACCGGCACAAATAACAGCACGCCAATTGCCGCCAACGTTTTCATAGTTCAATCTCCTTCGTCGGAATCTCCGCCTCGCCAGGCAGCATAGCACGGGCTCAACGCACATGGCCCCGCATCGCGTAGCACCTTCACCCTAAAAGGTACGGGATACACGCAATCTCATATGACCTGCGGAAGATCGGCTACCGCCAAAGAAATCGAGGGCCATTCGGCGGGTGAAAGGCATTAGGATGGTTGGGGTTCCAGCGTGTCAGGGGAAGAGGAACCCAGGACGGATCCGTGCGTAGCCTGCGAACGGTTGCATGGTTGCTTGGTTTGGTCTTGATGGCGTTAGTTGTGCACGCTGCGGGCCGCGGAGGCGAGCAGGGCGCGCCGGCAACCGCGGCCAATTCGCCTGCGCCGGTGCAACTGACGGCCGAGCAGGATCACCAACGGATCATGGACCTGCTGCACATCACGGCGATCCGGCGCGGCGCCGACGGTGATCCCAATTCACCGAATGCCGTGAACTATGACGATTCCAAGGCCAACGTTTACGGAAACCTTCCCGACCCGCTGGTACTGAAAGATGGCAAAAAGGTCATGTCGGCGGAGATCTGGTGGAAGGAGCGCCGCCCAGAGATTGTGGAGGAGTTTGACAGGGAGATTAACGGCCGCGCGCCCAAAGCGACGCCCAAAGTGAATTGGGAAGTGATCAGCACGACCCGGGAGATGCACGAAGATGTCCCGGTCATCACGAAGAAGCTCGTGGGGCACGTGGACAACTCGTCCTACCCGCTGGTTAGCGTGGACATTCAGTTGACGCTGACTACTCCCGCCAACGTGACGAAGCCCGTGCCGGTGATTATGGAGCTCAGCTTCAGCCCGGAGTTTATGGCTGCTCTGATGAAGCGCATTCCGCCACCTCCACCTGGCGCGCCCAGTCCGACGGCCTGGCAGGGGCAGGTGCTGGCGAAGGGTTGGGGCTACGCGATTCTGATTCCGACGAGCGTGCAGGCCGACAACGGCGCGGGCTTGACGCAAGGCATCATCGGCCTGGTGAACAAGGGGCAGCCGCGCAAGCTGGACGACTGGGGGACTCTGCGGGCGTGGGCTTGGGGCGCCAGCCGCGCGCTCGATTATTTCGAGACCGACCAGCGCGTGGACGCGAAACAAGTGGGCCTCGAGGGCCATTCGCGTTACGGCAAAGCGGCCCTGGTGGCGATGGCCTACGACCCGCGTTTTGCGATCGTCTACGTGAGTTCTTCCGGCGGGGGCGGCGCCAAGCTTTGGCGTCACGAGTTTGGCGAGCAGATCGGAAACGTCGCGGGAATCGGCGAATACCACTGGATGGCGGGCAACTTCCTCAAGTACGACGGACCGCTGACCGTCAACGACTTGCCCGTGGACGCGCACGAATTGATTGCATTGTGCGCCCCGCGCCCAGTGTTTATCGGCGCTGGCGCGACGCAGGGAGACGGATGGGCGGACGCCAAAGGCATGTTCCTGGCGGCGGCAGGTGCCGGGCCGGTGTACAAGCTTCTAGGCAAGAAGGACCTGGGCACCACGGAATTTCCCCCGATCGAAACGGCGCTGATTGGCGGCGACATCGCCTTTCGCCAACACAGCGGGGGGCATACTCCCGCGCCCAACTGGCCGACATTTCTTAGCTTTGCGTCGCGCTACATCAAGGGCCCGCCGGTGAACTGAAGAAATGCAAGAGAGATACCCCGCTGCGCTCGGTATGACGGCGAACAACAGGCCGGCCCTTCGAGGTTCTGCGTAAATGGAAGGCAGAGCCCGCACGGCGGGATGGAGCTTCGTTGCTGCGGCCGCAAAAGCGGCGCCCCTTCGAAGCTCAGGGCAAGCGAGGCGCCGCACTCCAAACTAGTGCCGTTCCACCTTGTTTCAGCAAATCCCTTCGAGAATACTCTCTCCGTGTCCGCGTCAGATGCTTGGACCGTCATTTGGCCCAAATAGTTGGAACGGCACTAGTGGTAGGAGCAGCCGCCACCGCAGCAGCCGCCTCCTCCGCCGGAGAAGCCGCCCGAGGGCGTGGAGGAATGGCTGGAGCCGGCCGCGGCGAAAACGGAAAGCTGGATCGCGGCTTTCTTGCTGGAGCACTTGGGGCAGGAGATTTCCTGCTGCTTGTTGATGACAATCTTTTCAAAGCGCTCGTTGCAGTCTTCGCAGATGTATTCGTAGATGGGCATTGCCGGGAATCCTCCAGATGGGCTTTCGATCGCTTGTTTCACTCAACATAGTTATAACGCACGTGCGGCGCTCGCGTGCTAACAGGTTGCTGAAAAACACGTTTCGCCGCCATTCCGAGCGAAGCGAGGAATCCCTCTTCGATCAAAATGGCAAGAAAGGAGAGATTCCTCACTTCGCAGACTCCGTTCGGAATGACGGGGGTACTATGTTCGCAAGCTGTGAAGTCGTGCCCCAAAAAGAGAAGCGCAAAGAACTTGCGGGAGAGGACACTAGGACGTCATATACCAGCCGCCATTCACGCTGATGGTCTGGCCGGTGATGAAGTCGCTTTCCGCCAACAAGACAGCCGCGCGCGCGATCTCTTCCGGCGAGCCGAAGAAGCCCACGGGCAAGCGTTCCGCGGAAGCGTTGGGATTGGAGGTAATCATGTCCGTTGCGATGAGCGCCGGGGCAATCGCATTCGCCGTGATGCCCTCTTTGGCGAGTAGCGCCGCATACGAGTGCGTTAGTCCGATGAGCCCCGCCTTGGACGCCGCATAGTGAGGACCAATGACGCCGCCGGTTTGTGCCGCAACAGAAGAAAGATTGATGATGCGGCCCCAGCGGCGCTGGCGCATCGCGGGGAGGACGCGCTGCGTGACGAGGAAAGCGGACTTGAGATTGACGTCAAGAAGGTGGTCCCAATCGGCTTCCGTCAGCTCACCGAATGGCTTGATTTGGGCGATCCCGGCGTTATTTACGAGGATGTCCGCGGGACCGAGGTCGCGCTCGACGGCGGTGACCAGGCGGTCGGCCTCCGCGGCGACGGAAACATCGGCCTGGAGCGCAATGGAGCGCGAGCCAAGTTTGCGGATCGCCGCGCAGACCTCCTCTGCCGCAGCCTGTTCCTTACGGTAGTTCACGGCCACGTGCGCGCCCGCGCCGGCAAGCGCGATGGCGATGGCACGGCCGATACCGCGGCTGGCGCCGGTGACCAGGGCGATGCGATCGCGCAACTTAGGCGTGGATGTCATCAACGCAGGATAACGGAAAAGAAGCCCAAGGTTTGAGCCTGGCACAATGCTCGCACTCGCCAGAAATTGCAGATGCATTCCTCAATCGACATGGCTCCTCCCATCTATTTTATAGGACATCCAAGAACTCTTCGACGGTCATCTCCGCCTGCCGAAGAATGCTTTTCAAGACAGGAACTGGCAGATCAAACCGGTCGTGACGGGGAATAGTGACTCGGAGATGCAATTTCTCCGGATGCCGCAACTGAACGTGGCTCCCCGATTGGTGGTGGACCTCGAATCCGGCCCTCTGTAACGCACGCAGAACGTCCCGAGGTTTGAGTACTGGCAGGCGGGGAGACATCTACGCGGACAACGCAACTCGCAGCTTTTCCTTGCGAGCGCTCTTTTCATCCGGGATGGGTTCTCCATCCTTTTGCAGCCCCTCGATATGGCAGCGAATAGCGTCGCGAGCCATCTCGCGCGCCTCGGCCAGCGTACGGCCGTATGTAATTAGCCCGGGAAGGAGCGGAACGGTAACTTGATAGCCAGGCCATGCAGGATTCTGCGCGCGGCGAACTTTGCGGCCATTCCCCCGCAGGGTCTCCATCCTGGTCAAAGGCTCAAAAACGACCGTGAAGGTATATTCCCGCGCCGCAACTCTTTCCGATTCTTGTTCCCGGAGTGCGACTCTTGGCATGAATGCAGTCTATGCCCCCGAAACGGCGCGGTCAAACGACCGGTGCGGAGAAAACAACAGCCCTCCGAAATAACAGGAGGGCTGTCTGAACAAAGCAGAACACCACGCAAAATACCACGCAAAAGCGCCCGCCTCAGAAGGCAGCCGCTACAAGGATGACAAGGGCGTTAGTCGCCGGCCACGGCTTCGGCGGCGGTCTCCTTGGCTGCTGTATCGCCGTCGGCTGGGGCGATGGTTACGGGCTTGTTGGCGTTGGTGAAGTTGGCCGGCACCGCCTTGGCGATGTCGGTGACTGTGCCGATCTGCACGACGGTCGGCTGCGGCTTCTTCAGAACGAGCTCTTCGTAGATGGCACGAACCTTGGCCTGCTCTTCGAGAGCCTTCTTGCGGCGGAGGCGGTTTTCTTCAGCGGCGGTCACCGGGATATCGTGCTCGATGTGGCGGACGCGCGCGGCATCGTCCGCATCAATGACGAGCGAGTGCTCGTAGGAGCTCAGGTTGACGCTTTTGCCCTTGGCGTAGATTTCATGCTTGCCGTGGGTCTTGTACCATTCGGCCACAGTCGCGTTCTTGTGCATGTTTTCGATGATCTGGCGCCAGCCGATGCCGGTGTTGTACGCGCAGAAGCTGATTTCGCCCTGCTGCGTGCCGTACGGGATGATGCACATTTCGGTGCGGCGGAAGTCGTAGTTGAACAGATCCTGGAACCACATACCGGCGATGAACAGGAAGTTCCAGGGATCCTGGGCGCGGCGCTTCATGGCGTCTTCGTAGGTGCGGTCGGGAGAAGTCCGGCCATACTTGGTGGTGGAACGCCTGGTGAGCGCCCAGGTCTTATCGAATTTCTTGAAGAGATCGTACAGCTTCAGGCCCTTGGGGCCTTCAAAGGGCTTGTAGTTCTTCAAGAGGGCCATGGCCATCATGAAGTTGGAGAAGCTCTTGCCGCGGGCGGCATCAGTGATGACGGTAACATCCTTGATGAGTTGCTGCGCGTCCAGGAAGCGCGGCACGGGAGCCCATTCCTTGGTTTCCTTGTTGATCATGATGGCGGTGCCGACGCCGCAATTAGGGTGGCAGCCGCAGGAGACTGAACCCCACTGGGATTCCTTGCCCTTGACCATGTCCGCGAAACCCGCGAAGGTGCTGATAAAAGAGATGGGGAACCAATCGCGGTTGGGTTCGATGCGGCCAACTTGCTTGCTGACATCGTTGGCGAGGTGCGAAAGGGTGTAGCGCTGGCGCAGACGCCGCTCGGGAGTAATGTCTTCGTCGCGTCCGGTAAAGGAAACCGGCTGGAAGCTGATGAAGGCGATTTTCTTGGGGTTCTCCATCGCGAACTTGACGATGGCGCCCACTTGATCGTTGTTCACGTTGTTGACGATGGTCACAACGAGCACGATTTCGATGCCGGCTTCGTGCATGTTTTCGATGGCGCGCAGCTTGACGTCGAAAAGGTTGCCGATCTGGCGATGGCTGTTGGCATCGTTGCCGATGCCATCGAACTGGAGATAGGCGTAGCGCAGCCCGGCTTCAAAGGCCTTCTTGCAATATTCCTTGCTCTTGGCGAATTCGATGCCATTGGTGGCGGCTTGCACGGAGTTGTAGCCGACCTTGCGCGAATAGCGGATGGCGTCGAAGAAATACGGACTCATGGTGGGCTCGCCGCCGGAGAACTGCACGGACATCTGGCGGCGCGGCTTGATCTTTACCGCGTTATCCAGAATCTCGGTGATCTCTTCCCAGGAAAGCTCGTGGACGTAGCCAACCTGGTTGGCATCCATAAAGCAGGGATCGCACATCATGTTGCAGCGGTTGGTCAGGTCCACGGTGAGGACGGAGCCGCGGCCATAACGGACGTTCGATGAGCCGTGCCTGTGCTGGCCCTCGTCGTTGTGCGCCGGGATATCGCGGCCGGGGAACTGCGATTCAACCCACTTGAGGAAGCTGGAGTCCATGGCCATGAGGTCTTCGTAGTGGCCGTGCTGCGGGCAATCCTTGACCATCCACACCTGGCCATCGCGCTCGATGATCTGCGCTTTGATCTCGCCGACCTTTTCATGCGCAAGGTCGCGCCAATCTTTCGCGCCACTGATGATGGCCTCGCGGGCTGCTTTCACGCAGGCAGGGCAGAGCGAGTCTGTCTGCCGCGGGAAGCCCAGCGTCGGCTTGGTCCTTTCCCAGGATTTCA
>Ga0326728_10014004_pt1 | contig 17209 bp, 14 predicted proteins | sample MB3enrmetagenome_FD_207602 | JGI IMG/M metagenome (GOLD analysis project Ga0326728, IMG submission 207602) | Lab enriched peat soil microbial communities from McLean, Ithaca, NY, United States - MB31MN | ecosystem: Environmental > Terrestrial > Soil > Wetlands > Peat | place: USA: New York...
CGGACGCGGTCGACCGTCTCGCGGACTGCCGCCATGGGACTTCTCCTCGCCTGGACGGTTTCAAGGACCGTCGGTGGGGGTCAAAAACGATGCGCCAACGACCTCTGTCGCGCTTCACGGCTCCGGTCTGTGGCAGACCGCTTCTATATTGTGTCCGTCGGGGTCGATTGCAAACGCCCCGTAATAATTCGGATGATAGTGCGGGCGCAAGCCCGGCGCGCCGTTATCCCTCGCCCCGGCTTTGAGCGCGGCGGCGTAGAACGCGTCGACTTCGGCGCGGTTTCTCGCCGTGAACGCCAAATGCAGCGGCGAGGCGGGCGGATCGCCCTGGCTGAACCACAATTGCGGCTTTCCCTCGCGGCCCATGCCAACGTGGCCGGCCCATTCCATAGCGGTCTCGACGCCCAGCGGCGCGAGCGCCGCCGCGTAGAAGCGCCGGCTGGCCTCGACGTTCCTGACCTTGAAACCGATGTGATCGAGCATCGCGCACCTCAAAAGAAGCGTCCGCTTTCGTCGCGCGGGACGCGCGCGGCGTTCTTACTCGCTCGGAGGAGGCTAGTCGCGCCGCCAATCGACGTCAAACCCGCGTCGCTCCCGGCCGCCGCGCAAGGGCCGGCGGGCGCTTGCGCAAACGGCCGACGGACCGCCGGCGCCTTGCTGACGCGGCGACTAGGCCGAGTCGCTGGCGTATTCGCCGCGCAGCCGAGAGACGATATTGAGCAAGTCGAGGTGGGCCATCCGCGGCTCCGGTTCGCCGGCGGACGCCGCAGGGCGCTCGGTCTCCGGCCTGTAGTCGCCGAATTTCATCCGCATCGGCGTGGCGATCGCCTCGCCGAAGGCGATCGCTTCGCGGTCGGCGAGCGAAGAGAGAAACGCAATCGTGCTCGCCGAGGAGACCCCCAGCGCGGAGCGAATGATCGCCTTGTCGTGCTCGTTGGCCAAGCGCATCGCGAATATCGTCGAACATTGCGAAAGCACCGTCGCGTCGAGTTCGGCCGGGCGCTGCGTGACGATGCCGAGCGACACGCCGTATTTGCGCCCCTCCTTGGCGATGCGGCCGATCGCCTGGCGGGTCGGCCCGAACGCCTGCGACTGGTCGGTGGGAACGTAGCGATGGGCCTCTTCGCACACCACCGCGATCTCGTAGCTCCCCTCGCTCCACAGCGCGATTTCGAACGCCATGCGCGCGAGCACCGAGACCAGCGAATCGACCACCTCGTTGGGAAGGCCGGCCAATTGTATGATCGTCACCGGGGCGCCCGCCTTCGGCAGCCGGAAGATGCGCGAAAGGACCTTGGCCATGTTGTCTTCGACGACGACCTTGCCGAACATGAAACGAAACCGCAGATCGTGGCTCAGCGCCTCCAGGCGGTGTTTCAGCGCGCGAAGGTCCGAGCGCGGATAGCGTTGATCGAGCTTGCCGAGCCATTCGTCGATGATGCTCACCATATCGGCGACGCGATAGGGCGTCGGCGTGTCGGCGCTGATGCAGGCGGCGTCGGAGTTCGAAGCGCGGCGCAGCGGACTGGCCGCGATCAGCGGGGCGGAACTCGCTTGAAACTGGGCCTTGGCGGTCTTGATGACGTCGTAAAGCGCGTCGGTCTCGTCGGAATTCGGCTTGCGGCCGCTGTAGATGATGTCGGCGATTTCCTCGAATTTGAACATCCAATAGGGAAGTTCGAGATTGTCGGAATGCAGAACGATCGAGTCGGTGGGGAAATTGCGCGCATATTCGTTGTGCGGATCGATGACCAGCGCGCGCAGCTTCGGCCGCGCGGCCAAGCACTTCTTCAGCAGCATCGACACCGCGGTGGTCTTGCCGACGCCGGTCGATCCGATCACCGCGAAATGTTTGCTGACGAGTTCGTCGACGCTGACCAAGGCGGGAACCGACTGGTTTTGGGTCAGGCGGCCGATTTCAACGCCGCGGACGCCGCAAAAACTGTAGATCGCCTTGAGATCGTCGGCGCGCATGCGGTGCGCGACCGCGCCAAGCGCGGGATAGGAACGAACGCCGCGGAAGAACTGCGGTTCGCCGGAATCGTCGTCGACGATCTCGCCGCTCAGTTCGATCTTGACATAGACGACGTTGGCGTCGTTTTCACTCCAGAGGCGATTGGCGGTCGACAACTCGCAGACCACGCCGACGAGCCGCGAATTTTCATGCGCGATCGTGATGAGATGGCCGACCGACCAATGCTCGTCGTCATCGTTCGGCGCCATTTGGCAGGCGACGACGCCTTCGGCGCCGGTGAGCGAGACTAGGCGGCCGAGCATGCGATCGGCGCCCTGCTCGCGACGTTCGTGCAGCGGAAGAACCGAGGCGCGGTGCGGCGAGATTTCCAGTTTCATTGCCAGTCCCGTTCCCTTGCGGCGCCGATCGCGCCTGGACGGCGAGGACGCGCGGACGAGCAGAGCGGCGCTCGGCGGCGGCGCGCAACTCCGGGCCGGGCGCGCTCCCGCGCCCGAGCATTAAACCGCCGCAACCGTAAACAAAGCCTTGCCGCGCCGGTCGGCAGCCATCGGACAAACTTGAAATTTCAAGGATTTGCGATCTCGGGCGGCGGCGCCTTCCGTCGCGGCCATTTGCCGCGGTTTGCTCTACGGCGCTGCCCGGATTTCCGGGTCGCCGCCGACCAGGCGGGCGAATTGGCGCAAGCGCGTCTGCAACCGGTCGCTATTGAGCGGGGCGAGATCGCTCGGCAACAACAACGCGATCCGGCCCTTCTCGACGATCATCGGCGTGCGCGGCAGGACGCCCGGCATGGCGGCCGAAACGATATAGGCGACGCGCATCGCGGCGCCGAGAATCCGCGCCCGATCGACCTGCCTGGCCGACGCCAGCGGGCGCGTCTGCGGGCTGACCTCCTGATCGATCGACACGTGGCGATAGGACGCCGCGAGCGCGAGGAAGGCGCGGGAAGGATGGTCGAGCGCGACGAACGAAGCGTTGGCGACCAGATCGTAGGACTGTTCGCCGCGATAGTCCGGATGCGCGCGCCAGGCGATATCCGACAACAGGCAGGCGGCGTGGCGCAGCCGCGTCTCCTCCGCAGTCTCCTCGAGATGCGACGTGCCGAGGAATCGGCTGGTCCAATCGAACAATTCTTCGGCGTGCGCCGGCGCGCGCGAGCGCAGCAGGTTGAATTGCCGCGCCGCCTCGATCAGCGGATCCTGCGCCTGTTCGGCCGGGGCGAGGCTCTCGTACAACAACCCCTCGCGCACGCCCAAAGCGGAAATGATCACTTCCCGAGGCTCGGCCCGGCGGATGATTTCCTCCAGCACCGCGGCGCCGTAGGCGAGCAGTGGCCGGCGGGCGGACGAAACCGACTCGATCGAGGTCGGGGCCTCGGCCTCGCTGCGTTCGATCAGCTTGACGAATTCCAGCGCGTCGCGGGTGGGGATGACGTAATTGTGCATGACGCGTATCGGGTACTGGCGCTGGCTCATATGCAGGCGGGCGAGCGAGCGCCACGTGCCGCCGACGGCGTAAAAGGTTCGCCCCGCCAAATTGTCGAGGGTCTTGACCTGGGCGAGCGCGTCACGGGCGATTTTCGCCGCCTTCTTGGGCGAGCGTTCGGAGAGTTCCGCCAGCGACAAGCCGCCGAGCGGCAGCGTCACGCCGCGACTGAGCTTGCCGTCCTTCAGGTCGGTCAATTCAAGCGAGCCCCCGCCCAGGTCGCCGACCACGCCGTCGGGCGCGCGAATCGAGGAGAGGACGCCGAGCGCGGCGAGCTGCGCCTCGCGCGGCCCGGTCAGCCGAGCGATCGGGCAGCCGATCGCCGCTTCCGCCAATTCAAGAAACTGCGCGCCGTTGGCGGCGTCGCGCACCGCCGCGGTCGCCAGCGGGCGTATGTCCGATATTTCCATCGTCCGACAAAGAACCCTGAACCGCTGCAACGCCGCCAGGGCCTTGGCGACCGAGTCCTCGGGCAGAAAGCCCTTCGTGGCGACGCCGCGGCCCAGGCCGCACAGCACCTTTTCGTTGAACGTCGGGGTGAGCGCGCGCGTCAGGGCTTCATAGGCGACCAGCCGCACCGAGTTGGACCCGATATCGACGATTGCGACCGGCTCGCCCGGCAATCGCCCCCTTGATTCCAGCGCCGACATGGATTGCTCACCCAAGACGTCGATCTCTCGCGATCGAAGGCTTCCTTGTTCGCGTTCCTTCCCCCGCCGCCGTGGTTTGGCGATTTCGCCGCCGCTTCGCCCTGAGCTTCGCGCGTCCTTCAGGCGTGCAGCTTGCGGGGGGGCAGCGAACCCGGGCTCGATTCGCTCAGCGAGTGGCCGCGGCCCGACAGGCTCGGATGGGTCAGGAAATACTTGTGCACGTTGAAAGGCTCCTCGCCCTCGGCCGGCGTTATCCTGACGCTCGAACCGTCGGGCAACACCCGAAAGCTCTGCTGGTTGTCCATCAGGTTCGCCGCCATGATCTGATTGAGCACCTGTTCGTGCACCGTCGGATTGCGCAACGGCACCAGCGCCTCGACGCGGCGATCGAGGTTGCGCTGCATCAAATCCGCTGAAGAAATGTAGACGTGCGCCTTGCGGTTCGGCAATCCGTGGCCGCCGCCGAACGCATAGACGCGGGCGTGCTCGAGGAAGCGCCCGACGATCGACTTGACGCGGATATTGTCGGAGAGGCCCGGCACGCTCGGCCTGAGGCAACAGATGCCGCGCACGATGAGATCGATTTCGACGCCGGCGCGGCTCGCTGCGTAGAAGGCGTCGATGATTTCCGGATCGACCAGCGCATTGCATTTGCCCCAGATCGCCGCCGGCTTGCCGGCCTCGGCGCAAGCGATCTCCTCGGCGATGTGCCGCAGCAGACGCTTCTTCAAGGTGAACGGCGATATCGCGATCAACTCCAACCCGTCCGGCTCCGCGTAGCCGGTGATGAAATTGAACACGCGCGCCACGTCGCGCCCGATCGCGGGGTCGGCGGTGAAAAGCGAAATGTCGGTGTAGACGCGCGCGGTGACGGAATGATAATTGCCGGTGCCGAGATGGCAGTAGGTGACCAATGACCCGCCCTCGCGCCGCGCCACCATCGACAATTTGGCGTGAGTCTTCAATTCGATAAAGCCGAACACGACTTGCGCGCCGGCGCGTTCGAGATCGCGCGCCCAGCGGATGTTCGCCTCTTCGTCGAAGCGCGCCTTCAGCTCGATCAGCGCGGTGACCGACTTGCCGGCTTCGGCCGCCTCGATCAACGCGCGCACGATCGGGCTGTCGGCGGAGGTTCGATAGAGCGTCTGCTTGATCGCGACGACGTTCGGGTCGCGCGCCGCCTGAGAGAGGAACTGCACGACGACGTCGAAGGATTCGTAGGGGTGGTGGACCACGAGATCCTTCTGCCGGATCGCGGCGAAGCAGTCGCCGCCGTTGTCGCGCACGCGCTCGGGAAAGCGCGGGTTGAACGGCGGAAACTTGAGGTCGGGACGGTCGAGGCCGATGAGCTGCGCCAATTCGTTGAGCGCCAGCATGCCCTCGACGAGCACGACGCCGGAGGCGACGACGTCGACGTCGCCGGTGACGAACGCGCGCAAGGCCTCGGGCATGCTCGCTTCGATCTCCAGCCGGATGACCGAGCCGCGGCGGCGGCGCTTCAACGCGCTTTCGTACAGACGCACCAAGTCTTCGGCCTCTTCCTCGACTTCGATGTCGCTGTCGCGGATGACTCGGAAACTACCCTGCCCCGTCACCTTGTAGCCGGGAAACAGCTGGCCGATGAACGCCAGGATGATCTGCTCGAGCGAAACGAAGCGTTGCGCGCCCGCGACGCCCGCCTCCGGCAGCCGGACGAAGCGATCGATCTTGCTGGGAACGCGCACCAGCGCGCTCATCGTTTGGCGTTCGCCGAGGCTCTTCAGCTCGAGCGCGAGGGTGAAGCCGAGATTGGGAATGAAGGGAAAGGGATGGGCCGGGTCGACCGCCAGCGGGGTCAGCACGGGAAAGACATGGAGAAGGAAATAGTCCTCCAGCCACTGCCGATCGGAGCTGGAGAGCGCGCCCACCTCGCAGACGACGATGCCGGCGGTCTCGAGTTCGCCGCGCAGCTCGCGCCAGCGCTGCTGCTGCTGCGCGACGAGTTCGGCCACGCGCCCGCCGATGCGCTCGAGCTGTTCGGCGGGGGTGAGGCCGTCGTCCGAGGTCTTGGTCATGCCCGCCAGCACCTGCCCGACCAAGCCGGCGACGCGCACCATGAAGAACTCGTCGAGGTTGTCGGCGGAGATCGAAAGAAAGCGCAGCCGCTCGAGCAGCGGGTGGTCGAGATTGCCCGATTCCTCGAGCACCCTGCGATTGAACTCCAGCCACGACAATTCGCGGTTGATGAACCGCTCCGGCGACGAAATCAGGCCGGACGCGGCGTCCTCCGCCGAATTCAGCGCGGTTTTCATGCCCGTCGATCTCCTTCTCGCCGCTCTTGCCGCGCGACGCGCCAACTCCGCCTCCCGGGCGACGACTAATCGGACCTTCGTCCGCCCCGACGTTCCCGCGCCCTCCCTTCGGGCAAGAGCATGACAGAAGCGCGTCGAGGCCGATTGTGCAAGAGCGCAGTCGCCGACGCGGTCGCCGTCACCGGGCCTCGGGGACCGCTCGCGCGCCGACCAGCGCCGCCGCGACCGCGGCGAGCGCTTGCGGATAGAGCTTGTGCTCCTCGACGAGCACGCGCGCCGCCAGCCTGTCGGCGTCGTCGTCGGGCAGCACGGCGACGCGCGCCTGGGCGACGATCGGGCCGGCGTCAAGTTCGGGCTCGACGAAATGCACGGTGCAGCCGTGCTCCCTCAAGCCCGCCGCCAGCGCGCGCTCGTGGGTGTGGAGGCCACGTAAGGCCGGCAGCAGCGAGGGATGGATGTTGAGCATTCGCCCGCGCCAGCGCTCGGCGAACGGCGCGCTCAAGACGCGCATGAAACCGGCGAGGCACACCAGGTCGATGCGATGCGACGCCAGCCGCGCCTGCATCGCCGCCTCGAACGCCTCGCGGGTGGGATAAGCGCGCGATTCGACAATCTCCGTCGCGATCCCCGCGTGGCGCGCCCGCGCAAGGCCGCCGGCGTCGGCCTTATTGGAGAGAACGAGCGCGATTGCGGCGGGAAAATCGGGCGCGCGCGCCGCCTCGATCAACGCCGCCATATTGGAGCCGCGCCCGGAAATGAGAATGGCGACCCGCGCCCGCGCGTTCACAGCCTCAGCCGCCCGCGCATGACGACTCGCTCGCCCTCGCGCGCCGCGAGCCGGCCGATCGGCGTCGGCGCGAGGCCGTTGGCGGCGAGCGCCCGCATCGCCTCGTCCGCCGCCTCCGCCGCGACGAAGGCGACCATGCCGAAGCCGCAATTGAACGTGCGCAGCATTTCGGCTTCCCCGACCCCGCCCGTCGCGGCGAGCCAGGAGAACACCGGCGGGGCGGAAAACGCGTCGAGATCGAGCGCGACCGCGAGATCGTCGGGCAGCACGCGCGGCAGATTGTCGGGAAAGCCGCCGCCGGTGACATGGGCGAGCGCCATGACGGCGCGCGTCGCCTCCAGCGTCTTCAATAGCGGCTTGACGTAGAGCCGCGTCGGCTCGAGCAGCGCGGCGGCGAGCGAGCGCTCCGGCGCGAAGGGCGCCGGCGCGTCCCAGGCGAGGCCGCTCAGCGCGACAATGCGGCGCACCAGCGAAAAGCCGTTGGAATGAACGCCCGACGAAGGCAGGCCGATCGCTAGGTCGCCGGCCTTGAGGCCCGCGCGAGGAAGCAAGGCGCCCCGCTCCGCCGCGCCGACCGCGAAGCCGGCGAGATCGAAATCGCCCTTCGCATAGAGCCCCGGCATCTCCGCCGTTTCGCCGCCGATCAGCGCGCAGCCCGATTCGACGCACGCCGCCGCTATGCCGCCAACGATCGCCGCGCCGACCGTCGGATCGAGCTTGCCGGTCGCGTAATAGTCGAGAAAGAACAGCGGCTCGGCGCCCTGCACGACGATGTCGTTGACGCACATCGCGACGAGATCGACGCCGATCGTGTCGAAGAGGCCGCTCTCGACGGCGACCTTGACCTTGGTGCCGACGCCGTCGTTGGCGGCGACCAGCACGGGATCGACGAACCCCGCCGCCTTGAGATCGAACAGCCCGCCGAAGCCGCCGATCTCGGCGTCCGCGCCCGGCCGGCGCGTCGCGCGCACCAACGGCTTGATCCGCTCGACCATGGCGTTCCCGGCGTCGATATCGACGCCGGCGTCGGCATAAGTGAGGTTCGCGGGCGCGGAGGGGGTCATGGCCGGACGCGGGGGGATGGCTGGCGGGGGGTTAGCCGCTCGCGCGCCGATGCGCAAGGGCGGCATGGACCGGCGCGGCGCGCATAGGCCGAGGCGCGCGCACCCGAAGGGCAACGGCTCAACCGCCCAATTCTTCCTCGGAGGCGAAATTATGCCAACCGCCGTCCGAGGCGATCAGCGCGTCGGCCTCCTTCGGCCCCCAACTTTGGCGCTCGTAAGGGCGAACCGGCGGGTAGGTCTTGAGAACCGGGTCGACTGCCGCCCAGGCCGCCTCGATCGCGTCCTCGCGGGTGAACAGCGCGCCGTCGCCCGTCATGGCGTCGCCGAGGAGCCGCGTGTAGGCCGTTTCTTCGCCGGGATGCTCGTCGGCCAAGGAGAGTTCCCGCAAGTCGCCGACGAACTCCTTGCCGGTGCGCTTGATGCGGGCGGCGAGCGCGATGACGGAACGGGGCGAGAGACGAAATCGCAAATAGTTCGACCGACCGGAGGTCGGCGCCGAGTCTTCGAACAGCGGCTGCGGCGGCGCCTTCAGCTCCACCAGAATCTCGGTCCCCGTCTGCGCGAGGTGTTTGCCGGAGCGCAGGTGCCACGGCACCCCCGCCCAGCGCCACGAGTCGATGTAGAGCCGCAGCGCGCAGTAGGTTTCGACGTCGGAATCCTTCGCTACGTTCAGCTCGTCGCGGTAGCCGACGTATTGGCCGCGCACCATGTCCTCCGGCCTCAGCGGCCGCATCGCTTGAAAGACCTTGGCCTTCTCGTCATGGACGAAGCCGTAGCTCCGGCCCGCGGGAGGCTCCATGGCGAGCAGCGCGACGATCTGAAAGAGGTGATTTTCGATCACGTCGCGCAGACATCCGGCGGTTTCGTAGAACGCGCCGCGGCCCCTGACGCCGAAATCCTCGGCAAGCGTCACCTGGACGCTGGCCACGTAATTGCGGCTCCAGAACGGCTCCAGGAACGCGTTGGCGAAGCGAAAATAGAGGATGTTCATGATCGCTTCTTTGCCGAGGTAGTGATCGATGCGGAAAATCGAATCTTCCGGGAACGCCGCCCGCGCAACGGCGTTGAGCGCCCGCGCGGAAGCCAAATCGCGCCCGAACGGCTTCTCGACGATCACGCGCGCATTCTCGGTCAGGTTCGCCGACGCGAGCCCCTTGATCACGGTCTCGAAAAGCGAGGGCGGGATCGCGAGATAGTGCGCGGGGCGCTGGGCGCCGCCGAGCGCCTTCTTGATGGCGGCGAACGTGCCCAGGTCTTTGTAGTCCCCGCTCACATAGACGGTCAGCTCGTCGAGACGGCGCAGCGCGTCCGGGTCGTCGATCCCGCCCGATTGCTGGATGCTGTCCTGCATGCGCGCGCGCAGCTGCTCCAGGCTCCACCGCGGCGAGGCGACGCCGACGACCGGAACCCGCAACGCGCCGTTCTTCACCAGCGCATAGAGCGCCGGAAAGATGCTCTTGTGGGCGAGATCGCCCGTCACCCCGAAAAGCACCAGGGCGTCCGAATGGGAGGCAGGCATCGGTCGTCCCCTTGTCGCTGGCGATCTCTCGGCGAGAGCCTTTTCTGATTGAGACGGACTGTCAAGAGTCTCGAGCGCGAGAGGCGGCGAACGTCGCCGCAAAACGGCCTCCCGCCGCCTGGTTTAATCCTTCTTGATTAGCCCGCCGCTGCGGCCGCGACGGGGCGCCGCAATCGAGAGCGATCGCCCAATCCTTTCCTCCAAAGATCCGAATCGCGGCGACTGCGTAAAATCGCGATGATTCATTTCATTCATCCTTGAGCGGCCTCGTCCAAACTCCGAGACGCGCGCGCCGACCCGCGATCGCATCGTGCGGCCTGCGGCGTTTGCTGAAGTTCGCGACAGAGGGGCGTCGTCATGACGACACGGTTCCGCCCGATCGACTTCGAGCCAACTCTCGACCCCGAGGTGTTGCGCGAAGGCGCGCGCCGGCAATTCCGCTTCTCGTGGATCTTGCTGCTCGCGCTCGCGTTTGCCGCGATCGGGCAAGTGCGGCCGTTCGACAACGCCCCGGACCCGGCCAAGCTCGGCCACAGCGGCGTCGTGACGCCGACCTTCGCGCCGTCGCCGGCCGCGCTGACGCGCCCGCCGAGCGCCGGGCGCGAGAGCGTCGGCTGAGGCGAAGCCTCTTCAGAATTCCTTCCAGCCCACTGCTTCCGGGACGGCCTTTCGCGCCGCCGCCGCCATCTGGCGCGCTGGGGCGAGCGCCGATTGCCGACTGGGTTCGTGGACCGGCGAAGCGTCTCGCTCCTGCCTCTGGCCTGCCTCCCTCATGGGCGCGCGCGATCTGGCGTCGAGCGCCACGACGGCGGCGTCGGCGCCGGCCCGCCCGACCTTGAACTGGCCGATCAGGCTCGCCAGTCGCCCGGTCTCCTCCGAAAGCCCACGGCTCGCCGCCGAGGATTGTTCGGCCATCGCCGCATTCTGCTGCGTCACCTGATCCATCTCATTGATCGCGACGTTGACTTCGTCGAGACCCGTCGCCTGTTCCTTAGCGCCCGCCGCGATCTCGGCGACGACTTTGTCCATTTCGGCGACCTGAGCCATGATCCGCTCGAGCGCCTTGCCCGACTCGGCGACCAGTTCGACCCCCTGGCTCACTTGCGCGCCCGAAGTCGAGATCAGATTCTTGATCTCCTTGGCCGCGCCGGCCGAACGTTGCGCCAGCGCGCGCACCTCCGTCGCGACGACTGCGAAGCCCCGGCCGGCGTCGCCGGCGCGCGCCGCCTCGACCCCGGCGTTCAGCGCGAGCAAGTTGGTCTGGAACGCGATTTCGTCGATGACGCCGATGATCTTGCTGATTTCCTGCGACGACTTCTCGATGCCGCCCATCGCCTGAACCGCCTTGTCGACGACGACGCCGCTGTTGGCCGCCTCGTCCTTGGCCGAAGCGACGACCTGGCGAGCGTGAGCCGCCCCTTCCGCGGCGTTCTTGACGGTGGCCGTGATTTCACCGAGCGCCGCCGCCGTCTCCTCGAGGCTCGCGGCCTGCTGCTCCGTGCGACGCGATAGGTCGTCGGACGCGCTTGCGATTTCCCCCGTGCCCGCTCGAATGCTTCCCGTGATCGACGAGACCGCCAAGAGAAGCTTTTGCAACTTGTCGAGCGAAGAATTCAGGTCTTGGCGCAACGGCTCGTAATCCGACGATAGGGTCTCGGTGACGCGAAAATCGAATTCGCCGTTCGCCAGGCGGCTGAGGGCGCTGGAGAAGGTTTTCATGAAGACGGCCAGCAGCTCGGCATGGCTCTTGGCCCTCGCTTCCTCTTTGCCCCGCGCCTCGACCGCTTCCGCTTCGACGGTCGCCCGATATTGGTTGGCCTGGGCGAGCGAAACGGCGTTGTTCTTGAAGACCTGGACGGCGCGCGCGATCGCCCCGATTTCGTCGGTGCGATCCTGGTGCCCGACCTCGACGCTCAGGTCGCCCGCGGCGATTCTGTTCATGGCGGCGACGGACGTCGACAGGAGACTCGCAACGCTCCTCGAGGAAAAATAAATCACCAGGAGCAGCTGCGCGATGGCCGGGACGAGTATTTTCGCCAAACCCATCACGACGTCCCAGAACGCCGCGTCGACGTCGTCGACATAGAGGCCGCCGCCGACCGACCAGCCCCACTCGGGAATGCCGAGGACGTAGCTGACCTTGTGGCTCGGCTCCTTCGCCCCCGGCTTGATCCATTCGTATTCGACGAAGCCGCTGCCCGCCTTGCCAGCGGCGGCGATGTCGCGAAAGAGATATTTGCCGTCGGCGTCTTTATCGTCGAGGGTGTTCCTGCCGACGAGATCCGCCTTGGGATGGGCGATCATGACGCCGTCGAAGGTGGAGACGAAGACGTAATTGGTGCCGTCGAATCGGATCGCGCCGATCGCGTCGAGCGCCAATTTCTTGGCCGTCTCCTCGGGAACCTGACCCGCCTTAGCCTTGTCGACGAAACTGCGCGCGATCGCGCCGCCGGCTTCCACGACATTTTGAATCTGGCTGCGCTTTTCCGCCAGCATTTTGCTGCGGACCTCGACCAGCGTGTAGCCGACGCACCCGAAGACCATCGCGATCGACAGAACGGAAAGGATTGCGAATTGCCGCCCGATCGAAATATTTCCCAGCCATGCGAACGCCCCGCCCCGAGCTGTTGCGCCGATGTGGCTCCGGGCCGACGCGACAACCATCTCAGGGCTCGACTGCCGAGCGCTCATTGGAGGTTCTCCAGAGTGTGAGGATTGAGCGGCGAAGCCGGACTGAAACCGGAACGGCGGGACGGCGTCATGCCTTCTGGACAACGATTCGCTGGAGTCGCCAGACCCGTGGTCATTATCAAATCTCACGCCGAGGTTAACAGCGGCTGAATAGCCTCTTGATGAACGCGCGCGTGACGATCGACGCCTTGGGTCGATGGCGGCCGCCGAACCGAGGCGAGGAAAACGCGCGCGCCGCGGACGCGACGGGCGATGCGACTTTCGTCGGCGAGGCGCCGGTCTTTCCGCCGGCCGAGCGGATCGTTCCGCCTCGAGTGTCATGACCGCGTAACCGTTCGGGCGTAGGCGCGAAGCGGACGGGTTTTCCGCCAGCGTCGGCGCCGACGCGACGAGCCTCGCCGAGGTCGGGCCGTTCGCCCTCGTCGCGTGACGAGAGCGGCGAAGGTCGGGGATTTTTCCCGGCGGAATTCTCTTTCTTGTGGACAGAAGGAATCGGCGCCGCCCGGCCACACGATCGCCGCGGCGGTCTGCGCAACCGATGGTTGTTCAGCCAAACGAGGAGGCGAATATGCGCAACATCGACGATATCGTCAGCGCAGCGTGCAAGGCGCTGACGGCCTCGCTGCACGAGGCGTTCGAGGCGGGACGCGCTCACACCGCGAACGAGTTGAAATCTCGCATGGCGGCTTTTTTCGAGGGTCTGGCGGCCGAGGCCGAAACGAACGCCGCCGGGGCCGAAACGCAAGCCGCCGCGCCCGCGGCGCCCCAGCCCGACGCGCCGCCGAGCGAAGAGCAGCGCCACGAATAGCGCGCGGCGGCGGCGAAGCGTTCGTCGATCGATCCGCAGAAATTCTCCGCGGCGCATCGCCCCGCCGATATCGAGCGCGCGCTCGCGCGCCGGCGCCGCCGTTTGCCGCTCGGGCGGGGCGCGTCTCAGCTCTTCGATCGCTTTGCCTTCGCGCCCGCCTTGCCCTGGGCGGGCTCGGAGGTCTGCTCGATTTCCTCGGGCGACAAGCCGAGCGCGCGTTTGGCCTCCTTCATCAGATCGGGATCGATCGGCCGCGGCTCCAGCGACACGTCCTTGCCTAAGCGATCCTTGATGACGCGAAACGCCGCGATCCGGCCGAACGGTTTGTTGTTGGCCGGAATCAGATGCCATGGCGCGTGTTTGGTCGAGGTTTCCTCCATCATGTCCTCGATCGCCATTTCATACTCGGCCCAGTGGGAGCGATTGCGGAAATCCTCGTAGGACAGTTTCCAGCGCTTCACCGGGTCGATGAGCCGATTGCGGAAGCGCCGCGTCTGCTCTTCAGACGTGATGTGCAGGAACAGCTTGACCAGCCGCACGCCCGAGTCGACCAGGACGCGCTCGAACTCGTTGATCTCGCGATAGGCGCGCCGCCATTCCTTTTCGGTCGCGAAGCCTTCGACGCGCTCCACCAGCACCCGCCCATACCAGGATCGATCGAAGGCGACGATCTGTCCCTTCTCCGGCAGGCGACGCCAGAAGCGCTGGAGATAGTGCTGGGCGCGCTCGTGCTCGTCGGGCGAGGCGATCGGATTGACTTTGAAGCTGCGCGGATCGAGCGCCCAGCCGAGGCGGCGAACGACGCCGCCCTTGCCGGCGGTGTCCCAACCCTCGAGGACGATGATCGCGCGCTCCGACGTGCCGAGATACGCCTGCTGGATCAGTTGCAGCACGCCCTGCAACGAGGTCAGACGCCGCTCGTAGTCGGCGAAGTCCATTTTCGGGTGTTCGACGATCTCGGCCAGCCGCGGGCGGCGCCCGACGTGGAAGCGTTGAGGCTTCGTCGTGCGATCGAGTGACAAGGCGCCCTCCCTCCGCTGAAGAGTCGCGAACCCTTCGGCCGGCGCGTCCGCCCTACGCCAAACGCGCCCCTCGCCGCCCGCGCGAGCCGCAGGCTTCGCCTTTTCCCGTGACGGCGCAAGCGAATTCGGCGGCCCGGCTTCGACCGCTCAGGCGACGGCGTGGTCGTGCGAGCCCCCGACCCCCCGCAGCGGACGCCGCGACCGCCTCGTCCCGCCCTTAACAGATTGTTAACGCTTTCATCGAACAGTGGTCGAGCCGTGATGATTCGGGGTCAGTTCGACGCACTGACAGAGGGACCGAACTCGATCGGTCCGCGCCGCCATTAAGGTCGCAGAGCGTTCATGCGAAGGCAAGACGCCATGCCGCTTTCCGTCGTTTCCCGCGTCCCGTTCGAGGCCGACGCCGCCCGCGTGAAGGGCGAACTCAAACGCCCCTACGCCAATCGGCGGCAACGCCAACCCGATGAGCTGCCCGCCTCCACTCGTCAAGACCTGGAGGCGGACGCGAGCGACGCCCAGGAGCCCGTCTCGACGGCGGGCTTGTCGATCCTGGCTCAAGCGCTGGCCGCCTACAGCCAGAATTAGTCGCGAGCGTCGCCTCGCTCTCGATCGCCGCTCGTCGCGCGCGATCCCCCTTCAACGTTTGCGGCGACGCCGATGGCGCCGCCGCGCTCTTTCGCGATCCGCCGACGAGGCGGCGCCAATCAGGACGGCTTCGGCCCGAAGGCCGAAGCCTTGCTCACGAGCCCGCGCTCAATTGCCAGGCGGCTTCGGGGGCTTGCCGCCCCAGCCGCCTGGCTTGCCGCCCCAGCCGCCCGGCTTGCCGCCCCAGCCGCCCGGCTTGCCGCCCCAGCCCGGATGGCCGCCCCCGCCGGGGCCGCCTCGGCTCCAATGGTGCCAGCCGTATCCGCCGCCCCAGCCGAAGCCGCGATTCCAGGCGTAGCCGCACCAGTACCAACCGGGACCGCTCCAGCCGTCGTCATACCAGCAGTAATTGTAGCCGCCCCAGAAGAACTGCGCCTTTTCGATCGGCGCGACCTGGCGCTGCTGGACGTCCGCGCCAAGCCCGCCGTAAGCCATGGCGGCTTGGGCGTCGCCGGCGAGCGGGAGGGCCGCCGAGGCCATAAGCGCCGTCGACAGGCCGAGCGCGGCGAGAAGCTTGCTCATGTGGATCCTCCACTGTGTCGGCCGCCGGAATTGGCGGCGGATGGCTGGCTTTATCTCAGCAACGGCGTGAACCGCAGGTGAATAGTCGCGCGCGGATTTACCGGCTCAGCAGCGTAGTTTCGGCGGTCGAGGCGGGGCCTTCGCCCGCGGGGCGGCTTCCGGCGGCCCGGCCGGCGCGCTCGGGAGGACCGGCAAACGCCAGATTGACCTTTGAAGCCGGTGTTTCACCTGATATAGCGTCAGGGTCGCCTCGATCTCGTGAGGCGAAGCGATAGGCTCGATCGTCCGTCGGACGATAACGCGGGGTGGGGAAGGCTCGGATCGCGTTGGTCGCTCCATCGCGGCGATTTCGGCGGCGCCGATGTCGCCGGCGTCGGTCGAGCCACAGAGGGGAGCAAGCAGCAAGATGAAACCCACGGTCATTCTCGTCGGCGCGGACAAGGGCGGGGTCGGCAAGACGACCGTGGCGCGCGTGGTCGCCGATTACTTGATCGGCAAGAACATCACGCTGCGCGCGTTCGACACCGAGAGCCCGCGCGGGACGCTGAAGCGGTTCTACGGCGACATCACCGAGACAGTCGACATCGGCTCGACCGCCGACCAGATGCGAATCCTCGACACGCTGAACACCGCGCAAGTCGCGGTTTCGCTGATCGACACGCGCGCCGGCGCCCTCGCCCAGACGCTGCGGGTCTTACGCGACATCGGCTTTCTCGACGCCGTGCGCGAAGGCCAGTTCAATTTCATTCTGATGCACGTGCTCGGCGCTTCGATCGCCTCGCTCGAGGAAATCGCGGAAACCGCGCCATTCGTCGCCAACGGCCACTACTTCCTGGTCAAGAACTACGTAAACGAGACGACGTTCTTCGAGTGGGATCCCGAGACCTATATGAGCTTTTTCTCGAAATCGCGCAGCGCCGACGAGGTCTCGGTTCCGAAGCTGAGCGAGATGGCCTACGAGCAAGTGGACATCGCGGGAACGCCGTTTTCCACCTTCGTCGCCAACAAGACCGCCGACGGGCGGTCCGCGGCGCACTCCTTCGTCCTGCGCGGATACGTGCGCACCTGGCAGCGCAAGATCGCGGACGAGTTCGACCGTATCGGCTTGATCGAGCTCGTCACGGAGGCGCCGGACAGGAGCTGAGAGCGTCGACGCTTGAGCGGTCGCGGCCATGGAGCAATCGACCAGGGTCTACTTTTGTTGCTCGCCCAACAAACGTAGCGGCTCGACGACGACGGCGCGCCTGCTGATCGACTATTTCCTCTCCAGGGGCCGCGGCGCCGTGGGATTCGACACTGATCCCCACGATCCCGATTTCGCCAGACGGTTCCCGAGCGCCGTCAAGGTCGTGGACACCGCGAAGATCTACGGCCAGATCGACATGTTCGACCGTCTGCTGGTTCATGACGAAACGCCGAAGGTCGTCGATGTCCACCACCGTCGCTACGACGCTCTGTTCGATACGATCGGGCAGATCGGGTTCATGGAAGAGGCGCAAAGCGCGATGGTGCAGCCGGTCGCGCTGTTCCACGTCGACGCCAGCCCCGACTCGCTCAACGCGGCGAGCGCGCTCGTCAGGCGTTGGCCGAGCCTGCGCTTGGTCGTCGTCAGGAACAAGGGCGCGGCGCCGCGAGGGCCCGACGCGCGCGACATTCTCGATCAATTCCCCCACGCGGAGCGCCTGTCGATCGGCGCAATCGATTGGCCGACCTGGAAGGCGTTCGACGCCCAGGATTTTTCCTTGCCGGA
>Ga0326728_10014005_pt1 | contig 17208 bp, 16 predicted proteins | sample MB3enrmetagenome_FD_207602 | JGI IMG/M metagenome (GOLD analysis project Ga0326728, IMG submission 207602) | Lab enriched peat soil microbial communities from McLean, Ithaca, NY, United States - MB31MN | ecosystem: Environmental > Terrestrial > Soil > Wetlands > Peat | place: USA: New York...
AACCCATCACAAAACCCGGTTGCCCCAGGTCTGGATTTTCAGACCTGGGAAAGATCGACACTCAATCCGCCGCTCACCCCGCTTATCCGCTGTCAACCCCACTCCAGGCTCATTCGTCCTATCCCCTTGCCTGCCAACACTCGCCCGCACCCGCCCCGTTGCCGAAAATTACCCGCTTTCGGCCTAAGCTGGTTCTATCGGGACAAACTTGAACGGGCACGGCTGGCACGCCTGGACTTTCACCCATGGCTGGTGAAGGGTACGGGCTTCAGCCCGTACATTCAGACCCCAGACAACCGGGGCTTTTAGCCCCCGAGGGAATGCGCAGCAGACCGGCCACGACCAGAAAGCCAGCTAACCCCTTTGTTTTCGGCACTTACGAAACACGGAGAAGATAACATGCCTGTTTTCATACTCTTACGCAACCACCCCTCGTTTTCGAGGGAAAAATCACTGCCCTGCACGCTTCTGAAGGCAGGGAAAACAAGCTAACCCCTTTGTTTTCGGCACTTACGAAACGAGGAGAAGATAACATGCCTGTTTTCATACTCTTACGCAATTACCCCTCGTTTTCGAGGGAAAAATCACTGCCCTGCACGCTTCTGAAGGCAGGGAAAACAAGCTAACCCCTTTGTTTTCGGCACTTACGAAAGGCGGATAAGATAAAATGCCTGTTTTCATACTCTTACGCAATTACCCCTCGCTTTCGAGGGAAAAATCACTGCTCTGCACGCTTCTTAACGCAGGGAAAGCCAGCTAACCCCTTTGTTTTCGGCACTTACGAAAGATGGAGAAGATAACATGCCTGTTTTCATACTCTTACGCGATTACCCCTCGATTTCGAGGGAAAAATCACTGCCCTGCACGCTTCTTAACGCAGGGAAAGCCAGCTAACCCCTTTGTTTTCGGCACTTACGACAGGAGGAGAAGATAACATGCCTGTTTTCATACTCTTACGAAATTACGCCTCTGTTTCGAGGGGAACCTCCACAGAAGAAAGGACTAGAAACTCAGCAGCGCCACCGCCACCAGCGCCAGCGCCATGCCGCCGATCTGCCGCCACGTTGGCCGCTCGCGCAGAAACGCCGCCGCCAGCAGAATCGTCCCGGCAGGATACAGCGAGCAGATCACAGCCGCAGCGTCCAGCCTCCCGGCCCGGCTAGCCGCCAGGAAGAACAGGTTCCCGGCCGTGTCGAAGATGCCGGAAAGCGCCCCGGCGCCCCAGAAACCAGCACCGCCCGCCCGGGTCCGAGTCAGCGCCACCACCAGCAGCAACCCGGCCAGGCCGGCCACGCGGACCACGGTCATGATCCCGATCGTCCACTGCCAGCCACCGGCGCCGGCGACGCCCTCGACCATGCGGAACAGCACCAGTTGCACTCCGAAGCCCACCCCGGCCAGCGCCCCATAGAGCAGCGCCCGCTTCGGCGTATCCACACCTATCTCATGTGTTATCAACCAGATAGAAATTAGACCCGCCGCCAGCCCTACGGTCGTAACCCGCCCGGGAAGCCCGTCGAAGACCGCCGAGTATACCACCGGAATGATCGCCGTCAGCAGCCCGGTCAGCGCCGCCGTCAGCCCCATCGCCCCCATCGCCAGCGCCCGGTAAAACAACGCCAGCGCCACAGCCCCTTCAAACCCGGCGACCGCCATCAGCGCCGCCGTCCGGCCCCCCGGCAGTCCCACGTGCGCTCCGAAGCCCAGCCCCGCCAGAATCCCCAGCGACACAACCTGCCCGGCCACGGCCACCAGCAGCGCCGGAGCCCGCCGCGCTCCTAGTCCGCCCACAAAGTCAGAACCGCCCCAGCTTGCCGCGGACAAAAGTCCAAAGCCAACTGGAGCGGCCGAGGTGCTCACGAGCTTACTTGTAGTCCTGTGCCGAAGGGTAGTAGCCCGGCTTGGCCGTCACCGTCAGCCCCGGCCGGCCCACCCGCACGTCGATCGAACGGTACTTGCCGTCGTAGATCGACTCGTGGCTCAGGTAGCCGAGCGTGTACTGGTTCCGCGCCTCGGCAGCGATCTTGGCGTAGCTCTTCTCGATGCCGTTCGTTCCGCCCTCGGCATCCATGTCTCCGCCCGTCGCCGCCGTGTACTTGTACAGGATGTTGTCGTACATCTCAAACGGCAGGTGGAAGCGATCCAGCCACCCCTCGCCCCAGCGGGCCGACTCGCCCACCACCGTAGCGTAGACGGCGATCTTGTTGGTCTGCAGGTAGCGCACCACCTCTTTCCAGGTGGCCTTCGAGCCGTACTCCTTGCCGTCCGAGACGACGTAGATAATCCGCCGCCGCTCCTTGGGCCGGGTCGAAAGCTCCTTGGCAGCCTGAAGAATGGCGTCGTTCAGAGTGTGGATCTCTTTGGGAATGCTGATGGTGTTGTCGGTGTTGCCGGTCGATCCGCCGCGCTGTACATTCGGGTCAACGCAGCCGCCGTTCTTCACAATCGAGCAGCCGCCGAACGCGCCGCCGCTGAACGGTACCTGCGGATCGGTTCCCGTGGACTGCGCCAGCGCCAGAACCGCCGGCAGACGCGAACTCTGCCCGCCCGTAAAGCTGGTCCACTCCTTGGCGCCGTTGGTGTAGGTGAACAGCGACGCCTCGTCGTACGGCGTCAGCGCGCCCTGGATCGACCCCAGCGACTGATTCACCTTGTCCATCACGTTGGAAGGCAGCGTCTGGTCCACCACAAAGGCGATCGACAGTGGCGCGGGATCGACGCTGAACAGCCGCAGTTGCTGGCGCTGGTTGTTCTCAAACACTTCAAAGTCGCGCCAGGTAAGGCCCGCCACTCCGTTGCCCTTGGAGTCCTTCACGATCACCGGAACTTCCACAAAGTTCACGTCCACCCTGAGGACGGGCATGGCCCCAATGCCTTCTTCGGGCGCAACGGTCTGGAAGGTGTCCTGTCTGGCTGGCGGCGGCACGGCAGGCGCGGCCGGAGCTGGAGCCGCAGTCGCGGGCAGTGCGGTTGTCGACGAGCTGTCGTTCGCCGGCGTCGCCTGGGCGCCTCGGCCGGGGATGATCGCGCCCTGGATGCCGGGTAGCGCCGGAGCTGCCTGCGGGGTAGGCGCGTCAGGAACTGCCTGTTGCTGCGCCACTGCTGCCAGCCCAACTGAAACCACCGAGGCGGCCAAAACCGCCAGCGCCAATACCTTCGTCCGTTGCTTCACGGCCAAAATGCCTCCGTCCAAACCCTTGCGAACAGCTCAAAATCGAGCCCGCAGGGCCGCACCTGTCAGATTATCAGACGCGCGGCAGAGCGCGCCGTCGTATCCATGTGTGCATTCTCCAACCCAACCCTCACTCTTCCGCCGTGTCTGGCCCCTGATCCCTGACCCCTGACCCCTGAACCCTGCCCCCCTGTCTCTTCTCGTCCAGAAACGACTGCAGGATCAGCGTCGCCGCCACCTGGTCCACCACCTTGCGGTGTTCCTGCCGGGGTCTGCCCGCCCGGTAGAGGATTCCGTGAGCCTCCTCGCTCGTAAGCCGCTCATCCCAAAGGTGCACGGGCAGGCCGGCCAGCTCGCCCAGCTCGGCGGCAAAGGCCCGGGTCTTCACGGCCTGCGGGCTCACGTCGCCCGAGCTGTAGACCGGGTCGCCCACAACGATCCCCACCACGCCGAACCGCCGGCAAAGCCGCGCCAGCGAGCGCAGGTCTTCGCGCCGGCTGCTGCGCCGCTCCAGCGTCATCACCGGCTGGGCCGTCAGTCCGAGTTCGTCCGTTACGGCCACCCCGATCCGGCGGTTGCCCACGTCCAGGCCCAGGTAGCGCGGTATAGTTCCAGTTTGGTCCAACATCCCCCCAGACTTAAGCTTAATGCCGTCAACACGCCCGCGGGGTACGCGTCAAACCCTATAGAATTGAGTCAGGCAGGGTCCTCGGCCCGGCCCTGCACGTCAGTTGGAAGGGAACCCGGCCGCAGGATGGCACAACGAAGACGCAAAAAGCCCAGGAAGGCCTCTCATGGCGCGCTGATTTTCTGGGCAGCGGTCTTTGTGCTCCTCGTGGCTGCGCTGGCAGTCTTTGCCGTCCAGGCCGTTCAGTCGCCCTTCGGGCCCGAAACCGAGACGCTGGTCCGCATCGCTCCCGGCGCTTCGACCACGCAGATTGCACGCCAGCTTGAGCAGGAGGGCGTGCTTCGCACCCGGTACTCGTTCTATCTGCTCCGCTGGTTCCGGCGCGGCGTACTCAAGGCCGGCGAATATCGCTTCGACCATCCGGCCACAGCGGCCGAGGTCTACAGCCGCATCGCTCGCGGCGATGTGTACACCATCGCTCTCACGGTGCCCGAGGGCGCAAACATCTTTGAAGTGGCGGCGCGCGTTGAGCAGTCCGGCCTTGCCACTCGCCAGGATTTTCTGAAGGCTGCCGTCGAACAGATAAGCCTGGTCGGCGACATCGATCCGCAGGCTCGCAGCCTAGAGGGCTACCTGTTTCCGGATACCTACAGGTTTTCGCCGCCGGTCAGCGCGGCCGGAATCGCAGCAGCCATGGTCCGGCGCTTCCGCGTCGCGGCCAAAGAGGCAGGATTGATCGACAACGTGCACAAAACGGTCACTCTCGCCTCCCTGGTGGAGCGCGAGACGGCCATCGCCTCCGAGCGGCCGCTGGTGGCGAGCGTGTACACCAACCGCCTCCTCAAGAAGATGCCGCTCATGGCCGACCCCTCGGTCATCTATGGCCTCGAGCTCGAAGGCCGCTGGCGGGGCGCAATCTACGCAAGCGACCTCAAGAACGACACGGCCTACAACACCTATCTGCACGCAGGTCTGCCTCCGGGCCCCATCGCCAATCCAGGACTGCCCTCGCTTCAGGCCGCCGTGAATCCTGCCCAAACCGGCTTTCTGTTCTTTGTAGCCGCCAGCGCATCCGACCCCCAGGGCCACTCGATCTTCTCGGCCACGATGGACGAACAGGCCCGCAACGTCGCCGAGTACCGCAAGACGAAGAAGCGAGCGGGTGCGCGATGAGGCTGGTTCGATCTTCGATGCTGGCCGCGGCGCTCATTCTTCCGCTCACTCTCTCGGGCTGCAGCCTCCTGTTCTTCCGCACCCGCAAGCTGCCGCTTCCGCAGATGCCGAACACAGTCCTGACGGCCAAGCCCGATGAACTGGTGGCCCAGCTCAACCAGCGCTGGGAGCAGGTTGAGAGTCTCAACGCCACCGTCGATATTCAGGCCAGCATCGAGAAGAGCGCCGAAGGCATTGCCCGCGACTACTCGAACTTCCGCGGCATCATCCTGCTGCGCAAGCCAGGCAAACTGCGCGTCTTCGGCCGCGTGCCCGTCGTCGGCATCACCATGTTCGATATGGCAACAGACGGCAGCAACTTCACTCTCTACGTGCCCTCGAAGAGCAAGGCCATCAAGGGCTCGAACAAGATGAAGAAGAAGTCGGCCAACCAGTTCGAGAACCTGCGCCCCGACTTCTTCTACGACGCCATGTTCGTGCGCGGCCTTGAGCCGGACGACAATTTCTCGGTTATCGCGGATACCGACACCCTGTTAGACCCCGCGAAGAAGCACTTCGTCGTCACGCCCCAGTACGTGATCAACATCACCCGCTCCCACACCAACGGCCACGAGGAGACGCCAGTCCGCGTCATCACCCTCAATCGTACCAACCTCCTGCCGTACCGGCAGGATCTATATGACGACGAAGGCAACCTGGTGACGCAGGTCGTCTACTCCGACTACGGCGACTTCGGGTTCGGACCCTATCCGGGCACCATCACCATCAAGCGGCCCCTCGAGCAGTTCCAGCTCGTCCTCACCGTCGATAAGATCGTCCGCAATATGCCGCTGACCGACGACCAGTTCGCAGTGAAGGTGCCCCCCGGCACCGACGTGCAGAATCTGGAGTAAGGCGGATTGTTCGTACCGCAACCCTGCCGTTCAATCGAAATTAGCCGATGAGTTGCGTAGTGAAGGTGAACCAATGACGCGAGTCGAGGCCGAACATTCCGCGCGCTTTGAAAAGGTATTTGCCGCTGCGGCCAAAACTCTTGGCAGCAGGGAAAAGGCTGAGAGGTGGCTGGCGACGCCCAATCGGGCGCTTGGAGGCGATCGCCCTCTTGATCGCCTGAATACTGACTCTGGCGCGCATGAGGCTGAAACACTTCTGGGCAGGATCGATCACGGCATCTTTAGTTGATACAGAATCAACCGGCATAGCCATGCCGCAATTTGGCAGAAGCGTACATTGGGCGACTGGTGAATCCGCTGCATCCCGCCGCCGGGCAGATCAAGGTCGAGAAGCCGCAGCCGTTCCGGTTCGATGCGAGGATGTTTCGGTGAGGCGGAGGAATCCTATCGAACCAAGCTACGGTTTGTGAGGCTAAGGTGTGCGACAATTTGACCATTCAAGTATGTTTCGAACTAAGAAAATACGACTTGGGGCAAGCGCCCCGAGGCAGCTAGCCGGGCATGAGTCTGCCGAAAATACTGTCGAATCCCCATCTCTTCCGCTGATATCACAGTTTACTGTCAGCGTAATGATTCAGCTCTACGACTACTTAATGCACTCGAATCGCGGTTTTCGCGTAATCGGTCCATTACTCGATATGGATCGACTGCATGACGGACTTTTCGCGATGGGATTTGATAAGGCCTTTCTTGATAAATGCAATTATTCGTATTTTTGGGATTTTCGCCGCTTGTTGCCAGCTTTGCATGACGGGAGCTTTTTTGCCGATGTAACACTGGCGCATGCACAGGGCCAAGAAATACTCCGGGGCCTCGCTACATTTCTTTGTGGCCTCTACTGGCATCAGCAAGAGCTTTCGTTCTCTAATGATCAGCGTCAGGCTATCGAATCCGCACTTGCACAAGACGGGTGGCGATTTAACGGCAAGCATTTGGTTCAAATTCGAAAAGAAAATATCGATGAACCCAAAGAGTTTTCCCTAGTCGAGGAACTTATTCAGAATTCCGCGCACGACCGAAAGAAAATCCTTCTCCACCACTTTGAGAACGGCCAACGACTTTTCGACGAAGGGAAATACCATCCGTGCTGCGGTGAATGGCGTTCATTTCTCGAAGAGATGATGCGCGGCATCTGGAGATTAACGCGTCTCAATCGGCGCGAGTTCGCGAAGTACGCTGAAACCCCCTCGATGAGTGATCTGTTTCTCTATATGAAAAAGTCCGGTTTCCTTGATATGGAAGAGGAGCAGGCTTATCGAAGTGGCTACGGGTTCCTCAGTGCGGGTGGCCATCCCGGGATCGGTGAAAGAGATGATGCATATTTATCCCAAATACTTGCGCTGACTTTCGGCCACGCCTTGTTACTGAAGCTTCAAAGCTGGGACTGCGGCGGCTATGAGCACTTTTGACGCAGTCCCGATAATGCTTACGAGCAGAGTCGACAACCGAGTACAGGGAGCCAGGTATTACCCCTCCAGCGCAAACCCCCGCGCCGCCTCAAGCAGTTTGGCCACCGACTCCTTCGAGCACGACTCCGAGTAAATCCGCATCAGCGGCTCCGTCCCGCTGGCTCTTAGAAGCAGCCAGGTCTCGGCGGCGTTTGGCTTGGTCTTTGCCTCCAGGTTGTCGAGGAAGAACTTCACGCCGTCCAGCGTCTCGACGCGCAGAATCGGCATGCCGGCAAAGACCGTCTCGCCGGGTTTGAGTGCTTTGGCGCGGGCGATGGCTCCGTTCTTCACGTCGTCCGGAATGTGCAGATCGATACGGCCGTACTGGTGTTCTCCGTACTCGGCCTGTAGATCGGCCACAAGCTGGCCCAGCGTCTTGCCCTCCTGAGCCATCACATTGGCCAGCACCAGGCAGTTGAGCAGTCCGTCGCGCTCGGGCAGGTGGCGCTGAAAGCCGATGCCGCCCGACTCCTCGCCGCCCATCACGATCTCGCGCTCCAGCATCAGATCGACGACGTACTTGAAGCCAATGCCGTGCTCGATCAGTTCGCGGCCATATTTCTTGCAAATCCGGTCGAGCATCTTGGTGGTGTTGAAGGCCCGTGTCACAGCGCCCGGCCAGCCCTTGTACTTGAGCACCCAGCTCAGCAGCACCGAGTAAATTTTGTGCGGATCGACGAAGACGCCGTTTTCATCGGTCGCGCCGATGCGGTCGGCGTCGCCATCCGTGCACAGGCCGGCGTGGCAGTGGTTGGCCGCCGCGGCCTCGCCGAGCGCGCGTATGTGCGGCTCGATCGGCTCGGGGTTGATGCCCGGAAACAGCGGATCGGGATTGGTGCGAATGGGGACGTTGGCCACACCGATCCGGTTGAAGATATCGGCGAGGATGGTGCCGCCGGCCCCGTACATCGAGTCGATGGCGAACTTCATCCCCGACTTCGCGATCAGGTCGAGATCGACGAAGTTCTCGATAGCCTTCAGATACTCGGGCACAAAATCGACCTCGACGATCTCGGCTGGAGAGGCCGCGCGCGGCACCGGCTTGTCGAGATAGGACTCAATGAGGGCAATGATCGAAGGGCTGCCCGAACCGCCGTAGCTGGCCTTGTACTTTACGCCGTTCCACTCAGCGGGATTGTGCGAGGAGGTGATCATGATGCCGCCGGCCGCGCCGCGCCCGCGCACGCCAAAGCTCAGGGCCGGGGTGGGCGTGACCCCGTTTGCCAGCTCGACACGAATCCCGGTGGCCGCCGCCACCTCCGCGCAGGTGCGCGCAAAAGCCTTCGACCCGAACCGCGTGTCGTAGCCGATGCACAGACCCTTCGATGGGTCTTCGTGGTGGTGCACGTAGGCCGCAACCGCTTCGGCCGCGGCGCGCACGTTGGCAAAGGTAAAGTCGTCGGCGATAACTCCGCGCCAGCCGTCGGTCCCGAACTTCACAGGGGATTTGGCCATCTCGATCGTTTCTCCTCAATCAACTAGGGTAAACGATCCAAGTCCGGCTTACTCCACCGGCTTTTGCTTCGGGTGAGTGGCGGCCACCATTGCATCCTGTCCGTGGGTCGGGTCCTTGTGGAAGAGCTTGCGGGAGATGTCGGGCCAGAACTCGTCGAAGACTCCGCCGATCGTTCCCTCGGAGGTCACGATGAAGCCGTTGGTGATGGTCTGGCCCCAGCCGGAGTTCGATGACGGGTAGTAGTAGTTCGACAGGGCTCCGGAGATGATGTTTCCGCCAACATTCGAGTAGTTCGGCTCCCAGCGGCCAGAGTTGTCGTGCTTGCAGATATATGTAGTGCCGATGGCGTAGAGCAGCCGGTGGCCGACGCTGCCATGGCCTAGACGAAAGTAGCGCGGGTCCTGGTGAAAGATGGAGGGCAGAATGCCGTTTCCGATGATGGTTCCTGTGAATGCATCGAGGTAAGCTGCGCCGGCCCTTTTGCCGTATCCCTCGGGTCCCCAGCCGAAGCCCGGGTCCTCATTCAGCCCTTCATGCAGCCCGGCCACCAGGTTGGCGGCGGCGAAGGTGAATGGATCGATCGTGGAGCGGAAGGCAAGCTGCATCTTCTGGCCGGCCGAGAGGCTGGCGGCGTTGCTGTCGTAGCTGATGTTGAAGTTCGGAACCACGCCCAGCACCCGCTGCTGCTCTTCCTTCTTGAGCTGCTCGGCGGCCAACTCGCGCTGGGACTTCTGAGGTGTCTGCGCGGCGACTGGGACAGGCGCAGTCTGCGTGCTCGAACTGGACTGGCTTGCCTGGGCCGCACCCGGCGCAGGCTGCGCACTCTGCGGAGCAGGGGAGTCCGGCAGATCGGCCACCGCAACAGCAGGCGTCTCGGCGCGGGCAGACTGGGTCATTGCCGGCAGGGCGAGGCCCGCCAACAGCGCGATTGCAAGGACAGGGGGAGTAGGACGCATCGATCAACCAGTAGCGAAGCCGCGAACAAGCCGGGCGCCGCGGAGAAATTGGATTTCTATCTGTACAAGGAACAAAACACAAGAGTTGCCGGAGAGATTCGCCGGGAAATGTAGCACCTCCCAGAGAAGCTTCCCGAAAAGACGGCATTCTCCTCTATTAGACGCAAGAATCAATGCCAGGGCGACCTTTGAGCGTGAAATTCCGGCAAACAGTCCCCATCTGAGACTGCATTTCTCTTACAGTAAAACTCAATTTTTCATAAACTTATACGGCAAAGTCGATGAACCCGCGCTCGGGGTTGGTTCCCACCAGCCGTACCGTAACGCGGTCCCCGACATCCAGGCCCTTCTGCCCTTGGACCACCTTTCCTTCAACGTGCGGGTCAAAGGTCCTCACGAACGTCCCGTACTGGTTCACTCCCGTCACCACTGCCCGGTAGCTCTGCCCGATATGCTTCTGGAGCACCACGGCCGCGATGCGCTTCTCCATCTCGCGTTCCACCTTGCGGGCCTGGTCTTCCATCTCCGTGCATCGGGTCGCGATGGCATCGAGCGAAGGCTCGGAGTAGGGCTGTGGCTGTTTGGCGATTGCCGCCTTCAGAATTCGCTGAGTCACGATGTCCGGGAAGCGGCGGTTGGGCGCGGTCGAGTGGGTGTAGTCCTGGACGGCGAGCCCGAAGTGCCCGGGCGAGACCTCGTTGGGCTTTACCAGCACGTACTCGCCCGGCCCCATCAGCTTGACGACGGCCAGCGACAGGTCCGGGAAACGGTCCGGGTCCTTCTTCTTCTGCAGGAGCAGAAAGTCGTTCAGGGCCTTCGAGTCGGGAGTGACCGGCAGCGTGGTTCCCATTCCGGCGGCCAGCTCCACGATGCGGTCCCAGCGCTTGGGAATGCGCACGATGCGGCGGATCGAGGCGATGCCCCCGTCCTCAAACGTGCGCGCGATAACGCCGTTGGCCGCCACCATGAACTCTTCAATCAGCGAGGTGGCGCGATTCTTGTCCTGGCGCTTGATGTCTACGGGCTCGTCGCCCTGCATCAGCGGCCGGGTCTCGACGCTCTCAAGATCGAGCGCGCCGTGCTGGAAGCGGTTGCCCACCATGCGCTGCGCGGCCTCGTCCTGGAGCTTGAGCTGCGCGGCCAGATCCGCGCTTGCCGCCACCTTTGCCGGGGCCGGCGCATGGCCCTCAAGCCATGCGCCCACGGCGTTGTAAGCCAACTGCGCACGATTGTGAACCAGCGCCCGGTAGGCCTTGCCGTCGCTCGCCTCTCCCACCGCATCCACGCAGAACTCAATCACGACAGCCGCCCGATCCTCGTTTTCGTTGAGCGAGGTAATGCCTTCCGACAGGTCCACGGGCAGCATTGGGAAGACCTTGACTCCGGTGTAGACCGAGGTGGTCTCGCTCTGCGCATGGCTGTCGATCACCGTGCCGCGGCGCACACGGGCATCCACGTCGGCCACGCCAACAAGGACCCGAATCCTCCCGTCGGGCAGCCGCTCGGCCCACTCGATCTGGTCGAGGTCTTTGGAGGTGTCGTTGTCGATCGACGACCACAGCAGATTGCGCAGGTCCTTGAACCCGCCGCCATCGGGCAGTGCCGGCTGGGCCTTGATCTCGGCCAGTTGCGTGTCGGTACCCTTGGGGAAGTCGGGCTGAAAGCCGTGCTCGATCATGGACGCGTGCGCGGCGGCCATCAGGTTGAAGTGCGTGCCGTGGTTTGGAAGCATCTCGATTCGCTCTCCTGGCTGTCGATTGCCAGCCTAACATGCCGCGCCGCGCTCGACAGGTGGGAGGCCTGGACACAATCCTGTTCTGCGGCGAGCAGTCGAGTCCGTATAATCAGCGCGGGCAGCAGATGGCGGATTTCTCCCGCCGCTAATCCTGCCGTTTGTCAGACGCGATATTCGAGCAAACCGCGTGTGCAACAGGCGCGCATGGGAGTGAGGGTCCAAGATGAACGAGACTATCCCGATTGAGAAGAAGCTTACCCGCCGGTCGCTGTTGAGCGGCGCGGCGGCGTTGGGCGGGGGAGCGGCGCTCTCCGGCATCGTTGCCCCGGCGCAGACGGCTGCTCCGGTTGTACCCGGCCACGAGAGCCAGTTCCACCCCATCGTCGCGTCGGCGACGAAGAACATTGTCGAAACCGACAGCGGCAAGGTCTACGGCTACTCGCGCGACGGTGTCATCGGATATCGCGGCATCCCTTATGGCGGCGATACGAGCGGCAAGAACCGCTTTTTGCCGCCGACCAAGCCTGCGCCGTGGACCGGCGTGCGCTCGGCGCTCTACTGGGGCTGGGTAAGTCCCACGACGCAGAACGCCACCTGGGACGGCCGCCGCGCCGCCTGGGCCCACGACGACGAAGCTTTCATGTTCGAGTGGGACGACGGCCAGCCCACCGAGGACTGTCTCCGCATCAACGTCTGGACTTCGGCGCTGGACAACAAGAAGCGCCCGGTTCTGTTCTGGATTCACGGCGGCGGCATGACCTCCGGCTCCGACAACGAACTGCGCGCCTACGACGGCGAAAATCTGGCCCGGAGCCATGACGTGGTCGTCGTCAGCATCAACCACCGGCTGGGGGTGCTCGGCTTCCTCAACCTGATGGAGTATGGCGAGCAGTACGCCGCCTCGCCAAACGTCTCAATGCTCGACATCATCCAGGCGCTCCAGTGGGTAGGGACCAACATCTCGAACTTCGGCGGCGACCCGGGGCGGGTGATGATCTTCGGCCAGTCGGGCGGCGGATCGAAAGTCGGCACCATCATGGGCATGCCCGCTGCCAAGGGGCTCTTCCACCGAGCGTCAATTCAGAGCGGCTCAGGGTTGCGCCAGAACACACCGGATGTTGCGGCCAAGGTGGCTCATGCAACTCTCGCCGAACTCGGCATTACGAAAGACACGATCGGCAAGCTGCACACAGACTTCACCTTCCAGCAGATTGTGCAGGCGGGAATGATCGGCCAGCGCAAGGCCGCGGCGGGCACAAGCGCAACTCCCGGAGTTCTGGGCGTGGGCTGGGGACCCGTAGTTGACGGCAAGCTGCTTCCGCGCAACACCTGGGACCCTGCCGCTCCGGATGCGAGCGCCGGCGTTCCGTTGATTGTGGGAACGGTCTTGAACGAGAGCTACAACACCGTGCAGATGGGCAACGCGGCTCTGGAAGATGTGGACGCCGAGGGGGCAAAGAAGCTGCTCGCTCCCATCATGGGCGCGCACACCGATCAGGTCTTCGCCGTGGCGCAGAAGCTGTTTCCCAGGGCCAAACCCTTCGAGCAGTTCTCTCGCGCGGCGGCCATGCGCCAGCGGCTGAGCGCTATTCGTCAGGCCGAGCTCAAGACCCAGCAGGGCGGAGCCGCCTATCACTACCGCTTCGACTTCCAGTCGCCGATGTGCGACGGACGGGCGCGCGCCTTCCACACCAGCGAGCTGCCCTTCTGCTTCCGCAACGCGATGCTGTGCGCCAAGCTCACCGGGAACGTCCCGGCGGCGCATCAGTTGTCCGCCAGGGTGGCTGGAGCATGGGCGTCGTTTGCGGCGACAGGCGATCCCAACCACGCGGGCATTCCTAAATGGGAGGCGTTCAACGAGAAGACGCCGACCATGCTCTTCGATACCGAGTGCAGGCTGGAGCACGACCCGGATGCAGAGCTGCACCAGGCCGTGAAGGAAGCTACGACGTTATAGAGGTCAGCCACCGGGCATCCCGCTGGGGTGCCAAGCGAGGGAGCAGAGATGAAGAGAGTAGAGAATCCGCACAAGGATACGAAGCAGGAGCTATCGCGGCGCGCGGTGATCGAGGGCGCGGCGGCGGTGACGGCCGCGGCGGTGCTCGCGCCGGCAGTTGCCCGCGCAGACACTCACGAGGCCGAGTCCCAGCGTTACACGGGCGATAAGCCCGTAGCTTCAATCGGGAAGAATATCGTCGAAACCGACAGCGGCAAGGTGGCCGGTTACGAGAGCGGTGGCATCGTTACATTCAAGGGCGTTCCCTACGGCGCGTCGACGGCGGGCAAGAACCGCTTTGCCCCGCCGCAGAAGCCCGTTCCGTGGGCCGGCGTGCGCTCTGCCTGGCACTGGGGCTGGGTTGCGCCGCAGAACCTGAACAGCAGTTGGGGCGGACGCCGCGCCGGATGGGGCCACGACGACGAGGCCATGATGTTCCAGTGGACCGACGGCAACCCCAGCGAGGAGTGCCTGAACCTGAACGTCTGGACGCCCGCGCTCGACAACAAGAAGCGCCCGGTTATGTTCTGGATTCACGGCGGCGGCTTTGTGAACGGCAGCTCGAACGAGCAGGCCTGCTACGACGGCGAGAACCTCTCGCGCCGCGGCGACGTCGTCGTGGTCAGCGTGAATCACCGGCTGGGGCCGCTGGGCTTTATGAACCTGGCCGAATACGGCGAGCAATATGCCGACTCGGGCAACGTGGGAGTCCTCGATCTGTTGGCCGCGCTTAAATGGGTGCGGCTCAACATCGGAAACTTCGGCGGCGATCCTGGCACGGTGATGATCTTCGGCCAGTCCGGCGGCGGCGGCAAGGTCTCGACTCTGATGGGAATGCCCGGCGCAAAGGGACTCTTCCATCGCGCCACCATCGAGAGCAGCGGCACGCCCATCCACCAGCTCACCACCGACATCAGCGCCAAAACCACCGCCATGATGCTCAAGGACCTGGGTATCGACAAGTCGAGCCTGAGTAAGCTGCACGACCTGCGCTTTGAGGACATCATCGAGGCCTCGGTGCGCGTGGGCAAGGCCGCCGGCAGCACGGGCACGCCCGGCATCGGCGGCTGGGGGCCGGTGATTGACGGACGCAATCTGCTGCGCCACGTCTGGGACCCGGCAGCGCCGGAGCCGTCGGCCACGGTACCTCTGATGGTAGGCTCGGTGCTCAACGAGCAGGGCAACAGCGTGCAGATGGGCGATCCGGCGCTGGAAGAGATGCCGATGGACGAAGTGCGGCGCAGGCTCTTGAAGCAGTTTCCCAAGGGCGACGCCGTGATCGAAGCCATCCAGAAGGCCCACTCCATCCGCAAGCCCTTCGACATCTTCTCGCTGGCGCAGGGGTTGCCCCGGCGCGTGGATGCGATCAAGATGGCCGGGCTCAAAGCCGAACAGGCCAAGGCTCCGGCCTACGTCTACAAGTTCGCGTGGCAAAGCCCGATGGTGGATGGACGTGCTCGCGCCTACCACTGCTCCGAGATTCCCTTCGCATTCTTCAACAGCGAGCGGGCCTCTTCGATGACCGGCGGCGGGCCGGGGCCGATGGCTCTGGCGGAGAAGGTTTCCGATGCGTGGATCAACTTTGCCCGCAAAGGCGACCCGAACCACGCCGGCCTGCCCGCATGGGCGCCGTTCCAAAAGGACGCGAGGCCGACCATGGTCTTCGATACCCAGTGCGAACTGAAGAAGAACATGGACGACGCGCAGGTGGATGCGGCTACAGGGTACACGTCGCTTTAGATACCTGCTCCAACAGCAAGGGGACCGTGCAGCGCATCGGCCGATGCGCTGCACGGTCCCCAACTTCTCTGCCTGTTGCCGCCTTGCGCAATTGGCGCAACGGCGATGAAGCCCCTTTAGAACGGAATATCCTCGTCCGAGATGCCGCCGGTCTGCGCAAAGTCCTCGCTGGCCGCCGCCGGCCGCTGGTCCATGCCCGCCGAGGGGCCGGAACGGCTGTACCCGCCTGCGCCCTCTTCGCGGCCCGAGAGCAGAGACAGCTCATTGACGATGATCTCGGTGCGGTAGATCTTCTTGCCAGCGTGCTCCTTGTCCTCCCAATTGCGGGTTGAGATCTTACCCTCGATGAAGAGCTTGGAGCCCTTCTTGACGTAGTCGCGGACGATCTCGGCGGTGCGGCCGAAGGTGACCAGATTGTGCCACTCGGTGTGCTCCTGCCAGTTGCCTTGCGCATCTTTCCGGTTTTCGCTTGTGGCGAGGCCGAAGGTGCCCACCATGGTGCCGCCGGGGGTGGTGCGAATCTCGGGGTCCTTGCCCACATTGCCCAGCAAAAAGACTTTGTTTACGCTCTTGGCCATCTCTTGCTCTCCCTCTTATTGACGCCGCCTCGGCCCTGCCGGAGTGCCGAAGTGGCAAGCAAAATCATACACTAATGTAAGATCGCACAGAGCGGAGGACTACTTGCCAGGCACATCCATCCATCCGGGACCGGGCCGGCGTCAAAAACCAAAACCCCGGCGAGGCCACGCCTGGCTCCGGCGTCTGATCTTCTTTGGGTTCGTCCTTGTGGCCGGTGTTCTGGTTTGGGCAGCGGTCGAGCGGTTCCTGGCTCCGGCCTCCAACACCTCACAGGATCACTTTGACGCGATTGTGGTGCTCGGTACTCCGGCGGACTCCGACGGGAACCCCACGCCAACCCTGCTCTCCCGAGTCACCGAGGGCGTCCGCGAATACGAGCGCGGCATCGCGCCGCGGCTCATCCTCACCGGCGGCGCGGCGCACAGCCAGTCCATCGAGGCCGATGTGATGGCCGAGGTTGCCAAAGCCCAGGGCGTGCCGGCGTCGGCCATCGTCGAAGAGCGCGAGGCGCTCGATACCATCCAGAACGCCTGCTACGCCTCGCGCATTATGAAGGACAAGGGCTGGAACTCGGCGGAGGTTGTCTCCAGCCCAGAACACCTGCCCCGGGCGGCGATGATCTTCTCCACCATGCCGGTCTCCTGGCGCGTGCATCCCGCCCCTCAGCTGGGACCGCGCGGAGATATCCTTCAGGCCGCGATAGCGGCGGTTGAGGTGGCCAAGACAGCCCGCTACCTGGTCTGGGCGCAGTGGAGAGAGCAGTGCCAGCCCTGAGGCTCTCCCGGCCTGGCCGCGAGATGGCTCAATGAAGGCACGGGCCGCGTTGCCGCGGAGAAATCCAAGGATGATCGCCGCAATGTGCAGGCGCCTGCTCTCCTGGTACGACGCCAACCGCCGCGATCTGCCCTGGCGCAACACCCGCGATCCCTATGCCATCTGGGTGTCGGAGATCATGCTCCAGCAGACCCGCGTGGCCGCGGTCATCGAGCGTTACACGGCATTTCTCAATCGCTTCCCAACGATAGCTTCGCTCGCCGCTGCCCGGGAGGAGGAGGTTCTGGCGCTGTGGAGCGGCCTCGGCTACTATCGCCGGGCGCGGATGCTGCACCGTGCCGCGCAGACGGTTGTGGCTGAGTTCGACGGAGTTCTGCCGAACAGCTCTTTGGAGTTGCGCAAACTCTCCGGCATCGGTGCTTACACGGCTGCCGCAATCGCCAGCATCGCCCACGGCGAGCCGGTAGCCGTGGTGGACGGCAATGTGGAGCGGGTTCTCTGCCGCCTGAAAGGGCTTGATGCTGCAGCGGAGCCAGCCGGCCCACTGCGCCGCAAAGTGCAGGCTTTGGCCGGCCAGCTTGTCGATCCGAAACGCCCC
>Ga0326728_10014007_pt1 | contig 17205 bp, 16 predicted proteins | sample MB3enrmetagenome_FD_207602 | JGI IMG/M metagenome (GOLD analysis project Ga0326728, IMG submission 207602) | Lab enriched peat soil microbial communities from McLean, Ithaca, NY, United States - MB31MN | ecosystem: Environmental > Terrestrial > Soil > Wetlands > Peat | place: USA: New York...
ACGGCGTGTTCCTGCAAGGCCAGACCAATGCCCAAGGCTACTTCCTTGGAACCAACCAGAGCGGCATTTTCACACTTGCCCCACAATGATCGAATCTTTCATGGCATCCGTGAAACATCAGAAATCCGCGGTCAAATTCTTCAACGCCATTTCTGTTTTCCCTGTCCGCCATAGCTCTGCCGCGACGGCGGATGCTTTCCCAATTTCAGCGTTGTTGTAAATACTAGGTTCAACAGTCTTTTACAAACACCTTTCTGACAACATGTTGTGACTTTGCAAAATGCGGAAATTTTCACTGTTTTTTTCGGGGCTGATTTCTTGAGAAAATTAAAACACCTGCCCCGAATTATTTTCGGGGTTGCAAAGTGAAAGGCACCGGGAACAGGCCCAAGTGACGTGAAATCAAGTTTCGTCCCGGCTTTTCCATTCCAGAAAAAGTTTGACACACAACGTCGCCAGGGCCAGGAAGGCCAGCAGCGTCGCCACGGCAAACGGGGCCACCGGATCGAATTCGTTGTAGAGCTTGTCCACGCGCAGGGGCAGCGTGTCGGTTTGGCCGGCGATGTGGCCTGACACAACTTCCACCGCGCCAAATTCACCCATGGCCCGGGAGTTGCAGAGGATGATGCCGTAAAGCAATCCCCATTTGACTGAAGGGACTGTTACCCGCCAAAACGTTTGCCAGCCATTGGCGCCCAGGGTCAGCGCCGCCTCTTCCTGTTCCGACCCCTGGTCCTGCATGATGGGGATCAATTCCCGCGCGACGTAGGGAAAGGTGACGAAAATCGTGGCCAGGACAATTCCGGGAAGGGCAAATATGATTTTGAGATGATGGGCGGCCAGCCAGTCGCCAAACAGCCCGTTGGCCCCGAAGAGCAGCACAAAAAGCAACCCCGCCACCACGGGCGAAACGGAAAAGGGCAGGTCAATGAAAGTCAGCAGGATGGCTTTGCCGCGAAAATCAAACTTGGCTATGGCCCAGGCCGCGGCCAGCCCGAAGATGACGTTCAACGGAACGCTGATGGCCGCGACAAGAAAGGTCAGCCGAATGGCCGAACCGGTGTCCTTATCCGTCACGGCCTTCCAGTAAGGAGCCCAGCCGCCGGAGAAGGCCTGGACAAAGACATTGAGCAAGGGCAGCAACAAAAAAAGGGCGGCGAACCCGCACGCCAGCGCGATCAAAAGCCATTTCACCGCCGCGCTTTCCCGGACGGAGGACGGCACGGGGCGCGCTTGAGATGGAACAGGAAGGGAGAGGTTCATGGCTGTTGGAATTTCGAGGCCCATCCCTGCACCCAGTTCAGCGTGAAGAGCAGAGCGAAGGAAAAGAGCATCAATACCAGCGCGACGGCGACGGCCCCGGTGTAATCGTATTGGTCCAGACGGGCGACCATGAGCACGGGCGCAATTTCCGTCCAGGGCAGATTGCCGGAGATGAATTTAATGGACCCGTATTCCCCCAAGGCGCGGGCGAAGGAAAGGCCGAATCCGGTCAGGATCGTGGGAAAAAGGGTCGGCGCGATGACGCTGACAAACGTCCGGAAACGGCTGGCCCCGAGGCAGGCGGCGGCTTCCTCGACTCCGCGGTCAAGGTTTTCGAGGACGGGCTGCAGCGTTCGCACCGCGAAGGGCAGGCCGACGAAAGTCAAGGCGATGACCACGCCGAGCCGGGTAAATGCGCCCCGGATTCCAATGGGCGCCAGGAATTGCCCCAGCCAGCCGTGGTCGGCAAACAAATTGGCCAGCGTCAAACCCGCCACCGCCGTGGGCAGCGCAAACGGAAAATCAATCAGCCCGTCCAGCAGGCGGCGTCCCGGAAACCTGTAGCGAACCAAAACCCAGGCCAACAAACTTCCAAAAACAGCGTTGATCAGCGCGGCGGCCAATGAAGCCCCCAAACTCAGCTCATACGCCGCCAGCGCGCGTTCATTGGTGGCCAGCGCCCATAATTCAGCCCGGGAAAGATGAAAGGACCGGAGCACCAGCGCCGCGATGGGCAGCAGCACGATGATGCTGAGGTAAAAAACCGTGAAGCCCAGCGTGAGTTTCAAGCCGGGCAACGGATTGGACGCCGCAGGACCCTCCAGCGGCGCGGACTCGAAGGGCGGCAGCCCGCCCGCTTCACCGGCGGCTTCTGGAGATCTGATCAAATATGCCCCCTTCCTCGAAGTGAATTTTCTGGGCCTGCTTCCAGCTTCCAAAAACCTCCTGGATCGTAAAAAGATTCATGGGCGGGAACGTTTTTTCGTGCCGGCGCGCCACTTCCGCCAGGCGCGGGCGGAAATAATGCCGGGCCGCCATCTCCTGCGCCTCCGGGGTGTAGAGAAACCGCAGGTAGGCCTCCGCCTCCTTCTGCGTGCCGTGGGCGTCAACATATTTATCGACAACGGAAACGGGCGGCTCCGCCAAGATGCTCAGCGAAGGATAAACAATCTCGAAGTTGCCCCGGCCAAATCGGTCCATCACCAGCAGGGCCTCGTTTTCCCAACTGATCAGCGCATCCCCGATGCCGCGCTGGGCAAAGGTCATGGCCGCGCTCCGCGCGCCTTCATCCAGGACGGGGGCGTTCCGGTAGAACTGCTCGACAAATCGGGTGGCCGCCGCGGCGGAACCGTGGTGCTTCCGCAAGGCATAGCCGTAGGCGGCGAGGTAAGTCCAGCGCGCGCCGCCGGACGTTTTTGGATTGGGCGTCACGATGGCCACGCCCGGCCGGACCAAATCGTCCCAATCCTTGATGTTCCCGGGATTTCCCTTTTTGACCAAAAAGACAATGGTGGATGAGTAAGGCGAACTGTTATCGGGCAGGCGTTGCTGCCAATTGGCCGGAACCAGGCCCGCCTTGTCATGCAACTGGTCAACGTCCCAAGCCAGCCCCAGGGAAACAACATCGGCCTGCAAACCATCAATCACCGCGCGGGCCTGTTTGCCGGAGCCGCCGTGCGATTGCTGGATCGTCACCACTTCGCCAGTCTTGTCCTTCCAGAATTTGGCGAAGGCGGCGTTGATGTCCTGGTAAAATTCGCGGGTCGGATCGTAGGAAACATTGAGCAGGGAGACCGTCTTCTGCGCCAGGACCGGCTGGGCGGCCGCGGCGAACAGAAGAAAGAGAATGTAATATTTCATGCGCCAGACGGGTTTGAGACTGTTCGAACAGGCGTTTTATATTCCTGTTCAGACACCAGTTCAAGGTCAGAACTTGTAGAGCAAGCCCAGCGAAACCTGCTGATCGATGAAGTTTTTGTAGGCGGGATGGGATGTGGCCGGTATGGTGTAAAGCTCGTTGTTGCCGGCATTAAAGGTATAGCTCAGGCTGGCGCTGAGTTGGGGGGTAAAGGCGTAGGTTACGCCTGGCGAAAGAGTGTACACTCTGTCGGTGCGGATGCTCGGCGCCGTTCCGGCTGCATCGTAGCCGCTGGTGTAGTCGGCCTCCTGAATCTGGGCGGCCAGGTCAAATCCCAGTTGCCTGATCGCGTTCCAGTGATAATCGAGGGCGTAGGAGCTGTCAAACTCGGGCACATAGCCGGTGGAGGCAACCCAATTCCATTGCTTGTACTTGAATGTCAGGCTCTGATTGGTGGTAATCGTCGCCGCAACGGAGGCTTCCCCATAATATCTCGTCGGGTGTAAATCGTAAACCGGCGTGTTGGGATTGTAATCGCGGAAGTCCGGGCCGCCGGCCAGTTTCATCTCCAGCCAATGCCACGGCCTGCCTTCCGCTCCAAACAGCACTTGTTGATAGGTGCTGGACGAATAATGGCGGTCGGATGCTATCGACGCCGGAAACTGTTGTTGGTACTGGCTGCCGTAACGATAACCCAGCGTCAGCGCCACGTTGGTCAACACTCTGTATCCCAAATCCGTGCCGCCATTCGCATCGCTGCGGCTCGGGTAGTTTTGATACCCCATGTAGGGGGCTTGGTTGGTGTGGAAGCGGGTGTTCATATTGTAATAAAGCAAGGCGCTTGTGGCCCTGATAAAAAATTTGCCCATATCATACTGCAATAATGTTGCCTCACGGTCTTGGTCCTGGTTGCGCCGCTCACGCGCCGGCGTATTGGCATATTGGCTCCGGTATTTGTCGAACTGATTCGCCAGCGGATTGGAACTGGGAAGCTGGTTAAGGGCGTAGGTCGGAGCGGTCCTGCTGCCATCGTTGTAAAGAAAGGAGTTGTCCAGCGAGAACGAAAAATTGCCGGCCGTCCCCTTGATGGCAATGCCAAACTTGTGCGCGTCGTAATTTTCCGATGGCGCCGCGTGGAAAACAACAAAGTCGGGCGTATAATTCAGCGACAAGGTGTGAAATGGCGCCTGGCTGCCGAGCAGCGGCGCAAAATTGAATCCGATCGCCGGCGAGATCGTGGTGATCCACGACCCTTGCGGCTGCATGCCATTGCCCGACACCCCCAAAATGTTGTCGTCATAACTTTCCTTGACGCCCAATGACAACTGCGGCAACCACTCCGGCTTGGCAAGCAACTCTTGCGCCTGTGCGGTTCCGGCTAAAATAATGATAATGCCGGCAAGCGAAACAGCTTGGACGAGATGCGTTTTGTTCAGTTTGTTTTTCATAACGTTTCCAATTTTATTGCATTCAAAGGGACGATAATGCCAGAAAACCACATTATGTCAATAGGGATTATTATCTTTTTTCTAAACTGTTGTAAGTTGTTGATAATAAATGATTTGATGTAAAATCAATTTGTTCAAAATGCCTTGATTTGCCCGCTCAGGCACTGCCGGAATAATAGTCTTCGACTTTTTTGGCAACGTCTTTGTAGCCGGAATCCACCTCGTAAATCTGTTTGTATTGGTCCATGGACTCTTCCTTTTTGCCCATTTTGTCCAGCACGACGGCCAAAGCATAGATCATTTCCTTTTTTTCGTCGTCAAAGACGGGTTTTTCCTTGAGGGCGTTCTGCAGGCTGCGGGCGGCCATGTCGTTCATGCCGAGCTGGGCAAAACATTGGCCCAGATGACTGAGCGACTGGATGCGCTTGTTCGGATTGTTTTGCGCTTTTTGAAATTCCTTGATGGCCTCCCTGATTTTCCCGGTTTGAAAATAAAGTTTCCCCAGTTCGAAGCGAATGACCAAATCGTTTGGATACTTCTCGGCCCGCTGCTCGCAATCGGCCAGTAAAAAGACATCCCGCTCGCCCTCAAGATGTTTGATCTTTTCGGCGGAGCCGGGCGCCTGGGGATCCAGTTGGGCAATGGCGTGATTGAATTTTTTGACAGTCGTCTCGGAAATGACTTTTTGCAGCGAGGCGTCCGTCTTGCCTTCCTGGGTTTCGATTCTGTGGTAAGCTTCCAGCGCCTTGTCAAAATCGTTCTGCTGCGCATAAAGCTCGGCCACGTTGCGGAGCAGTTTCATATTTTTGGGTTCCCTGGCCAGTTGCTCCTCGTATTTGGCAATTTCTTTTTTTGTCAAATCCTCGGTCTTGACCTGGCGGCTCTGCTGTTCCAACTCCACAGCCTGGTCCTTGTCCTTTAAAATATCCCGATAAGAACCCGATCCGTCCGCCAGCGCCTCGTAACCGCCTTCGGTGAGGGTTTTTTTGGCGGAGATGTCCTTCAGCTCCTGGACGAGCCGGAGATCGGCCGGGTGCAATCGCATCAACTCGGCAAAAATGGCTTCCGCCTTGTCGCCCTCGCCCGCGGCCGAATAGGCCCGGGCCAGATTTTTTCTGATCTCCTCATCCTTGGGCGAATTTTTGGTGGCGATTTCCAGGGAGAGGATGGCGGTCTTGGGCAAATCCGCCAGCATGGCCGCCTCCCCCAAAAGCTTGTGGGCCGCCGCGCTGTTGGGATCGCTATTAAGGATTTGCTCGGCGATTTTCAAGGCATCCACCGGCTCCTTCATCAGGGCCAACTGGCCTCTGGCCAGCAAGGGGGAGGACCCGGCCCCGCTCCATATTTTTTTCAAAAAATTGCTGCGGCCGCCCGATTTCTTGAATTGCGACGCGCGCAACGCCTCGCGGCAATCATAAAAAGCCGGCTCCTGCTCGAGAACTTGGTTAAAGATGGCGATGGCGTAGTCATAATTATGCCGGTCGAAGGCTGCCGTGCCTTTTTCGTACTGCTCCCGCAAGGGGCGGGGGATCTGGCTGATCGTTTTCTCTGCCATGCGAAAATTGTATGAGGCCCCCGCAAAAAATCCACCTTAAAAATGAACCTTGCAGTGCGCTTTGCGCCGGCCAGCGTCTTACGCGCCGATTAATTCAGCGCGCGCCAGAGCGGCCTCAAATACTTGAAGAAGGCGGTCTTTTTGGCGGACAACCGCTTCGGCTGGCGTGAGTTTCTTTTCCAAAGACAGTCCGGATCGCGGATCAGTAAGGCGAAGAATTCGCTCGCCGTTCAGTAATTTGATCAGGTCAAGTTGAATTTTATCGTGATCAGCCATCAATTCTATTCTTCACCAAATCCATAAAATTGCAACATTCGATTCAAATTTTCCACAGAGACCTCGCCCCATGTTTGTTGTGCTTGCCGGGCTGCGGCCTCGAATCCCGCTTCATTTAAATCCAAGACGCTCTCCGGCGGGTGAATGCTTGCCACGGTGGCCGCTTCCAGGATTTCGTGATAAAAAGTGACTGACAACTCCTCATCCGACAGGCCCGAACGAATGGCCAACCGAAACTGCCGCCCCACAATCCGCGTCTGCGCAATGGCCTCGCGTCCGAGGGCATCCATAAGCGGTTCATGCGTCAATTCGATTTCTGCGATGAAAAAGACACCGCCAAGCCGCTGGTTCAAAAACGAATCAGTATTGATCACAATTGTTGGGCCAATCTGGCTATTGACTGACTCAAAGTCAAAGAGGAATGGCAGCGAGACCAGTGGGTTGGAAAAGAGAACCGGCTTGGCAGCCGCGACCGGCTTGTGTTAGCTTGACTTGGCTGAACTATGAGACCGACGCCGATTCACAAATCGGAGGCTTTCACCCGCATCGAGTTGATCGTGGTGATCGTCGTTGTTTTTGTCCTGCTGGCGATATTTTATCCGTTGGCGGATCTTCGTTCCGCACGAGCCCCCGCCTATCGCATATCCTGCATCAATAACCTTAAACAAATCGGCACCGCTTATCGCGTTTGGGAAAACGATCATGGTGATCGCTATCCCGCGTTGCAATCGGTGGCCAAAGGCGGATGGAACGAACTTCTGACAAATGCCGATCAAGGATTCCTGTGCTGGACAAACTACGCTATCATGGCAATCGAGTTGGGGAAATTGTCAAACGAGTTTGTGCAATTCCCAAAGGGTCTCGTATGCCCATCGGATGAACGCAAACCTGCCGAAACCTTTACGGGAACCAATCGCGCAGATTCCGATTTCAAAGACAATCGGACGCTCTCCTATTTCGTAGGCGTGAGCGCCAACGATAGCCATCCTGAGTCGCTGCTGGGCGGGGACCGGAATTTAGGCGCTGGAACCGAGCCCGACCGTCATTACGGCTTTTCCCCAAAAAGCGGCAAGGGAAATGATGTCGCCATTGCAACCAACGCGCAAGCCGATCCGGTTTGCTGGTCATTGAAAATGCATTCGCTAGGAAAATCGTATGGTGGAAACATCCTGCTTGGCGATGAAAGCGTTCAACAGGTCAGCACTTTTTCATTTCGCAGGGATTGGCAGGCCGTGGCCGGCCTGACCACCAACTGGCCCGTCGGCCACGTCCCGTCGTCTCCTTCCATCCGCGTCCTCTTTCCGTGATTTTGTTCCTACGGAAATGAGTTGCTCTTAAACCGCTTGTTAACCATCCTGAAGATTATGAGCATGAGCAAATTCGCAATCGCAAGCGGCATTGCTGTCGTCGCGCTGGCGGCGCTTGTTGTGGCGCAACATCAAACGATCCAGGCATTGCGCCAGGACAATGAGGCGTTGAAGCAACAGGTGACGCAGATCGCGCCGTTGCAGGAGCAAGTGGCGCGCGCTGCGCAAGACGCGGACAATGCCGGCGGCGGCGCGCCGGCCCGGGAGGCGCAAGTGCGCGAATTGGCGCGTTTGCGCGCCGAAGCGCAGCAATTGCGGCAGCAGACCAACGAACTGGCCAGGGCGCGGCAGGAAATTCAAATCCTCAATCAACGCGCGGCATCCGAGACGGAGGCCAGGGCGTCCGAGACGGAGGCCAGGAGGAGCCAGTCAGCGGCGCTTCAAGCCGAGAATGAGAAAGCGGGACGCATGAATGCGTGCATCAACAATCTCCGGCTATTTGACGCCGCCAAACAGCAATGGGCGCTGGAATTTAAAAAGCAAGCGACCGACATCCCAACAATGGCCGATTTGCAGCCCTACCTTGGCCACGGTTCGAATGGAGAAATGCCGTCCTGTCCCGACGGAGGCGTTTACACGATTGGCACAATTGCCGAGAAACCGGTTTGCAGCATTCCAGGGCATGTTCTGCCTTGATCCCGCTCTTAATTAATATAACGCTGGCTTGGTTTTGGCTTGGTCGTTTACAGGTCGTCCAGGCAGCGCCTGCCGCCGGGTGGCACAAGGCGTTCTTGACCGCGAACCATGCGCACCACGCGAAAGTGCCTTGTTTTGGGCCAATTATCAGTAAAACATACTTGACAACAAGGCCCCCGGCACGCGTTTTTACCAATGTTTACAGGGGTTTCGTATTATAAAAAAGATCTCCACCATGACCTGTACAATTTCCGACTTTTGTGCTAAACTCCTTCAATGAGCACACCGTGTCGCGCCGAGCCGAAATGGCAGAAATATGGAGGGGCAGAAATATCAGAGAGCTTGTTTTTCTGCTCAATTCATCTTTCTGCCTTCCTGAAATGCCGGGTTAAACGAGGTCGAATAATTTCGGATAATCGGAAATATTTCGGAAATATTTCGGAAAAACAGCCATTTTCCGAAATAATTTCGGATTATTTTTTTCGGAGACGGTTTGCTACGTTGGGCTTCATTCAAACTGGGCTTGCCGCGCCGAAGCCGCTTCGGCGAAGGCGGGTCAGGCTCAGTCAAACTGGGTCAAGGTGGGTCAAACCGATTTGGGGAAAAGCTGGAGGTTGAACGCTGAAGGCTAAAGTTATGAAATTCAATGACTTGCAACATCATCTGCTTCACCCCGGCCAAACCGCGCTTAACTTAGTTAAGCATGGTCAAAATCAGCCAATCCGCTTCGGACTTCAATCGGTTCGCGGCTTTACAATTAATTTGAAAAAGGGCGGGTTGCGAATAGTATGCGCGCGGATTTTGGAATAATTGATGAGGTTTGGCGTTTTTAAAGAGCTTGGTCCGGGCGAAACCAGAGTCGCCCTCGTTCCCGATGCCGTGAAACTGTTGCTCAAAAAGAAGCATTCGGTTTCGGTCGAGAGCGGGGCGGGGCTGGCGGCGTCGATTCCCGATGCCGAATTTGCGGCGGCGGGCGCGCAGATCGTCCCGGACGCGGCGCAGTTGGCCGCATTGGCCGATTGCCTTTTGAAGGTTCAGGCCGTGTCCAACGAACAGGCGGCCGTGTTGCCGGAGGGCAAAGGCTTGATCGGGTTCCTGGCGCCCTTGCGCAATCCGGAGTTGGTGCAAATCCTGGCGCGGCGGCGGATCATGAGCTTCAGCCTGGATGCGATTCCCCGCATCAGCCGGGCGCAAAGCATGGACACTCTTTCCAGCATGGCCACCATTGCGGGGTACAGGGCGGTGTTGCTGGCGGCCAATCAATTGCCAAAATTCCTCCCCATGCTGACCACCGCCGCCGGCACCATCCGGCCTTCGCAATGTTTGATCCTCGGCGCGGGTGTGGCGGGTTTGCAGGCCATTGCCACGGCGCGGCGGCTGGGGGCTGTTGTGGAAGCATTCGATGTCCGGCCCGCCGTCAGGGAACAGGTCAGGAGTCTTGGCGCCACTTTCATTGAGATTGCCGGGCAGGAGAATCTGGAGGACAAAGGGGGATACGCCAAACAGGTTTCGGCGGAGACGCTGGCCAAACAACAGAAGCTTTTGCACGAACGAGCCAGGGTGGCCGATTTTATCATTTCGACCGCCCAAGTCCCGGGCAAACCCGCGCCGCGCCTCATTACCAGGGAAATGGTGGCGGACATGAAACCCGGTTCGGTGATTGTTGATCTGGCGGCGGAGAGCGGCGGCAATTGTGAATTGACCCAGGCCGATCAAATCGTGCGACAGTATGGCGTCACCATCCTCGGCCCCACCCATCTGCCGGCGACATTGCCGTTGGATGCCAGCCGGATGTTTGCCAGGAATCTCTCGAACTTCATTCAGGAAATCACCAACGAAAACGGTTTTACGATGGATTGGAAAAACGAAATTTTCGCCGAGACATGCATCACGCTCAACGGCGAAGTGAACCGGAAACGGAGAACAACATGATAATCGGCACGCTGGCCATGATTTATATTTTCATCCTGGCGATCTTTACCGGGGTGGAGGTGATCAGCCGTGTGCCGACTATCCTGCACACGCCGCTGATGTCCGGAGCCAATGCCATTCACGGCATCGTTTTGATCGGCGGGGTGATTCTGCTCGGTCTGGCGGGGGATAATGGCGCTTTGTTCGCGCTCGGTTTCATCGCGGTCATCCTGGGGACCTTGAATGTGGTCGGCGGCTTTGTCGTGACCGATCGAATGCTGGAAATGTTCAAAGCCAAAACGCCCGACAAAACCGGCCAAGACAAATGAACCTCGAAACCGTCCCGGCAGCCGCTTATTTGATCGCGTCGTTGTGTTTCATCTTCGGCCTGAAGAGGCTGAGCAGCCCGCGCACCGCCCGTTCGGGCAATTTCATCGCCGGTGTCGGCATGGCGCTGGCGCTGCTCGGCACGTTTCTTTTGCCGAACATGGGCCACTTTGGCTACATCGTCGTCGCCATTGTCATCGGCACGATTCCCGGCTGGCTGCTGGCCAGGCGTGTCAAGATGACGGCCATGCCGCAAATGGTCTCCCTCTTCAACGGCATGGGCGGCGCGTGCGCCCTGTTCATTTCCCTGGGGGAATGGATCAAGGGAGCGGACGAGGGACCGGCGCTTCCAAAGCTGTTGGGAATTGTTTTGGGATCGGTGAGTTTCACCGGAAGCCTTGTGGCTTTTGGCAAATTGCAGGGACTCATCAGCGAAAAACCGATACGCTGGCCTTTTCAAAAAGCGATCAACGCGCTCCTGCTCCTGGCCATTCTCGCCTCGGCCGTCGCCTCGGTGGCCGATCCGCAACGACCCATCCTGTGGATTGTCGCTCTTGCCGTGCTGGCGCTGCTGCTGGGCGTTTTGCAAGTGCTGCCCATCGGCGGGGCGGACATGCCGGTGGTGATTTCGGTCTTGAACTCCTGCACGGGCCTGGCGGCGGCGGTGACCGGTTTTGCCATGCACAACATGGCGATGATCATTGCCGGCACACTGGTCGGCGCAGCGGGTTCGTTGCTGACCGTCCTCATGTGCAAGGCGATGAACCGTTCGCTGGCCAAGGTGGTGTTTGGCTCATTCGGCATCGCGCCCAAAGGGGCGGCGGCGGCCGCGCCAGGCGATCAGACCATGCGCGCCATCGCCGCCTCGGAATGCGCCATCATGATGGGTTACGCCCGCAAAGTGATCATCATCCCCGGCTACGGACTGGCCGTCGCGCAAGGACAACATCTGGTGCATGAACTGGAACAAATGCTCGAGAAGCGCGGGGTGGAAGTCAAATACGCCATTCATCCGGTGGCGGGCCGGATGCCCGGACACATGAACGTGCTGCTGGCCGAGGCCGATGTGCCGTATCCCAAATTGTTGGACATGGAGGAAATCAATCCGGAGTTTGAGCAGGCGGACGTGGCGTTGATCATCGGCGCCAACGACGTCGTCAATCCCGCGGCGCGCACCGATCCGGGCAGCCCCATTTATGGCATGCCCATTCTCAACGCGGACAAGGCCAGGAACGTCATTGTGATCAAGCGCGGACGTGGCGCGGGTTTCGCCGGGATTGAGAACGCGCTGTTCTACCAGCCCAAGACGCGCATGTTGTTCGGCGATGCCAAGAACGCGCTGCAAGAGTTGATCACCGAGGTAAGGGGATTGTAATGTCTAATGACGAAATCCGAATGACGAATGAATGTCCAAATGACCCAATGACGAAACTTGGAAACTTCGTCATTGATTGTTCGTTCGTGCTTGGACATTAGCCATTCAGGACTTCAGCCTTCAGCCTTTCCTTTCACGCGGCGGGCGCGGGATGTTTCCGGGGATCGGTCGCGCTGATGATGACGCTGACGGATTTTTGGTTGAAACCCTTGTAGCCGCCGTGGCGTTGCAGGGTTTCCAAATGGCTGCCCAGGGCGCCTTCCTTTAACTGGTCAAAAGGACTCGCGGCAAAGTGGCGCGGGGATGATGAAGGACAATTTCGCCAGGGGCGGTTTCCACAGAATCATGGACAAAACCCAGGTCGAGCAACGCTTTCTCATTCCCGGCATGGAGGGTCACTGATGGGGGTAACACCCCATTGCGCCCGCGAGCCTTTCCAGCCTATTGTCATGCCATGAAAGATGACGAAATCCTGCTACAAAAATAGACGACTATGCGCACACTATACTACTTGCTCTTTTTTGCCTGCCTGGTTCTCCTCCTCCTTTGCGTAAATTCGGTCCGATGGCTAATCTCCAAGTTTCAGCTTGCGCTGCCCTCCGTCCGCCGGGGGGATCCTTCTCGCAGTCGAGAATGGAGGAGAGAATCCGCAATGCAGGATGTCCAGAATCTCACGCCGTAGAACTCATTGTCTTCAGGTTCAGGTCGAGTTGACTGCGTGTGGTCATGCCAGGCATGGCCGCCGTAATGTAGTCCTTGACGGGCGTTGCCGGTTTCGGCAGTCTCTGGTTGCGTTCCTCGCATGCAAACGATTCGGCCATGCTGATATGAAAAGAATCATCGCCGGAATTCTTGTCCTGGCAGCAGGCTGGTGCCGGCCGGTTGCCGCCGCGAGCGCGTCCGCGCCGCCCGTTAGCAAGGAAACCCAGGAATGCCTGAATTGTCATTCGGAGTATAATCCGGGCTTGGTGCAGGATTGGATGCACAGCCTGCACAGCCAGGTGACGCCCGGGCAGGCGCTCAAAAAGCGGCCGCTGGAACGAAGGGTCTCCAGCGAAAGGATTCCTGATTCGTTGAAAGGCGTGGTCGTGGGCTGCTACGAATGCCACAGCCTGAATGCCACGAATCATACGGATAATTTCGATCACTTTGATTACCACATCAACGTGGTGGTCTCACCGCCGGATTGCGCGGTCTGCCACGCGGTCGAAGCGGAGCAATTTGGCGGCAGCAAGAAGGCCCACGCGCTCGGCAACCTCCAGAAGAACCCCGTCTTCCATACAATGGTCGAGAGCATCACCAGCGTGGCGGACATCAAAAACGGCAGGGTGACGATTGCGGGTTCGTCGGATCAAACGAAGAACGAAACTTGTTACGGCTGTCATGGTTCGCGGGTGGAGGTCGTGGGCACGCGCAAGCTGACCAATGACCTGGGCGAGTTCATGCTGCCAAAGTTGAGCAACTGGCCGAATCAGGGCGTGGGCCGGGTGAACCCGGACGGCAGCCGGGGAGCCTGCACGGCGTGCCATGCGCGGCATGAGTTTTCCATTGAAGTTGCGCGCAAACCGTTTACCTGCTCGCAATGCCACATGGGACCGGATGTTCCGGCCTTTGAAGTGTACGAGGAGAGCAAGCATGGGAATATTTTTCACTCGAAAGAGCAGGGGTGGAATTGGGACCATGTTCCCTGGCGCGTGGGCGTGGATTTTCGAGCGCCCACCTGTGCAGTCTGCCATAGCAGCCTGATCGTCTCGCCGGAGGGGGATGTGGCGGCCCCGCGCACGCACGATTTTGGCGCGCGGCTTTGGGTGCGGCTGTTCGGTTTGCCCTACACTCATCCGCAGCCTAAAAGCGGCGACACCTCGCTCATCCGCAATAAAGACGGTCAACCATTGCCCACAGCCTTCACGGGGGAACCGGCTGGCGAGTTTCTCATTGATGGCAAGGAACAGGCCCGCCGACAGGCCATTATGAAGGGCGTCTGCCGTTCCTGCCACAACCGGGATTGGGTGGATGGGCATTTCGAGAAGCTGCACCACACGATTCTGGAAACCGACCGGATGACCCGGTCGGCCACAGACCTGATGCAGAGGGCTTGGAACCTGGGGCTGGCGGACAAAACCAATCCTTTCGACGAGACCATCGAACGGCAGTGGATGAAACAATGGCTGTATTACGCAAACTCCATCCGTCTGGGATCAGCCATGGGCGGTCCTGATTACGAGAGTTTCCAGACCGGGTGGTTTGATTTGACGACGCATCTTCGGGAAATGCAGGAGTGGATCGACACCAGGGCGCAAGCCAGGATTCCTCGCAACGGAGGTTCTCCGCATGGAGGAGAGCGTCTTCGCAACCCGGACGAGAAGTGAGCGCCATGTCCTCAGAACCGACAAATTTACTATCGGGAAAACCCATTCCTGTTCGCGAGCGGTTGATTTTTGCGATGGACGTTTCGACGCACGATGAAGCAAAAGAGTGCGCCAGGCGACTCGGCAACTCTGTCCAGTTTTACAAGCTCGGCCTCCAAATATTCATGGCGGGCGGATATTACGATTTGATTGAGTGGTTCAAGGATCAAGGGAAGAAAGTCTTCGTGGATCTGAAATTTTTTGATGTGCCGGAAACAGTCAAGCTGGCTGTTTCGCAATTAAAAAACAGGGGTGTTTCTTTTGCGACGGTTCATGGGAATGACGGGATGTTGCGGGCCGCTGTTTCCGAAAAGAACGGGGTTAAAATTCTGGCGGTGACCGTTCTTACCAGTCTTGATGACAATGACCTGAAGGATTTGGGTTTTGCTTGTGATGCCAGGACTTTGGTTTTGTCGAGGGCAAAACGGGCTTTGGAAATTGGCTGCGACGGCGTCATATCATCCGGCTTGGAAGCGGAAGAATTGCGAAAGCTCCACGGGGACAAGTTTTTGATTGTGTCGCCCGGAATTCGGCCGGTTGCAAACCGGACTGTGGACGATCAGAAAAGGGTCACTACGGCAAGGCAGGCTTTTCTGAAGGGGGCGGATTATATCGTGGTGGGAAGACCGATCAGAAATGCTCCGGATCCGAAAGGGAAAGCGGAGGAAATCCAGCAGGAAATTGCGGATTTATTTCGCTCCCCTGCGTGAGTGGTTTTTCACCAGACACTCCGTGTCTGGCTAATTTCCGCCGTCGCTCCGCGGCCACAGCAAACCCTTCCTCCCTGTGGAGCATTCCATCCTGCACTCAAAAATTGTGCTTTTGTGCGCAATTTATGTTGCATTGGGGCTTCAGGCGTGTTAGCTTCCAGGCCATATATGAAAAAATTACTTGTTATTGCAGCAGCGTTCGTCTTCGCGGCCAGCGTTTATGCGGCCGAATTCCCCACCATCACCATTAGCGATCTCAAGACGGCAATGGCTTCCAGCCATGTCGTGTTGCTCGACGCCAATGGCTCGGAGTCGTGGCAAAAGGGGCATATCCCCGGCGCCATCGACTTTTCCGCCAAGAAAGATAATCTGGCCAGCGTCCTGCCCCAGGACAAGGACGCGCTCGTGGTGGCTTATTGCGGCAATCCGCAATGCGTCGCCTATCGCGCCGCCGCCGAAGCAGCCAAAAAGCTCGGCTACAAGAATGTCAAGCATTTGACGGCCGGCATCATGGGTTGGAAGGACGCGGGCGAGAAAACAGAGCCAGGCTCAAAAACTTAACCAGCTTTGGTAGGGGGAGACTCTGCCGAGCCTCGACTTCTTTGAGTTCCAGTCGGGGTTCGACGCGCGCCGTCGCCAAAAGCCATGGCGCTCCAAGGAGTCTCACCCCGCCATTTTTTATTCCTTATTCGCCGCCGTTGCCGCCGTGGGATTTCTTTTCCCACTGGCGGGAGGCGCGCTGCGGGAGGGCCGCATCCACTTTGGCGAAGTAGGTGTCTTCACCGAACTTTTCGTCCACGGCCTGTTGCAACGCGGCGGATGGCTCGACGGAGTAATTCTGGTGCGCTTCGATAAAAACGACTTCGCCGCCGGGCCTTTTCAGGCAGAGAAACAACGGACATTTGCCCGGATAAGCGCCGCTCAACGCCCGAACCGCGTCCAAATCGGCCGGGGTCAAATGGGCCGTTTGCAGGCGCAGATGGACTTGTTTGGTGTAGAGGCGGGGCGCGTCTTGCAGGGGGACGATTTCCTGCGGGAAAATCTTCGGCTTGTCCTCGGAACGATTGACCTCGCCGGTGACGAGGAGGGCGGCGTTTGGGGTGATGAGGTTGATGAATTTTTCGTAATTGTCATTGAGGAGGAGGATTTGGACGGAGCCGTCCAAATCTTCGAGCGTGACCAGGGCGTAGGGTTTGCCCGTTTTTTTTGAAACGCCTTTTTGCGTCTCGGTCACCAGGCCGCCGATGCGAGTCATGGTGTGATTGGCCAGGGGGGCGAGTTGGCCGGTGGAGTGCAAGGCATACTTTTCCAGGATGGGCACGAAGGGGGTCAAGGGATGGCCCGTGACATAAAAGCCCAGAAGCTCGCGTTCGTGGGCGAGCAATTCGTGCTGGGGCCATTCGGGCAATTGCTTTTCCGGTTCGGGCTTGTCTTCGGCCCGTTCCTCCAGCTTGCCAAAAAGGGTGTCCTGCCCGCGCTGGCGGTCTTGAATAATGCCGGAGGCGCGGGCCAGCACGCGGTCGATTTTTGCGAACATCGTGGCGCGATTGCCGCCGAAACAATCGCAGGCCCCGGATTTAATCAGGGCTTCCAACACTTTGCGGTTGACGGTGCGGCCATCGACCCGTTCGCAGAGGTCGGCCAGGGACTTGAATTTCCCCGCCTGCCGCGGGGCCAGGAGGCTCTCGACCGCGACCTGGCCAACACCCTTGATGGCGGCCAAACCGAAGCGGATGGCCATGGCGCCATTGGCTCCCTGGCTGGGAGTGAAGAAGACGCCGCTTTGATTGACATCAGGAGGCAGGACTTCAATGCCAAAAAGGCGCGCCTCGGCGATGAGAATGCTCAACTTGGCCAGGTCATTCATGTCGTTGGTCATCATCGCGCTGAAAAATTCGACGGGATAATTGGCCTTGAGCCAGGCGGTTTGATAGGCGACGACGGCATAAGCGGCGGCGTGGGACTTGTTGAAGCCGTAGCCGGCGAACTTTTCCAGCAAATCGAAAATCTGATTGGCCTTGGGGGCGGGAATATTGTTGACGGTGGCGCAGCCCCTGACGAAGGCTTCGCG
>Ga0326728_10014012_pt1 | contig 17201 bp, 12 predicted proteins | sample MB3enrmetagenome_FD_207602 | JGI IMG/M metagenome (GOLD analysis project Ga0326728, IMG submission 207602) | Lab enriched peat soil microbial communities from McLean, Ithaca, NY, United States - MB31MN | ecosystem: Environmental > Terrestrial > Soil > Wetlands > Peat | place: USA: New York...
TTGAGAATCCCCCTCTTGCCCAAGCGCTTTACCGCACTGTCGATGTCGGCCAGGCCATTCCCGCCAAACTCTATGCGGCCGTGGCGGAGATTTTGGCCTTCATTTACCGCCTCCAGGGGCGGACCCACGTTCCAAGAGCAAGGGAATAAGGAAGAGGGATGCCCGCAACTTCCAAACCGAACCTGCAACGCGATAAGTCGCCCACCGACTGGATCGTGCCAACCGCTGCGGTAGCCACGGTCTTCGTAATGCTGGTTCCCGTTCCTTCCTTTGTGCTGGATGTTCTGCTCTCTCTTAGCATCTCCGCGTCGGTACTCGTTCTGCTGGTATCCATGTACATTTTGCAGCCGGTAGAATTCTCCGTCTTCCCTTCCCTTCTGCTGCTGCTCACGCTTTTCCGGCTGTCGCTCAACTTAGCTAGCAGCCGTCGCATTCTGCTGCACGGGAATGAAGGTTCGGCTGCCGCCGGGCACGTCATCGAGGCGTTCGGTCAATTCGTGGTGGGCGGCAATTACGTTGTCGGTTTCGTTTTGTTCCTCGCTTTGATCGCGATCCAATACATGGTCATTAACCACGGCGCGGTGCGCATCGCGGAAGTTACGGCTCGGTTCACCCTCGACGCCCTGCCCGGGAAACAGATGGCCGTTGACGCCGATCTGGGCGCCGGACTGATTGATGAGGTGCAGGCTCGGACGCGCCGCGAACGAATCGCCCGTGAAGCGGAATTCTATGGCGCTATGGACGGCGCGGCGCGCTTCAGCCAGCGCGATGCTTTAGCGACTATTCTCGTGACCGCCATCAATATCATCGCCGGCTTGTTGATCGGAGTCTTTCAACTCAACATTCGTCTCAGCGAAGCGGTCCGGACCTACACCATCCTCACCGTCGGCGACGGATTGGTAACCATGATCCCATCCCTGCTGGTGTCGGTGGCGGGCGGCATGGTGGCCACACGTGCTTCATCGGAATCGACCGTAGGTCTCGACCTCGCCCGGCAATTGTTTCCTCGCAGCCGCCCCTTGTGGATTGTCTCCGGAGTGATGCTGTTGTTGGCACTGATCCCAGGGCTCCCTAAGACCTCGTTCTTCTTCATGGCAGCGCTGCTCATGGGCCTTGCACGCCGGGCCTCCACCCGCCAAGAGAGCCGGCCGGCGGAAGTGCTCCCGCCCTCCAAGTCCGCCACACAGGAAAAGCTCGAGGCCCTGCTTCACCTGGATGACTTGGCATTGGAGGTGGGATCCGGCCTAGTTTCCCTCGTCGATGAGAAGCAGGGCGGGCAGCTGCTGGGCCGCATTCGGGCCCTGCGCCGGCACTTGGCTTTGCAGTTGGGTTTCATCGTGCCCTCAGTCCACATCACCGACAACCTGCAATTGAATCCTCGCGAGTATGTGGTCCGGCTGCGCGGCGTTGAAATCGCTCGCTGGGAAATGGCCCAGGATTGGCTTCTCGCCATAAGTTCCGAAGCTTCTGCGCAGCTTTTGGAAGGAAAGGACACTCTGGAGCCGGCGTTTCAGGTGCCTGCAAAGTGGATTTTGCCCAGCCGCCGCGAGCGCGCTCTGGCGGCCGGCTACGCGGTGGTCGACCAGACTTCAGTTCTGGCCACGCATCTGGCGGAACTGATCAAGCAGCATGCTCATGAGCTTTTAACGCGGCAGGAGACCAAGCGTCTGTTGGACTCCCTGAGCGAAAGGCAGCCCAAGCTCGTCGAGGAGCTAGTGCCGAAACTGATGAGCCTTGGAGAAGTTCAGAAAGTCCTGCAACAGTTACTACGTGAGCAGGTTTCCATCCGCGACCTTCCGAGCATTCTCGAGGCCTTACAGGACACCGGGGCGGCCACGAAAAACCCCGTGCTGTGGGTTGAAGCTGTTCGTCAAATCCTGGGGCGCTCTCTAGTTCCCTCCCTTTTGGGTGACGACAAGAAGCTGACGGTGGTGCAGGTCGATGCCACCGTCGAAGATCAAATCAACCAAGCCTTCGAGCCCCAGGTCTCCGGCGCCCGAGCCGGTGGACTTGAGACGGCTTTCCTCGGCAGGATCGTCGACGGCCTGCGGAGTTTTGTCGGAGAACACATATCAGCGAGTTCTCCCATCCTGTTGTGCAATAGCCCGGCAAGGTTTCATCTCCGACGGCTGCTGGAGCCCTTTATGCCCCGGCTGGTAGTCCTATCACCCGCTGAGATTCCAGCCGCCGTGACCGTTCAATCCGTGGGGGTACTGCGATGAGTGGTCCGTTAGCAACACATCCTCAGAGAGAGCACGGCGGCCCGGCGCTCCGTAACGTGACGTCAGCTTATGAAACATTCAGTGGCCTAAATTCAGCGGAGCGCGAGCGGCTGCTGGTAGAGCAACTACCGCAGGTCAAGTACATTGCCAAGCGGATTCATGATCGGCTCCCGCCTCATGTACTGCTTGAAGACTTGGTCCACGCGGGCATTCTGGGCCTGATCGAAGCCGCTCAACGGTACGATCCCGCCCGTCATGTTGAACTTAAGTCTTACGCTAAACACCGCATCCATGGCGCCATCCTCGACAGCTTGCGAGACTTGGACTGGAGCCCTCGCCCTCTGCGTCGGAAGGCGCGTCGAATTGAGGAGGCCCAGCAGAGATTAAGAGCGCGCCTTGGGTATTCCCCGTCGGAGTCTCAACTGGCGGAAGAACTGGGCATAGGCCTCGACAAATTCCAACACCTGCTGGGAGAGCTTCGAGGCCTCGACTTGAGAAGTCTACAGTCAGAGACCATGGAGGAAGGTTCCGGGCGCGAGCCCCATAACAACACCCAAACCGAACCGCCCGAAGATGCATTCTCCCTGTGTTTGCGTTCCGAAATGACAGGACTACTGGCCAAAGCCGTCGAAGAGCTTCCGGAGCGCGAGCGCCAACTGTTGGCGCTTTACTACTATGAAGAACTGACCATGAAGGAAGCCGGAGCGGTTTTGGGCATTGGAGAGGCGCGAGTCTCACAATTGCACTCCGCCGCAATCGTCCGGCTGCGCGCCCGTATGTCCGAGTTGCTGAGCGTGCAGAAAGCCGCGGAGGATCGGAAGGAACCGACGCCTGAACAAGTGTGAAACTAACGCATTGCAGGGGCGGTCCTTGTGGTCACCCGTGAACGACCAGTAGCAAGCTGCTGAAGAACGCCCGTGCGATGTCATTCTGAGTGAAGCGAAAAATCCCTGCAGTTGTAACTTCAAAGAACTGCGGAGATGCTTCGTCGCCTGCGACGCCTCAGAATGACGCCGCGAGGACTTTCTCACCCGCCTGCTAGAGTCGCCCCCAAGAGGCGCGGGGCTAGAATGGAAAAAATCCTCAACCAGGAGGAAATCGACGCCCTTTTCCACGCGGCGCAAGACCGCGCGGGCCGCAGAAAACAAGCAGAAGGCCAAAGCAGACCGGTAACCGCCTGCAACTTCCGCCCGGCCGGGATGATGACGCGCGATCAGTTGAGCGCGCTCAACGAGCTACACGATTCTTTTGTGCGTGGCCTTGCTCGCTCACTGGCCGCTCAGCTTCGGGTAGCCGCTGAAGTGAACCTCGTGTCCGCGGAGCAAATGACCTACGGTGAATTCCTGCAACGAGTACCCGAGATCAATTATGTGGTTTCCGCCCACCTGCCAGCCCTCGATGTGATGGCCGCAGTTGTACTGGATCTGCAGATAGCCTTTCCAATTATCGACCTTTTGTTGGGAGGGCCGGGAAACCTGATGCCCGAACTCCGCGAAATCACCGAGGTCGAGGAGGAGATCCTTAAAGGCATGTCGCAGACGATTTGCCGGGAACTCCAATCCACCTGGCAGCCGGTCATCGATACGGAGATCAACTTCGATGGACGCCAGCGACAAACCCAGATCGTGCGCTTGATGCCTCCCAACGAGAAGGTTCTTTCCCTAAGTTTCGAAATCCGCGTTGGCAAAGCCGGCGGCATGTTGATGACAGCATTTCCGGCAGTTGCCGCCACCGCCTTAATGCGAAAGCTCACCCAGCAAGGGTCCTACAGGAAGCACCGGGCAGTCTCCAGCGTAACTTCGAATCTCCGTGAAAAGCTGGGGAAATGTACGTTTCCCGTCGAATTGGTTCTGCCGGGCGGCGCGGTTGGTAGCCGGCAGCTGTTCGATCTTAAGGAGGGAAGCATCCTCGCATTGCACTTGAAATCGAACCAGCCCGCAGTTTTGTACGTCGAAAACCAGCCGCTCTTTATCGCCCAGCCGGTCCGCAGTGGAAGCCATCGGGCCGGTCAAATTGTGAAACTGTTTAGTATTCCTAATCCCCACCGGAGTGAAAACAGTGACCAGTGAAACTCCACGCCCTGCACTCGATCGTACGGAAAGCTACCTAAGCGCCTGGATGAGCGGCGTTTGCGACGTCCTCGGGAAAATTGCCGGGTCTGCTTTCACGGCCTCAGATCTCTCGCCGCAAGAAGTCGCCAACGAAGCCGGAATTCTGGGGGAAGAGGGATTGTGGCTGCGCTTCAGTGTCGGCAGTACGGGCGACATTCCCTCCCCTCTGAATGGGGAACACTCCTTCGGGATTGAGCGTTCCGACGCTTTGCGCTTAGCACAGATACTGATGAGCGAACCCTTCAATGCCGCTCAGGATTTCTCCAGTGATTACCAGGACGCACTGGATGAACTCTTCCGCCAGTTCGCAGGGACGGCCGCGCTGGCAATGAAACCGCGAATGGGCGGCGAGATAAACCTCGCCTTACTTGACCATGAGCCGGGATCCTGGAAGCCCCACCTTCAGCGGGGCTACCGCTTGAAGGGCGAGGGGGAGGTGCAGTTCGCGCTGCTGATTCTCCTCAATCCTGATCTCGGCAAGTCGCTGGCATCCGGGCGTCCGGTAAAACCTGCGCCGCAACTCGTAAGGCCCACGCCTCCTGCCCCAGAATCTCCGCCCGCAACTTCCAAGAACAGCAGAAACATCGAGTTGCTTCTCGATGTGGAGCTGCCCGTGGCTCTGCGGTTCGGGAAGTCTGACATGCTCCTGAGCAGCATTCTTGAGCTCAGCCCGGGATCGGTGGTTGAGCTGGATCAGAAAATCGTGGAACCGGTGGAACTCCTCGTAGGCGGCAAGATCATCGCGCAGGGGGAGGTCGTTGTCTTGGACGACCATTACGCTCTAAGGGTCACCGAGGTCTTGAATCCCATAGAGCGCCTCGAGTCGTTGCGGCGCTAGCTCGGGGAACACAGATTCATTGGTTGTTCACATGATAAAACTCGGCCCGAGGTGCGCAAACCCACACTGCCCGCTGCAGCGCGGTGTGTGGCGCACGTTTCTTAAATCTCCTCGAGGCGTATTCCTGCATAGGCAATGGCTTTGCTCGCCGGAGTGTCTCAATCAGGTGCTCGAACAATCCTTGGTGCCGGTGATCGAAACTACGCGGGCCAACCGGGAAACCAAGTCGCATCGCTTTCCCTTGGGTTTGGTCATGCACTCGTTGGGATTGGTCACCAAGGAGTCCTTACAATCGGCCTTGCAGGCGCAGCGAGAAGCTGGACAAGGGCGCGTCGGCGATTGGTTGCGACGCCAAGGCGCGGTGACAGAACCGCAGATCACACAAGCGCTGGCCGTGCAGTGGTCCCTTCCGATCTACCCCTTGGATAGGTGGGAACGGCTGCTGAACTGGGCTCATCTGCTCCCCCTCGGCTTGCTACACTCATTTCAAATGCTGCCTGTCCACTACTTGCCCGCCAGCGGGCTGCTTTACGTGGCCTTTTCCAGCCGGGTTGATTACACAGCGCTGTATGCAATCGAGCAGATGCTGGAGTTCCGCACCCAACCCTGTGTTGCCCAGGAGTCGCAAGTCGAAAAGGCGCTCGACGCATTGTACCGGCGGCGTGTTTCGGAAGATAACCCGATCTTCGGGCCGCTTGAACCCTCCCTCATTTCCGGAGCAACGCGGCAAGAGTTGATAAAGTTCGGGGCTCAAGAAGTCCGCGTGGCAGGGTGTGCAGACAATGTTTGGATAAGGCTCAGCGCAGCCGATCTGGTGCACGACCTGCTTTTCCAGAGCCGCGCCGAGCGCCCGCTCATTGTCCGTGCCCCGGCAGTCCCGTCCCTGCTAGTCCACCCGTGGTGAGGGAGTCACGGCCTTCTTCCCCGGGGACGGGACGACCCCAGTCAAAGTCACAGCCTTCTCCCGTGGGGAGAGAGTGGGCCGCGACGGTGCTGCCGTTAGCTGTCGCGGGCCGGGTAAGGGTTCACATCCATCGCAACACTTGACACCTAGACCTTTCGATCCGGCTGCAACTGCCAATCTGCTACCCCAAATCATTGACTCAGCGAATAAACCCCCGGCGCACTGAAGAACTTGTCCACTCTGTCCAGAACTTCCTGAGTGCTGGCCGAGCTTTGAATCGACCTGCGCAGCTCGGCCCCCCCGCGGATCCCATGGGTGAACCAACTTGCGAATTGTTTCATCTTGCCGATTGCGCCTGGAGTTTCCTCACCCACCAACATTTGGTAATAAGAGCGGATCAATTGGTAGCGGTCCGCATCGCTCGGTTCCGTGAACGTTCCGGTGCGGAAATAATCGGAAAGCTGGCGGAATATCCAGGGATTGATGGACGCGGCGCGTCCAACCATCACCGCGTCGCATCCCGTCTGCTGGTGCAGCGCCAAGGCATCCTGCGGCGTCACCACGTCACCGTTTCCGATGACCGGGATGCGAACCTGCGACTTCACCTCTTGAATGATTTCCCACCGCGCGCGGCCGCTGAAACCTTGCTGGCGCGTCCGCGGATGCACGGCGAGCGCCTCCACGCCGCATTCCTCCGCCACTCGAGCCACCTCCTGCGCTACAATCTCCGCATCACTCCACCCGGAGCGGAGCTTTATCGTAAACGGAATACGCACCACGGCGCGAATCGTCCGCAGAATTCTCTCCAGCAGCGGCAAGTCGCGAAGCAAGCCCGAGCCGCCACACTTCACGACCTTCTTGGCAGGGCACCCCAAGTTCAGATCGACGACGTCGAATCCGAGATCTTCGATCATGCGCGCAGCTTCTGCCAACCGGTCCGGGTCGGCGCCGAAAAGCTGCGCGGAAATCGGCCGTTCTTCGGGCGTGTAATACAGATAGCGCTTGGAGCGCAGATTTTGACGAAGCATCCCTTCACTGGAAACAAACTCCGTCATAATCAGGCCGCACCCGCCCAAGCGTTTGATGAAGCGGCGAAATACCGTGTCGGTGACACCCGCCATCGGCGCCAGAATGTGGGCCGGCCGAATCATCACGTCGCGAATTCGCAGTTCTTCGAAAAGCATGAAAAGCAGGAGTCAGGAGCCAGAATGAGACCACTTGCGCCCTGGGGTCGGTATGCAGGCCCATCACCCGGTTGCTCTGAACCCGCCTGACCTTTGAGACCCAATCTTGTTTCTTATTCTGCCTTCTGACTTCTGACTCCTGACTCCTGACTCCTGAATTGCGCCTCTTCAACGATGGCAAACCGCACTTTTCCCTCCGCCACCTTTTCGCCGCCCCGATAAATCGCGCCGCGAAGTTCGCCCAGGCGCTCGCCGAGCTTAAGCACCTCGGCCTCCACGCGAAGCGTATCGCCCGGCTCCACGGGCTGAGTCAGTTGCGCATCGGGAATTTGCAAAATCATCGCCACTTTGCCGGCCATCTCCGGCCGTTCCATAACCAGGACGGCTCCCAGTTGAGTGACCAACTCCAACAGTACGCCGACTGAAATGACTGGTGAGCCAGGGAGGAATCCTCGCGACGCTTCGTCGTCCGCCGAGAAACGCTTGGTGGCCACGATTCGCTGCCCCGGAACGAATTCGGTGACCTGATCGACAAACAAGAAGGGGTAACGATGCGGAAGGATCTTAAGGATATCAGGGAGTGAATTCACATCGCTCACGGTTGTTTACGCGTTGCGGGCGGAACCGGCCTTCGAGCCCGGCAGCGGCGCAGCCTCCGCGGACCTCTTCTTAACGTCCTCGTCAGCATGGCTCGGCGCTGACCCCTCGACCTTCAACAATTCTCTTCGCAGCGCCGGATTGCGCGCCGTCCATTCTCCGCTCCGCTCCTGATCGCTGGCATACTGGGCGCGCATCGCTTCCAGCTTGGAGTCGATCTCGTCGAGGAAGTGCACCACAAGTGCTTCCGGAAACATGGGTTCTTTGGGAGACCCGAACTCCAATTTGCCGTGGTGAGAAAGAATAATGTGCTCGAGCTGGCTCTTCAATTCCGGCGGGAAGCCCGGAATCTGGCGAATTTTCTCTTGCACCATTTCCAGAGCCATCGCAATGTGGCCAAGCAACTGCCCTCGGGTGGAATACCGGAATCCCGACGTGAAGCTTAACTCCTCCACTTTCCCCAAGTCATGCAGCACCAATCCCGCCAGCAACAGATCGCGGCGCAGATCCCCATAGTGGTCGCAAAGTTGATCTCCCAATTCAACCAGCGACAACACGTGCTCAAGCAGCCCGCCCAGAAAGGCGTGATGATAACTCATCGCGGCCGGCGCCTTTTTGTATTTCTCCGCTATCGAGGGGTCCTCCAGAACAGAAAGCAACAGCACGCGCAACGGTCCCTCGGCCATGCGTTTCATGCGGTCGAGCAGCACGGCGTACATTTCCGCAGGGTCCCGCCGCGAACGCGGCAGGTAATCGGACAGGTCCACATTCTGCGCCGCGCTCTTCGAAATCCGCCGCACGCGAATTTGCGGCGTCCCCTGATAATCTTCCACGATCCCGTCGACTTCAACGATATCCTCCACGTCGAAATCCAGCGGCGCCCGGTCGCAATCCCACAGTTTGGCGCGGATCACGCCCCTCGAGTCGCGCAACTCCAGGTCGAGGTACGCGTTTCCCGTACGCGCCATCTTCCGTTCTCGTGCTTGCAGCAGGAAAGTGGTCCGGACCGGACTGTTGGGGCGGAGATCGGTGACGAAGCGCTCCTTCATTTCTCTTTCTTGGCCGTGATAGTTTCCGTCGGCAACTGCTCCCCCGTGTCGACGTATCCGGGGGCCCGGTAGATGTAACTTTCTTTGCGGAGCTGTGTCAAGTACTCCCGCAAACGCGGCTCCATTTTCTGGTTGTAAAGGGTTTCTTCGACGCGTTGTTGGACTTCTTCAAACTTCGGTATACCAGGGCTGTATCGCTCCACCACTTTCAAAATGAGATACCCGTACTTGGTTTGGATGGGGTTGCTGAACTCGTTGACATCCAACTTCGCGACCACCGGGGCGACATCCGCAGCCAGCGTCCCTTCCTTCATCATGCCCAAATCGCCGCCTTGGTCGGCGCCCGACCCATCGGAGTACTTCTTCGCAACCTCGGAAAACTTCTGCCCCGCCTTCAGTTCCGCCAGCGCTTCGTTGGCCCGCTTCTCGGCTTCTTCCGGCTTCCGTTTTTCGGTTGAGACGAGGATTTGTTGCAAGTGCACCAGGCCCGGCGACTTGAATTCGTCCTTGTGGGCCTCGTAGAATTTCCTCGCGTCATCCCGCGACACTTGGATGCGCGACCCGACTTGCCGCTCCATGACTTCGCGCATCAGCAAGTTGCGCCGCATGTTGTCCTTGAAGTCCTCGTAATTCATCCCTTGCTTTTCGATTTCCGTCTCCAGGTCCTCGAGGGTGGCCAGGTTGTTCTTCTTGCGGATGTCGTCAAGCTGCTTGATGACATCGGTCTCCACGTTGATGTCCAGGTCTTTGGCCTTCTGCACCATCAACGATTCGTCGATGAGGTCGCGCAGAAGATTCTTACTTTGGTCGCGCACTTGCGCGTCCAAGTCGGCGCCCGAGTATTGTTCCGCCAACCTGCTCCGCAGTTGCGCCTGTTCGTCATCATACCGGTGTTGCGTGATGATCTCATTGTTGACGCGCGCAATGATGCGCTCGATTATTCTCGCCCCCCCGCGCGTAGCGCCCACCGACCCCGCCACCAAAGCCACGCCAGCTAAAACCACCCATGTCCGTCTACTCATATCCGTTGACCCGTCCTGCAAAGATCACTTGGGGGCGGTCCTTGCGGCCGCCCGCGACAACCATAAGGGTTGCCCGCACATGCCAATATCTTAATGCTTGGGTTGCAGCTCCTGCAAGACATTTTGGACTTCTTCGAGTGTCTGCTCATCGCCACTCCGCAGCTTGAAGCGCAGCATCCCATCGGGCCGAAGGCTGGCTTCCCGCCGCCGGCGCACGAACGTCGTAATCCGTACCGGCTCTACTGGAGTCTGTTCGTGAAACCGCATCCAGATCTCGTCTGCTTTTCTCTCGATGGAGTGTACCAGTAGCTGCTCCGCAGCAGACTTCAAAAGGCCATAGGAGAGGAGGTTTGACACGGAAGGAGGAATGGGTCCGTAACGGTCATTGAGCTCGGACTCCAGTTCGGTGCGCGCTTCCGGCGTGGCCAAGCTGGAGATTCGCTTGTAGAGGCGTAGGCGCTGGCCCTCATCGGCGACGTAGTCGTGTGGAATCTTGATATCGAGACCCAGGTTGAGCGAGGTGCGCACGTCGATCCTTTGCGGCGCCCCTTTCAATTCTTCCACCGTCTGCTCAAGCATTTTCAGGTAGAGGTCGATTCCGATAGCATTCAAATGCCCGTGCTGCTCGGCCCCTAGAAGATTGCCCGCACCGCGCAACTCCAGGTCCAGGGCCGCCAGGCGAAAGCCTGCGCCCAATTCCGAAAACTCTTTCAGCGCCGCCAGCCGCCTCCGGGCAATAGGCGTTAATGCCTCTTCGGCAGCCACCAGGAAGTATGCGTAAGCGCGCCGATTCGACCGCCCCACCCTGCCGCGAAGCTGGTAAAGATCGGCCAAGCCGAAGCGCTCGGCGTGATTGACGATGATGGTGTTGGCGCGCGGTATGTCCAGCCCGTTCTCGATCAGCGCCGTCGCCACCAACACGTCATATTCCGCCTGCATGAATTTGAACATGACTCTCTCGAGTTCTTTCTCGTTCATCTGCCCGTGCGCAACGCCGATTCGCGCCGTAGGCACCAAGCGCTGCACGATGGCCGCGATGCTGAAGATGGACTCAACCCGGTTGTGAACAAAGAACGTCTGCCCCTCACGCTGCATCTCCTGAAGGATGGCGGACTGAATCAGGTTGTGGTTGAAGGGTGCGACGGTAGTCTGAATCGCCAGCCGGCCGCGCGGCGGCGTTTCGATAACCGAGAGGTCGCGCAATCCGCCCAGCGACATGTGCAAGGTCCGCGGGATGGGAGTGGCCGACATCGCCAACACGTCCACTCCCACCTTGAATTTCCTCAGCTTCTCTTTCGCCGCCACCCCGAACCGCTGCTCCTCATCCACGATCAACAATCCCAGATCGCGGAAGCGGACGTCCTTCGACAGCAGGCGATGAGTTCCAATCAGCACATCCACCTTGCCCGCCTCGGTTTCTGCCACGGTCTTCTTTTGTTCCGCGGGCTGCCTGAACCGGCTGAGCATATCCACTCGCATCGGAAAGGGCGCCAGGCGCTCCCGGAAAGTTTCGAAGTGTTGGAACGCCAGCACGGTGGTGGGAGCCAGCACTGCCACCTGCCGGCCGTCCTGAATTACCTTGAAAGCGGCACGCATTGCCAACTCAGTTTTTCCGTAGCCCACGTCACCGCACAACAAACGGTCCATCGGTTCCGGACTTTCCAGGTCTTTCTTGATATCCTCCAGCGCCTTCAACTGGTCAGGCGTCTCCTCGTACTCGAACGCCTCCTCGAATTCTTCCTGCCACGGCGTGTCTGGGCTGGCGGCTGCGCCTCCCGTCATTTTGCGCTGCGCGTAAAGATGAAGTAGTTCTTGAGCCATGTCGCGCAAGGCCCTCTTGACGCGTGACTTCGTTCGCTCCCACGTAGCCCCGCCCAACCGGTCCAGCACCGGCTTCGCACCATCTCCTCCAGACCGGTACTTCTCCACCAGATCCAGCCGTTCCAGCGGAACGTACAGTTTCGCCTCGTCCTGGTACGTCAGCAGCATGAAGTCGCGCTCCGAGCCACTGACGCTCAATTGCCGCAGCCCTTGATAGATCGCCACTCCGTGGTCAACGTGCACCACGTAGTCTCCCACCTTCAAATCGCCCAGGTCCGAAATGAAACTCAACGCTCCTGAGTGCTCACGCCGTCGCGAAGCCCAGTCGAATCCTCCAAACAGGTCGCTATCCGCCAGCCACATCTGTTCCAGGTCAGGAATGACAAAGCCTTCCGCAAGGTCGCCGCGAACCATCAACGCGCAGCGGCGGCCTGCCTGCTCTGCGCCACCACTGGCAGGAGCGCCGGCGCTGCTTGCCGTTTCAAACGGAATCTCGTACTCGGTAAGAATCCCCCGCAGCCTCTCCGCCTTTCCGCTGCTGGGCGTGACCAGAACCACGGACATGCCACGCTCCAGATTGCCGCGCAGATTATCCGCAAACCCCTTAACGCCCGACTGGAGCTTTGGCGAAGGCTGGGTGAGAAGAACGAACTCTTGACTAGGTAGGGGCAGGCTTGGCTCAGGCTCGTTCATATCACTTGCCGCACCATCCATTGTGCTTTGGGGCTCTGCCTCCTGAGTTGCGGAAAGGCTTTCAAGGTTTGAAACAACCGGAGGGGCGTCATTAACAACCGGAGGCCTGTCATCTTGAGCGAAGCGAACGATCTCCGCAGCCGGTCGTGATCCTTGAACCAAAGCCACCTGGGGCAATCCTTCGCCGCGCTCTGCGCTCTCGACTGGTCGTGTCAAAGCCAGTTCTTTCAGATAAATCTGAGGCAACCCTTTAATAATCTCCTGGAACTCTATTTCATTGAGGCATATATCCCACGGCCGCGGACGCGGCGGAACAACGTCGCGGACTTCGTCATACTCCCCCGCCAGCTTTTCCAGGAAGCCCCTCCATTGTGCGTCACGGTCCAGAGGTTCATCCCAAAGGACCACGGGATTATCGAACAACGCGAACAGGCTGCGAGGGTGCGGCTCCGCGAGAGGTGCAAAAAACTCCCATCCGGGGAAGGGATTCCCGTATTCGCCCGCCCACTCCGGTTCCCTCTCGAATCGCGGCGCAACCTCCTGCCCGCCGCGCGGATTCGCGCGCTTGTCGAGCGCGCCGACGAGCTTGTCAAAAAACTGGCGGGAGCGCGTCACCTCCGAAAGCGGAAGGAGCATGGCGCTTGGAACGGGCTGGCGCGAGCGCTGCGTTTCCGGATCAAATTCGCGCAGCGACTCAATTCGATCGTCCCAGAGTTCGACGCGATACGGCCACTCGGCCTCCGGCGGAAAAACATCCACAATCCCGCCCCGCACGGAGTATTGCCCCACATCGGAGACTGGCTCTTCCCGCTCGTACCCCACTCCGCTGAGGTGCTCTGCGAGATCGTCGAGAGCCAGTTCTTCGCCGGTTTTGATTTCGAGCGCCAGCGAAGAATAGAACGCTCGCTCCCGAAACCGCCCCAGCGCCGCTGTGACCGGCGTGAACAGCGCGCACACCCGTCCTCGAGTTATGTTCCACAGCGTTACCGCGCGCCGTTCCAGAATTTCTCCGTGCGGGGAACGCCCTTGGTAGGGAGAACAATCCAGCGAGGGAAAAGTCTGCACAGCCTGGTTAGACCCCGAATTGAGCCAGGCTGCGAATGTTGACGCCGGCCGCTGAAGGTTGGCGGCCGATTCATTGTCCGCAGTCAGGACAATCGCCGGGCGAGCCAGTTGGCAAGCGACTCCTGCCACCACTAATGCCTTGGCGGAGTTGGTCAGCCCCGATAGGCTAACCCGCGCACCCTCGCCCGGCGCAGCCTCCGTCAAAGCCTGCAACACGCCGCGAAAAGCCGCATGATCGAGAATGGGGTTTAACAAGGATCGCAGCTTCGACATGAGTCAGTTGTCAACCGTCAGTGGTCTGTTGTCAGTGGTGTGCTGTGAGCTGCCCTTCGATCCTCATCAGTGCCGGCGGACGCCTCCTGACTCCTGCCTTTCAACGCCGCCTGAATAATGGATGACGTCGAATACCCCTCAACCACAGGAATCGAAACCACCTGCCCACCCGCCGCCTCTACTTCTGCGCGGCCCACAATCGCGTCCGGCCTCCAGTCTCCACCCTTCACCAGAACCTGCGGCAGCATTCGGGCAATCACGGCCTGGGGGGTGAGCTCATCGAAAATCGTCACGTAGTCCACGACTTTGAGGGCCGCCAGGATTTCCGCTCGCTCTGCTTCGGGCTGGATGGCGCGCTCCGTTCCCTTGAGCGCCCGCACACTGCGATCGCTGTTGACCGCCACGATCAGCACATCCCCGAGTTTCTGAGCCTCGGCCAGATAACGGGTGTGGCCGGGATGCAGCAGATCAAAACATCCGTTCGTGAATACCACTCGTTTGCCGCGCTGCTTTAGGTCCGCCACAACCTCATACGCCCGGTCTAAGGTCAATATCTTCTCAACGCCCATAACCAAACCTGGCCTCTGCTCGAAGGGATCAGCCGTGCCTCCCCCGCATATTCTAACACGCGCCAATCTCGTGTTGCGCAGACCTGGTTTCCAGGGTCTGCGGCCAGTGATGCCAAATGCCCCACGCCAGAGCCGCAGATCGTAAAGGCAGATCCGCTAGTTGATGTGCTGCCAGGATTGTACAGGAAACTACCGCAGGCGGGTGTCACCCATCAAGTATTTGTCGATGCCTCGGGCGGCTTTGCGGCCTTCACTGATGGCCCAGACGACCAGCGACTGGCCGCGACGCATGTCGCCAGCGGCGAAGACGCCGGGGACGGAAGTCATGTAATTGGCATCGCACTCGACGTTGCCTCTCGCATCGAGTTGCACGCCCAGCGATTCAAGCATGCCATTTTTCACGGGACCGAGGAACCCCATCGCGATGAGCACCAGGTCCGCCTCGATTGTGAAGTCTGTGCCGGGGATGGGCTCGAATTTTGGCGGCGGCCCGACCCGAATAGCGTGCAATTGCTTCACGCGGCCATTTTCGTCACCGCTGAACCGGGCGGTGGCCACAGCCCACTCACGAGTGCCGCCTTCTTCGTGGGCGCTTTCGGTGCGCAACTGGAGCGGCCAAAGCGGCCAAGGCGTGTTGACTGAGCGCTCGAGCGGCGGCATCGGCATGATCTCGAACTGGTGAACCGACTTCGGTTTCTGCCGGTGGGCGGTGCCCAGGCAGTCCGCGCCGGTATCCCCGCCGCCGATAATCACCACGTGCTTACCCGTGGCCAGGATCTGTCCGATCACCGCCTCACCAGCGACATGGCGGTTCTGCTGCGGGAGATACTCCATGGCGAAATGAATGCCTGCAAGCTCGCGTCCCGGCACCTTGAGATCGCGCGGGCTTTCGGAACCTCCGGCCAGCAGAATGGCGTCGAACTCGCCACCCAATTCTTCCACGGGAACGTCCTGCCCAATGTGCTTCCGAGTCTTGAAGACCACGCCTTCTCGCGTCATCTGCTCGAGTCGGCGGTCAAGGATACGCTTCTCGAGTTTGAAGTCCGGAATGCCGTAGCGCAACAAGCCACCGATGCGGTCGGCCTTCTCGAATACGGTCACCCAATGCCCCGCGCGATTCAGTTGTTGTGCGGCGGCCAAGCCGGACGGCCCGGAGCCGACCACGGCCACTCGCTTGCCGCTGCGGTGCGGAGGCAGTTCGGGATGAATCCAACCTTCGCGGAAAGCGTGCTCGATAATTGCTTGTTCAATATTCTTGATGGTTACAGGAGGGCTGTTAATACCCAGAACACAAGAAGCCTCGCAGGGCGCCGGGCAAATGCGCCCGGTGAATTCGGGGAAATTATTGGTGGCGTGGAGGGCTCGAACGGCTTCGCGCCAGCGATCGCGATAAACGAGGTCATTCCAATCCGGGATGACATTGTTGAGCGGGCAGCCGGTGTGGCAGAACGGCACGCCGCAATCCATGCAGCGTGCGCCTTGAAGGCGCAGTTTCTGCTCCGGGAAATCCTGGTAGACTTCCCGGAAATCATTGACTCGCTCCGCGACCGGCCGGCGCGCCGGAAGTTCGCGAGTGTGCTCCATGAATCCGGTCGGTTTACCCACCGAGCGCCTCCCGGGTAGCCGACGCCGCTTCCGCCCTCAGGCCGGCGCCTGCCGACGTAGTGCCCACCTCCAGAGCCTGCCCTGAGCGCAGCGAAGGGTCGGAACCCGTGGGCGCAGAGCCCGCCGAGCTGAAGGCCGGCGCTACACTAGCAGGCGCGGGCGAAACAGCTAACACGCGCTTATACTCGTGCGGGAAAACCTTGACGAACTTCGGAAGCATCGTTTCCCAATTATCCAGAACCCACTTGGCGCGCGGGCTTCCGGTCAGTTCCGCATGGCGAGCGACCAAGAACGCAATTAAATCCACATCCGTAAGGGGACGGCTTGCCGCCCCCTTGTCGAGGGTAGGGCAAGCCATACCCCTACAGCCGGTGACAGGTTCAAGGTCCACACTGGCGCGATTGCAGAGCACCCTAACAAACTCACCCGTTTCATCGAGGACGTAAGCGATTCCGCCGGTCATGCCCGCGGCGAAGTTGCGGCCGGTCTTGCCCAGGACGATTACCGTTCCGCGGGTCATGTATTCGCAGCCATGATCGCCGACCGCTTCGACGACCGCCGTAGCTCCCGAATTGCGCACCGCGAAACGTTCGCCTGCCATTCCGTTGAAATAGGCTTCACCGCTCGTGGCCCCGTACAGAACCACGTTCCCCACCAGAATATTTTCCTCGGGCTGGAACGATGAAGTCCTGGGCGGATAAACAACCAGTTTGCCCCCTGAAAGCCCTTTGCCGACGTAGTCGTTAGCTTCACCCTCGAGAACCATGGTGATGCCTTTGGCGAGAAAAGCGCCAAAGCTCTGCCCGGCGGAGCCGGTGAAGTCGAACCGGATGGTGTCATCCGGCAAACCCTCAGACCCATAGCGGCGCGCGATTTCGCCGCTCAGCATGGCGCCCACCGTGCGGTGTGTGTTCGCGATCGGCAGGCTCAGGGAGACCGGCGCGCCGCGTTCGAGCGCCGCGCGCGCGTGATCGATCAGCTTAAAATCGAGCGCGCTTTCGAGCCCATGGTCCTGCCTGGTCATGCAATGCCGCCCCACGCGTGCGGGCACAGGGGGGCTGTAAAGAACGGAGGACAAGTCCAACCCACGGGCTTTCCAGTGATCCACGTCGCGGCGCTGAACGAGGCAATCCACTCGCCCCACCATTTCATTGACCGTGCGGAAGCCGAGACCGGCCATCACCTGCCGCAGGTCTTCGGCAAGATAGAACAGGAAATTAATCACGTGCTCGGGCTGGCCCTGGAATC
>Ga0326728_10014014_pt1 | contig 17201 bp, 13 predicted proteins | sample MB3enrmetagenome_FD_207602 | JGI IMG/M metagenome (GOLD analysis project Ga0326728, IMG submission 207602) | Lab enriched peat soil microbial communities from McLean, Ithaca, NY, United States - MB31MN | ecosystem: Environmental > Terrestrial > Soil > Wetlands > Peat | place: USA: New York...
GTTTCGTCATAACGGCAGTTCGCCACGCGCAGTCCTCCTTCCAAAAGTGCCTACCTTGAGGCCGAACCTCCTACCTCAACAGGCAACAGCGCCACCTCGCCTCTCTAACTTGTGGGTAATTGAAAGCTCTGCCGGACGCTTACGGATTTCCAGGCTCTCTGTTTGCAGTATCCGCAGGTCGCGCTAATAGTTCTGCGGGTGATTGGTGGACTCTTGTGCCGGTTAATAGGTATTATCGAAGAGCTTTCGTTCACCACGATCCGCCACCGGCTCGTCGCGCTTTTAATGCGGAGTTGTACCGCCGACACCCCTTTCCGGAGTGTGCGTTGGGAACGCCAAGCGAAGGGCTTCACCTCATGAGTCCCAAGTCTCACGTTGCAGAGTTACTACACGGTCGCGCTCCCTTCGGGAACGCGACCGTGTAGGCCATGGAGGAGGCTATTGTACAAATACAGTGACAGGCGTGTTGTGGATCTCGTCCGTGGAAGATCCAGCTGAGACCGAGACGCGATACGTTCCCGGTGGAGTTTTGCGGCGGCACTCCCGTTGGTCCGAGGGTTCTTAAGTCGTGGTAAACGCGTCGATGGTTAGCGCTACCGTCTTGGCCGCTCCAGACAGTTTTGTTCTCGTCGGATTCAGCGAGCACAATGTTCTGGCCATGGGCGATGGTTGTCGGAGTCAACGTCAGGGTTGTGGTCGTGGGGTTGAAGGTGACCTTGTCCCAGTTGTTGAGCAGCGCATTCACATCCTGCACCGCGGCTCTCACCTTGTCCGCGGTGCAGGTTCCAGTGCTGCCGAGTGACGGGGGAGCCTTCCCTTTCTCCCGGCAAACTCCAATTGCTGCGCGACAGCCTGACTCGTTCCACTACGCCTGCTCTTTGAAGCTGACTTCAACGTTTTGACCTCCGGTTCTTGTTTTGACCTCAGCGGCCCTGCCACTTACGGTACCAGCTTGAATACCGTGCCGCTGCTGTACTCGCCACCGTTAAACGTAGTGCCGTAGAAGTTGCCCTCTTTGTCCATGATCAGGCTGGCCTCGGGCCAGGTTCCGTCGGTCGCGCTGGCGCCAAAGGCGTATGGGATAGTCTCGGCCCAAGTGCCTTTTAGCGTGCCTTTCTTAACCAAGCTCAATTCATACACTGTTCCTCCCCCGTTTGCGCCGCCCCACTGCGAGGTGCCGTACAGGTTGCCTTTATACATGATTAGGCCACAGTTCACGTAGAATGGCTCCGTCAGCGCGGTGCCAAAGCTGTACAGGACGGTTTCAGTCCCGCTGGCACTCAATTCAAACACTGTGCCGTTCCCGTATGCGCCGCCCCAGGTGGTTGTGCCATAGAAGTTACCCTTTGAGTCCCTGATCAGGTTGGTCCAAGGCAGGATTGCGTCGGTTGCGCTGGCGCCAAAGCTGTACAGGATAGTCTCAGTCCCGCTGGCACTCAACTCAAACACTGTGCCGTTCCCGTATGTGCCACCGTAAGTGGTCGTACCGTATAAGTTGCCTGCCTTGTCCATCAACAGCCCTGAGGTGGGCCAGTACGCGTCCGTGGCGCTGGCGCCAAAGCTGTACAGGATAGTTTCCGTCCAAGTGGTTTTCTTCTTCTTCGTAACTGGCGTCAATTTGTACACGGTGCCGCCAGGGTACGTACCGTTCGCGCCGCCCAATTCCGTGACACCGTATAGGTTCCCCTTCGAGTCCCTAATTAGGGCAGCCCAGGGCATGAATCCGTCGGTCGCGGTGGCGCCAAAGCTCCACAGGATGGTTTCGGTCCAGATGCCTGTCGTCGTGCTCGGGCTTAATTCGAACACTGTACCTTGGGTATACACACCACCATAGGTAGTTGTGCCGTAAAGGTTGCCCTTCGTGTCCATGACCAGCCCTGCTTGTGGGGATTGGCCGTCTGTCGAGGTGGCACCAAAACTGTACAGGATGGTCTCAGTCCCGCTGGCACTCAATTCGAACACCGCGCCGTAACCGTACGCACCGCCGGAGGAGGTTGTGCCGTAGAAGTTACCTTCCTTGTCGCTGATCAAGGCTGCTTGCGAGTTTGTCCCGTCCGTCGAGGTGGCGCCAAAGCTGTAGAGTAAGGTTTCGGTTTGTGCGAGCGCGGGTTGAGCTGCCGCGAGCGTGAGCACGAAAAGCGTGGCCAGAAGGAACACACTGAACGAAATTCTTGCTGTGGGAAAAGCCATACCAGATCTCCTTGGGATTGAATTTTGTTTGATCCTACGTTTTTAGATTGGGGGAACGAACCTAGCAAGCAATGCCCTGATTACTGCACCCCGGTTCTGTACTTAACCGGAGTGCAGTTCCCAGTAGCCAGTATTGCCAAGAAGAGAGGAGTACCCTCTTGCTCTTCTCCCGGCAAACTCTCTTAATCGCCAACTGATCACTGGATAAGCTACTGCACAAATACAGTGATGAGCGTGTTATGGATCTCTCCCGAGGAAGAGGTCGCTGAGACTGAGACGCGATACGTTCCCGCGGGAGCGTTTATCTGCGTGGTCTTCTTGACGTTACTCGTGCTGCCACCGCAACCGACTCCAATGGACAAGATGGCAAACACCACCAGCCCCAACAAGGCCTGGCCGCGCCGGCGGCGGTTGGGTGAACCGAAGCCTAGCAGCACGAACCCCGCGACCATGAAACCGCTGGTTGCCAGAAACAAGCCGTGCTGCTGGGGTGAGAGTGCCGCCGTGGATTGGGTGATGGTGAACGCGTTGATGGTCAAGGTAGCTGTCGTAGCCGCCGACAATGTTGCCGATGCGGGATTTAGCGAGCATGTGATGGCTGCCGGCGCGGTGCAGGCCAGCGTGAGTGTCCCACTGAAGTTGTCCACCGGCGCCAGGTTGATGGTCGCGGTGCCCGTGCTGCCCGATTTGATCGCGACGTTGGAGGCCTGCGACGTGATGGAGAAATCCGCGGCCGAACTGGGCACGCCCACCGGAGTACTGAAGGACGCGTTGTACAATGCGTCGCCGGAATACACAGCGCTCAACTCATTGGTGTCGATAAAGGGCAACGCGGACAACGGTTGAAAGGTCCAGGTTGCGGTTGAGGAGGCACCCGTGCCGGGAGTCAGTGCGAATGGGGTCGTGGTGGTGCCGAAGTAACCATCGGCAAAAACGATGTTTCCGGTGGGAGCAGAGGTCGCGCCGGTCCCGCCCTGTACTGTGGCCGTCAGAGTCACCATGGTAGTAGGTGTAATCGTCGAAGGATCGGAGGGCGAGGTGATGGCCAGCGATGTGATACTGGGCAACAAGGAAGGCGCCACCACCGTGAAGGACTGGGGGGACGAGGGGGCAGAGCCGGTGTAGTTGGCGTCTCCCGAGTAGGTAGCGTTGAGGGTATACGACCCCACTGGAAGGCCACTCAGCGTTGTACTGGCGAGTCCCATTGCGTTCCAGTTTGCCAAGTTTACGGTTACAGGAGTATTGCTGTTGAGCTGAAATGCAACCGTTCCGGTGGGAGGAACCGGGCCAAATGAGCCGCCGCCCACCGCTACCGTGAAAACGGCATTCTGGCCGGCGGGAATCTGTCCGTTGAAATATACCGGGTACTCAAAAAATGTAAAGGAATAGCTCTTGACTATACTGAACGAAATGGGGCCGCCCGTGGAGGACTGGAAACTGGCGTCACCGGAATATTTAACGCCCAGGCTGTGTGATCCCATGGCCAGCGTTTGGGTCGAGTATTCCGCAGTGCCCAGGCTGCTTAAAGAAGCTGTGGCTAAAGTCGTGCTTCCATCGGTGTAAGTGGCGGTTCCGGTGGCGGTTCCGTTGGTTTGACCCGCTGGAGCGGATACTCCCGTGGGTTGGATATCGACCAGAATCTGGGTCCCGAAGGGAACTTGTGCGCCATTGGTAAGTGGGATAAATGAGTTGTAGGGACCACTGTTATCGTACGCCTGCAGGTTAATATTGCTGGCCTCCGCACTGACCGTCACCGGCACCGGTGAAGACGTGCTGGCCCCAAAGATGCCATCGCCGCTGTACTTCCCAGACACGTTGTAGGTGCCACCGGGCAGGAAGTTAATAGCCTGCGTCGCGGACCCATCATTGAGCACCAGCGAGGTGGTCTGACCTTGGTTGGCCGGCAGCGTGCTCGTGGTCACCAGGGTCACACTTCCCGTTGGCGTTCCCGGGACCGTGGAAGTCACATTCACAGCCGCGGTGATGTTCTGGCCATGGGTGATGGTTGCCGGAGTCAACGTCAGGGTTGTGGTCGTGGGGTTGAACGAAATCTTGTTCCAGTTGGTCAGCAGGGCGTTCACATCCAGAGTGCCCAAACCACTGGCCAAGTCGTAGCCGGGGCCAGCGGGATACTCCTGCAGCGAATACAAGCCGTCCCCATTGGAATCGAGAGAACAGTTTGGGGAACCTTCATAGCAAGGCACGTTGTTGCTGCCCACATCGACTGCGTTGAAAGATGTTGCGAACTGCGCAGCCAGAGGATAGAGGACAAAATTCGCCTGTCCCTGAGCGCCGTACTTCTGGTTGATAAGCGCCATGATGCCGGCCATGGCTGGCGCGGACGCCGATGTGCCACCGACCGCACTGATGGAAACCGATCCCGACGAATCCGCGACACACTCCCCCGCCTGCACACAGATGGGCCAAGCCGCGCCGTTCGCTCCGTTCGAGGAAAACAGGGAGACGTCGGGAAGATCGCGCGCGCCATCTTGGGGAACGCTGCTTCCCACCTGCCATACAGGCTTGGAATAACCGCCATTTTTGTTACAAATGACATTTCCATTGGAGTCTGTGGTGGAATACGCACAACTGCTGACGCCACCGCCGCCGGCGCCAGTGGTGTTTTGCTGGTAGTCGATCGGGTCATAGCCAGGGATGTTGAAACCATAGACGCTGTCGTTCCAGGTCTGCTCGGGCACTGGCTTCTGAAGAGATCCGTACTCTGAATCGTTGGTTGTATTCCAGTAGTTGGCGATGCTGGCGCCGCCGGTAGCATAGTCGCTGTAGTAAAAGTCGGTTCCGCCCACGGCAATGTTCCAAGGTGTAGACGCGAGTCCGTTGACTGCCAACCCGAAGTTGGCCGCGCTCGAACCGTTGTAGTCACAACCGGCCGAACCGGTATCGCCAGCCGAGACGAACGCAGTTTGTCCTTGCGCCGCCGCCTGCTCCCAGAGCTCATTGATGAGCTGATTGCCGGCGTCAGTCAGATTCTGTTCGCAGTTGCCAAAACTCAGACTCAGCACGGACGCGGCGTCGTCTTCGACGGCGCGAACCAGCGAGAAGTTGATCCCGCCACCATTTTGCAGCGAACCGTAGGTGCCCGCCGTGTAAAGAATCACGGTGGCATTGGGAGCGACGGCACCCGCGTTCTCAACATCGAGATAGGCCTCTGTCGCGTCGTAGTTGATTCCAGGATCGTTCCCGTCGACTACGACTTGCGGAGGATTCGCCGGCAAGCCAAACAGGGTACGGTAAGCATTGACCAAGCTGACGTCGATATTCGAATCGTTGATGATGCCGATAGTTTGCCCCGTGCCATTCACACCCGCGCTGTAGGCTGGCTTCACATCGTACTGCGTCGAGAAATCTTCGGGAGTGAGAAGATAAAATGGCAAGCTCCCGGACTGCCCGGGGATGGTCCATTGCGGTGTCGCTTCGTGCGTTTTCGGAGAATAGGCGGCGGTGCCGAGGAGTCGGTACATCGGCTTGGGGTGAAAGTCGTTGAGCGCAGCGACACCCGCGACAACCGGACTAAGGGCCGCCGGAATCTCAGGGTTGGTCGCGTTGGCATGGTGCAACTCGCCATTGACCTTGTAGGTGTGGATCGAGGTGTGAAATGCTGCGTTCACTTGGCCGACCGTGCCGGTAAACTCGATTGCCGATTTGCCTACTGGAATTTTGGTGACGCTCAACCCATGGGAGCCGAGCCATCCGGCGACGGCATGCACATCCGAGTCTGCCGGACCAAACTGCTGGCCGAATTGCCGCGGGGTTAACCATTTATGAAAATCAGGAGAGCCGTGAGTGTGCACATTGGTCAAGAACTGCTTTAACGCGTCTTCCGATTTCGCAGTCCGCTTCAGCACCAGCAACAGCCGCCCGGCAGGCTGCGACGCGTCTACCGTGCCCAAGTCGTTCTCCGCCTTGGCCAGCGGATGCAGGTTGCCCGTGAGCACCACGCGGGTCGATTCATCAATTCGTTTTACAATCTGGGGCGCTGGTTGCGCACTAACGCTAGCTGTCGACAACCAAGCCATTATCACCGCAACCATTAGAACCAACTTGCCTCTGCGAAATTTACCGTTTTTCACCATGTCCTCCGGGACAGAATCAGTCGCGATGCTCACAGCATCGCGAGCACAGCGAACGATAACAAAGGACTGCGGCGGTAGCAATCGCCAGCACCTATCCTTTTCCTAATTCTTTTATATTCGCGTAACACTCGCATATTCAACGACTTAACCGAACCCAGCAGGGGCGAAAACGGCGTGTGCGAAACTTCCAAATCGCTCTTGGATGCCAATCTGGCAGGCGGCCACGCGATCGCCGTAGTTCCTTGCTGTGTTTAGCATCCTTATAATCTAAAATTGAGCTGTGCCTCCCGTTGTCCAGCACATCTACACGTTCTGCGAGTTCACCTTTGACGGTGAAACCGGAGATCTGACGCGCAAAGGCTACGTGTCCCGTCTCCCGGAGCAGACCGCTCGCTTGCTGACCGTACTGCTGGAACGCGCGGGAACGATGGTGACCCGCGAAGAATTGCAGCTCTTGTTGTGGCCAGAGGGGGAATTCCTCGATCACGACCAAGGCATTAACAATGCCGTCAGCAAACTCCGGCTGGTCTTGCGAGACGATCCGCTCACGCCGCGGTTTATTGAAACCATCCCCAAGCGTGGATACCGCTTTCTCGCTGACGTGGAAACTGTCTCCACCTCGCGTCGGGAAAATGTGGCCGATACGTCGGTGGACGGACGGATCGATCTGCCGCCGATTCTTGCGAGTTCCCTGGACCGGGAAACAGCGTTGGCAGCCGAGTCTCCCGGCGTGGCCGATGCCATGGGCAAAACATCTTCGACCCCTGACGCGCTCATCGCACAGGCCGGCTCACCTCGGTCTAGCTTTATTGCAAAACGTTTAGGGATGATATTCGCCGGTATCGCGCTCGCGATTTTGGCGACGATGTTTCTCGTCATCCACCACAACCGGAGTTCACAATCGCTCGCATCGGTTGAGTTGGGTATCGTTCCGTTTGAAGTCGAGGGCGCTGGCGCCGACCAACTGGCCGAAAGTTTTCGCATGGATCTAATGGACGCCATGGCGGAACTGCCCACCGTCCAGGTACATGCCGCACATTCTTTGAGCAACGTGAAGCAGGACGAAGCGAGTATCCGCGCTTTGTCCCGTACCGTGCACTTGGATGTGCTGCTCTTCGGCAAGTTCAAGCTACAGGGGAACGAGTGCGTGCTCCAACTGGAACTGGTGCGTGGGAGCGACGCAATTCACATCGCATCCTTTGAGTATCGAGGCACACGGGAAGAGCTGGCGTCCATCCGGGAGAAGGCGCAGCGTGACATCTACACTCAGCTCCGGTTGGCAGGGGGGCCAGTGCAGCGATTGCGAGGAAGCACGGCCAATCCCCAGGCATACGAGGCATACTTGCGAGCGCGGCATTTTTTGTCCTTGCGCAGCGAGGAATCGTCGAGTCGAGCGTTAGAAGAGTTTCGGGCCGCAATCGCCGACGATCCGAATTTCGCCAAGGCCTACGCCGGCATGGCGACCACTCATCTGATTCGCGCCGACTATCTCTTCGCGCCAGTCGTGGAGAGTGTTGCCAAGGCGGAAGATCTGGCGCGCCAAGCTCTACAGATCGATCCTGCTCTGGGCGAAGCGCACGCCGTGCTGGGCTACGCCTCTTTCCGCCATGACTGGAACGCTGCGTTGGCGGAAAAGGAACTGCGCCAAGCCATCGAACTGGAGCCGAATCAGGCGCTCTATCACGTTTGGCTCGCGGTGTTGCTTTCGGATGAAGGCCGCTTTGGCGAAAGCTTTCAACAAATCGATCTCGCTCACGCCGACGATCCTTTGTGGGCGCCCATATACGGGGCCGAGACTTTCCTGGCGGCGAATGCGCAGCAAAGCGCAAGAGAAATGGGAGCGGCGCAGAAACTCATTGAACTCATGCCGGGCTGGCCCGCCGCGCATGATGAAATGGCGTGGTCTCTTTGGCATGCGAAACGGTATGCCGAAGCGATTGGCGAATGGAAACACATGGCCTTGCTGGAGGGCGACCAGAAACGGGCCAGCCTGGAAGACAGAGGACTGCACGCTTTTCGGAGCGGCGGCGTTCCGGCCTATGCACGGATCCGCCTCTCTTGGATTAAAAGCGGCACCGATCCCGACCGCCATGCGAACGATTTTGTCCCCGCGGAGTGGTATGCCTATGCCGACGAAAAGGACAATGCCGTCCGCGCATTGGAAGACATGGTGGCTCGTCACGACCCCGACGCCCTACAGATGGCGGTTGGTCCCGAATATAGCAACCTCCACCGCGACCCTCGATTCCGCACCTTGCTGACTCGACTGAATCTCCCTCTACCGATTGCTTCCCCGAATGATACTTTGCGCATGTCGCAGAGATAGATTCGAATATCCATTTGAAACGTCGATACTTTAGGACTTAAAAACACAGCTTTACACTCACATTCCGCTTCGTACAAAAGATCGGTCAGGTCACTACGGCGCGCCGGATTTCTACAGGGGAAGACGTGGAATTTAATTGACGGAGACATGCTGATCGTCCTAACATGATATCAGTATGATTTTGGCCATCCACCACCGTCACCATCATCACAACCATGCGATGAGTGTGTCGGCGAAGCATTACGGATGACAACCTAACAGCACTGATAGGAAATCCAAGCCCGCTGACGCAAACGCGCAGCGGGCTTTTTGTTTCCGTTGCGAAGACTCGATTCGAAGGGATGGTGGGTGAAAGGAAATTTCGATGGATATCGACTTCGACAAAATGCAAGGTCTGGCGCCCGCCGTTGTTCAGGACGCTGCGACCGGGGAGTTGTTAATGGTGGGCTTCATGAACCGTCAGGCGCTGGAGACGACACTGCGACAGCGATTTGTGACGTTCTACAGCCGCACACGGCAGGCGCTTTGGCCCAAGGGAGAGACCTCGGGCAATCGGCTGGAAGTCGTGGCGGCGTGGACGGACTGTGACCGCGACACGGTATTACTGCGTGTCCGCGTGTTGGGCGCAGGCAAGGTTTGCCATACAGGATCGAGATCCTGTTTCACCCAGGAACTGCCACTGGGCAAGGCACTGGCCGATGAAGAGGTGCGAGGATGAAACTCCGACTAGGCATTCCTAAAGGAAGTTTGCAGGAAGCGACCCTTAACCTATTCAGTCGTGCCGGCCTGCGCATTTACACCAACCCCCGCTCCTACTTCGCGTCGACGGATGATCCCGAGATCGATTGCATGCTCATTCGTGCGCAGGAAATGGCGCGTTACGTCGAACACGGTGCGCTCGACGCCGGCCTGACCGGTCTGGACTGGATCCTCGAAAGCGGCCTCGAAGTAGTCATGGTCACCGATCTGATCTATGCGAAACAGAGTATGGGGAAAGTGAAATGGGTGCTGGCCGCGCCGGACGATTCAAACTTCCACAAGCCCGAAGACCTTGCGGGCCGCACGATTGCGACCGAGTTAGTCAGTGTGACGCGAAACTACTTTGCCAGCCGGAACGTGCCGGTGCGGGTTGAATTCTCCTGGGGCGCGACGGAAGTGAAACCGCCGTTGCTGGCCGATGCTATCGTCGAAGTTACCGAAACCGGCAGTTCGCTACGCGCAAATCATCTGAGAATTATCGACACGGTGCTGGAGTCGAACACACAGCTAGTTGCCAACCAGGCGGCTTGGGCCGATACCGAGCGGCGGCGCAAGATCGAAAACCTGGCGGTGATGCTGTGCGGAGCGATCACCGCGCTGGGCCGTGTCGGCCTGATGCTCAACGTGCGCAAACCAGATTTAACCGCGGTTCTTGGCCTGCTTCCCGCATTGAAGAATCCGACGGTCGCGCCGTTGGCCGATGGGGAGTGGGTAGCGGTCAATACGGTCATCGAAGAACACACTGGCTGGTCGCTAATTCCAAGGCTCAAGGAAGCGAATGCCCAGGGAATCGTCGAATATCCGCTAAACAAGGTGGTGATGTGATGCGCATTCTCGAAGGGATTAAAGTGGATCGTTTCGTGCGTGTGCTGGAGCGTCGCGGGGCCAACGATCTGGCCCAAGTTGAGCCGGCGGTGCGACGCATCGTGAACAACGTCCGACGCAACGGCGACCGGTCTTTGCGGAGTTATGCAGCACGCTGGGATGGTCTCGGAGAAAGCGAACCTGTGCGCGTGTCCGAGGCCGATCTCCAAAACGCATGGCAGAGCACACCGGCCGGACTGCGAGACGCCATTACGCAGGCAGCAGCAAACATTCGCCGTTACTGCGAGTGGCAGCGGCCGGAAGAATGGCGACGGGAAATTCAGCCTGGAGTTTGGGTGGGGCAGTTGGTGCACCCTCTGGAATCGGTAGGTTGCTATATTCCCGGCGGCCGCTACCCGTTGCCTTCTACGGTGCTGATGACGGTGGTTCCGGCGCAGGTTGCAGGCGTACCACAGATTCGTGTGGTGTCACCGCGCCCGGCGCAGACGACCCTGGCAGCTGCCGCATTTCTCGGCGTGCGCGAGTTTTACCGCGTTGGTGGAGCGCAGGCTATCTCGGCACTGGCGTATGGAACCGAGAGCATTCCACGCGTAAACAAGATCGTTGGCCCCGGCAACCGGCACGTAACCGCGGCCAAGAAAATGGTGGCGTTGGATTGTGCCATAGAGTTCCTGGCTGGTCCCACCGAGGCTGTATTCATCAGTACGGAGGGTGATCCACGTTTTCTGGCGTGCGATTTGGTGGCGCAGGCGGAGCACGATCCCGATGCGCTCTGCATCCTGATTACAAGTTCACGCGGATTTGCGAAAGCTGTGCAGAAGGAAGTGGCAAAACAGACGCGTACCAATCCAATTGCTGCTGAATCACTCTCTCGCCGGGGAGCTGTTCTTTTGGTCGATTCCATTGAACAAGCGGTCGAGATCGCGAACCGCATTGCGCCCGAGCATCTCACGCTTCCGTCAGAGTTGGCGCCGGCCGTGCGAAACGCGGGTTCGGTGTTTCTCAACGAATTCACGCCCCAGTCCGCGGGAGACTACCTCTCGGGTCCGAACCACGTGTTGCCAACCGGAGCGATGGCTCGCGTGCGTGGCGGACTGAGCGTTCTAGATTACGTCCGCATCATCTCGTGTCAGGAAGTTTCTCGCGAAGGGATTCGCCGAATCGCACCACCGGCCATAGCCTTGGCCGAAGCCGAGGGCCTGCTCGGACACGCTGAATCCTTGAAGGCGAGGTCTTCTTATGCTTGAGGCTCGCGCTGCGATAAAGAATTTGCAAACCTATCGGCCGCCGCTGGCGGGCCGTCAAGGACTGCGTCTTGATTTCAATGAGAGTACGGTCGGTTGTTCGCCACGGGTGTTGGCGCGTCTGCGCTCCCTGGATGCCGAAACGCTGGCGCGCTATCCCGAGCGCGAGCCGGTGGAACGCGTTGTGGCTGAGTTTCTCGGTCTCGATACGGCGGAGATTCTACTCACAAACGGGGTGGATGAAGCGATTCACCTGCTTTGCTCGACTTATCTCGATCCGGGGGACGAAGCGATCGTCGTCGTGCCAACCTTTGCGATGTATGCGATCTTTGCTCAGGCGGAAGGCGCTCGCCTGATCCAGGTTCTCTCCGGCGAAAATTTTACCTTTCCATTAGAAGAGCTGCTCGCGCGGATTAGCCAACGTACGCGGGTTATCGCGATCGCGAATCCGAACAATCCGACGGGAATGGCGGTGGCCTGCGAGATCCTGGTTCAGGTTGCTCGTGCAGCGCCCAATGCGGCGCTCTTGGTTGACGAGGCTTACTTTGAATTTCACGGAGAGACGATCCTCAGCCCTACGGCGCGTCCGGCGAATCTCTTCGTAGCGCGCACATTTTCCAAAGCCTATGGATTGGCTGGGCTGCGCATCGGCATTCTCGCCGGCCATGCTCGACCGATGGCGATGGTGCGCCGCATCGCTTCGCCCTACAACGTGAATGCTGTCGCGCTGGCCGTCGTGCCACAGGCGCTTCAAGATCGGGAGTACGTGGAACATTATGTTGCCGAGGTGAAACGGGGACGCGCCAGATTGGAGCGGGAGCTGAAAAGCCTTGGCCTGCGTTTCTGGCCGAGCCGCGCCAACTTTGTGCTCATGCGCGCCGGTCCCGCTCATGCCGAATTCGTTCAAGCCTTGCGCGCGCGCGGCATTCTGGTGCGCGACAGAAACTCCGATCCTGGATGCGCAGGCTGCGTGCGCCTGACCGTGGGATCGGAGGAACATACACGAACATTGATTGACGCGCTTCGCGATATGGTCGGGAAACTGGGGCTGCGGCGTGAGATCGAAGCATGAGAAAGGCCACCCTACATCGCAAGACCGCAGAAACCGAAATTCAGATTGCGCTCACGATTGAGGGTCGCGGAAAATACGAGGTCTCTACTGGGATCCGTTTCCTTGACCACATGCTGGAACTTTTTGCCCGGCACGGCGGATTCGATCTGAAACTGGCGGCGGCGGGCGACCTGGACGTGGATCAGCACCACACCGTGGAAGACGTCGGGATCGCTCTGGGCGAAGTCTTCGACCGCGCACTCGGAGACCGTTGCGGCATTCTTCGGGCGGGTTATTTTGTAATGCCCATGGATGAAACCCTCGGGTTGGTGGCCGTCGACTTCGGTGGTCGCGTGGCGGCGATCGTGAATACCAAGGTCCGTGCGGCCCGGGTGGGAGATCTGCAGGTGGAACTTGTGTATGACTTTTTCGAAGGTTTTGCTCGTGGAGCGCGCGCCAATGTTCACGCCCGTGTGCTTTATGGGCGCTCCAGCCACCATAAGATCGAAGCGCTTTTCAAAGCATTTGCGCGAGCGCTGCGGGTCGCTTGCTCCCGCGACCGCCGCCTGGGCCGGATGCTCCCGAGCACCAAAGGACTTCTATGATCGCCATTATCGATTACGGCGCAGGCAATCTGAATTCGGTGAAGAAGGCGTTCGACCATCTCGGCGCTGCAGTCACGGTGACGGACCAGACTGAAACCGTGGCCGCAGCGGACAAAATCGTATTCCCAGGAGTGGGACATTTTTCTTCATTGCAGGCTCTGGAGCGCAAGGGATTGCGTGCAGCCTTGTTCCAAGCCGCATCGGCTGGTAAACCGTTGCTCGGAATCTGCCTTGGTATGCAGTGGCTTTTCGAAGGCAGCGAGGAATGCCCGGAGATCGCGGGATCGGGCTTCTTTACCGGTAAATGCCGGCTCTTTCCTTCTTCCGTGAAGTCCCCGCATGTGGGGTGGAATTCTCTAAGAGTTCAGGAGGACTCACGATTGCTGCGCGGCATTCCACAAGACTCGTTTGTCTACTACACGCACTCTTTTTATGCGCCTGTGCTAGCGGCAACGATAGCGGCCAGCGACTACGGACTGCAATTCACCGCCGCGGTCGAGCGCGGCAACATTTTCGGAGTGCAGTTTCATCCCGAAAAATCAGGAGACGTGGGTTTTGCGATCCTGAACAATTTCTGTGAGGTCTAAGGTCCGAGGTCGAATGTGCTGACCAAACGCATCATCGCTTGTCTTGATATGAATGGTGGCCGCGTTGTCAAAGGTGTGCAATTCCAGAACCTGCGCGACGCTGGCGACCCGGCTGAGTGCGCATCGGAACATGCGCGCAACGGCGCGGACGAAATCGTGCTGTTCGATATCACCGCGACAAGTGGAAACCGGCACACTCTGCTGGATGCGGTTCGCAGCACGGCCCACGCGCTGTTTGTTCCGTTTACCGTGGGTGGAGGGATTCGGAAGTTGGAAGATGCGGCGGCGGTTTTCGATGCAGGCGCGGATAAGATCGCCGTCAACTCAGCGGTTGTGCGTGAGCCTGAGCTGATCGGAAAGATCGCAGGCCGTTTTGGTTCGCAGGCGGTTGTGGTGGCCATCGATGCTAAAAAAGTGAACGGAAGTTTTGAAGTGTTCGTCGCCGGAGGCCGCTTGCCCACGGGCCGGGACGCCATTCCATGGGCGCGGGAAGTGGCGGCCCGTGGAGCGGGGGAGATCCTGCTGACGTCGATGGACCGCGACGGAACTCAATCCGGATTTGATTGCGCACTGGTGCGTGCAGTAGCAGAAGCTGTTTCGATTCCCGTGATTGCCTCTGGCGGCGCAGGATCGTCGCGCGATTTCATCGAAGTGTTTCGTGTCGGCCGCGCTGACGCGGCTCTTGCTGCGTCCATATTTCATTTCGGCATCGAGAATATCGCACAACTGAAGCGCGAACTCCACGATGCCAGTATTCCCGTGAGGTGGCCATGCTGATTCCGTCGATCGACTTGATGGGAGGCAAAATCGTGCAGTTGGTGCAGGGCGAGAAGAAAGCGCTGGAGTTCGACAACTTCGACTATTGGATCGAGCGATTCTCGAAGTATCCGCTGGTGCAGGTGATCGACCTCGACGCCGCTCGGGGCGTTGGAAATAACCGGTTGCTGGTAAGTCGGATTGTGCAACGTCTCAACTGCCAAGTGGGCGGCGGGATTCGTACCCTCGAAACAGCGCGCGAAGTATTAGAGATGGGTGCGCGCAGGGTGATTCTCGGTTCCGCATTGCTGCAGGATGGCATGGTCAACACTCGATTCGCCGATACGCTGGCAAGTACGTTCGGCGCCGCCGCGCTCGTTTTTGCACTCGATTCCCGAGGTGGCCGAGTCACGATCAATGGCTGGCGCGATGAGACGATCATCACTGCGTTCGACATGATTCGGGCACTCGAACCATTCTGCGAAGCTTTCCTTTACACGCACATCGACACCGAAGGGTTGATGTGCGGAATCCCCATGGATGTTGTCAGTTCAATCCGGCAAGCTACCGCACAGCGGCTGGCGGTCGCCGGCGGTATTAATACGCAACAAGAGATCGATAGCCTCGACACATTAGGTATGGATGCCGTTGTCGGAATGGCCTTGTATTCGGGCAAGATCTCGGCCTGAACACATATAAAACCTGGCCGCCTCCTAAAGGCAAATTGCCGCGAATTCGTTGACAGGAGTACGTGTTAGGTTCACGCTCTGAAGACAGAAGCTTTAGAGTTCGAGCGTGCCGAGACAGTACAAGCGTGCCCTGCCGGCGATCTTTACGCGATCGTCGATGATTGTGCTTCGTCGCGAGTGTCTGGATTTCTTAATGCCCCTCAGCGAGAGTCACTTGCGAATGATACTCAGAGAGTGGGTTCGGTATCTATGGCGAACTCCTCAAACTCAGCATCGACATCGGCGAGACCAGTGTGAGCAAGCACATGGTGCGCTACCGCAAACCCCCTTCTCAGACTTGGTGTACCTTCTTGGAGAACCATGTCTCGCAACTCGTCTCCATTGATTTCGTCACTGTCCCTACGATCCGCTTCCACGTCTCTTACGTGTTTCTGGTATTGGTCCATGATCGTCGCCGCATCCGTCACTTCAACGTGACCGCTCACCCGACCTCAGAGTGGACTGGCCAGCAACTGCGCAACGAATTCCCCTATGACCAACTCCCGCGTTACCTCTTGCGCGATCGCGATGCGATCTTCGGCCACGACTTCAGGAAACAGGTGCGAGCTATGGGCATTGAGGAGGTGCTGTCTACGCCCCGTTCACCTTGGCAGTGAGCATACGTGGAGCGGGTGATTGGCTCGATTCGCCGCGAATGTCTCGACCATGTGATCGCGTTCGATGAAAACTCGCTACGCCGAATGCTGGCTTCCTATTTTTGATTACTACCACCGATCCAGAACGCATTTATCCCTAGGGAAAGACTCGCCTGTGCCATGCCACATTCAGCCGCCCGGAGTTGGGCCAAGCGCTGTTTGAAACGACCAAATTCTCCAAGAGCGCAGAATGTGCAGGCAGCTCTCAGTCTAAACTGTGGTCAAGCCTCACGGTTGGCTCGCTAACCTCGTTCCGGATCTCAACACTGTCTCCCACCAGATCGACGATCCAAATCTTAACTTGGGGAAGTATGTGCCAGATGCCCTTACGAGGTTTTCGAGAGGCACAGTTGGCCATACGCTGACTGTGACGCATTTATAGCCAAAGCTGTGGGGCTATGGAACGATTGGAGGTGAGATCAGGTGGTGGCGGCAGGACGTAAATGTTAAGGAAGAATCGGCGATCACTGGTTCAGAATCACGAAGCTCGCCACGCTGGGTGTCCAGGGACGGAGTTGAACCGCCAATGCCAGCCTTTTCAGGACCACCTACCGAGTTGGCTAGTCTAAGTCGTCTGGAATCAGCGGATGTCACTGAGGGCAATGGGCTTATGCTTTGGTCGATTTGGGGATGGCGTAGGATGATTTGGGATGTTTTAGGATCTTCGATGTTCGCGTATGGTTCGCGCGCCGTATGCAGAAGTGCCCGATTCATTCTACTGGAACCCACCTGCAGTACTCGAAGCTGCGCATTGCTTCAGGATTGCTTTACCGCAATCGGCGGTAGGCGCGAAGCACACTTGCTACAAGCCGGCTTGTAAAGAGCGATTTCAGTTAGGGCGTCTCGGCCGCGCAGTGCCATTTTGTGTTACTTTACGGCCTCTTGTAGATGTTGTTGGTGTACCCTCCAACAACCGGACAACCTGATTCAATCTCGCAATCTCTTCCTTTATTTCCTGAATGATATTTTCGATAGGCTTCAAAGTTTCATCTCCTGTGTTTGCTATTAGCAAAGGCAAAGAATAACACTTTGCTTGTTGTCTAGAGCGGCGGAGTTGCCGTCTCCAAGCTGATAACTCAGGCGGACAGCCACAATTCCATTTGCTTTGGTGGCAGGCGCTGGGGCGCGTATTTGCGGAGGAAAGACCGGGCGAACTCGTTCGCTAATCGGGAATTTTCGTCGGTTCTCATAACCACGCAAGATTGGAAACACAATGATGTATCCGAAAGCGGCTTTATTACTACGCCTTCAGCGCCAGCACCAAGGATCGGTTTGGTGAGGACGGCCACGCCAACGTTCTCCGATACCAAGTGAACCGCCTGCTGGGCCGTTATAACGTCGTGCGCGTGTTTCGGAGCGATTGCACCCCGCCGTGCCGCG
>Ga0326728_10014015_pt1 | contig 17201 bp, 14 predicted proteins | sample MB3enrmetagenome_FD_207602 | JGI IMG/M metagenome (GOLD analysis project Ga0326728, IMG submission 207602) | Lab enriched peat soil microbial communities from McLean, Ithaca, NY, United States - MB31MN | ecosystem: Environmental > Terrestrial > Soil > Wetlands > Peat | place: USA: New York...
GGACAAGTCCATAGATGACCACAACCATCCCAATTTGAAGAAACTCAGAGGGGAGCTTTGAATGCTCCCTCCCATTTTTGACCACGTCTACATTGTGGACTTCGAATTTATCGCAAAACCTAGCGAACATCCCTTACCTGTCTGTGTTGTTTTCCATGAGATAAATTCTGGCGAAACTAAAAGACTGTGGCTTTTTGAAGAAAGCAATCCACAGCCGCCCTACTCAATGGGTGAAAATGACTTGTTTGTTGCTCATATGAGCTCAGCGGAGTGGGGATGCCACCTGGTCTTAAACTGGCCCTTACCATTCAATGTAATTGATACGTTCGTAGAGTTCAGGTGTTTTTCTAATCATTCTTATGAAAGGAGAGGTGCAAGCCTACTGGATGCGTGTAAAGCTTTTGGCATAGATACTATTAGCAAAGTAGAGAAAGATGCTGCAAGAGATCGTATTTTAGCTGGCGCCCCTTACTCTGAAGAAGATCAAGAATATATTATGCGTTATTGTGAATCTGACGTGCTTGAAACAGCAGAGTTATTCAAACGGATGATTACAGTCCCTGATTTCGACATACCCACTTCTCTCTATCGGGGTGAGTATATGAAATCTGTGGCAGAAATCGAATATAATGGTGTGCCAATTGATGCCGATCTACTTAACGAATTACAAGAAAACTGGGAGAAAATAAAATTAAAATTGATAAAAAATATTGATAAGTTTGAAATTTACGAAGGAACCAGTTTCAAGATAAATAATTTCAAGAGATTTATACAAGTCAATAATTGGATGTGGCCAAGAACCGAGACAGGTCTGCCAAAAACCGATAAGGAAACTTTCAAGGAAATGGCAGAAATCCATCCTGAAATCGGGCCTTTGAAAGAATTAAAAGCTCTCGTAGGCGGGTTAAACTTCAAGTCTATTATAGCTGGTTCAGATGACAGAAGTCGAACCTTAATCTCTCCTTTCTGGACTAAGACCGGTAGAAATGCCCCTAAGGATGACGAAGAGAAAAAGAATAGAGGAGAATTAAGAGTTGGTTTATGTTTGGGCTTCCTGCTAGTCTGAGAAGTCTCATAACACCGACTGAGGGGAAAGTACTTGCGTATATTGTATGCACAGCAAGAGTTATTTATTGCAGCAGTACTCTCTAATGACCCTAATATGATTGAGGCATATCAAAGCGGGGATCCATACCTGGCTTTCGCAAAATTAGCAGGTGCAGTTCCAGCAGATGCTACAAAAGAAACGCATGGAAACCATAGACATGGAGTTTATGGGAAAAGCCATCGATTTTATCAAGCGCCAGTACGAAGGTGCCAAACCATTCTTCGTCTGGTTCAATACCACCCGGATGCACTTAAGGAGTCATATACCGAATAGGATAAAAGGGCAGTCCGGACGCTGGCAGTCGGAATACCATGATGCTATGATTGAGCACGATCAGCAGATAGGTATGTTGCTTAATTTACTAGATGAACTTGGCATTGCAGAGGACACTATCGTCATCTACAGCACAGATAATGGCCCACACATGAACTCCTGGCCTGATGGAGGTATGACCCCATTCCGAAACGAAAAAAATTCCTGTTGGGAGGGAGCTTTCCGCATTCCTGAGGTAGTGCGCTGGCCGGGTGAGATTCCAGAAGGCACGATTTCTAACGAGATGGTGAGTTTACTTGACTGGTTGCCTACTTTGCTTGCAGCAGCAGGAGAGCCGGATATTAAAGAAAAACTTAAAAAAGGCCACAAAGCAGGTGACAAGACTTTCAAGGTGCATCTTGATGGCTACAATCTGCTCCCATACCTACTCGGAAAAGAGGAAAAATCTCCACGTTTCGAGTTTTTTTACTTTTCCGACGATGGAGATCTTGTCGCTGTTCGTTATGATAACTGGAAGCTCGTCTTTATGGAGCAGCGCGCCAGAGGTACGCTACTGGTTTGGGCTGAACCTTTTGTCCATCTACGCGTACCAAAAATATTTAACCTACGTACTGATCCCTATGAACGAGCCGATCAGACCTCCAACACCTACTACGACTGGTTGATCGATCACGCTTTCCTAGTGGTGCCAGCCCAGAGCATTGTAGGCGATTTTTTGGCAACGTTCAAAGAATTCCCTCCACGCCAGAAATCTGCAACCTTTACCCTTGACATAGTGATGGAGAAGCTCTTGCAGGGAATCGGGAGTACCTAACATTGGGATATCGACCTGAAAATGTATAATCAGATTTTAGTGATAAAATTTCGAATCTGTCCAAAATATAATGACCTTTGCATTTTATATTGAAGCACTGAATTTGCAGAAAAAATGAATTATTCAATGACAGTTAGAGGATTTCAATAAACCTATGATTTTTAGGAATCACTTATAAACCATTTATAAGCATAGGATGAAATGGAAAGTTTATCGAAATTCTCTTTATATTGATGTACTGATTCCTGAGCAGAAGAAATAATTTGCCCTGTGTTTGAGTAAGTATAGTACCTGACTTCCCTTAAATTGGGGATAATAGGAATTGTCTAAAATACGTCTTAAGTAACACTATTCAATTTATAAATCTGATTTATTTTATTTAGATAAATAACTGTTATTATGCCAAGCTTCTGAGTTGCGGATCGATTTTAATTGCTTCGTCATATGCTTTTATGGCTTCACCTGACTTGCCTAAATCATCGAGAGCATTTCCTTTATTATTCCAAGCTGTTTAATTATGCGGATTGATTTCAATTTCTTTGTCATAAGCTTTTATTGCTTCATCATACTTGTTTAAAATAGAAATATTGTTGCTGACGAAGTTTGGAATACCTGCAAATGGCACGGAGCCTGAGATACTTACTAGCATTAGAAACACCACCGTAGTGAATACTAAAATCTTTATGAATGTATACCATCGACTTACTTTATCACATTTAGCTTTGTTCAAATTTAATCTCCTTATATTTATACATATAGTGTAATGATTAAACATAACTACATAAATGAACATAATTCTAATACTTTATTTTATAAATTAAACATTTCCACTTAAACATTATATTTCAAAACACATTAAAATAATTTTGATATTATTTTCTTTGTAGAATTTATCCGAATTATTAACGCTCAATCAATACAATAACATTTTAAATTGCAAGGCAGTTATTCAAAAAAATGATCTGACTTTAGGTACAAGCCAATAAACACTATATTGTAAAATAATAAATAACTTGTAAAATTATAAATAACTATTTTTAAACAAGCATGCATATATCTTGACAGTCTACTGAAAGAACAATATATTGGACTAAAGATATATTTAAATGAACATCCAGTGGAAGAAAAAGATCCGGACACAGACATCGTGACTATACTATCAGTGATACGCCAGCTAATCCTATAATAAATAAATTTAAGTAGAAGCGAAATGACAACTTCAGGATAAATGATATCCAATGACTGGCAGGAAGACCACACTTGCACACCAAGGTGCAGGCCTACAATTTGATTTTTTCGTAGATATATTTGTCCATGGATCTCTCCTGGATTATATGGCCTGCAATAATTACCCAAAATGCATCCTGCGAGCTGGTGGAAGACGTGGCACAAAATGAACATGAGATATTAAATCAGGAGGAACGCCAACAGAGGACTGCGCTGGAGAGCCGAGCAAGAACCCATTTAGCAAATGAGAGAACGTTTCTCGCCTGGCTTCGGACAGGTATTTCCTTAATCGGCCTTGGCCTGGCAGCGGCCAAGTTTCTAGACGTAGTCATACGCGGTCTGCCGCTGGTACGGGGTATGTCAACCATCATGGTTTTAACTGGAATCTTGATGGCAGTCGACGGCGCTAGACAATATATTCGCCATTCGAAGCAAATCGAATCGGGAGAATTCATGGTCACCACCCAAACAGCTGAGATTGTAGCTGGGCTGGTGACTCTGCTGGGACTAATGTCAATCGTCTTCATCCTTTTGCTCCGCCGGTAGTGTAATCTTCATTTCCACCATTCTCAACAAGCACTCTACCTGTTATCAAGTGGAAAGCGCAATGTAAGCTTATCCGGGTACTTGATGGTGCCACTGTGAGGATGGCCGTGGAACCAGATGCAAGTGCTTGCATTGAGGTCGGAATTGTCCGATCACCAAAGATCAATTGAGGTATTATTATGGAACTGACAACATTGATGCTGCACTTATTAGAAGCTAGTGTTATGCTCACCATAGCTAGTGTCATACTTACCATATTCTCCCTAGGGCTCCGCACTAGATTGCAGGACACGACATATCTATTCCACAGGCGAGGCAGTTATTGATGTCACTTCTGTCGATGAACATCGTCATGCCGCTGTTCACGGCAGCTATGATTACAGTCTTTCATTTGCACCCGGTCGTGGAGATAACACTGATTGCTCTGGCAGTGTCTCCCATCCCACCCCTGCTCCCGAAAAGAACGTTGAAAGCAGGCGGAGATGCATCTTACACAATAAGCCTGCTAGTTGCAGCTTCGTTGTTTTCGATCTTCTTCATACCGCTGGCTGTGGACCTGCTGGGGATAGCCTTCGGCAACCCTGCGAAAATATCGCACGCAACGGTCATGTTGATTGTGGGAATTACCACACCTGCGCCATTGGCGGCTGGTATGTTAGTCCGTTTGATGGCGCTTTCCTTCGCTGAGCGAATTCTGAAGCCGATTTCTCTGATCGCATCAGTACTCTTAATAAGCGTCGTACCGCTATTATTCATCAGTATGCCGACTGTCGTGTCGATGATAGGCAATGGTACGCTGATCGCCATTGTGGCATTCGTTCTCATGGGACTCGCAGTCGGCCATCTACTAGGGGGACCTAAACTGGAGAATCGAACTGTGCTAGCTCTTATGACATCATCCAGGCATCCCGGAATCGCAGTCGCGATTGCCAGCGCTATTTACCCTGAGAAAAATCTCGTGATAGCCACTGTCCTTCTATATTTGCTCGTGAACATGCTCATATCGTTTCCATATTTCATATGGTCAAAGCGACGAAACACGAAGATGGAGATTCATCCCTAATTGATAACTGAGACAATGTGACAGATGTAGGAAGCATATAATCCCAAAGAAAAAGACGATATAAGATACCTTTTTACCGAATTTCACGATCCAACTTTTGAGGGGATGGTAACAGGACATTAGAAAATTTGGAAATATTGATTTTGGATACATCCTCTTTCCTGTTCAATTCGGCGGGTTCGTTACTTATCATATACGGAGGACTCCAGGCAATCTTAGATATCATTTTGTGTGAGGTTTTGAAGAAACCTTATAGTTACCAGCAGATGAGAAAAGAGCTTACTGACAAGATTGTCTTCGGGCTTGAGTTTTTCATTGCAGCTGATGTACTGGAGACCACAAGGCATCCCACACAGGAAAAACTTATACTTCTGGGCACCGTCGTGTTGATAAGAACAGTTCTTGGCTATTTCCTCAGCAAGGAAGTTTCGGAATACCAGCTGAATTAAAAAGGACTAATAAAAATGACCGACTCGGATAAACGTAGAAACCAGGCAGTTTGTATTGCATTACTACTCTGCTTACTCAGTTTTTTGTTACTTATATATGTAGGATATGATTACAAAAGTAGCAAGACAAATGAAATAATTCTAGCAGAGGCAAAGGAAGATGCGCTTCAAAAAGCCGAGTCTGCCACAAAAAACATTGATATGGAACTTAATTCCACTAGCTCCCTTGCGGATGGAGTTGCACAGGATCTGAGTTCCGGAAAACTAAAAAATGATTCCATGCTCAGAGAGCGTCTTCTAGCTGAAATAAAGAACAATCCCGACATTTCCAGTATCGTCGTTGCATATTCTCCTGCTGCCAATGCCGGGAAGCTTTATGCACCTCTTTTTAAAAGAAACGGTTCGGAAATCGTGTATTCTCCGCTCACATATGACTACACGAAGGCTAGTGAACAAACGGCATGGTACAATGATGCCCTGAAAAAAAGATACCGAGTATGGATTTCACCTTATTTCGGGATTGCAGACAGCAATTATCAGATAGATTATTCAGCTCCTTTTTATCTTACAGAATCTAGGAATGGAGATAAAGTTGCGGGGGTGGTAAGTATACGTCACTCTCTTGAAGAAATAAGAACACAGCTAGGTAGCCTCAAAATAGGTAATACGGGTTATGGTTTCATTATCTCTGGGAAAGGGGTGATTATTTCTTATCCTATCCAAGAGTATCTTACTAAAAATATTAAAAACATCGCAAAAAAAGATATCAATCTTGACTTCATAAATAAGAACATAGCAAAGCAAGATTATTTGGCGACAAATTCTCTTACAAGAAAATCCTACTGGGTATTCCAAAAAAATATTCCTTCCACAGATTGGGTCCTGGGATTTGTCCTTCCACAGGAAGAAACTCTGCTGAATAGAAAAACAGAGCAAACCCATTCCATTATTCTTGTAGTGTTCGCAACGTTTGCGTTTTTATTTTTTCTGTGCCTACTTTTTGTATCCATTTACAGATATGACCATAAAGGGCTCTGGATGCTCGCGTCTATTTTTACATTACTTTGTATCCTGGGGATAGGTTTTATGTGGCACCTTACTATGAATAATTCTTCTCTTGATGATAGGAATGGGGATCATGTTGTTTTCGACAGGGAAGATGTTGAAACTGTGTTGCAACACGTCAATATGAGCCCAACAACTCCCAGGATTCCGACAGGATTTTTTCTCCAGTCAGCGGTGTTCTTGAATGCTAATGACGTCTTAATAACCGGATATCTCTGGCAAAATATTTCAAGCCTAGGAGCTTGGAAAGATTTTCCTGAATTTAGTTTTCCGGATCCAAAAGAAACTACAATTGAAAAAGTCTATATGAATAAGGACACAGGTGTTATCGGCTGGCATTTTAAGACTACTTTGCATCAGCAGTTTGATTATTCAAAATATCCTTTTGACAGGGAAGATGTATGGATCAGGGTATTGAGTAATAATTCTGCAGTAAAAGTCTTGGTTCCAGACTTTGATTCCTATAATAGCTTGATTCCAGAAAGCCTTCCAGGTTTGGGACATTCTTTCGTGCTTGATGGCTGGAAGCCGCAAAAAACCTTTTTCAGTTATAGAGTTAATTCTAATGATACTAATATTGGGTTAGGAAATTTTGCAAATTCCAATGCACCCGAATTTCACTTCAACATCGATGTTAAAAGGAACCTCGAATCTACATTTAATTCTGATCTTCTACTCATAACGGTAGTACTCATTCTTCTGTTTGCAATACTTACAATGATTACCAAGGGTGAAAGCAAAACTCATTTTGGATTCAGTTCACATGGAGTCCTGGGCTATTGTACCTCAATTCTTTTTACTCTTATCATTGCCCAATCTTCTCTCAAAGCTAGAATTCCCATTAGTGGGATCATATACCTTGAATATTTCTACTTTGTACTGTACATTGCAATCTTGGTCATTTCCTTGAATTCAATAGCTTTTGCATCAAATCGGCATATCCCTTTCATTGATATAAAAGATAACTTGTACGTGAAGATACTTTACTGGCCTGTTATTACAGGAATTCTGTTGTTGATCACTTTTTTGAAGTTTTATTGAGATGTATATGCTATGTGGGATTCTAAATAAGCTTCTTGATCTTTAAAAATCGATTACCTATATGTATTTTAGTATAATTTTTCTGTTCAATGAAAACCAATTTTCAGTCATAAATTGTATACTTTTATATGATATGGAATATCTGTGGATTATTAGCGATAGGCAAACAGGGTGTGAATAACTTATGCAATAATTTTTTTTGCTTTTTACCCTCGCCATGCAAAATATTTTTACTATTATATTGCTTTTCCTAAGATTTAAAGCTTAAATAGACGCTTTTTAACGTTTAAAACATTGCTAATTTACCGGTTTTATCATTATTAATTTTCAATTGATTACTGAGTTTGGCCATAAACTAACAAATAAATCCCAAAAACAATTCAATTTGTTCAATAAAATACCAAATAATACCGAATTAAATTTATTAATTCAAATAAAAACCTCGTAATTAGAGAAGAATCCTAAAATAAAAAGATACTGACAAGCATTTCACAGAAAACTTCATTATTCTTGTCATGGTATCTATCACAAATACGATTTATCCTTGATTTCTGCCACGGTTGCTAAACCATCTAATAGAAATGCAGTCTAAAATCACTTTAGAGATTTTAGAATTGATTTTGTGGATTTCAGCATACTATCGCCGGTGAATGAGAACCTTTCCTTTCGCCTAGTTGTTTCAAAAATATGCTTACTTTCTGTTCTACTTCTTTAATTGGATCGATTTCATCCTGTTTGTACTGCGAGATTGGTGATACTCTCTGCCTGCAAGAAGGGATTACCAATGTTAAGGGTATATGAATGTGTTAGCATACTTGCAGGGTTATGCTTGCAAGTGTTCCATGCGTGGTAGTCAGTATCTGGTCAGTTCCGGAGATCTCCACAGCCATACTTATGGAGCGGTTCTACTCCAATCATGTTGTTCATGGAATAGATATCCCCTTGACGTTGCAGGAAGCTCAGCTCTGGGTCAGAGATCTTACTTTTAGCCAAGTGGCGGGTTATATAGAAAAATGCTACTGCTCGAGAGAATGGGAAGGCAAAAGCAAGGAGTCCATAGAAAAGTACAGGGAAAGATATCTCGAAATGGCCACTTGCTTTATCCCCATTTTTCGAACCTTTAACTTTTTTACTTATTCTTTTTGTAGAACTTTCAGCCTAATAAGTGAGTTTTGCAGGTATTTTGAGTTCTCAACTTTCTCTTCGGTAGAAAGGAATGCAAAGTATTTGATACGATATCAATCCCTATTGAATAAGGATTAAACAAACACATCTAGCACACAATTAATGTCAAAAATTGGATACAATCACAAATAGCTTAATATACCTGAGATTACCACTTCATTGGTAACAAAGTGGTAACACCCATGTAGGGAAATCAGTCTTATGCTCCTACTTGATCTTTCCGGTTTTTAGGTCTAAGGCAGTTATGGAGCCGTTTACTATGCCATTTTGCATGAACTCAAATGCAGGCTCAACATGACCTTCTCCAGGACTGTTGAAGTAATTCATTCCCTGATTGGGGACAGCAACATAGATTTTATTCTCATCAAAATCAGAATATGCCTGAACTCCGTCGCTTGGACTGGACCAAACCGTTCAGCTGCCATTTTGCATGCTGGAAAGTTTGTGCGGTAAAGAAAAACTATATTTCTTCACCAAATTGGTTTTCCTGTGGTGAAATTCATCGCAATATCTTCACTCTCTTATTGTGGTCGATTATTATTTTCTCGGAGCCTTTGCTAGAGTTAGTAGTGACTAGATTTTGCTACAAAAACTATACATAAGTGAAAACAATAACTAATAAAATTTAGACAGAATAACCACTAATCTGCATCAAATTTTGTTATGGTGAAAGAAAATAATATTAAGTCGTCATATTTTGCGGAACTTTTGGTTCACTGCACATTTTTCTGAATAAAAAATTAAGGTTACCTCTTCTTTGAGGCAACAGTTCACAAAAAGTATTTGTGGAAATAAATAAAGCATATTTAAGTTATACATTGAGTTTTTTCAAAAGCCAAGCCATATTCTGTCCCAGAGTATGCATGGTTCGTATGCCTTCGTCATCTCTTTCCACATCTCCTTCATCAAGGCCCATACCTATATTCCAATAACTAGATCCTGGGATAATCATCTGGGATATAGTAAATAAATGGTTGATAGAATCAAAGACATGAATTGATCCTGCACGTCTTACTGCAACAACGGCTACTCCTACTTTATGCCTGAGCAGACCGCCGTTTGCTCCGGCAACAAAGCCTACTCTATCTATAAGAGCTTTAAGTTCGGGAGTCAAGTCTGCAAAGTAGGTAGGAGAGGCAAGAATAATACCATCGGCTTCAAGTATCTTTTCTATGCAGTCGTTCACAATGTCTTTATCCATTACGCATTTTCGGTCTTTGTTTTCAACACATTTTCCACAGGCAGTGCAACCATGGATACTCTTTCCTCCTATCTGCACAGTTTCTGTCTTGATTTCTTCCTTTTCAAGCTCATCAAGGACATGCTTGATCAGGGTAGCTGTGTTTCCATCCTTTCTGGGGCTTCCATTAAATGCAACAACTTTCATTGATCCATCTCCTCCAATTAATTTCTTCATTTACTTTATCTCTTCGTTCTGCTTATAAAACTGAGTCTTAGGCAATATAGGATATTCTTATTAAGCTCGTCGTGAAATCTCTAGGATGGATATTCTGCTCCTATCAGCGAAACAGATCTTAGAGGTCTTGCAGTTAGGAGACTTAGAAAGAAGCTTGATGTCTATTCTGCACCTCTTTAATAGGCTTAGAATGACCCGAGTATTTCCCGGGTATAATTTCGTGGAACAAATCCTTCAGGTTGACTAGAAAAACAAATCGTTACGAGTAAGAAAGAATCTAATGATGATGTTTTTTCGGATTACTATGTGTTTCTCCGATTGTTTTTGTAGTTGATATCTATGCAATTGGCTATATAACCAATATTCTTATAGTCTTTAGAACGATCAAGAAAACAAAATATCCTCCTCTAAAAATCGGATAATTAACTAGTTTATTTTTATCTTAGGTTCTCAATTAAAATAAGAAATGATGACAATATACACGATTCACTTGTCTTATTTTTCATGGTAACAGAAGAGAATAATACGTAAAATAATATAAAATTAGATCTTATGAGTGTATTGATGTGTGCATTCTTAGGTGAATTAACGTTTCTCGCACTGATTTAGAACGCCTCAAGATTATGCATTGATGTATAGCTATATACCCTTACTACATCGAAGTAAAAATGTCCTGTAATTTAGGCTGAAAAATGAGAAAATGCATAAGCTTTCTAACAAAAAAAAATGTGTTGTCTTATTCTATCTATACAATAGTTTGCATGCCGTAGTCCCATTTTACAGTGCAAAGGTAGATTAAAATATAAATATCTTAGTTAATAACAATTATCAGGGAAGTTTCATCTATATTGAAGGTTGCAGGTATTCGACTGATATAATCCTTTCAAGGTAAAATATCAAGTAAAAAAGTAAGCCTTTACCAGAAAAAAATATATCGCGTTCTAATTTGCAGGGAAGGGGGTTTTCAGGGAAAAATTTTGCAGGAAAGAAATATTAGAAAAGAGTATTATAACTAAGGAAGTATCATGGAAACAAAACTGATAATCGCAATTGCTCTTATCATCTCAGCTGTTTTATTGGCTGCAAAACTATTTCAAGAAGTCAGCACTGAGCAGTTTAGGGAAGGTAAATATATCCATATTGATAGTGTGGTAATCGAGTTTAATAAGTCTAATGCGAATGTCCATGTAGAATACCGTCTTAGCCCTTTCGCTGAAGCGTACATATTCCTGTTTGGGAGCAAGCACCTGGAGCCCAAGATGAAAGAAATTTTTGCTGATTTCAGTGATGTAAAGATCCTTAAGATAGGAAGTAATAGTGCTTCACTTCTTGTGTCAAATATTTCCCGGAAAAGTGATCAGTTCTACCTGCATGAATCTCGAAAATTCGATGTACAGCCTGATATCCTTACACTTGTTTATCCTGATGGTACTAGAAGGAATATCCTAAATACAAACTCTACTCCTAATACCTTCTATACATAGGGAAGATTTGTTAGAGCTTTCAATTACTTTTAATTAACTTTCTATCGTCTTTTTATCATTTTTTTCGTTTTAATCGTCCCATTTGCATTTTATTAAAAAAGAGTAGTATGGGGATTAAAATCATCCCTACTTATTCCATGTTCTAGTGTAATTTTCATCTATCTCTATAGTCTTTAAGAAGCGAAAGTACCTGGTTAGCTGGATTTACCGGCGTAATTCCTTCGATTAATTTCTTGCCATGCCTATCGTAAACATCTATTAGAATCGTGTCTGTATTCATTCAATACCCCCAATTATAGGTGATCCGACTGATCTTATATGTCAAAAAGTTGATCTTGTTAGCTGCAGGTGAGGAAATGCCTGCAGCCAAATAGAAGGTTTGCTCGAAAGCACTAGAAAACCTCTAAATTATAACTAGATTTTATTTGTTATATATTTTTTGCATATTTTCTAAATTGTTTTCATTAAAAATAATTAGTAGTAAAATTACGTAATTCTGATCTCATGAATTATAACATAGTGAATCCTTTCCTCGCCCATTAATAGTGGTATTTTGTAAGACTTATAATTGATCCACATCATTCGACTATCGATTCCAATTATGTATAATTTTATTTTGATTGTATCCCTCTATACACATTTTTTTTCCTTTTGGAAAGACTGAATATCCAAACGTGTTCTGTAATTTGAATATATTGCAGAAAAAAACCTATATTTAACAACTCTCTTAATTCTCCGACTTCCCCCCCATTTATAAGATATCGAATTTTTTGCCCATTTGCCCACTATTATTCAGTGAAAATTAGATTAATTTTTAAGCTACTATCATATCGAGAAAATAGATTGAATTCTTGTGTACATCTGCGGAAAGTGGTGTATTCATTTATATCGATTAATTCCCCAATAATTCTTTAAGTATCTTTTTTTCCAAAACTCCATTCTTCTTTTTTAGTATCCTGTGCTCTCTGAAAAAGTTAAAAATACGTTCTTAAAGTTTAATTTGATTGTTTAGAAGGTTAATTCTGTTTGAAAAACCTATTGGCTTAATTTTATTCATATTTCAGGAATATATATTTAACAAGAGAAACCCAATTTGCTTTGATAGCAATGGGAAAATTCAAAATAAAATGTATGAAGTGCGGACAAGAATATGGTCATCAATACAGGCTCACCTGTGAGAACGATGACTCCATCTTGCGGGCGGAATATTTTGAAAAAAGGTTGGATCTACGAAAGCAGCCAGGTATGGGAAGGTTTCACTCCTGGCTTCCGATCCAGGAAGAACTTACTACGGATGCAGGTCCTACTACCTACAAAAGTGAAGCTTTTGCCAGGGAACTCGGGCTCTTAAACCTTTACATAGGATTCAGCGGTTACTGGCCCGAACGAGGATCTTTTATCAAAACTTGCAGTTTCAAAGAACTTGAAGCTTACCCTACCATGCAGATTCTAAAAGAAAGCGGTGGGAAAGCTATAGTCCTTGCCTCTGCTGGAAATACTGGTAGGGCATTTGCTCATGTCTCGGTCTTAACAGGGATAGATGCCTACATAGTAGTTCCAGATTCCGGAATTTCACATTTGTGGCTGCCCGAAGAGCCTACCGAATCCGTTCATTTGATCGATATGAGCCCAGGGAACGACTACACTGACGCTATCAACCTTGCAGTAAGAGTTGCAAAACTTCCTGGGTTGATTTTCGAAGGCGGAGCCAGAAATATCGCCCGAAGAGATGGGATGGGCACTGTGATGCTGGATGCAGCAGTAACCCTAGGAAAAATGCCTGATCACTATTTTCAGGCAGTAGGAAGCGGTACTGGGGGGATTTCAGCATGGGAAGCCTCCTTACGCTTAAGGGCCGACGGGCGCTTCGGGCAGAAACTTCCTAAATTACAGCTTGCTCAGAACCTTCCTTTTGTACCTATCTACAATGCCTGGCAGGCAAAAAGAAGGGAAATTATTCCTGAAATTGATATGAGTGATGCTAAGAAACAGATAGAGGAAACTTATGCCTCGGTCCTTACAAATCGGACTCCACCTTATGGCATAAAAGGTGGACTCTACGATGCACTTGTCGATACTGATGGGGTGATGTACGCAATTACCAGAAAAGAAGCCCTTGAGGCTAAGGCCCTTTTCGAATCGCTGGAGGGGATTGACATACTGCCCCCATCCGCGGTTGCTGCAGCTTCCCTGTTAAAAGCTGTAAAAACCGGAAATGTTGGGACGGAAGATATCATTCTCCTAAATATTGCAGGTGGGGGGTACATGCGGCTAAAAGAAGACTTCACACTTTTTCAGATCTCACCGGTAGCTCATGCCGAAAATCCAGATGTCCCCTTAGAATATCTAAGTATCTGAGTGTTGAGAACTATAGAACAAGCACTATACTAATTAAGGACTATAGAATCAAAAAGAAAGTGAAGAGGTATGTGCATGGCAAGTCCCGAAGAAGAAGTTATAGCAATTATGACAAAAGAAGGTATTGACCTTGCTGCAACTTTGCCCTGTGACCGAATCAAGAATCTGCTTCCTCTGGTTTCGGAAAATTTTCCAGAAATCAGATTGACTAGGGAAGAAAATGGTGTGGGTATTTGTGCCGGGGCTTATCTTGCTGGGGGAAGACCCATGATGCTAATTCAAAGCACAGGGCTTGGGAATATGATTAACGCTCTAGAATCCTTAAATGTAATATGCAAAATTCCATTACCTGTACTTACAAGCTGGCGTGGAGTTTATGGAGAATCTATTAAAGCGCAAGTTCCTCTTGGGGTCCACCTTCCCGCCATTCTCAAAGGAGCAGAGCTGGAATACACAATAATTGAAGATGCTGAAAAGATCTCTCTCCTTGAAAGTGTAATTAAAGATGCCTTTGAAAATTTAAGGCCTCACATTGCTCTGATCTCACCTAAAGTATGGGAAGCCTCAGACTGCTGCACCTGGGAAGTTGCCAGCATTCCAGGAAAATCGAGGGTTATGGAAAAAACATGCCGGTTTAACTTTAAGATGGAACATATCAAGCCATTGATGCTCAGGAACGAGGCGATTTGCGCAGTTGCCTCTCAACTTGATGACGAAATTACAGTAACAAATCTCGGAATCCCTTGTAAGGAACTTTATGCCTACAAAGACAGGGATCTCAATTTTTATATGTTTGGTTCAATGGGGCTTGTTTCTTCGATTGGCCTTGGCCTTTCACTCCACACCGAAAGGATTGTAGTGGTTTTTGATGGGGATGGAAGCCTGTTGATGAATCCGAATGCCCTTCTTGAAGCTGCAAAAGAAGCCACTAAGCACTTGATAATTATTTGCCTTGATAATGGTTCATACGGGTCTACAGGTTCGCAGGAAACATGTGCTATGCGCTATATTGACCTAGAAATTTTTGCAAAAGCATGCGGAATCCAAAATACGGCTAAAGTAAACAGTAGGGAAGGATTAATAGAGGTCTTCAGGAGGTTTCGGGCCATTCAAGAGCTTTCATTCATCCATGTAATCCTTAAGCCAGGAAACACAACAGCCCCCAATATTCCCCTTAGTCCAGAAGACGTTACAAAACGCTTTAAAAGGGCTTTGGAAGCAAAAAAACTATGAATTTTTCAAATCAAAATGGTTATGAAACCTCGAAAGCAGAACACATATTAATTATTGAAAATTCAACCCTAACTTTAACAATTGAGTAAAAAAATAAGGATCTTTGTTTAGGTTATTCTTTCAAATAAATATAAACACAAAGCAAAAACATTCTATACACTTCCTAATAAGGATATATCCGTTTCTCCAGATCTATTCTTGCCACTAATCCTTTTATGAAAAATTAATTTTTGTGGGATTTTAAGTAAGCATACAAGAAATAGTTTGGCTATCAAAAACTTATAGATAGGCCTGGTGAGCTATAAGTTAATTGATAACTTTATTATCAAGAAAGACGGCAAATGTTTAATCGATGAAGAAATTCTCAACATCTAAACCTTGAAGATTCTATTAAAGAGTCACTCCCCTAGCTCTTGGAATCTGGGAAATAACAAAGAGTCGACATTCCACTGATGTAAAATTTGTTTGCTGATTTACCCACTCTAATTCATTGGAAATTGGATTAATTTTGGAGCTACTGTCATAATGGAATTACAGCTGAATTTTTGTGTACATCTATGGAAAGTGGGGTATTTAATTATGGATTCTAATCATTTATTGGAATTTTTTAAGATTCTGTTTTTTTTACTAGTCTGCCGTGCCTATCAATTTCTCCTTGTGCAATTCTTGTTGAAGAAATAGGAATTCCATCTTCAGCCATTACATATTCAACATATACAATTTTCAGAGGTTCCTTTTTTTTTTGTTCTCTTATAAGGTTGATTTTAAGGGCAACTGGATAAGTCTCAGGAGAGACAATTATGTAATCAAAATCCTCTTCTAGACTGGGGCCGTAGGGATCCTTCAGCTTTGTAACTTCATATGTATCTTCAGGGAATCCAATTCCCATTAAATACTGAAGCAGTTGAGCCCTACGACTTTCATAATTCTCGAGAGTGTGTATTTTTTGCAGCATTTCGTCCGAGGTAAGCCCGATATGAACTTTTCCATCCCCTGCTATCTCAAATGCTTTCCTAATTAATTTAGCATGTCCATCATGAAGATACTGAAATGTACCGCCTACTGCGACCTTTGGCATGATGTGTGATAATCCACTAAGTAAAAAGAAGTTTTGGTTTTTGTTACGGTTTTTTGAAGATATTCTTTTTTTGTATTATCACGAATTTGCTGTTAATTAAAGTTAAATTTTTGAATACTGTGCGTGATGAAGTCTTATGATTTGGAATTGTTCCCCTTAATAACCTATTGGGGTTTATGATTTAACAAAAAAATAGTGCACGATGCCACTTATTTCTTCCTCTTGAAATTGCAAGTATAAAAATAAGACATCTTATTTTACTTCCGACATCTGCAGATGTATATATAGGTATTTGTTTGTTTATTTGTTCAATGTTATTTATTAAAAGTTAGATTAATTTTGAAGCTACTGTCAAATTGAGAAAATAAATGGTATTCTCGTGTACATCTACAGAGTAGATTACCTCTTTTTATCAGGTTTTTTGGCATTTCACTGCTTTTCAAAGGCTCTCCATTGGCTCTCCATTAATACTTTCACTCTGGCTCCTCTAGTTATATATACATGTAAAACGAAGTGAAACAACCGTTATGCACCTTATCTAAACATGTGCATCTAGGAGGATTTGTAATGAGCGAAATGTCACTCGAAGAGTTGCCTGGAGTTGGCCCCGCAACTGCAGAAAAATTAAAAGAAGCCGGATTTAACACAATTGAAGCAGTGGCTGTAGCTTCTCCATCTGAACTTGCAACAACAGTCGAAATCGGAGAATCAACTGCTGCAAAAATAATCAATGCTGCCAGACAGGCTGCTGATATCGGAGGTTTTGAGACCGGGGACTTAGTGCTTGAAAGGAGAAAAATGGTAGGCAAGCTGACCACAGGTTGTACGGAATTTGATGAAATGATGGGTGGGGGAATAGA
>Ga0326728_10014016_pt1 | contig 17197 bp, 13 predicted proteins | sample MB3enrmetagenome_FD_207602 | JGI IMG/M metagenome (GOLD analysis project Ga0326728, IMG submission 207602) | Lab enriched peat soil microbial communities from McLean, Ithaca, NY, United States - MB31MN | ecosystem: Environmental > Terrestrial > Soil > Wetlands > Peat | place: USA: New York...
TATCATCGGCAACTCGGGAAACTACAACTGGTGGACGCAATCCGGAAGCATTAAGCTCGTCTACGACATAGATACGGACTCAAAGGCCACCTTCTCTTACAGAAACAACCAGTATGGTTTTGGATACGGGAGTCCGCAAAGTTTCCTTTATGGTCCTCACGGGAACAACTTTTACACGGGGAACCTGAGCTTCAACGGCGTTCCGGTTTACGTGTCAAGCCAGGATTACGTCGCTGACGTTAACAAAGGCTCTTTTATGGAGAACATCTTCCATGGAGACTATGAGACAAAACTATTCGACGATGCCGTTCTTAAAATCTCCGCGGGCATCGTCGATACTCCCAGCAACTGGTATGAGGAGCCGACATCGCCAACCGCCACGCACACCGGGGGAGGGGGCCAGCTCGTCTCGACTCCCACCGACATGGTCAACCTGGATGTGCAGCTCACCATTCCCCTGTTCGAAAAATACCTGATCACCTTTGGCGGCGCATTTCGCCACGATGAAGCCGACCAGCCGACAATGAATCTCGGCAACTGGACGGACCCAAACTCGCAGACCGGTCTATACTCTGAATTCCAGGGCAAAGATAACATTTATTCGTTCTATACGCAGGCGGAGATAGCCCTGCTGCGCAATCTCACCTTGTATGCCGGCGTGCGGGGCGACTACTGGGAAACCTACGACGGCGAGGGGAACATTGTGGGCGCGCCCGGCTACCCCCAGACCTACGACGCCCACAGCGACTTTTCCGTAAACCCCAAGGGGTCGCTTGTTTACAAACCCTGGGAAGGTACTACGTTCAGGAGCTCGATAGGAACCTCTTTTCGACCTCCCACCGTCTATGAGCTCTACACATCATGGGAATCCTACGGCCTGATCTCCGAGGCCAATCCCAATTTGAAGCCCGAGACAAGCTTCTCATGGGACATCGGGGCCGAGCAGAAACTGGGAGGCAACACCGTTTGCAAGCTCAATTATTTTCAGAACACGATAAGCGACTATATCTATTGGGCGTCTGTCAACGGAAGCTACACGACTTTTCAGAATCAGAATGCCGGCAAGGCTGAAACCAACGGCGTGGAATTCGAGATCGAGAACAAACCGTTGGACTGCCTGAGACTGTTCGCAAACACCACGTTCACTCACAGCGAAATGCTGTCCAACAGCGTTGACCCGTTGTCTGTCGGCAAGCAACTGCAAAATGTTCCCGAGTGGATGTTCAACCTGGGCGGAGAAGTCACTTACCGGAAGATCTCGTTTACCCTGAACGGCCGCTACGTGGACAAACAGTATGGCAACCCCGATAACCTGGACAAGGTGTCCGGGGTATTCGGTTCCTATGATGCGTATTTTGTGGTGGATTCCAAGATCCGCTACAAGGTGACCGACTGGGCTACGTTGGATTTTGGAGTAAACAACATGCTCGATGAAAAGTACTTCACCTACTACCAGGCCCCGGGGCGGCAGTTCTTCGGGGGAGTGACGGCAAAGTTCTGATGGTAAAGGCGCTCATTTTCCTGCAGGCGGCCGTTCTCTTTGCGGCCCTGGCGGCCATGTCGCCTGCCTGCGCATTCACGGTCAAAGACGCGGCCGGAAACGAGATTGAAATCACCCCGCCTCTGAGCCGCGTGGTGTTTCTTTCACTCTATGAACTTATTCCCGTCTTCGATGTTTGGGACCGGGTGGCCGGATTGAATCGATGGGCATACGACAATGAACTTTTGCAGGGGTTTCCGCAATTAAAGGACATCCCATCGGTAGGCACCGCCGACACGGTCAACATCGAAGTCCTGCTCGCTCTGCATCCGGACCTTGTGATCACGTGGTCCTATAAACCGGAGGTTGCCGATTTTCTGGTGCGAAGAGGCCTCAAGGTCATTTCGGTTTACCCTGACAGCCTTGAAGAACTCTACGCGGTCCTCGATCTATGCGGAAAGCTTTTTCAAAAAGAAGACCGGGCCCGGGAAATCCGCTCCCTCATGGAAAACAGTTTTGCCGCGACGGCGTCGAAAGTCTCGCAAATCAGTCCGGAGCATCGGCGCAAGGTCCTGTGGCTTTGGCAAAAACCAACGACGGTGAGCGGCGGAATGGGGCTGCAAAATGAACTGATCAAGCTCACAGGCGGGATCAATCCTGCAGAGGGGATTAAAACCAAACACCCGGAAGTTTCCATGGAATCGATTGTGAGTTGGAACCCGGATGTGATTTTCATTTGGGGAAACGCCCGGTACGGCCCGGAGGAACTCCTGTCCGGGCCGCAATGGAAGGGCGTCAAGGCGGTCAGGAACGGCAAGGTTTTCAAGGCCCCTGCCCTGACCACCTGGTCCCCGACGGTCTGTAGCCTGGCGATGTGGATGGCCTGGAAAACCTACCCCGAATATTTCGACCGGAAGGAACTCTCGGAAGATGTTTTGCGGTTTAACCGGAAATGTTTCGCAGTCCCCATCGAGGGATTTACTTTCGACTAATTGGACGTGCCCGTGAAAAGAAAATTGATCCTTTTCGGCATTGGACTGTCTCCTTTCGTTTTTGCCTGTATTTCTCTTTTGTGGGGAGCATACGCCATTGCCCCCTGGACGATAGCGAAGGTGCTGTTCGCCAAGATCTTCCTTTTGAAATCGGCCGATGCGGGAACGGAGCTTTCAATACTGTGGGACATCAGGCTGCCCCGGATTATTTTATCCGCGCTGGTCGATCCCTTCATCTTGGGCCTCTCATCCGGGGCGGCATTCGGATGCGCGCTTTCCGTGGCCCTTTTCCCACAGTTTCCGATCCAGGCGGCGGCTTTTGTTTTCAGTCTCGTAGCCTCCTTCACGACGTACATGCTGGCCAGGAGCCACGGTGAACTATCCCGGCTCCATCTGGTGCTCTCCGGAATAGTGATCTCCGCTTTTTTCAGCGCCCTGGTCTCCATACTCAAGTTCCTCGTCGACCCCCATAAGCTGGTCAGCATCGTCTACTGGCTCCTGGGCAGCTTTTCCCTCTCGGACTGGTCATCGATTGGGGTCGCATCTTTAGGAATGGTCGCGGCGTGTGTCCCGCTGGTTCTGATGAGATGGCGTCTCAATGCGCTCTCCATGGGCGAGGAGGAGGCCAGGTCGCTGGGAATACCCGTGGAAAGAGACAGGTTGATATTTATCGGCGCCGCTTCGCTCGCAGTGGGCAGCGCCGTGTCGGTCAGCGGCATTATCGGCTGGGTTGGGCTCATGGTGCCCCATCTGACCAGGATGCTCGTGGGACCCGACCATAAGCTCCTCATGCCCTTTTCGCTGGCAGCCGGCGCCGCCTTCATGATTTTTGCGGACACGCTTGCCAGAAATCTGACCTCTTTCGATATCCCGGTGGGAATCATAACCGCCCTGAGCGGTACGCCTTTTTTCATCTATCTGATGAGACGAGGAGCCGAGACGAGTTGGGGAAGATGATCGAAGCAAAAGGACTCACATTCCTGCACCGGGGAGCGAAAAACCCCGTCCTCACGCAGATCGCTTTTCAGGCAAAAGGGGGTGAGGTCACGGCGATTCTCGGACCGAACGGCTCGGGAAAAACCACCATCTTCCAATGCATACTGGGGATCTGGAAGTTTCAGGAGGGACAAATCCGCCTGTCGGGAGAACCGGTAAATCAGCTCAAAAGGGCCGAGATCGCGAAGAGGGTTTCATCCGTGCCGCAGGAGCACGATCCTCCGTTTGCATACTCCTGCCTGGATATCGTCCTCATGGGCAGAACGGCCCACGTCGGGGTCTTCTCATCCCCGTCGCACAAAGACACGGCGCTGGCAGGCGAGGCAATGAGAACTCTGGGCATCGATCACCTGGCCCAAAGGCCTTATACGCAGATGAGCGGCGGCGAGAGGCAAATGGTTCTTATCGCGCGATGTCTCGCGCAGGACGCCCCGGCGATGCTCCTCGACGAGCCGACGGCGCACCTGGATTTTAGAAACCAGATCACGATCCTGAAAAAGGTGAAACAGTTGGTTGGGCAAAGGGGCCTGGTGGCGCTCATGAATCTGCACGACCCCAATATGGCGCTTCTTTTCTCCGACCATGTGCTTCTTTTGAAAGACGGGACAATCGTCGCCCAGGGGAAACCGCATGAAGTCATCACCCGGGAGAGCCTTCTGGAGGTCTATGGGCTGGAAGTCGAGTTCGTGGCCGAGAACGGCTTCCGCGTGATCTGCCCTAAAATTTGAAACCGGAGTAATCCGAATCAAGGAGAATGCATGAAGCTCCTCACCATTATGTGGTCCAACTTCATCCCGGTTTTGAGGGATGCCGCCGAGGCCACGGCCGTTTTCAACCTTAAGGCATACTCCAACAAACAGCTCAACCTGGATCCGCAGCTCGTCGGAGATGTGGGCAGGGAGATAAAAACCGCCGACCTGATTTTGTTCTACCACACCGCGGAACCGTTCTGGGACGAGGTAGATGACGCGATCCGGGCACTCGGAGGGCGGGTCCCGGTGATTTCGGTCGGACCCGAACCGTCTTTCTGGACGATCTCCAACGTGAGCCCCGAAATCGTCACCACGGTCTACCGCTATCTTCTCTTCAACGGCGCGGAAAATTTCAGGGAGATGCTCAAGTTCCTGGCGTCCGCATTGTTCTCGGTAGACCTTTCCTTCAGCCCCCCGAAAGAAACCGCATGGGAGGGTATCTGCCATCCGGAATGGGGCGGACCGTTTGCCGGTACGCGGGAGTACCTGGACGTCTATCCCCTGCGAGATCGCCCGCTGGTCGCAGTTCTCTTCTCCAGGACGAACTGGGTGTCGGGAAATATGGATGTCGAACACTCTCTTATCAAGGCCCTGGAAAACCAGGGACTGGGCGTGCTTCCCGTCTTTTTCTACTCCTTCAAGGACAGCACCCTTGGCAACCTGGGCGGAGAGGATGTAATCCGGAAATTCCTTATTGGAGAAGACGGCGCTTGCCTGATAGATGCCGTCGTAAAACTCACCGTGTTCTTTCTCGGTCAGAAACGAGGAGACAATTCCGAGTCCCAGGCGGACTCGGGTGTTTCACTGCTCAAGCAATTGAACGTGCCCCTGATCAACCCCGTCATCTCCTATTACAAGGACCGGGAGGCGTGGCTGGAAGATCCCGTCGGGCTCGGTCAACAGGTGGCCTGGAGCATTTCGCTTCCCGAATTTGAGGGCGTAATCGAACCGATGGTGGTCGGCGCAAGCAAGGGCGTCAGCAACCCCGAAGAGGAAATCTACGAGGCCCTGCCCGACCGCATCGAGCGCCTCGCCCGGAGGGTTTCCCGCTGGGTGGGCCTGCGGCGCAAACCGAATAGTCAAAAAAAGGTTGCCTTCATACTGCACAACAATCCGTGCGCATCGGTCGAAGCGACCGTAGGCGCCGGCGCCCACCTCGACACCCTGGAGAGCGTAGCCCGGATGCTTTCGAGCATGAAAGAGCAGGGCTATGAAGTGGAACCTCCCGAAGACGGCAAGTCGCTCATCGAAACCATCCTGGACAAAAAGGCCATATCGGAATTCCGCTGGACCACGACCGAGGAAATCGTGGCGCGGGGAGGCAGTCTCGAACAGCTCGACACGGAAAAATATCTTGGCTGGTTCGACGAACTTCCCGAAGCGACCCGCGGCAGGATGATCGAAGCCTGGGGAAAACCTCCGGGCGAGGAAAAAGACGGGGTCCCGGCCGCAATGGTTCACGATGGAAAGATCCTGGTCACCGGTGTGAGGTTCGGTAATGCCGTCGTCTGCGTTCAGCCCAAAAGAGGCTGCGGGGGATCGAGGTGTGACGGGCAGGTATGCAAAATCCTGCACGATCCGGCTGTTCCCCCGCCGCACCAGTATGTCGCCACGTATAAATGGCTCTCCAGGGATTTTGGCGCTGATGTCATCATCCATGTCGGGACCCACGGGAACCTGGAGTTCCTGCCGGGCAAGGGCACCGGGCTCTCTTCCGGGTGCTTCCCCGATATCGGGATCGACGAGATGCCGCATCTTTATATCTACAATGCGGATAACCCACCGGAAGGAACCACCGCCAAACGCCGAAGCTATGCCACGTTGGTCGACCACATGCAGGCGGTCATGGTCCAGGGAGAACTCTACGGAGACCTGGACGAAATCGAAAGACTCCTTGCCGAGTATGAAAAAATCAGGGACCTGGAGCCCGCGAAAGCCCATACCCTGAGCCACATGATCGAAGACAGGCTGCAAGCCGGCAACCTCACCGCGATGCTGAAAGTTGCCGAAGGCGCGCCTTTTGACGAGGTTGTGCGCTCGGCGCACGAAGCGCTCTCGCTTTTGAAAAACTCCTATATCCCCAAGGGCATGCACGTCTTTGGAAAACTCCCCGCGGATGAAAGATTCTCGGAATTCATCTACGCGGTGGTTCGCTACGAGAACTCCCCCGGCTCGCTTCGAGGTATCGTCAATCATCTGATGGAAAAAGACCCCGGGTTCAGCGCAACGGACCAAAGCCTGCGCAAAGATCTGGTGGATCAAAAAGCAAAGGAGGTCTGCACGGCTTATCTCGAAGGGGAAGGACCCCTGGCCGGGATCTTGAAAACGGACTTCGGCGAAATAACCGGGCTCGAATCCATCATCGAAGACATTCAGGCAAAGATCGACGACGTGAGGGCGCGGGTGCTGCAATCCGATGAAACGGCCGCCCTGCTGAACGGGATGGCGGGAGGTTACATTCCGCCCGGTCCATCGGGAATAATTACGCGGGGAAGACCCGATATTCTTCCGACCGGCAGGAACTTCTACTCCCTCGATCCTCATAAGGTGCCATCCCGCGCAGGGTGGGAAGTAGGCGTAAAGCTTGCCGCCGTCACGCTCGAAAAGTTCCTGGTCGAAGAAGGAAAATACCCCGAAAATATAGCCTTCTACTGGCAGTGCACGGACATCATGTGGTCCGACGGCGAAGGAATGGCCCAGATGATGCGCCTTCTCGGCGTTCGGCCCCGTTGGCAGGCAAACGGCAGGGTGAGCGGCTTTGACATCATACCTCTTGAAGAACTCGGGCGGCCCAGGATCGATATCACCGTAAGGGTCTCCGGAATTACGCGGGATAACTTCGCTGCGTCAATCGAACTCGTTGACGAAGCAGTCCTGGCGGTTGCCCGCCTCGATGAACCACCCGATCGCAATTTTATCCGCAAACACCTCCTTGCGCACTTACAGGAAACGGGCAACAACCTGGAAGACGAACAGGATTTTCGAAGGGCCGCCTACAGGCTTTTTTCAAGTATGCCGGGAGTCTACCAGGCCGGCACTCAGCTTGCCGTCTATGCATCCGCCTGGAAGGACGAAAAAGACCTCTCCGACATTTTCCTCTACTGGAACGGCTACGCCTACGGCAAGGGAGTATTCGGCGAACCGGCCCACAGACCTTTTGCCATCAACCTCAAAACGGTCGACCTCACTTTCGCCAAGACGGTGACCGACGAATACGACCTGCTGGGTTGCTGCTGTCATTTCGGCACTCACGGTGGGCTGATCAATACGGCAAAGGTCCTCTCCGGCAGGCAAATCAAAACATACTACGGCGATACCAGGGAACAGGGCGATCTCAAGGTGAGGGACCTGGCCGACGAAATCCGAAGGGTCGTTCGAACCAAACTGCTGAATCCGAAATGGATACAGGGAATGAAGGAACACGGCTACAAGGGCGCAGGCGAGATCAGTAAGCGCATCGGCAGGGTCTACGGCTGGGAGGCGACCAGCCGGGAAGTGGACGACTGGATTTTCGATGATATTTCGAGGACTTTCCTAATGGATGAGGAAAACCGCAGGTTTTTCGAAGAAAATAATCCCTATGCGCTTGAAGAGACGGCGAGAAGGTTGATCGAAGCCTCTGAAAGAGGCCTCTGGGAGCCGGCGCCTGACGTCAGGGACGCTTTGAAACAGATTTATGTCGAGATCGAAGGCTGGATCGAGGAAAAGTCGGGAGAACTCGAGGGAAACTTCCAGGGCGGTTCAATTGACGTCGTCACTTCCAGGGAAGTCCGGACCTGGAAGGAGAAAATGGAAGAGATACTGGGCGGAGAGGTCTAAGAGATGATTTTCCCTTTCACGGCGATAGTGGGCCAGGAGCAAATGAAACTGGGTTTAACGCTCAACGTGATCGATCCGGCCATAGGCGGGCTTTTGATCATGGGTGAGAAAGGAACGGGCAAAAGCACCGCCGTTCGATCTCTTGCCGAACTGCTGCCTGAAATCAGGGTTTCCGCCGGATGCGCCTTTAACTGCGATCCGGACGCAACGCCTCTTTGCGGCATATGCTCGGAAAGACTTGCCAGGGACGGCGAACTGAAACAGGAGAGGCGAAAAATGCGGGTCGTCGAGCTGCCGCTTGGAATCACCGAAGACAGGCTGGTCGGCGCCCTCGATATCGAACACGCGCTCAAACACGGAGAAAAGCGCTTCGAGCCCGGAATCCTGGCCGACGCCAACAGGAATTTCCTCTACGTCGATGAGGTCAATCTCCTGGAGGACCATATCATAGACCTGATGCTCGACTCGGCCGCCATGGGACACAATTCCGTCGAAAGGGAGGGGGTTTCCTTCAGCCATCCCGCCCGCTTCATCCTTGTGGGCACAATGAACCCCGAGGAAGGCGACCTGCGGCCCCAACTCCTGGACCGGTTCGGCCTGTGCGTCTTTGTTGAATCCGTTCGGGACAGGGACCTACGGATTCAAATCCTGAGGCGCCGCTCCCGGTTCGATGACGATCCGGACGGCTTTTTCGAAAGCGTTCGCAAAGACCAAAATGCCCTGTCCGCGGAAATCGCCCGAGCACGGGAAAATCTGCCCAAAGTGGAAGTTACCGAGTATATTCTTGAAAAAATCGTGGCAATTACCACGGAAATCCACGTGGACGGACATCGTTCGGACATCGTGATCCTCAGGGCGGCCAGGGCGCTTGCCGCCTTCCGGGGGCGAAGCCGCATAGCGCCGCAGGATCTCGGCACTGTAGCCCCATTGGCCCTGAACCACAGATTGAAGCGAACCCCATTTGAAGATCCGGGCTCGGGCAGAAAAAAACTCGATGAACTTCTTGAAAGGCTCGATGAGAGCTGAGGGCATTTTTCGAGGGGGCATGATGTCATTTTGCCGGTTTGTCGGTCACAAGAGCGCTAAACTCGCTCTCATATTGAACCTCATCGATCCGGGAATCGGCGGGGTCCTTCTCGTGGGCGACAAAGGGACGGGCAAGTCCACCCTGGCCCGCTCCGCTGCGCAATTGCTTCCCGAAGCAATGCCCTATGTCGAAGTGCCGTTGAATGCGACTGAAGACGCCCTGATCGGCGGCATAAATCTCGAAGAAGCCGTAAAAACCGGCCGGCATGCTTTTCAGCCGGGTCTTATCGAACGCTCGCGGGGAGGAGTGCTCTACATCGATGACATCAACCTCTTGAATATCGATATGCTCAACCTGATACTTAACAACCACGAATTCGGCGGCGCGGCCCTGCGCCGAAAGGGCTTCAAGGGACAGGCCGGTCACGGGTTTTCCATGGTCGCCACTATGAATCCGGAAGAAGGCCCGATATCACCCAAGCTGATCGACCACTTCGGCTTGTGCGCATTGTTCGAAACGCCGGCCGATACGGAAGGGAAAATGAGGGTGCTGCGCCGTTCCAGTCAAAACGGCGCTGCCCGAGGGCCGTTCGCTCGACATGACGCGAAATTGAAAAACAGGATTTGCCTGGCCGGACAATTACTGAAACAAATTATAATGCCCGCGGAACTCTCGGCATTCGTGGTGGAGGCCTGCCTCGAATCCGGTATCGAGGGACATCGGGGAGATATTGCGCTGGAAAAGGCTGCTCGGGCCTATGCCGCATTTTGCGGCTCACCGGTGGTAACGAAAAAACATATCGAAAAAGTCCTGCCTCTTGCCCTGGTTCACAGAAGACGGGAGGCCGGCCTCCAGCAGGAAGAGCACCGGGAACAGGAGTTGCCGGACCGTGAAAACGAGAGCCGGCAGGACCAAACGGATTCAAACCGCAACGAAACGCCTGATGATGCTTCCGGGCTCGACGCCGGTGAATCGGCAATGCGCCCACAGTCCAGTGCGGGGCATTCGCGGGAGGAAGTTTTCCCGGTCGGCAATCCATTCGATGTCCGAAGGCTTCGTTTTCAAAGGGACCGGATCGGCCGCCGGTGCTCAGGCAGAAGGACCAATACGCGTTTTACGGGAAAAGGAGGCCGCTACGTCAAAAGCGTGCTGCATTCAAGCGTGCGCGATATCGCCGTAGATGCGACTCTCAGGGCCGCGGCCCCCTGGCAGATCGTCAGGGGCCGGAGCCTGAATGTCATCGTTCGCGATGAGGACCTGCGGTTCAAGCAACGAGAAAAAAAAATGGGACACATGGTCATATTCGTGGTGGACTGTTCGGGTTCCATGGGGGCCAGGAAGCGGATGATCGAGACGAAGGGGGCGATCCTCTCGCTGTTGATAGACTGCTACCATAAGCGCGATAAAGTTTCGTTGATCGCATTCCGCAAGGACCGCGCCGAGATCGTGCTTCCTCCGACCACCAGCGTCAACCTCGCCTCCAGGAGGTTGAAAGAAATCCCGGTCGGCGGCAAGACCCCGCTCCCGGCCGCCCTGTTCGCCACGTTCAACCTTATAAGGCAGGTCCGCATAAAAGATCCCCAAATCAGGTTCATAGTTGCAATAGTGAGCGACGGCCGCGCCAATCAGGGCTTGTCGGGCATTCCCGTGCCCGAGGAAGTGTCAAGGTCGGCCGGCATGCTCAGAGACATCCCGAATACCGATTTCATTGTGGTGGACACGGAGGACAAATCGAACCTCATCCGGATGGACCTTGCCCGCGACCTCGCGGGCGAACTGCGCGCGGATTACTTCACGACCGATGAGCTCAAAGCCGAATATCTTGCAGGGCTGGTTGCAAACCGAAAGCTTTGAGGGTAGTTTCTGTCAGGCCCTCAGCAGCTAGGAATTCTTGCCCGGGGTGATAAAACGCGCATCGAAGGAGGAAAATCAAATGTGTGAGGCCAATGCGTATCTCATGAAAGATGATGAAGAGGAACTTTTGATGTCGAGCGTCGATATTCTCAGGCCGGAGGGAGACGGTGTCTACATCCGGGATATCTTTGGGGAACAGCGCTGGGTCAAAGCGCATATAAAAGAGATGAACCTGGTTCAACACCGCATTATCCTGGAAAAGGACTAATTCCCTGGAAGGGGTGAACTCTTGGTTCGTATAGCAGTCATAGACGGCCACGGCGCAGGCATTGGTTCGACGATCATAAAGAAAATCCGGCAAACGCACCGGGAAAATGTCGAAATCTGGGCCCTCGGAACCAACGCCATTGCCACCGGGCAAATGATGAAAGCGGGCGCAAACCGGGGAGCAACAGGGGAAAACGCCGTTTGCCATTGCGCCGGCCAGGTCGATATCATTGTCGGATCCATCTCAATCCTCATCAGCAATTCGATGATGGGTGAAGTCACCCCGGAAATGGTGCATGCGGTGGGCGCTTCCAGGGCGGCCAAGCTCCTCCTGCACCTCACCGCCGAACCCGTTACGATTGTGGGGGTGGCGCCCGATCCCCTGCCTCATCTCGTCGACAGGCTGGTGAACGATCACCTCGCGGACCTCATGGGAATTGTATGAAAAAAGAACCCAAAAGGGCCGTACTCCTGGTCGCCTTCGGTACGACCGTTTCGGGGGCGGACAAAGCCTTCCACGAAATAGAAAAAAGGGTCCGCGAAAAACACCCTGGAATCGAAATCGGCTGGGCGTTCACCTCGAAGACCATCCGGGCGCGGGCCGCGGCCCGGGGCAGGGAGCTGTGTTCCCCTGAAGCAGCCCTTTCCGGGCTGATGGATGGCGGCTCCACGCATGTGGCCGTCCTGTCATTGCACGTCGTTCCAGGGGAGGAATTTCAGAATCTTTGCCGGGAGGTTGAAAAATTCCGATCTGAAAACAGGGGTCTCGAAAAAATTGAAATAGCCAGGCCTCTGCTCGGAAATTCCGAGGACATGGAAACGGTCTGTAAAATCCTGGTCCGCCGATTTTCGCGGCAAAGCCCGAATGAAGGCTCCATTCTTATTGGACATGGGAACCGCAGACACCCTTCCGACGCGATTTACGTCACCATGAACTCTTTGCTGACGGCCCGGCGATCCCGCGTTTTCGTGGGCACGGTCCAGGGACACCCGACCCCCGATGAAGTCTTGCCCGAACTCAAGGCCGCCAAAATCAGCAAAGTGTTGCTCGTGCCCCTTATGACACTTGCCGGCGAACACGCCGGAAAAGATATGGCCGGAAACGGACCTGAGAGCTGGAAATCGGTGCTCGCCGCAAACGGAATCGAGAGCGAGCCGCTCCTTACCGGTTTGGCCGAAAATCCGGATGCGGTCGCAGTCTGGCTGGATCACTTGGAGGAGGCTTTTTCCCGGCTGTAGCTGTCCGCCTTGCCTCAAAATCAAAAATCCGCTCCCACGGGAAAAAACGGCCGCGTCATCGTTTCTCCCGCCGGGTCTGCGTACGGAGACTATCTAAGGATCCGGCCGAGAAACTCCTTCGTGCGCCGGTTCTTCGGATTGGCAAAGAACTCATCGCCTGCGCCCCGCTCAATGATGCGCCCCTCGTCCATGAAGATGATCTCATCGGCCACTTCTTTGGCGAATCCCATCTCATGGCTCACCACAAGCATGGTCATGCCCTCTTTGGCAAGGTCGATCATGACTGCGAGGACCTCCTGTATCATTTCGGGGTCAAGGGCCGAGGTCGGTTCGTCGAACAGCATGTACTCCGGCTCCATCGCCAGGGCCCTCGCGATGGCGACCCGCTGCTTCTGCCCTCCGGAAAGATTGCCCGGGGATGCGTCGGCCTTATCCGGAATGCCGACCCGCTCCAGCAGTTCCATTGCCTTTTTCCGCGCCTGCTGCTTCGGCATTTTCTTTACGCGTATGGGGGCCAGCGTGATCGTCTCCATGACGCTCATGTGAGGGTAGAGCTCGAAGCTCTGAAAAACCATTCCTATATTCCGGCGTAATTTATAGAGGTTGGTTTTCGGATCGCCCACCGAAGTCCCCCCTACCAGTATCTCGCCCTGTTCGAAAGGCTCGAGCCCGTTGATGCATCGCAGAAGGGTACTTTTTCCCGAACCGCTCGGCCCACAAATAACGACGGTCTGCCCCCGTCCGATTGTCTCGTTTATGTCGGTCAGTACCTGAAAATCACCGTACCATTTACTGACGTTTCTTATTTCTATCATGGCTACCTGCTCTTTTGCCCCCCTCCTCGCGGTATAGCAGGAAAAAACGGATGATAAGAACGAACCAGGGGCAAAACCATAGCGCGGTGCGGATTCCATCGCTGGACCGCCGGAGTTCGTGGTCCCGCGGAGCATCGGTTGAAGACTGCTTCAGGCGGGATCACTCCGAGCCGCTCAAACGGTTCAGGGCAATGCGTTTTCGTACAAAATCCGGCAACCGGTTCGACTTGGTCTTCAGGCCTTCGAGGATTTTATTTTTTGCAATCTCCTCGATCCCCATGTCAAACCCGAGCTGCCGCAGATAATCGTCGAGGAAGGGGTGCGTGAGGGTGTCCACGGACCTGCTGTTCAAGAAATCCGAAGCTGCGTGCGCAACATAAAGAATGGCGATATTGATCTTCTGGTCCGATGGGACCTCGGCGGGAGGGCAGAAGGCGGGATAGGCCTGGTATTCCACGGTCTGGCAGATCTGTTTGGGAATGCTCCATTGTTCCAGAAGCATGGCCCCCAGCTTCGCGGGGTCCAGCATCTCGATAAAGAGCGACCACTTCGGATTCTGTTTTCGAAGAAGCAGAACCACCGTTTCCCCTATGTCGTGCAGAAGACCGATCGTGCTCAGAAGCGCAGACCTGCCCTTATCGTATGACTGGCATAACTCGGAGGCAAGGTAGGACAGGAAAAGAGAATGGCGGTAGACATCTCTGAATTCCTGGGAATCCGGAATCGACCTGGTCAGGCTGCGGGACATCGCGATCTGGTAGACCTCGTTGAATCCCATGTACGTAATCGCGTAGGAAACGTCCGTGATTTCCGTCTGGAGGGCATACCTCGGGGAGTTTATCGTCTTCAGGATGTCCACCACGAGCGAGGGGTCCTGTTTTGCCAGGGCCGCCACCTCCCTTGCCGAAGCCCTTTCGTTTACGAGCGCTTCGAGCAGTTGGGTCATGTACAGTGGGAGTTTTGGAATATTTTTCACTATGTTGACGATTATTTCGGACTGTGCGTACTTTCCAAGAGGTTTCCTGGACTTCTTGAGATACCTTGTCAAAGCGGCCCCGCGAAGTTGCGCCGACTCCTTCTGCTTCCCAAGGACCTCAATACGCGCAAGCGCAGCCTCATGAAGTCTTTTGAGGATTACAGCCCGGGTTTCCGTCCCAAGCGCATCGAATGCGGCGGGGTCCAATGAAAATACGGTCGAGGCCTCTTGAGCGACAACGGTGGAGTTCCTGCCTCTGCCGGCTGAAAGACCGGCCTCCACGATGAAATCTCCGGCCTTGAACCTGGAGCCGTTGGCATCCGAATCGCCGGATTGAACCTCTAAGGCGCCGTTCAGTACGCAATATATGGTTTTGTCCAGGGCCCCCTCTTTGAACAGGACCTGTTTTTCGGCAACGGAGCGAATCGTTCCGGTGTTGAAAAGCCTGATTCGTTCCTTGTCGTCGAGATCCGAGAAAAAACCCGGCAGGGTCCGACCTGTGGTTTCGCCTTTTTGGAGCATGGCCCAACTCTCTCATTTCACCTGCATTGACAGGAAAGCAAACTTTTCGCCGGCTCACGCGGCAAAAGCCGCCTCTTCCGACTGAACCGGCCTTTCTAAGGATATCAGCATTTTATTCGGCATTGGCGACGAATCTCTTTATGCAATTGTTTGTCAGGCGCCTTCATCGCCAGGGAGGGCGCAAAGGTTTTACTTGCGGAGAAGCCCTTGATGGACAAATTCCAGGCCGGTAGTTACCGTATGATTAGTTCACCAACAGGAAGGGATCTCAAAATGTACTCAAAAATTCTGAGGATACTGGCCATCGCAATCACAACCTTGTTTTTGGGTGCTCAGGCCTTTGCCGGGCAATGCGCAAAGGAGGACAAGGATATCGGGAACAAGGCGGACCAGGGCACATCATCCACCATGTCAGACACGGGCGGTTCCGGCCAAAGCTTGTCCCCTGATCGAGATACAGGCAAGATGAATCAGGGCGGCTACGATAACACCAAGTCGCAGGACCTGCCGCAGACTGATGAGTCCGGTACAGGTTCCGGAAGCGACGCCGAGTATTAGACTTACTTAACTTCGAGTTGAAGTCCCGGTGCGGGTTTTTCCTCACCGGGATTAATTTTGCCGGATTTCTCAGCGTTCGCGAAACGCCGCCGCAATGCCAGAACGACACTCAAAAGAAGAATAAAGCCCAATGTTTTCAAGCGGTAGGCGTTTACAAGCTTTATGAAATTTCGGCCGAAAAAAAACCTGCTCATTATTACGCAAAAAACAACGTAGGCCCCCATCGCCGCCGTTTGCCAACGGGAAAACCTCATTCCGGAGAAAGCAGCACGGCAGGTCAGATACAGGGCGGGAAGCACCCCGACGGCATGCTGAACCCAGGTTATCGGGGAGAAGAGCAGGATCAGGATTGAAACCGCCGCGCATTCGCAAACGGTCTCGAGGGAATCGCGTTCCTTCACCCTGCCGCGCATCAGCCACGCCATCCAGATGAAAAGCGCAGCGATAATAAGACGGCTCACCATTCCGGCCCAGAAAACCGGCAGGTCCAGGAACTGGTAGTAGTATGGGCTTGGGGGCTCCGCAGGGTGCCCTGGAGCGCTCAATATTTCAGGTCTGCCCATGTGCCCGTATGGCAGATGCATCAGATAGCGCGCAAGGGCCGGGCGAAGCGCGATGTTTTCAACCTTCTCCTCTCCCAGGGGACCCCGGGATGGGTCCGGGTCGCTAAATCCGTGGACCACGCCGGCAACCCAGGCCTCCATCATGTGCGCATATTGCCCCGGGCCGCTCACCAGGACGGGGCTCACAGAAAAGACGGCAAAGGCGGCACAGGCCGTTGCGGCGATCTTCCATTGCCGCTTGAGGATGAACCAGGCGACAAAGAGAAGAGGCGTACACTTCAACGCCCCGGCGATCCCCAGAACAATCCCGCCCGCAATGTCCCGCTCCCGAGACCAGAAATAGATCGAGAGCCAACTCATCGCGACCAGGGCCGTATTTACCCCTACCTCGGTGAGGTCCCGCCCCAAAAACAGGCTTCCCAGCACTATGGTCAGTGTCGTGGACCAGAAAACGGCGTCCGGCGAAAGAGGCAGGCGCCGTTCCGTAAGGCGCTGGAGCGTCAGGACCAGCGCCGCTATGGCCACAATCGCCAAAGGATAGACGATCACCTGGGCGGCATGAACGCCCAATATGTGAAGCGGCGCATGAATCAGTGCCCAGAAAGGCGGATAAACAAAATCGAGGCCGCCTTCATAGATAAAAACACCTTCAGCGAGTCTTCTGCCAAGCTCAAAGTGGAGCGGAAAATCACCTCTCGGCTTTAGGATTATCTGGACCCAGACCACCAGGATCCAAACGGCCGCAGAAACGATCGGCACCCACCTGAAGCGCCGCAGCTTCGCCCAGTTGATCGAATCGAGCTGCAAAAAGCCTCCTTAAGCGGCCAGGTACCCTTTCAATCCCGGAGCCTCCGGTTTGCGTTGCGCAATCCATTCCCGGTCTATTCCCCAGGCGGTCCTGCCGCGCATCTTATATTCCAAAGTACATGAATTTGACAGCGATATTCCGGAATAAACCTGATGGTATGGCTTCCCCTTGTCGCCGGTTTGCTTGCCTTCACCCTGAAGAAAAGATCGATGATTCGCGCCCTGGCGCTAAACGGTAGAGCAGCAATCGGCAGCCAACCGGCAAACCCGGCATAGCTCTTTATTTTTTCAATTCGACTTCGAGCTGAATCGGCTTATAGATGTAGACGATACGGGCCACATCGGAGCTGTCGCCCAGGGCGAGGAGCACGGAGACCTCGGAGCCGTCCCATAACAGTTTGGAAGGAGTATTGTCGGGTTTAGCCGGCTGACCGAACTGGCGGGTCATTATTTCCTGGACCCTGTTGAAACCGGCGGCCGGGAAATAAATCATTCCCATATAGAACCGGCCCTTGTGGAAGCCATATATC
>Ga0326728_10014017_pt1 | contig 17196 bp, 12 predicted proteins | sample MB3enrmetagenome_FD_207602 | JGI IMG/M metagenome (GOLD analysis project Ga0326728, IMG submission 207602) | Lab enriched peat soil microbial communities from McLean, Ithaca, NY, United States - MB31MN | ecosystem: Environmental > Terrestrial > Soil > Wetlands > Peat | place: USA: New York...
GTGTTGGCCCGGAAATCGAAGTTCCGGAGCTGGTTGTAGCCCGAGTCGGGGTCGTTGAAGTTGCCGTCCACGTAGCCGTCCAGCAGAAAACTGAAGTCCGTGCCCCAGTGTGTGAAATTCGACGGCTGGGGAGTGGCCGGTGTAGTCGCTGCCGGCGCGGCGGCCGGAGCTTGACCGGTAGCACTCGTATCGGCGGTCGCGGGGGCGGGCGCCGGTGTCTGCGCAAGGGCCGCACCCGCCAGGAGCGAGAGGCCGGCAGCCAGACTGAGGACACAATTCTTCCGCATATAAAGCTCTCCCTTTTAATGGTTTGATCCAGGCAACTGAGCTGGTAGTGGATCGAAAGCCGCGCATCGGGGGCGAACTTTCGCGACGAGATTAGATTCAATGTACCCTGGCTGGGCGTGAAATGCTAATAGATTATTTCTATGGCCCGGATTGCGAATTTTGCCTGATTTCATGTGAGTGTTCGCGCTTTCGATCGGCTATTCTCAACGTAGGGGCGGCGCGGGCCGTTTAGCCCGGGGGCTCTACTTCCATACATGCGTCTGGCCGGATTACTGCTGCTCGTGGCGGGATGCGCTCTGGTATATAGCGCGGTGATCTTACTGCATTCCTTGGGGCAGCGGGCGGGCTTTGTGGCCGCCGGTCTGGGCGTCGAGATTATGGGTTTGGTGCTGGTGTTCCGCTCGCACATCCGCAAACGTGGAGCGAAAAAATGAACGAGACCGCCGCGCTGGCCGCTGTTTTCCTCTTGCCGATCCCCCTGGCCGCCGCCGGGGTGGCGCTGATGAATACGGGGTTGGGCCGGTCGCGCAGCGCCGCGCATGCCCTGCTTTCCTCTTTATGCGCCTTTGCCGTCGCGGCCCTGGCTTATGCGCTGACCGCGCCGTTGTTCCTGGGCAGCCATCCCTTCGATGGTTCCACCCTGCCGGCGGCCTGCCTGGGAATGTTGGGCGCGGGCCTGACCGCCATCATCCCGCTGGGCGCAGGGGCGGATCGCTGGCGGCTGGGAGCCACGTGCATTTCGGCGGCCATTCTGGGCGGAATCGTCAACCCGCTGTTCGCCCACTGGATCTGGGGCGGCGGATGGCTCTCGCAATTGGGCGTCCGCTACGGGCTGGGACGCGGCTGCCTCGATACCGGCGGCGCCGCCTCGATTCACGTCGCGGGCGGCATCGCGGCGTTGTCGATCGCCTGGGTGCTGGGATCCCGGCGCGGCCGCTACTCGGGCGATGGCATGCCGGCCGCCATACCGGGCCACAACGCGGTGCTGGTGCTGTTCGCCTGCCTGCTGGCCCTGATGGGATGGTTCGGGCTGAATGCCGCGGGCGCGATCCTTTTCAATGGCGTCCCGCCGGAGCGCGTGGCCCTCGTCTTCGTCAATACCACGCTCTCGGGCGCGGCCGCTGCGCTGGTTTCGGCCGCGCTCACGCGCGCCCGCTTCGGCCGGCCGGACCCTTCGCTGTGCGCCAACGCCTGGATCGGGGGCCTCGTGACGAGCAGCGCCGGATCCGCCTTCATGAGCCCCGCCGTGGCGGCGCTGGCCGGAGGAGTGGGGGGCGCGCTGGTTACCCTGGCGGTCGAGTGGCTGGACTTCCATCTCGAAGTAGACGATCCGGGTGGCTCGATTTCAGCCCACGCGGTGGGCGGCATCTGGGGCCTGGCGGCACTGGGATTGTTCGGGCGCGTCACCGAAGCCGGGCAGGCGGTGGCCCAACTGGTGGGCATCGCGACCCTGCTGGGCCTGGTGCTGCCCGCCTCCTACGGCTGGAACTGGCTGCTCGACCGCTTCTATCGCCAGCGCATCTCTCCCGAGGGCGAGCTGCAGGGCCTGGATCTCTACGAGCTCGGCGCGGGAGCGTATCCCGAGTTCGTCATCCACCGCGAAGATTTCTATCAGCGATAGGCGGCCAGCGCCAGCACCGCGTTCAGCCCGCCGAAGGCGAAAGAATTGGAAAGCGCGAACTCCACCTGGGCGCGGCGCGAGTGATTGGGAATCACGTCGAGGTCGCACTCGGGATCGGGCTCGTTGAAATTGGCGGTGGGCGGCAGCACGCCGTCGCGCAGGGCCGTGACGGCGGCCAGGCATTCGAGAGCGCCGGCCGCGCCCAGCGCGTGGCCGTGCATGGATTTGGTGGAGCTGACCGGCAGCCCCGCGGTGTGCGCGCCGAAGACCGCGCGGATGGCCGCCGTCTCGGTGGAGTCGTTGGCCATGGTGCCGGTGCCGTGCGCGTTGATGTAGCCGATGCGCTCCGGTTCCAGGCCGGCATCGCGCAGCGCCGCACGCATGGCGCGGGCCGCGCCCTCGGCCGATGGCTGCGTGATGTGGGAGGCGTCCGCCGACATGCCGAAGCCCACGATCTCGGCGTGAATGCGCGCCCCGCGCAACTCGGCGGCTTCCAGCGGCTCGAGCACCAGCATGGCCGCGCCTTCCCCCAGCACCATGCCTTTGCGGTCCCTCGAGAAGGGGCGGCAAGTCTCCGGCGAGACCACGCGCATGGCCTCCCAGGCCTTCAGGATTCCGAAACTGAAAGGCGCTTCGCTGCCGCCCGCCAGCGCCAGATCGGTCATGCCCGAGCGCACCATCCAGAAGGCCTGCCCGATGGCATGGCTGGACGATGAGCAGGCCGTGGAAACGGTGAAGCTCGGACCGGTGATGCCGAACTCCATCGAGATATGGCTGGCCCCCGCGTTGGCCATGGTCTTGGGAATGGTCAGCGGATGTACGCGGTTCAACCCCAGCTTGTACACGTCGCGGAAGCCGATGTCCTCGGTGCTCTGCCCGCCCACGCACGAGCCCGTGACGATGGCGGCGTTCTCGCGCAGTTCGGGCGTCCAGGCCACCCCGGCGTCCGCCACGGCCTCGCGTGCCGCGATTACGGCGAACTGCGCGAACCGGTCGATGAAGTCGGCGCGCCGGTCGTCGAAGTACGGCTGATGGCTGTAGCCGCGCACCTCGGCGCCGTTCCGGAAACGGATCTGGGAGGTGTCGGCGGATTCGATCGGGCCTATGCCGCAGCGGCCCGCGCAAAGAGATGCCGCGAAATCCGCGGCGGTCCGGCCCAGGGCGCTGATCGCGCCCACTCCGGTGATGGCGACTCGCCGCATGGGCTAGCTGCCGGCCTTTGCATCCGCGACTTTGGCGGCCAGGAGTTTCTCCACCCCTTCGCACATCTGGCGCACGTTGCGCACGCTGCGCACTTCCTCGTCCGGAATGCTGATATCGAACTCGTTCTCCAGGGCGAAGAGAATCTCGACGGCATCCATCGAATCGATACCCAACTGCTGGAACTCGCTATCGATGGTGACCGTCTCCAGGGGGATTCGCTTGGAGGTGGCGATCGTTTTCAGAACCCGTTGAATTAGCTCGTCGGACATAGCAATCGGCTCAGCGACTCGAACTTATAACCCCGCTCGAGGACCATGGGTATCAGGCGCCGGACCGTCTCCACCGTTACCCCAATATCCGGCCTGGCCCGCAACTCGCGGCCATCGTGCAGGCACAGAATAGCACCGCTCACCAGGCGCGCGAGGATGCGCTCGACGACCTCACCCGCCCCCAGCTTCCAATCATATCCGATTACGGTCCACATCACGCCGGTTAGCTTCAACCGCCGCTGCGCTTCCCCCACCCCGAACCAGCGGGCCCCGAAGGGCGGCCGGAACCAGCGCGGGCGGACGCCGGCGTGCCTTTCGATGGCCTCCTGGGCCAGGCGCAGGTCCGTTTCGATGAAACGCGGCGAGCGGAAACAGTAGAGCGGGTGCGCGTGGCCGTGGTTGCCGATGGCGTGGCCCGCCTCGCGCACGGTGCGCGCCACCTCCGGCAGCCGCTCCACATTGGCGCCGCACTGGAAGAACGTGGCCGGCGCCCGGTAGTGGGCCAGAATGTCCAGAATTTGCGGCGTGCTCTCGCTGGGCCCATCGTCGAAGGTCAGGGCCACCGCGCGCGACTCCGGCCGGCCGCGCCAAACCGACGGTCCGAATACCTGCGCCGAGCGGCCGCGCACGGCCCATGCCAGCAAAGCGGCCGCGCCGCACACCGCGCCCCCCGCACCGATCTCGATCCCGCGCCTGGCCGGCCGGCCCATGAAGCTTATATTGTAGTCGCGCGCGGCCCTTACTTGAACCGGCGCTTGACGAAGAAATCCAGGCCGAGCAGGCCGTTTTCTTCCCGCACCGCCACCGCCGACCACTGCCGGCTGAAGTCCCATTCCACGCTTACCACTTGCGGGTTGCTGCTGGTCACCACGGTAATGTAGGTGAACGTGATATCGGGAGTCACCTGCTGCTCCAGCGTAATGCGCGCCTGGGGGTTGTACTCCACACCCGGCAGAGTCGGGTCGATGCGCAGGCGGCTCACCCCGAAAAAGCGTTGCAGACGGCCGGTCACCGGGCTGGCGATGGCCTGGCCCAGCAGGGCGGAAGCGCCGGCCTGCTGCCAGGGCTGTGTGGGGCCGTACTGGGTCAGTTGCGAGGTATTGGACGTGGGCGCCTCGCCGGTGGCCAGCAGGGCCACGATCTCGTTGAACTGCATCGGCGGGTCCGACCGCGGGGTCAGGTTCAGCTGGTTCAGCGGGCCGGAGACGTTCAGCGTGACGTCGATGCCGCGTGCCTTGGTCTCCAGGTCGATATTCAGAATCGGCTCGACCCTTACCGGGTTGTAGAACGAGATGGAGCCCTGGCTGATGGTGTACTTGGTCCCGAAGAAGAGCAGTTGCCCCTGCGTGATGTTGATGCGCCCCAGCAGCGCCGGGTTGGTGACCGTGCCCCGAAGGTGCAGGTTGGCCTCCACTCCGACGTCCTGCGTGAGCGAACTCGCCACCTGGATATCCGGCGCGGTATCGATCTGGATATCGAAGTTCATGCCGCCCAAAAGGCCGGTGGATGCCGAAGGCGTCTCGACCGGCTCGGTGGAACCGGCCAGCGCCGAGCTGAGATCCGACTGCGGGTTGAACCCCATCCTCCGCACCGTCACCGAGCCGGCCAGCATGCTGCGTTCCGCGGTGCCGGTCAGGTTGAGGCTGGCATCGGCCACCGTGCTCACGCCCTCGGGGTAGCGCACGCGCACTTCCTCGGCGCGCACGTGCAGGCGGAACACCGGCAACCCGCCGCCGAAACTGCCGAAGCCCGTGAGAATGATGCGGCCGCCTCCGGATTCGCCCTCGAACTTCTGGATGGTGGCCCGGTCGCCGCTGAACAGGATCGCCCCGTTGGCGTTCGTAATGCCGTTGGGCACGCCGGCCACGTTGAACGACGCTTTCTCGATCTCGACGCGCCCGTCGACCCGCGCATCGTCCAGCGGGCCCCGCACCGTGGCATCCGCCGTCACGGCTCCCGCAGCGGTCACGTCCTGGTCGAAGGCGTGGAGCACGGCGAGATCGATGCGTCCGGTGGCGCGCAGATCCAGGGCGATCTTCGGCTCCAGCGGGATCTTGCCGGAGACGCGAAAATCGGTAGCGGAACCCACCAGATGGGCGTTCGCCACGGTAACCACCGAGTTGGCCATGGTAACCACCAGGGGACCGGAATTGCGCAGCGCGATCTCCGCGGGGACGCCTTCTTCCGGCGCGGGCCGCAGCTCGAAGACCGGCACGGTCAATTCGGCTTTGAGGTCGCGGGGGCGCAGCGCGGGGCCGTCTATGCGCAGCGCGCCCTCCGCCGATCCCACGAAGGGAGCGGAGCCGGCCGTGCCCGGAAGAGCGCTCCACCTTTCCAGTTGCGTCAGATCGACCTTGGAGAACTCAAGGGTGGCCGTGCCGGGATAATCGCCCTCCAGGCGCCACCGGCCATCGCCGCGAATCGTGGAACCCGCGATATCCGCTTCCAGGTGCGCACGCAGCGCCGCTCCTTCGGAATTGGCCGTGAGGTGCGCGCTGCCCACTGTCTGCCCGGGAAGCTGGAGACCCTGCCCCGAGAGGTCCGTGTGCAGTTCGCCGATCCGAAACCCCAGCCGCCCTAGGCTCGCGGGCGCAAGATCGAGCACGCCGCCCGCCGTGGCCTGAATGGTGCCGCCGATCCCCGGCCGGGCCTTGGCCAGGAGTTGAATCTGATCCAACGGCATGGTGTTGGTGGAGATCTGGAAGCTCAGCCGGCCGGCGTTCCAGCCCTGGGGCGAATGCGTGTAGGCCGCCGCGATCCGCACCTGCTTGGCGCCCGCCGTCAATTGGCCCGCATCGAGCTCCGCGTGCTGTCCGTTGACGTGCAGGCGACCGCTGAAGCGGTCGAAAGGCTCGCCTTCGAGCATGCCGGAAGTAATCTCGAGATCCGAATCCACCAGCGGATTGCCGAGCGTTCCGGCAACCTGGGCGGTCGCGCCCAGCGTTCCCGTAAGCGGTACCTCACCCGCGCCCGTCAGCGGCGCGACTTCCGCGATAGCGGCATGGCTCATCGTGGCGTTGCCCCAGATCTGGCTGTGCGGGCTGGTTCCCCAATGATCGAGCCCCAGCGCCGCCTGGAAGCGGGCCTGCATCGCGCCGCTCGCGAGGCTGGCATTCCGCAGGTTCACGCTATCGGGCGAAGCGGTAACGTCCGCATCGAGCGAGTTGAAGGTCGCGCGGCCGGCGGCGAAATTAGTGGCGCGCAGGTGGCCCGCCGCGGTGGGATGCGCCAGGCTGCCGGTCACCGTGCCCTCGAAGCGCACGCTTCCACGTTCCAGTTTCACGGAAGCGGATGCGGGGTCGATCCCCACCGCGGGCAGCACATCGCCCAGATCGCGGGTTTCCAGACGGACCCGCAGGCTGCGGCCGATGGCGCCGGAGAAATCGGCGCGCGAGGACGGCAGCGACAGCATCGATTGGCCCAGGTCCAGAATGCCGCCGCGGGCATCGTAGGAGCCTTCGATGCGGCCGCTGACCGGCGCACTCCCTGCCGCCGGCGTCACCGCCAGGCTGGCTTCGGCGCGCAGTTCGTTCTTGCGCTGGAGCGAGCCTTCCAGCCGCACGGTCCCGGACACCCGGCCATCCCAGGGAAGCCGCGCGCGGCTGTAGACCGCCACCACACGGCTTGCGAGCAGCCCCGCGGTCTGGCCCTCCACGCGGAAGCGATCGAAATCCGCGAGCCGCGCCTGGCCCTCGAACGTGCCACCCAACGCCGCCAGGTCCAGCCCCTCGAGATCGAGATTGCCGTCGCGCAAGGTGGCTCGCGCGAGCCGGCCCTCCACGGGAGCCACGCCGGCCACATTGGCCGCCAGCCGCATCCCGCTCAGCTCGATGGCCTGGGGGCTCGCTTCGAGGCCGCCATCGGCGCGGATGTCCAACATGCGCACCTGTGAATCGCGATACTCCAGGCCGTAGACGTGCAGTTTGCCGAGTACCGAGTAATCCCGGCCGCCCGCCCATTGCGCCTCGCCGGCCAGCTCCAGCCAACCGGTCTTCAGCCCGGTAGCGTCCGCGAAGCGCGCCACGTCCTGGGCGGCCACGCGCGCGTTGTACTGGAAGCGGCCGCGCGGCGAAGCCAGGTTCTCGATGCCTCCCACAATATCCAGACGGGAGCCGCCGGTGGCCAGGTTCGCCGCCACGATCCCGATGCGCTTGGCCGCCATCGTAACCGTGGCGCTCAGGTCTACCGGCGCGGGCACGCGGCCGCCCAGTTGGATTTCGAGAGGCCTGACCGCGAGCGAGCCGCGATAGTCGCGCGCGACGGTTTCATAAGCCAGTGCGACGTTCAGGTTCCGGCCGCGCACGTCGAAGGGTGTCGAGCCGTGCGATTCCACCTCGAACACGCCGCGCTCCAGGCCGAACCGGCCGATCGCCAGTTGCATGATGGTCTCGACCGTGTCCGGTCCTTTCCGGCGCTTCACCTTCGGTTCGGGGATATTCGTGCGGCCGTCTGAATCGACGGTCAGATAGACGTGCGGAGCGGCCACATCCAGGTAGGCGATATCCACGGCGCGCTTGAGAATCGAAACGATCTTCAGCCCGATGGCGATGGAGTCGGCGTGCAGCAGGGGAGGTCTGCCGGCTGGCTCGGTGCCGTGCAGGGTGAAATCGCGGATCTCAACGCGCCGCCGGCGCCAGTCGAAAGCCAGCGCCCCGATGGCCACGCGCCCGCCCGTGGCCGTCTCCACCGCGCTCACCAGCCGCGCGCGCACCTGCTCACGAAACCATCCGCTTTGCAGGACGATCACGGCGGCGCCCGCGGCGAGCAGCAGCAGCGCCGCCAGCGATCCCGCGATCCAGGCCACCCGCCGCCGGCTCACTGGAACGCCTCCGCATGGTACACGATGGCGGTGCGCCGCTGGGCATCTTTCAGCCAGGCGTCCATCTCCTGGTCCTCGCGCTGCCCGAGGAGGGTCTGTTCGATCCCGGCGCGATAATCTTCCAGCCCGACCGGCTGGCCCGGATGCGCGGCCTTGGCGGCCGGCTCCACGACCTTGGCGAAATACTCCTCGATATCCTGGTCGCTCACCTGCACCGCGGGGCGGAAGCGGATCTCGATGAACCGCAGCAGCGTGCGCTCCCAGAGCAGCTCGTCTTTGAGGTCCTGTTCGGTGAGCCCGGCCGCCTGCAACTGGCGGCGAAAATCCGCGGCGCCGAAGTGCTCCTGCTCGAATTTCTCGAGCACCGGCGCCACTTCTTCCGGGGAGGGCAGCGGGTAGCGGCTGGCTTCCAGTTCCGTGCGGATGAGCTGCTGCTCGACCATGCGCCCGGCGGCGGCCCGCTTTCCGGCCGGGCTGAGGTCGGGCTCGGTCCCGTTCAGGAAAGCCGTAACGCGAATCTCGCGGATCAAATCGCTTTCCGTGATCACTCGATTACCTACGGAAACGGCTATCCGGTCGATGATGACGGCGTAACCCGCCGAACCAAAAAGCGCCATACACACCATCGAAGCTATCCAGCTTCCACGCCCTCCGCGCGCGCCAGCCCAGGGGATCTTCGCATCTCCGCGGCAAATAGAAGTTCGCAATGGAGCGCGGCTTTTCAAAACGTCTGTCCTATCGACACAAAGAACTGAAAATGGCTTACGTTCTGCACCGAGCACAGCGGGGCCGGGGGCGCGCACGGGTCCACTCCCGCGTTGATCAGCTCCTGCTGGGTTCCATTGAAGCCATAAAAGTAAGGTGGATTGATGCTGTACGCCAGATCCAGCCGCACCGGGCCGACCGGCGTTTGATAGCGCACGCCGAACCCCACCGCATGCACCATGTAATCGAAATCCTGGAGATTGCGCTGGCTGGTGCGGAACGACAAATTTCCCAGGCTCGAGTAGACGTTGCCCATGTCGTGAAACAAGACGCCGCCTATATTTTCGCCCACCAGCGGAAAACGCAACTCCACCTGGTTAAAGAACAGGGCCGTGCCGCCCAGCGGAAAGCCGGTGGAAGTATCGCGCGGACCGGCTTGCTCGTCCGGGAAACCGCGGTCCGTCGTGTTGCCGCCGCCGAAAAAGCGTTCGGGGAGCGGAACGGCATCCAGCACATCGCCCGCGTAGTGGAAGGCGTAGATGTCACCGAATTCCGTGCTGCGCGCCAGCACCAGCCTCTTGCCCAAGGGGTAATACGTGGCGTTGCGCGCCAGGAAGCGGCCGAAATCGCGCTGCGATCCGAACGCGCGGTCGGCCAGCCCGAGATCGACGGTGTCGTAGATGCCCCGGTGCGGATCGAGGGGATTGTCGCGCCGGTCGTGCACCAGGTTGGTGGAGGCGATCCCCACGCGCACGGGCTGCGAAAGTTGCGGGATGAGAAACGGCGTGATCTTCAGGTCGCTGATGGCCACCAGCCGGTAGGTGTAGCGGTACAGCAGGGTGACGGACTTGCTGAACCGCTGCGACAACTGCACCGATCCTTCCTCGCGCTTGAAGTTGAACGTCCGCACGTCGCGCGAATGCTCGAATTGGGCGGTGAACGAGATGTTCAGGTTGTCGCTGCTGCGAAACCGCGGCCAGGAGTAGTTGAGCAGGCCGAGTTGATCGAGCGTCGAGGCGCGCGTGCGCAGGGTGATGCTGTGCCCCACGCCCCACAGGTCATTGCGCGTGATGTCGTAGGATACGCGCGGTGAAAAACCGGTGGCGCCCGCCGGTGCGTCGTAGCAGGTCTCGCAGCCCCCGATGCGGCCTAGTTCCGCGCCGATGCCTATCGCCATGGAATAGCGGTGCGCCTCTTCGAGGCTGTAGAGCACGTACTTTCGGGAGGTCTCGCCTTCGGGGTCCTGAATGGCCGTATCCACCCGCGCGAAGACTCCCAGGTCGTAGAGTCTCCGCTGGATATCGGTGATGCGGGTCAGCGAGAGCGGATCGCCCGGCTTCAGCGTGATGATCCGATCGACCAGCGCCGGGCGGGTGATGGTGAGGCCGCTCGTGACCACCTGGCGCACGAACTGCTCCGTGCCTTCCACGATGGTGAAGCGCAGATCCATGCGGTGCGGCTTGGCCGAAGGTTTGGAACTCCACTCGAAGGTGGCATTCGGGAATCCGCGGTCGAAATATTCCGCCAGGATGGTATCGCGGTCCACCGCCACGTTGAACTCGCTATACGGCTCCTCCGGGATGGACGTCAGCTTGGCCATGATCGCGGCCTTGTCTAGCCGCTCGATACCACCCACTTCGAGGCTTCCGACCAGGTACTGGGGGCCTTCGCCAATCGTCAGGACTACGGCGATATCGCCGCTCTTCCCCCCGTAATCATCCTGCACCCGGTGGGTCACCTTCACATCGCGAAAACCGTTGGACTGATACAGGTTCACGATGGAAGCTTCGTCCCGGTCGAGCATGGCGGCGCTGTACCGCCCGTGCGGAAATTGCAAAAACGTGGCGGGCTGGAGGAACATGCGCTCGCGAATCGAGGCCGTATCGAAGTACCGGTTACCCGCGATCGCGATCTTCGCCAGCCGGTGGCGCGTGCCGGTGGTGACCAGGTACTCGATTGCCGACTCCTCGTTCGAGACGCGCTGTTCCTTGAATTGCACCGTGGCTTCGAAATAACCCTGGGATTGAAAGTAGTCCCGCAGGTTGCGTTCGCCTTCCGCCAGCAGGTCGGGATCCACCGTGTGCTCCTCGAACACCGGCACGTAGCGCTGCAACTTCTTTTCCGAGAGCTTGACCCCCACGCTCCGCACATCGATGCGCGGCCCCGCGTCGATGCGGAGGGTGGGCGTGGCGCGGTTGCTCTCCTCGTGGTATTGCATGGATTCGAGCGAGACCTTGGCCTCCAGGCGGTTCTCCTTGAGGTAGAGCGTCCGCACCCTCTCGATGCCCTCGCGAACGCGCGTGTCCGTGACCGGTTTCCAGGTGTGAACGATCCAGCGACGGAACTTGGTGGCGCGCAGCACGCGTTGGGGATCCATTTGCAGATTTCCCACCAGTAGCGGCTGGCTCAGGCTGGCCCGCGGGCCGGGCGCGATCGTAAAGACGATGTTCATCTGCTGGAACCGGTTGTCCTCGTCGAAGCGCTGCTGGATATGGTTGCGGTAGAAGCCGTCGCTTTCGAGCAGCCGCTGCTGATTGGTTATCGCCTGCTCGACCCCGGCCTCGGTGAAAGGCTGCCCCAGATCGAGACGCGTGGCGTTTTCCAATTGGCCCCTGGTGGGAGGGATGGGCACATTGCCGCGTATCGAGACATCTCCGATGAACCAACTGTTCTTGGTGATGAAACGGATCAGCACGCCATCCTGGTCCGGTTCCGCGTCCACCTGAATATCCGCGTACCGCCCCGTGGCAAAGAGCCGCTCGATGGAGGCCCGCACATCCGCCATGCGCAGCGGCTGGCCTTTCTTCAGAGGCAGCATCGCATTTAAATCGCCCGTCTCGAGCGGCTGCACGGCGGGCTGAAACTGGACATCGAGCACACGTTTGCCGTCGAACTCGGCGGATTGCGCGCGCAGAGCCGGGCGCCGCGCCGCCGCGAGCATCAGCAGGACGTAAAAAGCATAGGCGAGCCGCGTCCGCACCATCCTCATGATAACGTAGGTCCTTCCGGGCAACTTTGATACCATCGGAGCTGATGGATTCCGCCGAGCGCCTGCGGTATTCACGGCAAATCCTGTTTCCGGGGATCGGAGAACGCGGGCAGGAGGCGCTCCTTCAGTCGCACGCCGCCGTGGTGGGATGCGGCGCTCTGGGCAGCTTCCACGCCGCGGCCCTGGCGCGGGCAGGCGTGGGTCTCCTCACGCTGGTGGACCGCGATTACGTCGAGCCCAGCAACCTGCATCGTCAGTGGCTGTTTGAGGAAAACGACGCCGCCGAAGCCCTGCCTAAGGCGGTGGCTGCCGCGCGGGCGATCGGCCGCATCAATTCCTCCGTGCGCGTGCGGCACGCCGTGGCCGACCTGACACCGTCCAACGTCGAGGAACTGCTGGGCGACGCCCGCCTGATTCTGGACGGCACCGACAACTTCGAAACGCGCTACCTGATCAACGATTTCGCCGTGAGCCGAGGTATCCCCTGGATCTACGGCGCGGCCGTGGGCAGCTACGGCCTCACCATGCCGGTAATCCCCGGGCGAACCGCCTGCCTGCGCTGCGTCTATCCCGAGCCGCCCGCGGGCGCGCAGCCCACCTGCGAAACCGCCGGGGTGCTGAATGTGGCCGTCTCCGCGGTGGCTTCGCTCCAGGTGGCCGATGCGCTCAAGATCCTGGCCGGCCACGCCGAGCTGGTGGAAGCGCGCATCACCACGCTGGACGTCTGGGAAGGCGGCATCCGGCAGATCGCCGCTCCCGCGCGCGATCCGGAGTGCCCCACCTGCGCCCGCCGCGAGTTCCCGTTCCTGGAAGAATCCGCCCGCCCTCCGGTGCGCTTATGCGGCCGCAACGCCGTGCAGATTCAAGATGCCGCGAGGTCCATCGATCTCGAAGCCCTGCGCGCTCGCCTCGAACCGCTGGGCGAAGTGCGCGCCAACGAATACGCCCTGCGCTTCGCCGCCGCGCCCTACGAGATCACGGTCTTCGCCGATGGCCGGGCGATCGTCAAAGGCACCAGCGACACCGGCGTGGCGCGCAGCTTGTACGCGCGCTACGTGGGATAGCGGGCGGGCGCTATTCGCGCTGCTAAACTGGGCTCAGATGCTCGAACCCCTCGTGGGCATGGACGTTGCCGATCTGGGTGAGGCCCTCGGCCCCGGCCAGCCGGCCTACCGCGCGCGGCAAATCTACCAGGCCATCTACCAGGCGCGTGTGGGCGGGATCGCCGAGATTTCCACGCTGCCCGTGAGCCTGCGCGAGGAACTGGCGTCGCGCTTCACTCTGGGTCTGCCCGAGGTCGAGCGGCTCTACGAATCTTCCGATGGGACGCGCCGCTACCTGCTGCGGCTGGCCGACGGCCGAACCATCGAGACCGTGCGCATGCCCGAAGGCGAGCGCGATACCCTGTGCATCTCGAGCCAGGCGGGCTGCGCGGTGGGCTGCACATTCTGCATGACGGCTCTGCTGGGCCTCGAGCGTAACCTGACCGCGGGTGAGATCGCCGGCCAGGTGCTGCGCGTCTGGGATGGCCCGCCGGCGAGCCGCCTGAACATCGTGATGATGGGCCAGGGCGAGCCGCTGCTCAATCTGGAGAATGTTCTGAAGGCCACCGCCATTTTGCTCGATCCCCAGGGGTTCGGCCTTTCGCCGCGGCGTATCACGGTTTCGACGGCGGGCATCGTGCCGCGCATGGCCGATCTGGGGCGCGCGCCCGTGCGGCCCAAGCTGGCTGTTTCGCTCAATGCTTCCACTGAGGAGATGCGCCGCGAGCTCATGCCCATCACGCGCAAATACCACCTGGAGGATCTGCTCGAAGCGTGCCGCGCCTATCCGCTGCGGCCATGGGAGAAGCTGACCTTCGAATACGTGCTGCTGGCCGGCGTGAACGACAGCGACGCCGACGCGCGGCGGGTGGCGCGCATGCTGGCCAATCTGAACGCCAAGGTGAACCTGATCGCGCTCAACCCCGGACCCGAGATTCCCTACCGCACCCCCGATCCCGCGCGCGTGGCGAGTTTCCAGCAGATCGTGCGCCGGTCGCTGCCGTGTTTCATCCGCAAGCCGCGCGGCCTCGATATTTTTGCGGCCTGCGGCCAGTTGAAGCGCAGCGTGGTGGCGGACTACTGAATCTGAAACCCGCCATATTCCCGCGGTTCGGCCTCTTCCTCGTCCACGCCGCGCACATCCGCCCAGCGAGGGCCGCGGTACAGCATCCCGGCCAGCTCGGCGAGCTTCTCCGGCGGCCCGGCGGCGTACACCTCGACCCGCCCATCGTCCAGGTTGCGCGCGTAACCGCTCAGCCCCAGGGCGGCGCCGGCGCGCTGCGCGAACCAGCGATATCCCACACCCTGCACCCTGCCGCGCACGAACCACCGCCGCGCCGAGTTTGCCCGACGAGCCGCACGAGCCATCTCAGGCGCCTGCTCCGTTCAGCACATCGCGGTAATATTCCTCGTACTGCGGAATCACTTTCTCCGTGCAGAAACGCTCGGCGGCGTTCCAGCGGCCCGCCTTGCGCATGCGGTAATGCAGCTCTTCATCGGTCAGCAGCGTCACCGCCCGGGCGGCCTGCGCCTGGATATCGCCCACCGCCTCGAGGAACCCGTCTTCTCCATCGGTGATCAATTCCGGCACGCCGCCCACCCGCGTGGCCACCGGAACCACTCCGCAGGCCATGCCTTCGAGCGCCGCCAGCCCGAACGATTCCATCTCGCTGGGCATCAGCAGCACGTGCGCCAGCGGCAGCAGCCGCTCCACGTGGTTCTGCTTGCCCAGGAACGCAATGTGATGGTCCACCTTCAGCTCGCGCGCCAGGTGCTCGGCCGGGCCGCGCTCGGGGCCGTCGCCCACCATGAGCAGCCGCGCCGGCGCGCGTTGGCGCACCTCCGCCAGAACGCGGACGCAGTCCAGCACGCGCTTCACCGGCCGGAAATTCGAGACGTGGATCAGCAGCTTTTCTTCCCTCGAGGCATACGCCGCGGCCCCCTTCTTGGCGTCGTCCGGGCGGTACAGCTCGCAGTTGACGAAATTCGAGATCACGCGGATCTCGCGCGAAATTTCGAACGTCTCGATGGTCTGCCGCCGCAGATTCTCGCTGATCGAGGTGACCCCATCCGATTGCTCGATCGAAAAACGCGTGATGGGGTAGTACGAACGATCGGCTCCCACCAGCGTGATGTCGGTTCCGTGCAGCGTGGTGATGAACGGCAGCCGGCGCCTCGGCGCCAGGATCTGTTGCGCCAGCAGCGCCGAGATGGAATGCGGGATGGCATAGTGCACGTGCAGCAGGTCCAGATCGTACGATTCGGCCACTTCGGACATGCGCGAGGCTAGCGCCAGGCTGTATGGCGGATATTGGAACAGCGGATAATTGGATACCTCCACCTCGTGGTAATGGATGCGCGGGGTATCCGGATCCAGGCGGATCGGGTTGGCATAGGTGATGAAGTGCACCTCGTGCCCGCGCGCCGCCAGCTCCATCCCCAGCTCGGTGGCTACGATCCCGCTGCCGCCATAAGTCGGATAGCAGGTGATTCCGACGTTCACGGGGCCACTGTAGCATGAACCGCGCTCCCAAGGACTTTCAAATCGCGGGCATGTCAGAATGTACTGTAGCGAACCGTGATTGCACTCCACAGCGGCGAACAACTCGATCAGTACCGGATTGAAGAGTTGGTGGCGCGCAGCGGCATGGCCTCTATTTTCCGGGCCACGGACACGCGCACCGGACTCCCGGTGGCCATCAAAATCTTGCATCCCGAAATGGAAGCCGATCCGGTTCTCTTCGAGCGCTTCAAACGCGAGGAACAGCTCGGCCAGACGCTCGACCACCCCGGCGTCATGAAGGTTCTCTCGGATGACTCCCGCAGTGGCCCCTACATGGTCATGGAATGGCTGAACGGCCGGCTGCTCCGCCAGATCATCCGGGAACAGAGGCCCCTACCCCCCGAGAGGGCTATGCGCATCGCCATCGCCGTCTGCGATTCCCTGGATTACATCCATCGCAATGGCGTCGTGCACCGCGACCTGAAACCGGAGAACATAATGGTGGACGACCGGGACGGCATCAAGCTGATCGATTTCGGCATTGCCGGTGCGGCCGGCGCGCGACGCCTGACTTTCGGAAACCTGTCCCAGGTGATGGGGACGCCCGACTACATTTCGCCGGAACAGGTGAAGGGAAAGGGTGGCGACGGCCGCAGCGATATCTACTCGCTGGGCGTGATGCTCTACGAGATGCTGACCGGCCAGACTCCCTTTCCCGGCACCAATCCGTTCCTGATCATGAACGCCCGGCTGACCGGCAATCCCATCCCGCCGCGCGAGCACAATCCCGCCATCTCGCGGGAGCTCCAGGAAGTCGTGTACCGCGCCATGGAGCGGGAGCCGCAGGACCGCTACTCCACGGCCAACGAGTTTGCCTGGGATTTGGAGCATCTCGACGAAGTCAAAGTCGCGGACCGTTCGGAGCTGCGGGATTGGAAAAAATCCGGCACGTCATGGCTGAAAAAGGCCCTCTTCTACGCGGCCATGGCGCTGATTCCAATCGCCATCTTTGCGCTCCTGATTTGGGTGGCCCGCAAGTAGCGCGCGCTCGCTCTCAGCCCGCGATATCGGTCCCCAGACACGCCGCCTGCAGTTGCCGCTTCAGGGTCTCCTGCATTTCGGGCGACAGCTTTTTGCCGCTCTGTGAAACGTAAAACACGTCGATCGCCCGGTGGCCCTTGGTATCGATGAGCACCGTATCGATATCGCAGGCATTGGATGAGAACACGTTCGCCAGGCTGTACAGCAGCCCCAGCCGGTCTTCCGCCACAATCTCGATGAGCGTCGCGGTTTCATGCGCATCGCTATCGAACTCGATCTGCGGCGCGATGGCGCGCGTTTCGGGACGCGGGAGCGGGCGATTCCGGAACAGCCGCCTGGCATCCGTCTTTCCCAGCGCGATGCGCCCCATCAAGTCCTGCAATCGGTCGGCTTCGGCCGGGTTCAACTGGAGCGTGCGCTTGGGGTCGGTGAAGGTGAACGTGTCGAGGATGACCCCCTGCGAGTTGGCAAACGCCTCGGCTCTCACGATATTCAGACCGAAGCTCGAAATCGCGCCGGCAAACGAAGCGAACAGCGCCGGCCGGTCCTGGGCGATCACCCGCAGTTCGTGGGCGCCCTCGATCGGTTTCAGATCGACCGCCACTCCCGAAGGCCGGCTGCGCTGATACAGACGCGTATGCGCGGCAATCTCTTCGGCCGTGTGCGCGCGCAGATATCGGGTGGGAAAGCCCTTGATGAACTCCGCGCTTTCGGG
>Ga0326728_10014018_pt1 | contig 17196 bp, 16 predicted proteins | sample MB3enrmetagenome_FD_207602 | JGI IMG/M metagenome (GOLD analysis project Ga0326728, IMG submission 207602) | Lab enriched peat soil microbial communities from McLean, Ithaca, NY, United States - MB31MN | ecosystem: Environmental > Terrestrial > Soil > Wetlands > Peat | place: USA: New York...
TGAACCAGTGATAGCAGCCAACGATGGGATCGGCGGTGGTGGTTGGACCGGGGCCGGGTGTGGGGCCTGGTGCGGGCGTGACGAGCGATGGGTTCGGAGATGGATTCACGGTTGAAGAGATTGTTCCCGGTGGTTTCGGCCTGAGGAATATGATGCCGAGGGCAACCGCTGCCACAAGGGCTGCCGCAGCAATGCCGATCCAAAGTTTGTTTGATGGAGTCGCGGCGCTGGCTGCGGCGTGGAGCGAGGGCCGAACGGCTGGATAATTTGCCGGCGCAGGCTGCGGCATAGCAGCTGCCGGAATCGCTGTCGGGGGCGGAACCAGCTTTTGAACGGTCTCAACCAATTCGTCGAGATGCTTTTCAAGAGGCGGCGTCATGGCGTCAAGCCAGTGAACCGAGCCAATGAAATAGTCGAGCGACTTGCCTGGCATCACATCTTCGATGCGGAAGGGCAGGATGGCCACGCCGTTGCTCACTGCGCGTTCGACCTCCTTGGGAATATGGCCTGATGAATTTGCGTTCGCGGAGAGGACAAGCACCATCACTTTTACGGAGTGAATGGCTTCAATGATGGATTCGCCATAGGATGTGCCGGCCACAATATCGCGCGGGGCTATCCAGCAGCGAATACCGGCGGACTCAAGCCGCGCGCAGACCGCATTGGCGACGAGCCTGTCCTTGGATGAATGGCTGACGAAAACGTCAAACGGCAAGGGGAAGAACTCCTTGAGCGCGATGATTTTCTTTGGATTTCCCCGGATTTCCGGTGAACACGGAAATCATAACACCCGTTCACTGCGACGATTGGCGATCGAGAATGAACAACGCGAGGAACCCGGAGTCAAGGTTGGAATCGTTCTTCCAGGGTCCGGCTAACCCCGACGGGATGATGCAGCGGCCAGCAAGCATGATCAGGGAGTCGGCACACCCGCCGCGTTGGTGCGGACGTAGGTGTTCGAAGCCCCGCCAGACGAGCTGGCGATGAACTGCGTCGAATTCAGGAATCGAATGCTGTTATTGATCACCACTCCCATCGCCGCCGGCGCTTGGGCCGGGGTACAGGCGCCGAGAACACAGGTCTGTTTGGGCGAGAAATCCTTCCACTCGTAGCTGAGGGTGCTTTGCGCGGCGTTGAACTGGTAGACGCCTGCGAGCGTGTAGCTCATGCCCATTTTGTTCTGGATGGTCGACTGGATGTTGCCGTTGGGCATGAAAATGGTGGTCACGATTAGCCCGGAGGGAAGGTTCCAGTTGATCGTCGTAGACCAGGTGCCGACGAGGGACTGAGAAGGCTGCGCCTGGAACGGCTGCGGTTGCGATGGAAGCTGAGCCGGCGAACCCGATGGCGCCGCAGCCACATTCGGCGTGTACTGTCCGCAGATTGCCAGGGCCAGAGCGCCCAGCAGCGGAAGCAGGTTACGGGTCATAATCACCCCCGAAACGGCAGAATTTGAGTCTCCACTTTATCAGACTTCAGGATGCGTCGGAGCAGCAACGCCATGGCATTCCGCCCCACGCGCTACAAAGCCAATTTACTTGATTTTGATTGGTGGTGCTGATCGGGATCGAACCGACGACCCCACCGGCAGGCCGGAGCGCGCGAGTCTCTCATTGCTTCGAATCGATCAACATTTGGATCGTGCGATGAGATTTCCAACTCTTCAATTGCCGTTCGCGACGGCGCGCTTCCACAATTGTGTCGAATTCCTCCCGATAGACCAAAGCCCACGGCCCACGGCCGCGTGTGGATTTGGTTTGCCCGCGCTGATGTTCTGCCAATCGAATTTCGCTGTCCACAGCCGATCCGATTTAGAAGCGCTTACTCGTTTGGCTTTCGAGGATGCAGACGGCTGGCATGTCGGGAATTTGGTGGACCTGGTCGGGATCGAACCGACGACCTCTTCCATGCCATGGAAGCGCGCTCCCAGCTGCGCCACAGGCCCACGATTGGCGGGCAACTCCTCTATTGTCGTAGGTGGCGGCTGGCAAGTCAAACGGCGGACATCTTGGCGGGGCCAGCGTACGCGAGCGCAATTGGAGCACAGTTGCGCCCGCGCCAGGCTGCTCAGTGATTACTCCACTGGCGCGGCGAGAAAGTACACGTACACGATGAAGCCAACGCCGACCAGGAGGGGTACCATGCCGCCGAGGTAGATCGCGGTTCCGGCTAAGAATGCATGCAGAAAGACCATCGCACCAACCCCAACGGCGATATTGATGAGGCCCGCGATCTTCATGCCTTCGCGCGCCTTGATACGCTTGAGCCGCTCGTCTTCGCGCATCAGTTCCAGGGCGGCCTTGGCGCCCTCGCCTGAGGCCTCGGTTACACGCCTGAGGGTTTCGGTTTTGTAATAGGCTTCGCGCTCCTTGCGCTGGGAGTCGACCCAGTGCACCACGCCGGTGAATGTGAACACTACCGCAATGATCGCGATCGGAAACAGAAACGGGAATACATTCATCTCTTCCTCCTCGCCGGGGATCTTCCCCTTGCGACCGGTACGACAGGAGGGGAAAGCTTCCGGTTGCATAAACTTCGAAAGAAGATTCTTCTAGAGAAAATGCAACCGGGCGGGGCGTGGGTCGGTCTCACTGGCTGGAGAGGAGCGCTTTCGAGAGATGCCTGCCGCGATGAGCGCCGAAGAAGACCTGGCCGACGTTGAGCGCGTGTTGGTGGGCGAGGTACAGGCCTTCGAGGGGATTGTTCGCCGCTGGCAGGGACCTCTGGTGAATATGGCCTGGCGGTATTGCCGCGATCGAGGCCGCGCCGAAGAGATGGCCCAGGAAGCCTTTCTGCGCGCCTGGCGGGGGCTGGCCGGATGGCGGCGCGAGTCGAGCTTCTCGACGTGGCTGTTTGCGCTCGCGGCGAATGTGTTTCGTTCCGAGCTGCAGCGGTTTCCGACGGTCAATGTGCCCCTGGAAGATGCGGCCGAGCCGGCCGGCCCTGCCACGCAGCACGAAGGACTGGCCAGGAAGCTGAGCGACGATTCAGTAAGGAGGGCCGTACTGGCGCTGCCTATGCGCTATCGCGAGCCAGTGGTCCTCTATTACTTTCACGAAATGGATGTGGCCGCCACAGCGCGCACAATGGAATTGCCCGAGGGAACTGTGAAGGCGCGCCTGGCGCGGGGGCGCGAACTGCTGCGGAAGAGATTTCCGCACCTGTGCGAGGAAAACACGCCGCTCGTGGGGTCGACGCTCCGGCCCGAAAAGGAGGTGCTGCAATGAAGAGCAATCTGAATCCCAACACGGATCAAGGGGCGATCGACGTGATTCTCGGCGGTGAAGAGGAACTGATTCCCTCTTCCGGCTTTCTGGCTGCGACGATGGAGCGGGTGCGCGATGAGGCCGCGATGCCCAAGTCGATTCCCTTCCCGTGGCTGCGCGCCTTGCCCGGAATTGTGATCGCACTCGCGGCTCTCGGCTGGTGCGGGTTTGAGATGGTGCATTTGGGTTTGACCGATGCGCGAGAGATTTCGATTACGCAATTGCGTATGGCAGCGACAGCGGGGCGCGCACTGGAACCAGCCGGTTGGGTTGCTGCTGCACTTGCGGTTTCGCTGCTTTCATGGCTTTTTGCGCGACGAGTAGCAGGGAGGTCGGGACTGCTGTAACGAGCACCCAACGAAGAAGCTGCGGACCTGCTTTGGAATTTGAGTTCACTGCTTGGTAGGGTGCTTCGAGCCGAACTGCTGAAGCTTGGCGAGCGTGGCAGCGGCCTGGCCGGAGTCGATGGCTTCGGTGCCGAGGGCGACGCCCTCTTTGAGATCGCCGGCGAGGCTGGCGGCGACCAGAACGGCCGCAGCGTTGAGCAAGACGACGTCGCGGCGCGCGCCGGGAATTCCAGTGATCACGTCGTAGAGGAGCACCTTGTTGGTGGCCACATCGCCGCCGGTGAATTGATCGATTGTGGCGCGAGGCAACCCGGCCATCTCCGGCGTAACGCGTGCGGCCTTCAACTCCGGCTTACCAGACTCCGACTCCTCAACGCGCGCAACGACGGACTCGCCGGTGGTGGTGAGCTCGTCGATTCCATCGGTTCCGTGGACCACAAAGGCGCGCCTGGCTCCGAGCGCAGCGAGTGTGCGGCCGACGAGAAGCACGCGACTGGGCGCGAGAACGCCAATGACCTGGGTGCGCGCGTGTGCCGGGTTGGTGAGCGGGCCAACCAAGTTGAAGATGGTGCGGAAGCCGAGCACTCGGCGAAGCGGACCGAGGGCCTTCATGGCCGGGTGATAAAGCGGTGCGAAGAGGAAGACGAAGCCTGTTTCGCGGAGACATTCGACGGCGAGTTCCGGCGAAAGCTCAATGGGGACGCCGAGGGCCTCAAGAACATCGGCGGCGCCGCAGCGCGAGGTGACGGCGCGATTGCCGTGCTTGGCGACGCGGGCTCCGGCGGCTGCGGCAACGAGTGCGGCTCCGCAGGAGATGTTGAAAGTCTGCGGGCCACCGCCGCCCGTTCCGACGCAATCGACGAGCTGATCGCGCTCGGCGTCGGTGAACGGCATGGGCACGGAGTGCCGGCGCATGACATCCACAAAGCCGGCCAGTTCCGGAGCCTGCTCACCGCGCGTGGCGAGGACGGCCAACAGAGCGGCCGTTTCCACTTCCGGCACGTCGCCGGCGAGGATCTCCTTGAGGACTTCGGCCGCCTGCTCTCGCGTGAGCGACGCGCCGTCCTCGGCCAGCGGGCGAAGCAGGTCTTTTATCAAAGACATTGGGGCACCAAAGACATGAAAGAAGTATTGCAGAGCGGAGGCTGGTAGGCGAAAAAGCGCGCTTTCGGCGCGCGCTGGATGATGAAATTCCAGCCGAAATCTGCGTGGTAATCTGAGAATTGTCTGAGGTCCAATCCATTTGAAAATCCACGAGTATCAGGCAAAGGGAATCCTGGCGAAGTATGGCGTAGCCGTGCCCAAAGGCGAGGAAGCGGCCAACTTCGAAGAGGCCGTAGCGGTAGCGCGCAAGCTTTTTGCAGAAGGCGCTCCGGGAGTGGTGGTGAAGGCGCAGATTCACGCTGGAGGGCGGGGCAAGGGCGGCGGCGTGAAGGTGGCGAAGGTGCGCGAGGACGCGGAACTGCACAGCAAGAACATTCTGGGCATGACGCTGGTGACTCACCAGACCGGGCCGCAGGGACAAAAGGTGCAGCGGCTGCTGATTGAAGAGACGGCGGACATCGAACGCGAACTCTATCTCGGCATCGTTCTGGACCGCGCCACGGGTAGGCTGGTGTTTATGGCGTCGCAGGCCGGAGGCATGGAGATTGAAGAGGTAGCGGCCAAGACTCCCGAGGCAATTTTCAAGGAGACCATCGATCCCGCGGTTGGGTTTGGCGCATGGCAGGCCCGCAAGCTGGCCTTCGCGCTGGGACTGAAACCGACGCAGATCAACCAGGCGGTCGGGTTTTTCCAGAGCTTGTACAACGCGTTTATTGAGACCGACGCTTCGCTGGTGGAGATCAACCCATTCATTACCACCAAGGACGGCAAGCTTTTTGCGCTCGACGCGAAGATCACCTTCGATGACAACGCGCTGTTTCGGCATCCCGAAATCAAGGCGCTGCGCGACGTGGCCGAAGAGGATCCACTGGAGGTGGAGGCGAGCAAATACGCGTTGAATTACATCAAGCTCGATGGCACGATCGCCTGCATGGTGAACGGCGCGGGACTGGCAATGGCGACGATGGACATTATTCAATATGCCGGCGGCAGCCCTGCGAATTTTCTGGATGTAGGAGGCGGCGCGACACAGGAGCAAATTGAGCACGCCTTTGAGATTCTGCTCTCCGACAAGAACGTGAAGGCGATCTTCATCAATATCTTTGGCGGAATTCTCCGTGTGGACCGGCTGGCAACGGGCGTGGTGGCGGCAGCGCGGAATTTGCACGTGAAGGTGCCCATTGTGTTGCGGCTCGAGGGGACGAACGTGGAAGAGGGCCGCAAGATTCTGAAAGAGTCGGGACTGAATTTCAAGGTGGGCGCAACGATGAAAGAAGCAGCTGAAATGGTTGTTGCTGCAGCGGCGGGGGCATAAAGATGGCGGTATTAGTTGACAACAACACGCGGCTGATTGTGCAGGGGATCACGGGCAAAGAAGGCACGTTCCACGCCAAGGGCTGCGCGGAGTATGGAACGAAGGTGGTGGGCGGCGTAACTCCGGGCAAGGGTGGAACGACGCACGAGGGCTGGCCGGTGTTCAATACCGTGGCAGATGCCGTGGCGAAGACGGGTGCGAACGCAACGATGATCTTTGTGCCGCCGCCGTTTGCAGCCGACGCGATTCTTGAGGCCGAGGACGCCGGGATTCCCTTGATTGTCTGCATCACCGAGGGCATTCCGACACTGGATATGGTGAAGGTGTGGGCCAAGCTCAAGACGTCAAAGTCGCGGCTCATTGGGCCGAATTGCCCGGGCGTTATTTCGCCTGGAATGGCGAAGATTGGAATCATGCCGGGGCGGATTCACAAGCAGGGATCGATCGGCATCGTTTCGCGGTCAGGTACGTTAACTTACGAGGCGGTGCATCAGTTGACGCAGCGCGGGATTGGGCAGTCGACAGCGATCGGCATCGGCGGAGATCCGATTATCGGTACGACGCACATTGACGCGCTGCGGCTGCTGAACGACGACCCGGGCACGGAAGCAATCATTATGATCGGCGAGATCGGCGGTTCGGCAGAGGAAGCAGCAGCGGAGTTTGTGAAAGAGAATGTGAAGAAGCCGGTGGTAGGGTTCATCGCCGGGCAGACCGCGCCCCCGGGGCGGCGCATGGGCCATGCAGGCGCGATCATCAGCGGCGGCCAGGGAACGGCGGCCGACAAGATGAAGGCTATGACCGCGGCGGGGATTCACGTCGTAGTGTCGCCGGCCGAGATCGGCGCCACCTTGGCGAAGGTGATCGGCAAGTCGTAAAGACAGCCATTAGACATTGGCTCTCAGCTGATCGTGCGAGAACTCAGGCTGCGGCGTACGCAGGCGAATCTCATCGACGGCGCAGTAACCTGCCGACGATTACTTCCAGCATCGAAATGTCCGTAAAGAGCTGCCCTCGCCCCCAAGTCAAGCGGATAATCGATCCATCGACATGTTCATAGGGTCATTGACCGCTTCGCGGTTGCAGCCGGATTGCGCGTGTCGAGTAGAAGTTCAACCTTGTTGCTCTTGTGAATTGCCTTCCCCCGGATGATTGCGGTGTGAATCCTCGCTGCGGATGCCGGCGATGGATCGAGAAGATCAATCTCGATTTCGGCTGGCGCGTTGAGAAGATTCCACGGAACTGCGTTGGTTTCTATGGACCATTCATCGCCGGCGCCGGCAGATGCACCGCCGCTTCGGTATTGGTTTGCGGGCCTGAGGCTCGAGGCCGATGGAACGCTCTTGCGCGGGGATACTGCGCTCGAACTGGACTCTGAGGAGTTAGAGGTTCTGCGGCTGCTGCTCGCGCGAGCAGGCGAGATCGTGGGCCCGCTGGAGCTGAAGCGCGCAGTCTGGGGCGAAGAGCACGCTTCCGGCGACGTCGTTGCGAAGTGCATCGCCTCGCTGTGCGAGCGGCTGCAACCCGCCGATTGCATTCAAAGCGTGTATAAGCGCGGTTACCGCATCTCCGCCTCTGTACAGACAAATGAGACGCGGGCTGCGGGTGCGCTGCCGCAACTTGCCATTGTGCCGTTCGTCGTTGAGTATGGCGTTCCCGAATATCTTGGTTCGGCGATAGCAGAGGAGGCGGCGGAGCGCTTGGGCGGAGCCGAATTCGCGATTGCTTCGGTAGTGGCGTGGGACTCGGTGTGCACGTTGGCCCGGCGGGGATTGCCGGCGCAGGAGATTGGGAAGACGCTTGCAGCGGACCTCGTGCTGTGTGGAGAGCTTAGCGCAACGCCGGAGCTGTTCAGGCTGCAGGCCGAGATGATCCGGGTTATCGATGGCGTGCAGCTCTGGACCGAAGACCTGGTGGCGGGGCGCGAGCGGATTTCGGAGCTTGAGCGCGGGCTTGTGAACTGCGTGAGCAGCCGGATTGGCTCCGACGGACCTTCGATCGCGGCCGCTGCCGGCGGACCCGAACGCGAGAGTTCAGCGCAGCGCAGCGAGGCGCACGATCTATATCTGCGCGCACATCGCGAGTGGCAGACTCTGGAACGGCATCACATGCAGGATGCGATGGGCCGATTGCAGCGCGCCATCGAACTGGATCCATCGTGCGCGGCCGCGCGGGCCGACCTTGCGCACCTTTGCGTGACGCAGGCCGTTTACGGATTCATGCCGGCCTCGGCCGCGGCGAGCGCGATTCGGCGAGTCGCAGCGCAAATCCCGGAATCGGCGGAGAGCGCGGACACGCTACTGCCGGCGTTGGGCTGGATCCGGTTTCATGTAGACCGGAACCTGCGTGCGGCGATGGACGCATTCGCGCGCTCGGAACATATGAAGCACGATCCGCGAGTGACGCGAGTGCGCACGATGTTCCTGCTAAGCCAGCATCGCTTCGACGAGGCTCTTGATGTGCTGCGCGCGGCGATTCAGGTTGATCCGTATTCACCGTGGCTGCACTCGGAGCTGGCGTGGGCGCTGCACCTGGCCGGCGAAGCCGAAGCGAGCGTGGACCAGATTCGCAAGGCGATTTCGCAGTTTACCGAGCACGACGCCGCGCATCTGTATGGCGCGATGATCCTGGCGCACAACGGCGAAGCCGCGCGAGCGGTGGAATTGGCGCGCGCGCTGGAATCGCGATCGGCGCACTTCGACCTGGCGACGTCGGCGCATGCGTACGCGCTGGCATGCGCGCGACGCAAAGGAGAGGCGCGAATGCTGCTGGAACGGTTGCAATGGCTGAGCCGCGAGCGGTTCGTGATGAACACGTTCGACGCCGCAACGTATGTAGCGATGGACGAAGACGACGCCGCGCTGGAAGAACTGCGTATTGCCAATGAGAACCGCTGCCCCTGGTATTTCCAAATGCTTGCCGATCCGCGGCTGCTGCCGCTGCGCGGGCGGCCGGAGTTTGAACGGATGCGGAGCTCGCTGCGGGCGATGGAGACCGACGCGGAGAACAGCGCGGAGAAGGGCGACGAGCCGGGATGGATTGCGGCGCAGGCTGGGTGAAGCAGGCGACTGTGGAGGCGGCCGGTGGATGGTGTGCAGTGGGCAACGCGGCGATGATCAGCGAACAATGATAACAGAATGAACGAGTTAAGGAGCAGAAACGCACTGGTTGCATTTCGCGGTCTCCGTTGTTGATTCCAAGGGAGTTACGGTGCATAAATTCGACGTTCGTTGACGCATTTTCAGCCCATTTTCGGAGTGCATTTGCTGATTCTAAACGAGTTAAATGGCGAATAATAGGCGAAATGTCCCAAATTTTTTCTTAAATTATTCTTCGCTCCAAATGGGGGTCGGCAAAAGAGAGCAAGAACCTGCACAAAAGCTCGCCTGCGGGAGCGGAGCTTTGTGGTTGGGACGGGTTCCTGGTTGATCGAATTATGGAACCAGTATGCACCACAACCGAGAAATATTCGGCAAACTTGGAAAGAGAAATATTTGGCGTGGAATCACCAAGTTGCGAAATGAATAAGGCAGGCTAAGGATTGACAAGACGGTCGGGTGACGGCGAAGCGGCCAAAGAGCGACCGCTGATCCTTCGACTCGTCAGACGCGGCGGACTTGCTCAGGATTACAGCGCGCGTGTGCGGGAGGGCTACAGATCCTCACAATTTCAAGTAATGATCCGCTCCGTAGACGAGGCCGAGGGTGAGCAAGGCAATGAATGCCTCGCCAATAGCGCCGACAGCGAAGGGACGCCAGCCTTGGCGGCCGAGCTCGCGCAAATTAGTGCGAAGGCCCACTCCAGCAAAGGTCAACAGAAAGGCCCAGCGCGAGAGGTTGGCGAGGCTTGCGAGTTGCGGCCTGGCGAAGAAGCCGACAGTGGCAAGGAGTGAAATGAGCAGGAATCCCAGGACAAATTTGGGGAATTTCTTCCAGAGAAATTCGGCTTTGTTGCCGATAACCTGAGCCTGTCCGCGCGATGACCAGTAGATGGCATAGGCGAGCACGATGAATCCGATGAGCGCGTTGCGCGTGGTCTTGGCGAGGACGGCGACCTTGCCGGCAGCGTCAGAGTAGAGAGCGCCAGCGGCAGTGGCTTCGGCGGTGTTGTCGACGGCGAGTCCTGCCCAGAGGCCGTAGGCCTTGTCACTCAGGTGCAGAGCGTGGCCGATGAGGGGAAACGTGAACAGCGAGATGGCGCCGAGGGCGAGGATGGCGGCGATGGCATAGGATGCGTCTTCATCGTCGGCTTCGATTGAGGGCTTGGCGGCGATGATGGCCGAGACGCCGCAGATGGATGAGCCGATGGCGAGCAGTGATGTGAGCTTGGGCTTGAGTTTGAAGGCGCGGCCGAGCAGATGCATGAAGGTGAGCGAAAGCGAGAGCGCAATGGCGACGAGCAACAGAGAGATTCCGCCGAGATGAAGCACATCACCGAGCAAGAAGCGCGAGCCGAGAAGAACGATGCCTGCTTTGAGCCAGAACTCGTAGGTGGCGACGCCGGGCGCGAAGATGCGCGGAATGCCGATGGTGTTCGAAAGAATGAGGCCAATGACGATGGCCCACAGGACAAATTCAATGTCGGGGAAGGGCGTGTGATGGGCCTTTGCGTAGGCATTGATCGACAGTTCGATGAACTTGCCCGCGTATCCGACGGCGGCAAGAAGCAGCAGGCCGGGGATAAGGGCGATCGTGCGCTGACCGAAGGATGCAGTTTGCGGCGATGCAATGGTGGCGGTTGCCATGAAGAACTCCTCGTTCGAGAAATTGTTTGATCTGGTGCGTTGGAATGAATCACCACTTGATGGTTGGGATCATGTTGAAGCGCACCAGCAGCGCTGCGAGAAGAGCGAGTGCGACGGCATAGAGATCCAATGAAGGGCCGGGATGGGGCGGGTTGAGTATTCGACATGGTCGTCCTCCGGGAATCGGGTTTGAATTGCGTGCTGTGGGGGTACGTGACAAATTGCGAGGATGTTGCCGTGAGTCTCATTGGGTATTTCAAAATTGGAGGGCTGGGCGGGAATTGAACCCGCGAATACAGGTTTTGCAGACCCGCGCGTTAGCCACTTCGCCACCAGCCCCTACAGCAAACTCAACATTTCACGTCGCTCTGATTGCCTCCAGAATTCAGGCCAGCACTCCAAATTCCGGCCAAAAACAGTAAACCCACCAGCCAGTGCGACTTCTGGCGGTGGGTACGGTGGAGACGGGAGCTTGTTTAGTGCCCTAGCCCGGCCCTTTCCTCACGCCAGAATGCATGTGCGCACAGCAACAGATCGCGGCGCGACAACACATTTCGGCGTTCATCGGGGCGAATGACTTCATGGCGAAAATGTAACACATGGCACGCGAGCGGGCAACACGATGGGGAGAACATTTACAGTGCGTTCACACATCTCGCGCCGGGATATTTCGGGATTAACCCTTTCGGAGTGAGGCTATTCGACGTGGAAAACGATGTCGAAGAGCAGGAGGCTGGCGGTGGTGAAGATGATGTCGTAGCCGAGAAGCATCTTGATCCAGAGCATTGGGTCGCCGTCGCCGGTAAGGATGTAAGTGACCGCCTGGACCATGGCGAGCAGAGCGGGAATGAAGATGGGAAAGAGGATGAGCGAGAGAAGGAACTCGCGGTTGCGGCTGCCGATGGAGAGCGCGGCGAAGAAGACTCCGTTAACGACGAGTGCCCAGGTGCCGAGAGGAAGAACGAGTGCCAACTGCCATGCGTTGCCGGCGATGTGAAGGTTATAGAAGACGAAGAAAAAGGGCGCGAGAACGATTTGAACAATAGAGACGAAGAGGAAGTTGGCGATGGTTTTGGCGAGGTAAAGCTCTGCGCCGGGCGAAGGAACCATGCGCTGTGCGTCCATGACCTGATGGCGGATTTCGCGTGCCCAGGCCTGATTGAGGGCGCTGACAGAGGCGAACATGGTGGCCACGCAGAGAACACCTCCGGCGATTTGCTGCGAGAATGCGCCACGGGGATCGAAGGCGATGGAGAAGAGCACGACAACGAGGCCGGAAAAGAAAATCATGGAGATCATGGCGTCGAGGGTGCGCCACTCGATGCGGAGATCTTTGGCGAGATGCGTGAAGAGGGCGCGGGTCATACGCGGTGGCCCTCCGAAGATGATGGTTTCGTTTCTTTGGTGAGGTCGGCGGTTTGGACGGGCTGGCCGATCGCGGCGGCGGCGCGGAGATAGTCATCGGGAGTGAGGATCAACTGCGTGCCGCGCGTGCCGGCGGAGACGCTGATGCGATCGAAGAGGATGGCGGTTTCATCGATGAAGACGGGGTAGGGTTTCTTGGCTCCGAAGACGGTGACGCCGCCGCGGATGTAGCCGGTGAGCGGCTGCACGTCTTTGAGGGGAGCCATTTCTGCTTTGCGCCAGCCGGCGAGGCGCGACAACTTTTTGAAGTCGAGGGCGGCGTCGCCGGGGACGACGGCGAAAACGTACTCATGTGCGCCATCAGTCGTCAGCAGAGTTTTGAAAACCTGCTCGGCGGGCATGCCGATTTTTTTTGCGACGGTGATTGCGGATAGATCTTCGGGATCGACCTCGTACTCGCGAAGTTCGAAGGGAATGTTGAGAGATTCAAGGAAGCGCGCGCCGTTGGTCTTCATTGGGTTGGACTCCCTTTGTCCGCACCCCACGGACCAGGACCTGTCCGTGGGGACCCCGGGTCGACTGACGCGACGCGGCCGGCGTGGAGCGTAATGACGAAGTCGGCGATGGGGGCGGCGTGCTCGCGCTGATGCGTGGTGAGGACGATGGTGCGATCGGACTGGCGGAAACCGGCGAGGAGCGCGACCATCTGGCGCACGCTTTCGACATCCATGTTGGAGAAAGGCTCGTCGAGCAAAAGCAGCTCGGGGACAGAGAGAAGAACGCGGGCGAGCGATGTGCGCTGGCGCATGCCCTGCGAGTACTGGCCGAAGAGGCGGTTGAGAGTGGGGTCCAGGCCGACCTGGCGAAGAGCTTCAGCAGGCGTGAGGCACAGCCGGCCGGGATAAAGGCTGCTGAAATAACGAAGATTTTCCTGGGCGGTGAGCTCGTCGTAGAGCATGGGCGCGTGAGACATGTAGCCGATGCGGGAGCGCACGTCGTGAGGCTGGGATTCGCCAAAAACTTTGACCGTGCCGTGGGTTGGACGAAGAAGGCCGGCGAGAACGCGGAGGAGTGTGGATTTTCCCGCACCGTTTTCGCCGAGGAGAACGTAGCAGCGGCCTGGCTCAAGATCGAGTGAGACCTGGCGGAGGGCAGCAAAGCTGCCGAAGAGCTTGGATACCTGATCGAGGCGGGCGCAGAGAGTTGAGCGGCCGGCTTCGGTGGCGTTCGGTGTCATTCGATCAGTTTGCTGCGGTCTGTGCGGAGGCGGGAGGCGCTGGATTCGGAGCGGATGCGGTGTTCGGCTTAGTCGTGGGTGCGGTGGATGGCGCTGCGCCGGGCTGCTGCGGAGCGTATTTGCTGGCACATTTGGCCTGAAGCGCCGTCGCATGCAGGACGCCATCGTAGCCATAGGTGCCGATTGCAAGGGCCTGAGCGTTGTCCTTAAAGGTGTCCGGTGGCGGCTCGGAGCCCTTATAGACGACCTTGAGGGTCTTTCCGCTGGCGGCATCTGGCGAGTGGCTCTCAAATTCGTTCATCATGAAGGTCACGCTTGTACCGCTCTGGTCGATCGATCCGGGTATTACAAAACCCTCCACTCTCAATTCCCGATGATGGATTTTGTCGCCCATAAGACTCTTGCTATGAGGCGTTAATACCTCGTCGATCTTGACGTAATAGCTCGTGGTGTCACGGATCCCCGTAAAGGCCAAAGCGAGGATTGTGCCTAAAATAATGGCCACCCCTGCCCCGATCCGTAATGTGCTCGAAGGAATTTTCATGTCCAACCACTAACGATACGAGTGTGAGGGCGAGGGGGTCAAATTCGATGTGATTTAGATCACAGGGCCGCTTCAAGCTGCCAGCTGAGCAGGGGGTCGGAGATGAGGGGCCACATGTCAGGATGTGGGCGGCCCGCGATCCTGCTTAGTGGCTGCGGCGGGCGTTTCCGAGGCGGCCGCAGTAGCCGCGATTGACGGCGCGGGCCGGCCGCAGGGCGGTGGCAATAAGCGGCAGAATTACTGCCGCGATGACAGTGAGTTCGATCGCCAAGGCAACCATGGGAACCCCCAAAGGAAGCTTTCCCTACTAGTTGTCGCGCTTGTGGTTCCTGCCGCGATGGCGCGTCGCCAGAATCGGCGGCGAAAGAATCATCGCAACGAAGGCCAAGGCAAGAAGCAAGTCAACCATAAAGGGAAATCTCCACGCGTGCTGTTGTGCCGTCGATTGGCATCATCAGCTTGCGAATGGACGATAGCCCCGCAGATTGACGATGGGGAATGGCTCGTGGGTGGGAGGCCGTGGCCTTTTGGAGGCAGGGGCGGCGGCGGCTGGTGTGCACTTAAGTAAGGCAAGCCGAATGATGGAATTACGTGACGCTATTGACCGAGAAAGGCCATGAGGTAACCCGCGACGAATAGCGACAAGATTGCAACGACGAGCGCACCGATAAGCAGGAACCGCCGGCCCTCGCCTTTGGATTGAAGTGCCTGGAAGAAGGAAAAAAAGGAGAACCCGGAAGAAACGACAATCGCTGCCGGTAAGCAAAGGCGATGCGCGTCGCACCACCGAAAGAACGCTGGCGTGTCCGACTCCATGAACGAGCTGATGGCAACCAGGCACGCGAGAACGATGCCGCAGGCGACGGCAAACAGGTTTCTGGCGCGAATCAGAGTCTTCCCCGCAGGAGAGATCTCCCACTCTATGGTCTCGGGTGACAAGGAGGACCAAGAAGCGACCAAAATCCCGACACTCAGGACGGACAAGAGCAGCACGAGTACAAACGCGACGAACCAGTAGCTTACGAAGGAGCCCACTTCAACCCCTTTGATCAGGGAGCGGTATTCAGCGCGCCGGTTGCGCGGTCAAGGGCCTGAGTCAGGATTGTCAATTGCTGCGCGGCTAGATTGGGATCGCGGGCATCGATAGCCTCATTCACGCCGGGGATGACGACTGCGGCATAGCCTGTGAGCATGCCGGGAGCGTAGATGGTATGGCGATACCAGGGGCGATTGGGAAGGCCGGAATCAGAGAGGAAAGCTGTTTCCACCTGGCGGAGGGCGAGGTTCAACGAAACAAGATCGCCGGAAGGAGCGGACTGGAGGGCATGGACGCGCTGGGCGGCTGCGGCAAAATGCGATGCGGCGGCATCAGCTGGGGCGAAGTCGAGAGAGCCGAGGCCATGGTCGGACGCTTTGCGCTTGGCCGCATCAATGTAAGCGGAGATTTCGCGCGCGTACGCGGCATAGTCGTACGGAAGCACGTCTGAATCGGCCATGCGCATGGCCTCAAGCCCGAAGACGCGCGCCATTTCCTGCAGATAGACGAAATCGGGGTCGGCGTTTTTGGTGTACCAGGCCATGTCATCGAATGCAGAGTGGTAAACGCCGTACGGGCCACCGGACTCGATGTCGGTTGAGGGTACACCGGCATGTTGCAGGAAGGGCGTGAAGTCCGATCCTGAACCGAGGTCGCCAACGTGCACTTCTTCGCCCTCGATGGGCGGCGCGTTGGAGCCGCGATGCTCATTGCCGCTGAGAGACTTGAGATGCCATTGGAGGAATACCGAACCGGCGACGGGACTGGGAACGGAACGGGTAATATCGCGGACAAATTCCTTGAGCGAGGGCACGGCCGAGGCGGTGAAATCAGGACCTGAGACGGCTACATCGACATTGAAGTAAGCAACGGCGTGGTCAAGCGCGCGGCCCTGCTGCTCAACCCATTCCGTGGAACCGACGAGGCCTTCCTCTTCGGCATCCCAACTGCAGAAGACGATGGTACGGCGCGGGCGCCAGCCCTGGCGAACCAAAGCACCGATTCCGCGAACGGCTTCAAGCATGGCAGCGGTGCCGCTGGAAGGATCGACCGTGCCATAAACCCACGCGTCACGATGATTGCCGACGATGACCGATGCTCCGGAATCCTGCGAGCCCTGGATTTTCCCGATGACGTCCCAGATGATGCGGCGCTGGTAGTCCTGCTGAGAGACGAGGTGAACTTTCACGCCGCTGGGACCGAGGTGATAGCGGAACGGCAGCGCGCCCTGCCAGGCTTGCGGAACGCCAGGACCGGTGAGCGCCTGAAGGATGGGCGCGGCATCGTGCGAACTGAGAGGAATGGAGATGATGCGCGGTTCGACGCCATTAGGACCTGCGATATTCGTGGCGCGAGCCGAGTCGGGTAGATCGAGCGTGGAAGCGACGCCGGGGGTTTCGGGATCGCCGGGATAGCGGAAGATGTAGTTGACCGAGCCGCGCTGCACGCTGGTATCAGGACGCCAAGGACCGATGGGATAGGGGTCGCCCTTGTAATAGCCATCGTCCTGCGGGTCGGAGTAAATGAGCACGCCGACGGCGCCGTGCTGCTCGGCGAGATAAACCTTGACACCACGAAAATTGGAGCCGTAGCGGCAGAGGACGACCTTGCCGTGAACGTCGATATGCTGCGCGGCGAGCTCGTCGAAGTCTTCAGGGCGGCAAAAGTTTCCGTAGACGGCCTGGGCGGTTACATCGCCGGAACCCGAAGAGCTGTTGTAGGGCATGACGATGCGCGGATTGTCCTGATCGGGATCGCTGTTCACGTGCTCGCGGTTGGGGCCGGTGATGAGCAGATGGCCGGCCTCGTCCCAAGCCTCGACGCGGACGACTTTCGGATAGTCGAGGAGAACGCGGTAAGGAACGATTTGCGTATCGAGACCGGCGGCGCGAAACTTGCGTGCGACGAACTCCGCGGTTTTCAAGTCTTCGGGCGTTCCGGCGAGATGCGGCTCGGCGGTGAGAGTCTTGAGGTCGCCACCGGCCAGTTTGGGGTCGGGCACGGCGAGGAACTGCGATTCCAGTTTTGCTTCCGCGTCGAAGTTGGTATAGCCGAAGCTGCCCTGGGGGACAACTTGCGCGAAGGATGGAAGCGAAGACGGTCCCAGAACTCCGGCAAGGAGAACGAGCGCAAATCCGAAACGGAAGGTCATTGAAGAATCCCTTGAGCGATGCAAGCTCGCCGTGGAGAGCTCGCGGGCAACACTCGATCAAGCCGCGATCAGGCTGCGGCCCGGTC
>Ga0326728_10014019_pt1 | contig 17192 bp, 11 predicted proteins | sample MB3enrmetagenome_FD_207602 | JGI IMG/M metagenome (GOLD analysis project Ga0326728, IMG submission 207602) | Lab enriched peat soil microbial communities from McLean, Ithaca, NY, United States - MB31MN | ecosystem: Environmental > Terrestrial > Soil > Wetlands > Peat | place: USA: New York...
CACATCCCGCAGGAGCAATACCCGGCCCAGACGCTGGCCGGCAACATCTACGTCGATTCCGGTGTGCGTACCATGGAGCGCGGCATCGTCTCCGCCGGGCGCGATCCCAAGACGGGCCAGGAGCACCGCCCCCGATTGGAGCTCGTGCGCGTTACTATTCCGCGCCGCGTTTACACTCAAGCTCACATGGATGTGGTGGCAGAGTCGGTCCTGGAGGTTTACGAACAGCGCGACCGGGCGCGCGGCTTGAAGATGATCTACGAACCCAAGTACCTGCGCTTCTTCCAGGCCCGGTTCGAGATGAGGGAGTAGGGAACAGGCGGAGGGAACAGGGAATAGGGAATAGGGAACAGGGATCGGGCTAACCGCGCCGTAGCCATCGCCGGCACGTCCCGGCGACCGGAGGCCACCGGGACGTGCCGGAATTTCTTTGCGGGGTCTCGGACCAGAGGTCTCAGAACTACCAATACACCTTTCCAGCAATCTGGACTAGTCGCGGCGAATTCGCCTGGTATGTTACCAGACCAAACGAGCCCGATCCGACCGTCGTGTTGGGGTAGCCGAACTGGACATGATTCAGGGCGTTGAACGTCTCAATGCGAAACTGGAGACGGCCCTCCTCGCCCAGCAGTTTCTTGAGGGAAAATTCCTTAAAGACGGAGAGGTTCGCGTTCTTGGTTCCGGGCGCAAAGACATTGAGCAGCCGGGGAGCATTACCAAGGGTGTAAGGAGCAGGGAGTGTGGCGACCTCCGGATTGGAAAAGTACTGTGCGACCATGCTGGTTTCACTGCCGTTATTTCTCTTTAGGTTTCCCGACAGGTTAGGCTGTTGAGCACCCCACGTCGGGATTTGGACGCTGCTATTCGAGCTCAGCCCCATCGGCTGGCCATCATCAAACCGCCATATGCCTTGCGTCTGCCACCCCCCCAGAATCGCATTCACCACAGGGTTCCAGGTGTTGCCAATTTGCTGCCCGCGGCCAAAGGGGAGATGATAGATGTAGCTCAAATTCAGCACCTGGGGGACGTCAGCTTGTGCGAGACTGTACTGCAACCTCAGGTTGTTTGGATCTTGAACGGAAAACGTCGTGCCGGCGTTGTCAGAATCGTCAAAAAACTTCGACCAGGTGTAATTCGCAAGCACTTCCAAACCACGGGAGAAACGCTTTTCCACTTTCACCTGCAAAGCATTGTAGTTGGAGTTAGACCAAGGCGGGCTAAACAGCGACACGCCTCCAGAAGCCGGGAAAGGCTGGATAAAAGTCACGGCCGGAGCCGTGGGTGAGCTGTTGAGGGAGCTGCCAGGCGCAAGCTTGCCGTAGAAGGGGTTGTCCACCTGCGTCTCCAAAGCGGCGATCTGCGCAGGCGTGTAAGACAGAGCCTGAGGTCCGAGATAACTCATGCTTCCGGCTCCGTCGAAGTAGAGGTGGGTTCCCTTCGTCCCCACATACTCCACATCCAGCAGGACACTGCCAAATTGGTGCTGAACGCCCAAATTCCACTCTTGCGAATAAGGCAATTGGTTCTCACTCCTCATAATCCCGCCCAGGCCGTTTCCAAGCTCGGTGAGCAGACCTAGAGAGTTGCCGGAGGGAAAGAGTATTCCTCCGGGAATCGCCGTGTTGAAGTTTGCGCCTGGAAACGGGTTGCTCAAAGAATACGCGGGAGTGTAGCCGTTGCCCTGCCAACTGGTAAGCCACGGCGTATACGTGAGGTAACCGTTGTTTCCAAATGAGTCAGCCGTGCCGTGGGTGGTGTAGAACGGGGAGTCATGGAAAATCCCATAACCACCGCGAAGGACGATGTCATGGCGCAGGTTGTAAGCAAACCCGAAGCGCGGCGCGAACCCCCCCCAGTAATTAGTGTTCACGTAGGTGCGGGGGTTGCCGTTTACGCCTGCATACTCGTACCCGCCATAGATTGTGCTGAGGTCCGGAACCGGCAACCCGGCGTTGCTGAGGACCGCCGCGGCGGATGAATCCAGAGCGAAATGGTTGCTCGAGACCGGGTTGACGACTTTCGGGTCGAACCAATCCATCTCGTTATGCCGGTCCGTGCCCGGCAGGTAGAGGTCATAGCGCAGGCCCAGATTCAACGTCAGATTTCTGCGCACATGCCAATTGTCCTGGAAATATGCCCCATACTCCCAATTCTGCGTGGCGGTGGTGAAGGGATATTCATATAGGCCAAACATGCCAGGTCCCGGAAGCCCGGTCAGGAAGGAGGCCATGGCGTCGCCGCCGGTGCCTCCGTCTTCAGTCTGTGATGTGCCGGCCTGGGAGAAACCATAGAACCAGCCGGAAGGAACTCCGGGCTGCCTCCAATCGACCCTGTACACTCTAGCCTCACCGCCAAACTCGAAGTCATGCGGCCCCACGATTTTGGAAAACCTCACCAGTGGGTTGTGAACCTCTTGGGCCATATCCCACGTAGACCAGCCTTGATAGCCTATGGTCGCATTGTTATTACCACCCGTCATGGCGGTATACCCGCCAAAAAGGCTGATCATGGGTGGAGCGTTGGTTCCCGACGTGGCCATATAGGCCGGCAGCCCCAAGGCGCTAATCGCATCGAAACTTGGAAAAGACTTGGCCAAACTCGTCCTGACAAAGGAAAACCGTGTATATCCGTATGAGGCCGTAACGAGAAATGTCGGAGAGAAGTTGTGCGTCAAGGCCACCGTAGGTTGAACCGCTCCATTCATCCCTGGCCCCGCGGCGCCCGGATTCATCGGGTTATTCCATGCGTTGAACGTGTGGAACGAGAACGAATTAACCCCCATATGCGCTGTGAAGTGAGTCATGTCGCTGATCTGTCGGTCAATCCGGATGTCGTACATCATGGTTGCACTGGGGTTGGCGCCCGACCCCGCCCAATTATCGTACGGGTTATATGAAGAGTTGCCTACGTTTAGGTTCGGGGAGGGGTAATACCCAAACATGGCAAGAGCCACGGGGCTGATCAGATTCCCCGGGTTAGCCGGAAGCGCGTAGGGAGTGCCGGCCAGCAGTGGACTGCCAGGGCTGGTATAGGTAGCCATGTTGTTAAAGGGAATCATCGCGGTCAGGTTCCGTTCGCCGGTGCCAGAGTTGTGGAACGCCGTGTAAGGGTCCCAAAGTTGGCCGTTCGCGACCGAGCAAGCTCCCGCCGCGTTGAACGTCCCGCCAGCGTAAGTGCAAATCTCGCCGAAGTCTCCCTTCCTCTCCGCGGCGCTGGGCACACCGGCCGCCAAACCGCCGGAGGCGGCCTCGCTCCTGATCCCTTCATAGTGCGCAAAGAAGAACATCTTGTTCTTTTGCATTGGCCCACCTGCCGTAGCGCCGAAATTGTTGTTCCTGCTGACGGGAAGTGGAATCCCCGCCCGGTTGCTAAACCAATCGTTGGCGTTCAGGGCGGAATTCTGAAGAAATTCGTAGGCGGTGCCGTGGAACTGGTTAGTGCCGGAGCGCGTGGTCACGTTCACGATGCTGTTTCCGGCGGCTCCCTTATCCGCACTGAAATTATTCTGTTCTATTGTGAATTCCTGTATATCGTCCTCCGAAGGGGTCCACATTGGGCCGACCGTTGCAGTGCCATTCGTCATTCCAGAGTTGATGCCTTCACCGTCAACCAAAACGTCGTCCGTGTAAGAGCGCCCGCCATTCGAAATAAAATCATTGGAGCCGCCGGTGCCGTAGGCAGCTCCCGGGGCCTGAACCACACCGGCGGTCAGATACGCCAAGTTCCACACATCGCGCCCATAAACAGGCATATTGTCAATGTCGGCGCGACCTATGTTTTGTCCGGTACTCGCATCCTGCATTTGAAGCAGCGGGGCGGCGGCAGTAACCGTGACCGTTTGCGTGCTGGAGCCTACCTTCATCTCCGCATCGACAGTAGCCCGCTGGCCCACGACCAGTGTGATGTTAGACCGTGCAAACTGCTCGAACCCAGGCGCCGCGACCGTAATCCTATAGGTAGCGGGCGGCAGATTCTCAAGCACGTAAACACCCGTGCCGCTTGTTGCTGTCCGATAGGTGAAGCCGTTGCTCAGATTGGTACCGGCAACGCTGGCCTGGGGAATGGCAGCTCCTGAGGGATCCGTCACCACACCCGCAATCGAGGCAGTATTAGCCTGCCCTTGCGCCTGCTGAAGCCCCATTATGAAGAAACATACGAGGGTCGCAATGAAAACAAAGCAGCGCCTTCCCCACTCGTCGCGTTGTTGAGATGGGCGGCCAGCAGCACCTAAAATGCTGGTCCGTGCACTCGAAGTCGCCTTGCGTAATGCCATGATAATTTCCTCCCGTTCAATCAATGAGAAAGTGACGAACCGACCCACAGAACCCGAGGCAACCTTTCCAGAACTTCAGTAGCAAAGACCGGAGGAACCGGCCGCAGGCTGCTATATACGTCTACGCCCATTCAGTCGTCAAGTTAAGGGCCGTTATATAATTGTTGCAAGGACATAGCCCCTTTATTATGATCTGCGTTGCGCATCCAGGGGCAGTCTTTAACGGACGTTATAACGCCCGTTACGAAGGCATGGCAACCGCCATGTCCCCATGATAAGGTTCGGATGGGCGGGTGCAGTGTTAACTGAGGCCAAATTCCGCGAAGAGAGAGAGGAAGTGAGGGTTGTCCTCTCCTCGGGAATTTTCGGCAGATCCCAAAACCTCGCTAAGATTTTCCAGTATGTCTGCGACCGTTCTCTTGAGAATGGGCCAGGCGACCTTTCCGAGTACGAGATCGCGACGGAAGCCCTGGGGCGGCAGGCAAGTTTCGATCCAACGCAGAACGCCGCTGTGCGCGTGGAGTTTCACCGCCTTCGCGAGAAGCTACAGAAGTATTACGAAACCGAGGGCCTGGATCATCCCCTTAAGATCACCTTCCAACCTGGGAGTTACTCCCCCAAGTTTGTTCGAACCCCAATAGTTTCAAGAGAAGGCGTAACCCGAGAGAGCCCGCAACCAATCGGCGGCCGACCTGAACTTGGTGTTGGGAAAGACATGGCGCCGAGTCCCCGCCGGAGTTACGCCTTCAGAGAAATCTTGGTTGTGGCAGCGCTGGGGGCAGTGGTCCTTATTCTGGGCTGGAGGTGGGAAAGGTGGAAGGCAAAGCCCACCCCAGGAGCCTCTGTCTCAGCCAGTCATCCTGGTGGTCCGGCTGCCGCCGTGAGCGATGAAGAGGTGCGGATTGCGGCCGGTTACACGAGTGCGAGATATATCGGCAGTGCCGGCAAGATTTGGGGACCGGACCGGTATTTTAGGGACGGGTGGACGGAGAGCCTGCCCCGCCGGCTGATTTTCCGCACCGAAGATCCCTCCTTGTTTCAGACCTGCCGCTTTGGCATATTCTCCTACCACATTCCGTTGCGGCCGGGAATCTACGAGCTGCACCTCTATTTTGCCGAACAACGCTTCGGACCCGGAGACAACAGAACAGGGGGAGAATCCTCGCGGCTCTTCAACATCTCGCTGAATGGCCATGTGCTGTTGGAATCATTTGACCCTTTGAAAGATGCGGGAGGGCCCGACACCGCGACGGAACAGGTGTTCAAAGATGTCAGCCCGGCCAAGGATGGCTTTCTTCACCTGGAGTTTGGCAAAATCAACAGTGAACCATTTGTGAACGCTATCGAGATTGTGCCGGGGCTCCCCGGGAAGCTGCAGCCAATCCGGATGGTGGAGCAGCCAAACTGCTACACCGACAAGGAAAACCACACCTGGGAACCCTCGCGCTATTTCCGGGGAGGACGAAGCTCGCGCCGCGAAGCTAGGGTGGATGGAACCAACGACCCGGACCTTTACGATGGAGAGCGCTTCGGAAATTTTGATTACGAGCTACCCGTGGACACCGGCCGATACACGGTCAGACTCTATTTTGCTGAGCTCTTCTTTGGCACGAAATACAACACAGGCAAGGGTGGTGTGGGCAGCCGCGTCTTCGATGTGTACTGCAACGGTCAAACCCTGCTTCGTAACTTTGACATTTTCAAGGAAGCCGGCGGCGCAAACCAGGCCTTGGTCAAGACCTTCCATGGGCTAGAACCCGATGGCTTGGGGAAACTGCACCTTGAATTCGTCCCCGTCAAGGATAACGCGTGGGTGAACGCGATCGAAGTGGAAAGTGAGTAGGAGCTTCCTCGCAAGTTGACAGGATCGGGGCAAGATGGAAGTCAGCGTGGGGTACATCCAACCAGTGTCACGGGTGGCAAAACTGACCCCCTTCCGTCGGAAGGTGTGAAGAAATTTGGACTCGCAACACGCCCAGGCTACGGAGCCATTCCTGGGCACGCTCAGGCCACATTCCTCTTCCGGCATGTCGTTGCGCTGCGAGGCGGCTTCCTCCCTTGAACGAGCAGCTCATGCCAAGTCTAGTTCTAAATGATGCGCACCTCGCTGGCCGACATGGACCAGGGCGTATTCGGACTGTTCCACCTTTCTGCCGATGACCTCAATCGACCGGCCATCCAATCTTGAGCTTCCCACTTCGAAGCCCTTGGGCAGCAGCACGTGGAGCTCGAATTCCGACCCGCTTCCGGCAAAGTCAACCGTCACGCGTTTCGATTCCACGTCCCGATGGTACTGATAGCAACAATACCCTCCCGAAGCCGGATACCTTATTGTCACCTCAGCGGCGTTAACTCCCGCCGCTTCCCAGCGCGGGGCGAGCAGGGTGCGACTGAAAGCGACGCCGTTGTCTTTGACCCCTGCCAGCCCTTCCACAAGGGCATACATGACGGCGGCGCTCCATCCGTCGGGAATCCCGGTGGAGACATCATCGTACGGCGCAAAAAACACCGGAGCATCGCTCAGCGTTGCGGCCAGCACCATCCACTTACTGTTTCCAAGTCCGGCCTCAAACTCGAGGGAGGCGAGCTCACTGTCAGGATGCGGGTTGTTAAATCCGACCGCGTAGACGCCGACCTCCACCAGGCCTCGGCTCGACCCGTGCCATGCCACCCGCAGCGTGTCGTCGATTCTCGGGCCTTGCTGGTCGTACTTGCTGTCGTGCGGCTCCCACCAGGAGCCCACGTTCTTGCCGTCTTCGATATACTCCGAATAGGAGCTGCCGTCGGCGTAGTGCACCGTTAGCGTCCCGATTGTGTGGTCGTGGCCGGCGGCGGCGTGCAGCAGATAGATGCTTGAGGCCCGCGCATGCACGGGCAGCATTGCACTGCGTGTGTAACCGGCTTCTCGCGCCAGCCCCAGGCATGCGCGGCGACCGTTGGATGCAGGATCAATCACGTCGAAGGGTATGCCCTGGAGTTCCTGGGCCCCTGTCGGCATGCCGGTCAGATCTTGCACCAGGGGGGCTTCACCCCGCGCGCGGGCGCCCGGCTGACCCACCCATGCCGGCACACCCGGCGCCCCTGCCCCGAAGTCTGCGTTGGCAATGCTCCGCATGTCGAGCTTTTGGAAATTCCTGCGTGGGGTCTCAACGCCTTTTCCACGAAGCGTTGCGGGTAGGTAGCCGCGATACCGGTCCGCAACGGCTTTTTCGCGCCGCAGAATGTCTACGGCGTATTCCTCGAAGCCGTGCTCGAATGCCCCGTGCGCCAGCTCCCCGGCGACGATCGACAGAACGCCACCGTTACAGTACTCCCACACTTCACCAGGCTGGTTTTGCGTGAAATCCTTCTGAAAGGGCGGATAGATGCCGTAGAATTCGCCTGGCGAACTGCTCGGCATCTCGCGCCGGATACGCTGATAGGTGCGGATAATGGCGACGCATTTTTCGTGAGAAATGCCGCGGTTCAAGGAATAGGCGTTCGAAAGAGAAACCTGCTTGGACATATCAACACCCACATCGGGGTGATAATCTGGATTCTCCGCAATCCAGTGGGTATAAAACTGGCCGTTCCACGCCAGCTTGTCGAGGCGCTCCTGAAGCGTATCGGCAAGCGCCAGGAACTCCCGGGCCTCCGGCTCGCGCCCGGCGTGGCTCAGCATCTCGGCGAGGCGCCGGCACCCAATAATGAGATTCGTATTATCTCCGTAGAAGACGCCGAACTCACTCTTGCCAAGATACACCACGAAAACCGTTCCCCCGAACTTTTGCTGGTCGTCGGAAACATAATCCCAGGTGTCGATCGTGAAACCGCGATGCATAAGCTGGTACTTTCCCGACCACCGATAGGGATCGCTCGTCGCATACCGCACCGCCTTGATGGCGCCATCCAGCTTGGCCTTCATCCATTCGTTATCTCCGGTGGCCTTCCAGGTGTAGTACAACGCTTCCAGATAGTGCTGTTCCACGTGGCTTTCGACGGGCGCGCGGCGCAACTGGCGGAATCCTCCCTCGATGCGCCGCACAAAGTTGTCATAGCCGAACTTCCAGTCAAAATAATTGGCTTCGGGTGTCGCCGGGTAACAGTTCTCCCAAATCATGCCGTCCTCGCGTTGCGTCTCCGCGAAGAAATCGACGGCATCCTTGAGATCGGGCCAGAAGTACTTCATGCCCTTCATGGTAAGCGTGTGGTCGAAAACCCAATTGGCGAAAAGCTGATAAACGCGATCCTTGTAGCGGAGGACATTGACCGGCGATTCTTGATTCCAGTCCATAATGGTCCACAGAACATCGGCCAGGAGATCGCGGAACTCTCCGCCTTCGTCGTTGACTTCCGTGCGGCAATCAACACGGAAGCTTATTGAGCCGATGGGCGCTCCCAGGGGGTCCAGCGCTGTGGCGCTGTGGACGCCCAGTGCGCCGCCGATCTTGAACTCAAAAGGATCCCGCCCCTTCCCTCGCACGTAGGGATTGCCGGCGCCATCGGTCACGAGAAAGGTTCCCGTCTGGACCCCGCGCAGGGTTACTTCTTGCAGGGGTTTGTATGAATCTTGGCCCGAAGGCGCAAGGCGGAGCGTTGCGGCCGAAGCAGGCAGGTGCGCAGACGCCGCGACAGCCCCGCCCGCCACTGCCGGCAGGATTTTCAGCATATTCCGGCGGTCCATGTTCATGGTTCTTCCCTCCGCTCCCAAGCGGTCACAGGTTGATTACGCCTTTCCCGGGTCAGTGCAGAGAAATGGGGCCTTTCGAGTCTTTGTAGCAAACCTGCTGTAACGGTGATGTCCTCATCGCCGCCTGCGTGTTTTCAATGGCTTCGGCGATCAGCTCTTACGCCGGAGCTTTGCCATAGTCCTTGATCTTCATGGGCTCGCCGCCCTTGAGCGCCGACTGATGGGCAATGATCCCGGGCATCGTGAACGCTATGGCCTCGTACACATTCACCGTCGGCCAGCGGTCTTCGACGACCGAGTTGATGAACTCGTGGCATAGGAACGTATGCGAGCCGCCATGCCCCGCGGGAACTCGCATGGACGGCGGCAAGAGTTCCCAATGGTTCGGTTCTTTGTACGCCTCAATCTTCACGTCGCCCTCGGGATAACCATTGGCGTCAATCACCGTCTTGCCGTCTTTGCTGATGCTGATCGTTGTATTCGGCGAACCCTCCGGCCGCTCCATGATGTAAGACATCAAGTTCCCGTAGATGCTCCCGCGCTCAGTTCCTCCCGCTGCCACATGCCAGAAAACTGAAATCCGCGAACCGTGACCACCGGAAGTCTTGAAGAGTCCCGTGGTGTTCCAGAATGGATTCTTGTACTCGTTCGTGGCCAACACCTCGTGCCCGTCTCCCCAACCGATTGCCTGCACCTCCGCCAACCGCTCGCCCGTGACGGGAATAACGATGCCCGTGCAGTGCGTGGGGTACTGCATCGGCGGGAGCCCGTGCCGCCAAGTGGGAAACCCTCGCTCATCGAACATCAGCGGGATTAGCCCCTCGTGATGATATTCCGCCTCCGTGTAGAAGATCGTCCCGAACTTGCCCTGGCGCGCCCACTCGCGGCAGGTGATGACTTCCGGCCGATAGTAACTGGTTTCCGCCATCATGTATTTCAGGCCGGTCTTCTTCACCGTCTCCAGCAGCAGTTCCAGCTCCTCTACGGACATACCCGCCGGCACCGCACTGATGACGTGCTTGCCCGCCTTCATTGCTTCCGTGGCCATCCAGACGTGCAGCGGCGCGGGGGTGAAGACTGCCACTGCATCCAATTCCGGGTGCATCAGGAATTCGCGGAAGCTCTTGTACTGCTTGGCAGGTCCATAGGCATCAACCAAACGTTTCAAGCGATCCTCACGCAGGTCACACACCGCCGTAACCTTGCAGTTCGGGTCCAGGTGCCACTGAAAAGTCGAGCCGAAGTTGCCGCCCACGATCCCGATTCGCACCACTTTGTCGCTCGCTGCCCGCGGCGTGATCCCCGCCGCTCGCAAGCTGCCCGGGACCGCCGCCACGGCTGCCGCTGCGCCGACGCCCTTCAGAAAACCTCGGCGACTGAAACTCTGTAATGATTCGTTCACCATGGTCATTCCTCCTTAAGGAAATTCTGAATAACCTTCCGTTTCCTTTCTCCCCAATCATGCTGCACAGACTGTCGCAACAGCGCCCGAAACCAGGTTTTCGCACAGATTCCTTCGCACGCAGTTTAAGGTCGAGTGGTGGCTGCGTCAACCGCAGGAAGGTAAGAGTAACAGGGCAGCCTACTGTATCGGCGCTCAGAAAGGTGCAACCGGCTGCCCCATTCCCAGCTTTCAGGCTTCCGAGAACTGCCGGCGGGAGAGGGCGACGTCCCGCCGGCTTCGATGCGGACCGGATCAGAACTCAAACCGGGCAACAAGCTGGACTATACGGGCTTGATACGCGCTATTGACCTGGCCGAAGAATGAATCATTGTTGATGTCATTGTTGACGCCCATGAAGTTCGCATGGTTGAAGAAGTTGGTCGCCTCCGCACCCAACATCAGAGTGCTCTTCTTATCGGCGAACCAGGGCAGAGTGATGCGCTTGTGAAGAGACGTGTCAATCGCGCAGTAGGCCGGGTTGCGAAAGATGTTCCGGCCCTCGTTTCCATACACAGGCCGCACGCCATAACCGCTAGGGATTGTGAAGTTGCTGTAACCGAAGATCCCCGCTTCGTACTGGGCGTGGGTAAATCCTTTGGTCTTGGTTCCCGGCGCGACGTCTGGGTAGGAATAGTTGATCCCGTTGGCGAGAAAATCTCCCCCGCCACTGGGATTCGTTGCCGCGGGGTTCCAAGCCGCATCGGTGTAAACAGAGAAGGGCGTTCCACTCTGGGCCATGCCAATAGCACTGAGCTGCCAGCCGCCCAGGACGTTCTGCCCGACAAATCGACTAAGGCCCCCGCTGCCGAACCCGGGAGTCAGGTAGGTGGCCATGAAGGAGAGGCGTTGAGGCGCGTCCTGGTTACTTGGACCGTAGTTCGCATGGGGGGTGTAGGGGTTCATAAGCTGGCCATTAATCGAATCTTCGATCGGATCATCCAAGTTGCGAGACCAGGTGTAGGATGCCTGCCAATTCAGGCGTCCCTGCCTCCGGCGGATAATCAGGATCAGCGCGTTGTAGTTGCACGACATCCCGTTCCGGAGATAGCCGATTGATCCCCATTCGTTGGTGAGGCGCATCTGCGTGCCATTGTTGACGATCAGATCTCCCGGAAAGGTATTGAAATCGCCGTTGTACCACTGGTCCCAAGCCTTTGAGCCTGAGTACGTCGCACCCACTACAATATCGTGGGTCAGTTCCCTTTCGAAACCCAGGGTGTAGAGGGCCGCCCTCTTTGGTCCGAGATGGGGATCGTCGCCACTGATACTGGAAGGATAGAGTATTGCGCTTCCATCGGGGGCATAGGCCTGAATCACTCCGCCACGCGAGTCGAATCCCAGCGGGTTGACCGTCGGATAGGTGTAGCCATACGGCGGCGTGCCCGGGGTGGTTCCATAGAGGTTTGCTGCGCTAACCTGATTCGTGGGGGGAAGCGGATTGGCGGTGTTGAAGTTTAAACTGAGGTCCACCGGAGGCTGTGAGCCCAGGGATCCAGCTACGTCATTGAGCCAGAAGAAATCTTCATAGAGTCCGATTCCTCCCCGGATGCTCCATTTGTTGTGGCCGAAGGGCGACTAGGCGAAACCGGCTCGCGGCAGAATATTGTTCGCCGACCGCCCGGCGAAGGCGTTGGTCACTGTCTTCACGGAGGCGCCGGCCATCTGCTGGGCTAGAGTGCTGCCCGAGCCTGGGAAGACTTGAGCAAAAGGCAAGGCATGGAGACCATAGGCAGAGGGATTGCCATAATCATCCCACCGGAGACCCAGAGTCAGCTTTAGATGGGAGGTGACGCGCCAGTCATCCTGTGCGTAAAGCGAGAAATTGGCGACCTGTGCGCCGAAAAGCTGAGGTAGGAACTGCCCTGTCTTCGCAGAAAGCGTGGCGAGATCATAGTTGAAAGGCGAGTCGTCGAAAAACTGAGGCCATCCGGAGAAGAACACGTCCGTAGGGTGGGCGCGTGCGGCTGTGTCGTCAGTCCAAGTGTCATTATGCGCACCCTGAAATCCGAATTTGAAGCTGTGATTACCCCATACCCACGTCAGGTCGTCGCGCAACGTGTAGTTGTGCTCCTTGCCCACGTCAAGCCCCGGGGAACCGAAGTATGATGTCCCTGGGCTAAAGGGGCTTCCGAAAATCAGAGTAAGGAAGGGGATGACCTCAGCAGCATTACCGGTGAAGGCGGTTCTGTAACGTTGCCAGGTGATGCTTGCTTGGTTCACCAGCGATCCGCTAAAGGAGTGGGTATAGTTAAGGTTGCCGTATCTTGCCCACGACGGAGTAGTCCCGTTATACCCGGAGTGCCACCACAGAAATTGGGAATTCTGCGGCATATACATGAAATCTGCATAGATTCTGTCCTTGCCTCCGTTGAAGTATTGGTCGAGACGTATGTTGAGTTGGTAGCCGTTCACCGTGGGCGACTGGGGGAAATTGCCCTCCTCCTCAAGGGGAGATCACAGGGAATGGATTGCGGCGTGGTCGTCAGGAAGGAGCAAGTCGCAGCCGCTCCCGTCCCCGTCATGCTCACCCCTCCATCGCCCGCTGCTGCCGCTTGTCCCGCCGTCAGCACGGATGGGTTCGTGACGACGATCGAGTCCGGTGGGAAAGGTACCATGAGTTTTGTCACATCCAAAGAGTGGGGATAGGTTTGCGCTGCCCACTAAGTGAAGCCTGGAGTCACATCAGTCACCACGCCGGACATCGCGCTGGCCTGGGTTTGATGCAGATAGGAAACAAAGAAGAAGGTCTTGTCCTTGCGGATCGGAGCCCCAAAACGAACCCATCCACCATTTACGAACGAAAGGTGAATTAGTACCGGTAAACGGGGTCACAGCAGTCAAGCCCTTTGAGCTGTAACGGTATTGCACGTCACCGTGCCAGTCGTTGGTGCCCGACTTGGTGGCGAAGTTGACGCGCATCGAAGAGCCGGAGCCATTATCCACTGCGAACGTCGTCGTTTCCAGTGACACCTCACCTACCATGTCTGGATTTGGCGTAATGTAGACGAAGGGGTAATTAGCCGCCCAACTGTGAGAGTTGGACTCAATCGAAGCCCCGTCCAGCATATAAGAGTTGGAGTCCGGCTGCATTCCATTGGCAGCGGCGAGTGGATTGGCAGAGCCGATATTAATGGCCCAGTTGACTCGATCTTCGTCAATTCCCACCACGCCAGGCGTCACTCTGAGAAGCTCCAGCACACTTCCATTTTGCAAAGGCAGGGCTTCAATCTGCCTGGCTTCGAGCGTTGCCTGGGTGCGGGTTTCCTCTGGGTTCAGACCGGGCGCCACAGTCGTAACCGTAACCGTAGTCTTGGTGGCTGCCGGCGCCAAGGCAATGTTGATGCCGATCGTCTGGTCGGAACTGACCGTGGCCGTGACGGACTTTTTCGTGAATCCCGCCTTCTCCACAGTCACTTCATACTCACCAAGCGCCACGTAGAGGAACCGATAATACCCGGAGGGGTTGGTCTCCGTCACCGCATCAACCCCGGTTTGCGTGTTATGTAACTTGACCTTTGCACCTGGGATCACGGCGCCTGATGCATCCGAAACTGTACCTTGCACGGAGCTGTTCAATTGGGCATGAGCCTGCTGGAATGGGAACACGGCCCACACGAGTAATAGTCCAAAAACCGTCAACCTGAATCGTCGTGCCATGAAATTGCCTCCCTTATTGAGTTAGAGTTAGGGTTAGAGTTATAGAGACCCAAGGAACCGGACGCAGGCTTTCAGGCTTCAATGATACAGAGCCGCAAAACGCGACGCGGGCTACTATGTAGGTCCAGGCAGCCGGTGTCTAGGGGAATTTACCGTGAGCTTACTGTAAAGTGGGCGTTTCCGGTCGTTATGGACGGCGGGTCCTAGTCCGCGCGGGGCTGCTTTGAAAATGGTTGCGCCGCAGGCGCCTTGGAGTGCGGTAGCAGCAGCTACCGCCTTGCACATGTGCCGCGTGAACCGAAGGCGGTAGCTGCTGCTACCGCACTCCAGGGCGCTTCGCGCATTTTCATGGTTTCTGGGTGCCGCCGGCATGGGGGACTGCCATGAAAATGACTCCCCTCCTCAGCGGGAGGAGGGGGCAGGGGGTGGTGGGTGGCAGCGTCAGCGTTCCGGTCAACCACCCCTAACCCCTCCTTAATCAAGGAGGGGAATCATTTTCATGCACGGTGGTGAGCCGAAGGATCATGGGCATCTGCGCTATAAATCTCTTGATCTCGCCGGTTTATCCCGTATAATTCACCTGGCGGTGTCATGTAATTAATGACTTAGCACCAATTCCTCTTACCCCTAATTCACCTGTCGATCCGCGATGGGAACTGGCGCGGCGCGTGGCAGACAGCCCTCAATTCCGCACCAGTCCCAAGCTCCGTGCTTTCCTGCTCTATGTTTGCGAGAACGCTCTACAGGGCCAGCGGGAGAATGTGCGCGAGCAATTTGGTTGGGTCGAGGGTGTTCGGCCGCCCTCCCGATTACAATCTTTCAGACGACAACATCGTCCGGGTGGAGGCTCGGGAACTGCGAAAACGGTTGGAAGCGTACTTTTCCGGCCCCGGGCGGGACGAGCTGACCACGATCGAGATCCCAAAGGGCGGTTACCTGCCGGTTTTCAAGATGCGCGAACAACCCCCGGTGGAGTGCTCGGATCGGGAGGTCTCAGCGCCCCAACCGGCGGTGGAACCCCGGCAGCGCGGCACGCGCTGGCTGGTTCCTGCGCTGGCCGTGTGTCTTCTCATTTCGCTCGGGTACACCATCTGGTTGGCGACGCAGAACCGGCGCTTGCGTCAGATACCCCCGCATCCAACGGCCTTGCGTTCGGCTTCCACCGAGGACTACTCGTTCTACGGTGAATTGCTGGGAACGATGGGTACGACGCGCCGGGAGACGTTGCTCCTGCTGAGCAACCCGAGAGTGGTGCTTTACTTGGGGACCGCGTCGAACGCGGTTCCCGCCGATCTCCCGGAGCACACCATTCCGGCCCCGCCGGAGCTGAAGGGCGCCCTCGCTGATGCGTTGAACAATCAAGACCGGGGCTTGCCCCTCCAGTTCCTGTACACGACGCGCGAGGAATACACGGGAATGGGCGAAGCCACGGCCGCCTACCACCTGGGGCGGTTGATGCAGTTTCTGCAGCGCCCTGTACGCCTCAGCCAGGGGCGCTTCCTCAATTGGGACGAGGTGCAGAAGCAGGATCTGATCGTTCTGGGCGCGCCACAGATCAATGACTGGACTGACCAGAACATCGGCAAATCCAATTTCAACTTAGAAAAAGAGCCGATCGAGAACGTGAATCCGCTTCCCGGCGAACAAAAGGAATATTGGATACATGCCGAACCGGGTGACAAGCCAGGCGCAGGCGTGACGGCATACGGCGTAATCAAGATGCTGAGTGCTCCCTCCCCTTCCAGAATCCTGCTCCTGGCTGGGCTGTCGAGTGCCGCAACGGCCGGGGTTGGCGAGTTCTTCACTGCGCCGGAGAAGATGCGGCCGGTCTATGAACGCATCCGGGCGGCGACTCCCGACAAGCGCGTCCCCTCGAACTGGGAAGTGCTGGTCAAGATTACTATCCGTGACGGCCTACCTGTGGAGACCTCGGTGGAGGCGCTCCGGCCCGCACCTGCGCAGAGGTCTTCCGCCAGGTGATGGCGCCCACCTTACTCGACGCGCGCATCCCAACCTCGGACAATCCTCAACAGGATGTCAAAGGGATTTTCACCCTCAAGTCGATGCTTGGTTTCAGCACCACGTCAGCCCGTCGGGCCGATGAAGCCTGCGCGTCCAAAAGACGGGCCAGGAGCACCGCCCCCGATTGGAGCTCGTGCGCGTTACCATTCCGCGCCGCGTCTATACTCAGGCGCATATGGATGTGGTGGCGGAGTCGGTGCTGGAGGTTTACGAACAGCGCGACCGGGCGCGCGGCTTGAAGATGATCTACGAACCCAAGTACCTGCGCTTCTTCCAGGCCCGGTTTGAGAGGCAGTAGGCAGAAGACAGTAGGCAGAAGGCAAGAAAGCAGAAGGCGGAAAGGTCCCACCTATTTGCGGCTAACGCACTAGCCACTAGCAAGTAACCTCCAGCCACTAAATTCTAAGTTTTCCTAATGCTATTGGGCCCCATTGCCGATAGGGGTGTTTGAAGGTTACCGGTGGTGATAGCAGGATTCTGCAAAGAAAAGTTAGGCAACAGGGCATTCCTGTAGGTTGAGAGAACTAGGGTGCATCATGGCGGGAAAGAAGAAAAGACAGGCCAGGCGCGCTGAGGCGGATCAGGAAGTCCGAGAACCCACAGTGGACATTTTTGAGGCGGACCATCACCTGCTCATTCAGGCGGAGTTGCCTGGCATCGGCAAGAAGGACGTGCGGATTGAGTACAAGGACGACGTGCTGAAGATATCTGCCCAGCGCGGCGACAGGAAATACCGCAGGGAAGTTCTCCTGCCCCGCGATCTTTCTCAGGAAAAGATGCGGATCTCTTGCAAAAACGGGATCCTGGAAATTAAGTGCTTTAAGTAGTCCGTGGCGGGTCGGTGGGGTATTGCCGCGGCGAGATTACGTCGCCTTAGGCTGGCGTGATGCCACATGTGGTAGGGGCGGGCTTACCTCGCCATAGCTCGGCGTGACGCCGGCGTAAACCCGCTTCTGCGGAGAGAGGAACAGCGAGGGGAGCATTCCTGTGAGTTATATCATCTACTGCATATTTCGCGGGCCCCTTCCGGCGGCCCTGGAAATCCCCGACGGCGTGGCGGGGTATCGTGTCTTCACTGCGAATTATCATGGCCTGGGCGCGGCGCTTTCCAAGCTTCCTGAGTCCAA
>Ga0326728_10014024_pt1 | contig 17187 bp, 9 predicted proteins | sample MB3enrmetagenome_FD_207602 | JGI IMG/M metagenome (GOLD analysis project Ga0326728, IMG submission 207602) | Lab enriched peat soil microbial communities from McLean, Ithaca, NY, United States - MB31MN | ecosystem: Environmental > Terrestrial > Soil > Wetlands > Peat | place: USA: New York...
TATCTCGATGCAGCTGCAGCTATTGAAATCAAGATCGGGCAGGGGGCGAAGCCAGGCATCGGTGGTCACCTCCCCGGGGAAAAGGTTGTAGAGGACATCTCGAAGACGAGAATGATTCCCAAGGGCACGGACGCCCTCTCCCCTGCCCCTCAGCATGATATCTATTCCATTGAGGACCTGAGGATGCTTATTTATGCCCTCAAAGAGGCAACCCGATACAGCAAACCGATCTCCGTTAAGATCGCCGCCGTCCACAATGCCGCGGCCATTGCCAGCGGGATGGTAAGGGCGGGCGCTGACATCATTGCCTTAGATGGATTCCGGGGGGGAACAGGGGCAGCCCCCACGGTGATCCGTGATAATGTGGGTATTCCGATTGAATTTGCCTTGGCTGCTGTGGACCAGCGCCTCAGAGACGAGGGAATCCGCCATCAGGCCTCGCTCTTGGTGGCCGGAGGGTTCCGTAACAGCGCGGACATTTTCAAAGCCATTGCCTTAGGGGCGGATGCGGTCTACATCGGTACGGCAGCCCTCATCGCCATGGGCTGTCACGTTTGTCAAAAGTGTTATACCGGGAAGTGCAACTGGGGGATCGCCACGCAAGACCCGTATCTCGAGAAAAGACTCAATCCCGATATTGCAACAGAAAGGCTGATCAATTTGATCCATGCGTGGGGCCATGAGATCAAAGAGATGTTGGGTGGGATGGGAATCAATGCCATTGAATCGCTCCGTGGAAATCGGTTGGCCTTAAGGGGAATTGGACTGACGGATACGGAATTGGATATCCTCGGAGTCCTACCCGCCGGACGATAACGTGCAGTTCGGAGTTCGTGGTTCATCGTTTAAAGTGACGGTCATGAAACGTATCTTTGTCAAAGAAGAAGTCTGTATGGGATGCCGCCTCTGCGAAATCCATTGCCTTGTGGAACATTCAAAGTCCAAGAATATTTTCAAGGCCTTCAAGGAGGAAAATCCTCGGACCCTTCCTCGAATCTTCGTGGAGGAGAAAGGAACGCTTTCCTTCGGGCTCCAATGCCGCCATTGCGAAGAGGCCTATTGTCTGGAAGCCTGCATGAGCGGAGCCCTTTATCGGGATGAGAAAACGGGCGCCATTCTTCACAACAAGGATCAGTGTGTGGGGTGCTGGATGTGTGTGATGGTCTGTCCTTACGGGGCCATTCAAAGAGATTTAAACGGGAAGAAGGCTGCTTCGAAATGCGACCTTTGTGTCGGCAAGGAGACGCCGATCTGTGTGATGAAATGCCCTAATCAAGCATTGGAATTTCGGGAGTCGTAGGAATGCGGATCGCCATCATAGGAAACTCGGCAGCGGCGGTGGGGGCCATTGAAGCAATTCGAAAAGTGGACCGCTCTGCCATCATCACGGTCATCTCGGATGAACCCCACTCCGTTTATTCCCGACCCCTCATCTCTTATTTTTTAGCAGGAGAAATCAAAGCGGAGCAGCTCTACTACCGGCCAAAAGACTTCTATGAAAAGTCCCATGTTCGAACTCTCCTGGGAAGGCGTGTGGTCAAGGCTGCTTTTGGAGAGAAGGTCGTTCAATTAGAGAACGGAGAGAAAATTTCTTATGATCGTCTTCTCATTTCCACAGGGGGAAAACCCTTTCTCCCCAAAATGGAAGGACTCGGCAAACCCGGAGTCTGTACGTTTACCAAACTGGAGGATGCCAAGAAAATTTCATCCCTTCTAAAACATGCTCAAAAGGCGGTCGTCATCGGTGGAGGGCTGATCGGGCTGAAGGCAGCCGAAGCCTTAAAGAAGAAAAACATCGAAGTGAGTGTGGTCGAGCTGGCTGACCATATCCTCAGTCTCACCATGGATGAAACCGCTTCTTCCATCCTTGAGAAGGCATTGAAGAAAGAAGGAGTCCATCTGATCACCTCCAATACCGTTGAGGCGATTTTGGGCGATGGCGGTGTGGAATCGGTTCGTCTTGCCGATGGAAAATTGCTCAAGACACAACTCGTCGTCGTGGCAATCGGCGTCATCCCAAATGTCGATCCCTTCAAGGGGACCTCCCTTCGCATCGAAAAAGGAATCCTCGTCAATGAACGGATGGAGACGAACATCCCAGATGTCTATGCGGCCGGCGATGTGACCCAAGCTTACGATAAAATCCTCAAGAGCTATCGAACGATTCCAATATGGCCCAATGCCTATTGCCAAGGGAAAATAGCCGGATACCAAATGGCGGGAAAAAAGAAATATCAATATGAAGGAAGTTTCATGATGAATTCCATTGAAGTGGCTCACATCCCGACCATCTCCATCGGTCTTACCGACCCTCCTCCTGATAACGGTTACCAGGTTTTCAAGAAATTGGATCGGAGCTCCGGTGTCTACCGAAAAGTGATCTTGAGAGGAGATGTGATCGTCGGCGCCATCTTCACAGGACAGATTGACCGGGCCGGGATTATGACAGGACTATTAAGAGATGGGGTCAAAGTGAAAGGATTTAAGAAAGAGTTGCTGAGTGACCAGTTCGGTTTTGTCTCTCTCCCCAAGACGTTGAGGAAGGAGAGACTGCTGAATTTGAAATGAAAAGGATGGAAATCAACGCCAAACATCTTTACTACCGAAAACTGAACGAGCAGATCCATCAGGCTATTGGACAAGGCGCAAGGGATATTTTCCTCCGAAACGTGAACGGACAGCGCTATATCGGTGGTGGGATTCGGGGGAATCTAAAGATCAAGATCGAAGGAGTCCCAGGAAACGACCTCGCCGCTTTCATGGATGGCCCGACCATCATCACTCAATCAAGCGCTCAAGATGCGGTGGCCAATACGATGAATGCCGGAAAAATCGTCGTTCATGGAGATGCGGGAGATGTGCTTGGGTATGGGATGAGAGGCGGTAAACTTTTTGTGAGAGGGGATGTCGGCTACCGTGTCGGCATCCACATGAAATCTTTTAAGAAACAGATTCCCGTTATCATTATCGGAGGAACAGCGAGAGATTTTCTCGGAGAATATCAGGCAGGGGGCGTAATCATTCTGCTTGGTCTGGAAAGGGACGGAAGGCCCCTTGCGGGGAATTACATTGGCACCGGGATGCATGGCGGTGTGATCTATATTCGGGGGGAAGTAGATCCTTTTCAACTGGGAAAAGAGGTCTCTATTTCTCCCGTGGATGGAACGGATGACGAACGATTAAGACTTTTCCTGAAGGAATACTGTGAAGATTTCGGTCTTTCGTTAAACGAGGTGATGGGAAAAAAGTTCATCAAACTTCTGCCCACTCATTTAAGGCCCTATGGGAAAATTTATGCTTATTAAGGGCGAGACCCCTGACAAGGAGGTGGCCTTATGGAAGAGACCAGCTTGTCGAAACTCCTTCCCCGCGCCGAGAAGGAAGAAGCCGAGGTTGGCGATCACCTGGACTCTCTCGTTCGCTTTAGGGGAGTGGTTTCAAATCTGACCAAAAGTGCCTTGGACTGTTTGAATCGAATCTCCCAGCGAGAGATGCAAAAGGATTCTCCTTCGCCAACCCTCATGGAGGATTACTTTCTCCTGCACCACTGCCTCGATTTCATCGAAAGGCTCTGTCGAGACAGGAAGGATTCTTCTTCGTCAGCCCTCACGGAAGAATACCTTTTCCTCCATGAATCGATGCACTTCGAATAGACAAGAGATGATATAAAGGGAGGAGGCAATCTTATGAAAGAACCGCACTTTCTAAAACTCATTCCTCCTGCCAAGAAGCAAGAGAGCCAGGCTGACGATCACCTGGACCCTCTTGTTCGTTTTAAGGGAGTGGTTCTGAATCTGACAGAAAGCGCATCGGATTGTTTAAATCGAATTTCTCAGCGCGAAACGCAAAAGGAATTCCCTTCGCCTACCCTCATGGAGGATTACTTTCTCCTGCACCACTACCTCGATTTCATTAAAAGACTGTGCCAGGGACAGCCGGTTTAATTTTGGTACAGGAGAACTTAATTGTAGATTACTGCCACCTATACTCCTTATCGCAACTCCAACAAGATAGACACCTTCTTTAATAATCTTTAATATTCTCCTTTACTTCGCGCCTCCTTGTCTCCCCCGAAAAAAAATTACTCCAATATGGCAAACTACATTCATTCCAGCCGGGAGAATATAAGGAAATACCAGGGGGCCGTAACCCCTCAGTTACAAGAGGATTTTTTGTAATAATTGTAGCGCCCTCATTGATTCAGGGCGGAGTCCGCTCCGATAAATATCGAAACGCTACGGGAAAAAAGATAATCCCATAACCTGACGGGTTTAACCCAAGCCGGTTCTTTTTCTTGACAACGGAAAGCCGTTTATGTTATTTGCTCTATAACTCCGCAAATACGAAGGGGTATTGATTAGACAAGGGCGTCTTCTCCCGAATGCATTTCCGGGTCTAAGAGAGGCCCTTTTTTTTAACCTTTTATAGCTTTAGAAGAGGAGGAAGAGATGGATAAAGAAAAAGAAAATGTCTTGAAGTTGGCGAAGGAGAATGATGTCAAATTTATTCGACTCTGGTTCACGGACATTCTGGGGTTTTTAAAAGGGTTTGCCATCACCATCGATGAACTGAAGGGTGCTCTTGAAGAAGGGATGGGGTTTGATGGCTCCTCCATTCAAGGCTATGCCCGCATCGATGAGAGCGATATGATCGCCAAACCTGATCCCAAAACCTTTCAGATCGTCCCATGGAGGCCCAAAGAGAATGCTGTTGCCAGGATGTTTGCAGATATCTATGAGCCTGATGGAACCCCTTACAAGGGAGATCCGCGATGGGCGTTAAAACGGACTCTTAAGAAGGCTCAAGACCTTGGCTATACCCTTTACGTCGGTCCTGAGCTGGAGTACTTCTATTTCAAGGGGAATGATGGGACAGAGATACTCGACAAAGGAGGTTATTTTGACCTCACTCCCCTGGATGTGGCGACCGAGCTTCGGCGGGAAACCATCTTAACGCTGGAAGCCATGGGAATCCACGTGGAATATAGCCATCATGAGGTGGCTCCGAGCCAGCACGAAATTGACCTCCGTTACACAGATGGCCTGACCATGGCAGATAATGCAATGACCTATCGGCTCGTTGTGAAGGAAATTGCATTGAAACACGGCGTCTATGCGACCTTCATGCCCAAACCCATTTTTGGACAGAACGGAAGCGGCATGCACACGCACCAATCTCTCTTTAAGGGCAATAAGAATGCCTTCTTCGATCCAAAAGATGAATTTCATCTCTCCAAGATTGCCAAGTCTTATATGGCCGGCGTTCTGAAACACTCCAAGGAAATTACTTCCATCACTTCTCAGTGGGTGAACTCTTACAAAAGGCTTGTCCCGGGCTACGAAGCGCCCGTCTATATCTCCTGGGCGCGCAGAAATCGGTCAGCCCTCGTTCGTGTTCCCATGTATAAACCGGGAAAGGAAAAAGCCACACGAATGGAATATCGGTCCCCAGACCCAGCCTGCAATCCATACCTGACATTTGCTGTAATGTTGGCAGCTGGGTTAAAGGGGATTGAAAAGGGTTATGAACTTTCTCCTCCCGTTGAAGAAGACATCTTCGAAATGTCTGAGGCGGCGAGGAAGAAACACGGGATCGACTCTCTTCCAGGAAATTTATTGGAAGCCATACAACTCACAGAAAAAAGTGAGCTGGTCAAAGAAACATTGGGAGATCATATCTTCCAAAAATTTATTGAGAACAAAAAGATCGAATGGGATCAATACCGGACGCACGTGTCGCAGTTCGAGCTGGAAAAATATCTTCCGATCCTGTAATCTTGTTCTCCTTCGCCTCGTTTCCGGCTCCGCTTACTTGAAGCCCCCTTCCCCTGGCGGAAGGGGGCTTCGTTCGATAAAGGGCTTCTTGAATAAGGCCGCTGAACGGAAGCCTAATGATCTGAAGGGAAAACGGACAGATTGAGTTTTGTTGATCGGTAGGTTATTTTTAATTGTTCTATATAAATTGGAGAGGTAAGCGAGGAAAACGAGTATGGTGAGTGGTAAGAAACTTGCTTGGAGCAAAGATCTCGAAGGTTTCTTACACCGGAATCCCGGCCTGAGAATGATCGACGATCCAGGGAAGCTTGAATACTTCCGGCAAGATCTCAACGTGGATCTCCCAGCCACGATCCGGGACCTTATGCTGAAGAGCTTGCCCGATCTCATTTTCCAGCCTGTCACCGAAGAACACCTTTTGGAGATCTTTGCGTTCGCCCGTCGAAACAAGATTCCGGTGACCGTCCGGGGTGCCGGAACCTGGGGATACGGCGGAGCCGTTCCCACCCGTGGTGGAATACTGATCGATCTCGGGCTGATGGACACCATTGAGATCAACCCTGATGCCTCTCAGCTGACCGTAGGTCCTGGTGCCCGATTTCTCGACATACACCGTGAGCTCGAACGCCATGGTCTCACTCTCTTGAGCATGACTTCGGGAAAAGGCGGAACGCTCATCGGCTGGATGGCCACAGGAGGCATGGGATTTGGAACTTTCAGCCATGGCTCAGTCCGAAATCAGCTGATCTCCCTTCGGGTGATTACGCCGGAAGGAAAGCCACGAGATCTGAAGGCGAACGACCCGGAGGTCGGTTACTTCCTCTCCACCGAAGGGCAGATGGGAATTATTGTCAAAGCCACCCTCAAGGTTGGCCCACGACCGTCGCAGTGGTATCCTTTTGCTCTCCCCTTTGAGAGGACGGCTGCGGCCTATGCCTTTGCAAAGCGGGTCTCCTATCACCCCGTGCTCAAGCCTCATGACGTGATCGTTTACCACACCGAATTGGTGCGCGTGCTCAAGGAACAATCCAACGGGAAAATGTCGATGGAGGGCAAGAACGTGGTCCTAATCGCATTTGCCAATGATGGGCAAGCCCGTGGGTTCATGGCTTATCTCAAGGATCACGGCATTCGTGCAGCGGATGAAGCATCGGCCAACTATCTCTGGGAAGAGCGGTTCCTCCCCATGTCCTTCAAGCGCCTTGGGCCGTCTCTTCTGGCCACGGAGGTACTTCTCCCTCTGGATCAGGTCGCTCCCTACTTTGAAAAAATCAGCGAATGGGGCAAACGTCTCGGTGTCACATTTTACCCGTCGTCCCATCTCATCAGTCAAGACCAAGTTCTCTTTCTCGCCATGGTCGCTTCTGACTACCGGAAGGCCATCTTCTATGTAGACCTCATGCTCGTTCCGATGATGGTCAGGCTGGCTGTCCAGTTTTATCATGGCAAGCCTTATGGATTGGGGATATGGAACACTCCTTTCCTCCACGACCTTTATCCTCAAGAAGAATTGAAACGCCTGCGCAAGTATAAGAAAGAGGTGGACCCTGCGGGAATCCTCAACCCGGGAAAATTCTTCTCTGTCTCAGGGAGACTGGGTCCTCTTCAAAAAATACTATTCAACCCGAAGCTCTTTAACCTTGAGATTTCCTCAGCACAGTGGCTCCTTTTCAAGCTCTTCTCCATCATCCCGGAGAAAACGCTTCGAAAGCAAATCGCCGTTGCCCCGGAAGGGCTGGAGGGTATTGCAAACGATGTCCTGTCCTGTGCCCAGTGCGGAAACTGCGTTTCCCGGTGTCCTGTTTACCGGGCCACTGGAAATGAGATTCTCACGGCGAGAGGAAAACTGCTCACCGTGAAACGGGCCCTGGAAGCGAAAAAGGTTGAATTGGCGAAGCTCCTGCCCCTTTACTTCTGCCTCCACTGCGGACGTTGCGATGAAGAATGCCAGGTCAATCTAAAACATCGCGAACTTTACGATCACTTGGAGAAGTTCCTATCCCGAACCATTGATTTTCCGATCCAGCAAATAACGGACTTCGTCCAGGAGGTGGAAAGAAGCCCGGAGTTTTACCGTTTTCTCGATGTGATCCGGACGGGTTTCGATCAGAAGATTCACGAACAGCGCCAGACCTTCCCGAGGTACCGTGTCCTCATTGACGAGGAATACTGCCTCCACTGCGGGACGTGTGTCGACGCCTGCATGTATAGCGTGCGGAAGCGTGATGAGTCGGATCCCCGTCGCGTCGTCATTGCTGACGAATCCCTCTGTCGCGGCTGCGGGGCCTGCTTGGAGCGGTGCCCACAAATTGCAGCCAGACTGCCTGCCACCTCCGTCGAGCTCCATCCGGACTATCTCCGTTTGGATGACCCGTACTGGAAAGGCGAAGTCATCACCCGGATCGACCTGGAAGCGACGACGGGCAAGATTCCTGTCTCCGGCACGGGTCAGGGAGATCCGCATCGCGGCTCCGGAAACGACGGCATTCGTTTCGGTCACTTTCACATCGTGGGACCTGCGCAGAATCTTTTGTATGAGAGCTCTGCCGACGCCATCGCCATCCAGCTCGGACAGCGACCCAAATTTTTGAAGTTCAATGGGCACGGGATCGAGACTCCTGCCCCCCGGCTGGTCAGGTTGAAAACGCCTCTCATCCTCGATGTGATGCCCATGGATGGGGGAGAAACTTTATTGGATTCCATGCTGGAGGCTGCCCGAACCATGGGGACCCGTCTCACCCTTCGATTAGAAGAAGTTGAGAAATATGGAGCCAAGGTTCGGAATCGAACCCATTCTCTGATTCTCCGATTGACCTCGGACGACATAAGGAACCTGGCCGCGGGAAAGAAGTGGCCTGAAATCCTCCAGAATCATTCTTGCGATTTCATAGAAATCGAACTCGACGACACCACTCTGGCACGGATCGACGAATGGAAACATCTCTTTGCCGGCTCCGCTGTCCTCTGCGCCGTCTTAAAGATCAAAGAGGATGATGTGGACTCGGAGCTCAGACCAACGTCGATATTCCAGCAAAAATTGGAATCTTTATTCCGATCCCCTTTTGATATTTTGTGTCTCACGTCGGATTACGATGCGGACAAAGGATACTACCCCACTACGGATGCCGTGCCCGCGGTTCATCGATTTCTGGTCGAACGGAAACTGCGCCACCGGTTTTCCATCCTTGCCGCCGGAGGAATCCGCTCCGCAGCGGACTCGCAAAAGACGATCCAACGAGGTGCTAACGGAATAAAGATCGACTGGCCCGTGCTGTTGACCGCTGATCCAATGGCGCGGCAGAGATTCCTTAAAGGCGAACAGATTCGGATTCCATTTGATGCACCGACATTGGCAAAACGAATCACCAGCCTCATCCGGGTATGGAATGTTCAGATCATTGAGGTTCTTGGCGCCTCGGGTTTCAAGGAGATCAGAAAGACCGTGGGCGAAGAGAACCGGCTGCTCATTTTTGACGATCTTGAGGAACGGGTTTACGACATCTTTAAGAACCAGGGCCGCTTGGACCGGAACAGCCAAAGCAACCGGGCCCGCATACAGAGAGAGGGAGATGGCTTTGGATGGCGATACAGTCAATTGGCGGATCTGATCCAGCCCACGCATCTCCCGCACCGGTTCTACAACTGTGACCTGAAGCCCTCATGCTATCGCATCTTCGACCGCGATTATGTCTGGCCGGCTTCCCTCATTGCCTCCGTCGGCCGCATGGCTAGCGGAGACCGGGAGACGCTTCTGCTCAGCCACACGGAGGAGCGAGGCAATCTTGGAGATGGCTTCGATTTTATCCAGGTCCAATTTCAGCAGAACCCGGACACGATCCCAGAAGGAAAGCTAGATGAAGTGTCAACCGCTCTTCAGATTTCACCTCAGTTGCGGCTGAAGGCCCCCTTTATCGGAGCCGGAATGTCTGTCGGTTCGATCGGCCCGGGAACCTGGCGTGCCCGAGTCCTGGCAACCCGTGCCCTCGGAACTCAGATGGATACTGGCGAGGGAGGGTACCCGACTTTCTTCATCCTCGATTCGAAGTGGAACCCTCTTGACCTCACCGATCGGCAGGTCTCCCTTATGGGCGCTCTCATGGAAGAGAGAAAGCTCATCCCTGTGGAGGAGTTGATCAAAAGGGTTCGTCAAGAGCTGGACGAATCCCCTGAATTTCAGGGATTGCTCGATGCGCTAAGAAAATATCCGGCTTCCATGCCGGTTCAATACGTTCCCATTGTCACGCTCGAAGACGAGCCTTATGTTTCCACTCAGCTCAAGACAGGCCTCTTCGGAGTGACCAAGGAGAGTATCCGACGCGCCCGCCGCGTGGTGATCGCTTACAGCCAGGGAGCCAAACAAGGCGTCGGCGGCCACTTGCTCGGAAGAAAAGTCTTTGGCCTAGTGTCGAGGCTGCGCGGAGTGGCCGAAGGCGTCAGCCTGATCTCGCCCTTCCCTTTTCATAATTGCTATTCGATCGAAGATGTGAAGGCATTCATCGATGCGGTCCGTATGATCAACCGCCGTACGACCATCTGCATCAAGGTCTCGCCCTCTCCCGACATTGAGTTCATCGTTTCCGGCCTCGCCCGCATCGCCAAGGACAACCGGATGGTAATCGAGGTCTGGCTGGATGGCCCCCGAGGAGGCACTGGCGCTGCTCCGGACATCATCAAGGGCCAGATGGGAATGCACATGGAGTATGCCATCCCCCTTTGTCATGAGAAATTGATGGACGACGGACTGAGAGATTACGTGGTCTTCATGGGAAGCGGTGGATTTCGCACATGGGGAGACGTAATCAAGGGAATCGCGCTGGGGCTCGACGGTGTCGTCCTGGGGACCGCGGACCTTGTGGCCATCGGCTGTGTTCGGGACCGCAACTGCGAGTCAGGGTGCCGAAGCGGCATTTCCACCATTGAACCGAAAATGCAGCTGTTACGCGATGTCGAAATAAATACTCAACAGATCATCAACTTTCGTTCCATTCTCCAGGTTCAGACGATCAGGGCTCTCGCGGCTCTGGGTATGAAAGACATCAGAGAACTCCGAGGCCATTATGATTGTATTCGATGGCCCCTTCTCGAAGAGAGGGTGCGGGAGCGTCGCCGTCGCAGGGCTGAAATTTCATTGGCTCAACCTTTTGGCAAACAGGGAGAAGACTCACAGCAAGTTACGTCCGATGCGATGCCGGCTCCGTCGGATTGTGGAGTCGCTGCCATTGTCTCCAATCACTTCATCCCGAGTCATGTGATGGACTTGATGCTCGATCGAATGGGAAACCGGGGTATGGATGGCGTTGGAATTTGGAAAGGGGGCTGTTACCCCCTCCATATGGATCACTACGCCCTGCATGTCTTGGTCAAGGGCATACTTCAATCTGAAGTAGAACAGGAATATGCTTCCAGAACACCTGATCTCGATCCCGTAGAGCTTCGTCGCCGGGCAAGGCAGGAGGTCCTGGCCAAGCGCCGTCATATCATGAAAGAAATCGCGGACCACTACTTCGCAGGCGTTGAACTGGATAATCTCGACGGCAACTTTGAGAAATGCCGTATCCCGTATCGGCTCGATCAGCAAGGTCACGAACAGGATTTCCGGCTCTTTGGAGAGAAGGATCCGGGCGACGTTTTCGGATTCTTCGTTCGGGTGCGGCGGGAAGAGTTGTATCGATTTGTCGAGAATGACCTGTTAAAGGATCCCATCTGGCCGCCCCGTCAGATGCGCTATCCAGACCTGACCGCTGCGAATTACAGAACGAATATAGATTTTTTGCAAGAGGCCGAAGACGAGTATATCTACCGGCTTTCCCGAAAAATCACCCGAGAGAATTACGCAGAGGCTCCGGAGAAGAAGGCGGCGGTGATGTCGTGTGGCAAAAACTCAGGCTGCTGGAAGAGCGATGGCCGGGAAATTCCATGGGAGCTTCCTGAAGCGCCCGTGAACGTGATCCATCGACGCCTGGCCACAGGCTCTGTGGTCGACCAGATGAATGCCCACCCCTTTGCTGAACTTCACACCGCCCTGACCCATAATGGGGAGACGACGAACTATCGCACAATGCTGAATCGAGTCTCACAATTCAACTTGACGCCTTTGGCTCAGACCGATACGGCTGTGGCGTCCCTTAAACTCCACCTGCTCAGCCAATACCTGCGCTATCCTTTCGACGCACTTGTGGAATCCTTCTCACCCACGACCGGGTGGAAGCTGACCCAGTGGCCTCCTGAGATCAAGGACCGCTTCGAGCGTATCCAGGAGGTAGAGTTGGAAAGTGCTCCGGATGGTCCGTACCAATACCTTTGCGGCCGGATCGACCCCTATCACAGGGTCATCGAGCGGCTGGACATTATCGACCCATCCTTGCTTCGGCCCAACGTGGCGATGCTCTATGATGACGGAGACAATTTCGTGAGCATCATCTGTTCCGAGAAACAAGGAAGTGATGCAGGGTTGCAGGAGCTCTATCGCCTGGGGATCGTGCGAAGCACTCAGCCACCTTTGACCTTCACCGTCAACACGGGTATGGTAAGCAGAGTTTTTTACGATGAGAAGGGAAAAATCACAGGCCACGAGGTATTAGATAAATTCGGCAAACGACTGGATATTCCCCACGGGACGTATCCCTTGGCGGAGACTATCCCTCCTGTGGCTGGTGGTACTGGAATCGATAAGATGTCTGACCCTTCCGTCTTTGTGCGGGATCGGTTACCCCGATGGGGGTTTGGCGAATTCAAAACGGCTCTACAGCAGATCACAAGGAACGTCTCAACAGCGCAAGCAGTAAAGGAGCTGACCCGAATCTGCGATTATCTGCCGGGCTGGGAAACCGGAGACAAAGACAGAGGAACGCTCCAACATATCCTCCGGGATCATATCAACTCGACCCTGGATCGCGTGAACGGTGAAAATGGAATCGTTCGCGTAAGCGTGGCCGATGCTGAAAAACTTGAAAAGCCTGAAGGCGCAGAACAGATCCTAATCGTTGACAGCCGGGGGTTTCGACCCGAAGGGATCGACCCGCTCAAGGTGCTCAGCTGCTTTCTCGACCATGCCCATCGGATGGGGTGGAGAAGATTCATCGTCTACAGAGCGGAAGGCCAGCGGGGGATTGGCATGGGTATGGGGTCAGGCCTCACGTTTGACACCACCGTAGACGTTTACGGAAGTCCGGGCGAGTATTGCGGTGCCTTCAACATGGGAAGCTTGATTCGTGTCCACGGCCATGCTCAGAACTTCACCGGAATGGTCATGCACTCCGGAACGCTTGAAATCCATGGGGACGTGGGAAAGGTGACAGGATACTCTTCAAAGGGAGGAACATTCAACATCCTCGGTAACGTCGTAGACCGTGGGTGGGTCTGCGCAGTGAGTGATCCGCGAGGCCCGGGGCTTGAGGTGAACATCGTGGGTACCGCCTATGAGCATCTCTGCCAGGCTTTAATGGGTGGGTCCGTCATCATGCTCGGCCTCTTCCGTGGGTATGACGGGATGCTCCGTCAAATGGACTCCCCCTACTCCGGGGCCAAAATCCTTGCAGGTGCCTCTGCCGGCGAAGTGATCTTCTACGACCCCAAAAAGAGATTGGAGGAAGGACAATACAAAAGTTGTCTCGTACAACCGATCGATGATAAAAAGTGGGAAGAGATCATGGGCCGCCTGATGAAGCTGGAAGATATCTTTGGCCTGGGTTTCTTCCGACAAAACAGCCATCTCACGGCTCGTATCGACGGAAAGCTGAAAAACATTACGCCCGAGGGTTTTCGATGGATTCTGCCCAAGGGAGAGTTGGAGGGCTATCATTAATACAAACGCTTTAAATAAATTGACATCATCCCTACCCTTACCTCCCCCTGCCCTTTTCATAGTGAATTTCAATTCACCGCAACCAATGTAATGCCTCAGTCGCGGGGGGAATTTTTATAATAATTGTAGCGTCCTCATTAATTGAGGGCGGAGTCCGTCGGCAATAAATGCCGACGCTACTGAAGGATTACCAACGAACGTACTTTTTCCTTGAAATCCACAAAGAGAACTGGTATCGTCGCTAAAGAAGTGAGGGGTAACTTATGGCGGTGAGGATCATCATCGATCGGAAGGTGAAGAAGGGAAAAGAAAGGGATTTTGCAAAAATGCTCAGGGAATTGAGAACCAAAGCCATTCCCTCAAAAGGATATATCTCAGGAGAGACACTTCGGGCACAACACGATCCCTATAACTATATTGTGATCACCACATGGCAAAATGTCGAAGACTGGAAATCATGGGAAAAGAATCCGGACAGGAAGAAGATTCACGCAAGAATCGAAAAACTGATGGCCAGACCCACCAAGACGAAGATATACATGTATGCCTGATCGCCATTGATGAATTGTAGCCGCTGTCTTAAGGGTGTGAACCCGGGCAGACTGAAGCCTATCATCTTTATTACCGATGACAGCGAAAAGATTGACAATCAGAAGTGGGTGTGTTAAAAAAATAAAAATGAAGTAAAGAAAATTTATGGTCAAACAAGTGAGACAACTTAAAGACCCTCGTTCCTGTTCAGGCAGGATCGGGGGTCTTTTTTTATGGGGAAATGAAATCCCCCTCCCGCCCTGAAGCTGTGAAAAAATTCAGTGAGGTGGGCGGGCAAGAATATCTCTAAAGTTTTACAATTGCGGTTTCTTAAGGTAAAGCTAACGAAAGCTTGGTAAGGGCCCAATGCCTGTTAAAGTTTTTAATTGCATGTAGTCAACGTGAAGAGGTGCCGCTGCAAAACTTTCTCGACATCCTCGCCCGCCCTTTGTGCAGAGAGGAAATTTTTTGCAGCTTCCCTTTTATAAAGGGGGTAGGGGCAATTTAGGAATAGGGAGCCGCGGATGAAATCAAGGCAGAGAGCTGTATTGGCTTTAGAGGATGGGGCGGTATTTGAAGGGTGGTCGTTCGGGTTTTTGGCAGAAAAGACGGGAGAAGTTGTCTTTAATACGAGCATGACCGGCTACCAGGAGATTCTCACCGATCCCTCTTATAAAGGTCAGATCGTCATCATGACCTATCCTCTCATCGGAAACTATGGAATCAATCAAGAGGATGTCGAATCCCAGGACCCAAAGGTAGAAGGGTTCATCGTCAAAGAGAACAGCCCCATCTTCAGCAACTGGCGTGGCAATAAGGCCCTCTCCGAATATTTGATCCGTCACCGCATTCTGGGAGCGGAGGGCATGGATACCCGCGCCATCACCAAGCATATCCGCCAGGCGGGTGCCATGAAAGCTGTCCTTTCTACGGACGACCTCGATCGGGATCGTCTGATTGAAAAAGCCAAGGCCTCTCCGGGCCTGATCGGCCGGGACCTGGTCAAGGAAGTGACCTGTGAGAAATCCTTCCCATGGACGAGTGGTAATGATTCTCAATTCTTGAATCAGCATCCTACATCCTCCACCTCCCGCGTTCGACCAAAGGTGGTCGCTCTCGACTACGGTATCAAATATAACATTCTTCGTTCCCTTTACGATTGGAATTGTGATGTTACTGTTCTTCCCGCCTCTTCCAGCGCAGAATCCATCCTCGCCCTTCACCCGGACGGGATTCTCTTGTCTAATGGTCCGGGTGACCCGGAGGGAGTTCCCTATGCCATTGAGACTATCCGCCAACTGATTGGGAAAAAACCGATCTTTGGCATCTGCCTGGGTCACCAACTTTTGGGATTAGCCCTTGGAGGAAAAACGTTTAAATTGAAATTCGGGCATCGGGGAGCCAATCAACCTGTCAAAGATTTAAAAACAGGGAAGGTGATGATCACTTCCCAAAATCATGGGTTCTGCGTTGATCCTCACTCGTTGGATCCTGTAGAGGTTGAATTAACCCAGATCAATCTCAACGACCAGACCCTGGAAGGGATGAGGCACAAACGTTTTCCAATCTTTTCCGTACAATACCACCCCGAAGCGTCGCCGGGGCCTCACGATACGCAAGCCCTCTTTGGAGAATTTGTGAAGATGATGGAGCTTCACTCCCATGCCTAAGCGGACAGACATCAAAAGAATCCTGATCATCGGCTCCGGACCCATTGTGATCAGCCAGGCCTGCGAATTCGACTACTCCGGCACTCAGGCCTGTAAGGCTTTAAGAGAAGAAGGCTTCGAAGTGGTATTGGTCAACTCCAATCCTGCCACGATCATGACCGATCCTGAGATGTCCGACCGGACTTACATCGAGCCGATCACTCCGGGCATTCTCGAAAAGATCATTGACCGGGAAAGGCCGGATGCCCTTCTCCCCACCTTAGGCGGTCAGACAGGTCTTAATGTATCCGTCGCCCTCCATGAATCCGGAGTGCTCCAGAAATACGGCGTTCAAATGATCGGGGCCAAATATGAGGCGATCAAGAAAGGAGAAGATCGGAATCTCTTCAAGGAATCGATGAGGAAGATCGGCCTCGACCTCCCTAAGAGCGGGCTGGCCTATTCGCTGACTGAAGCCTTGGAGGTGGCGAAGGGAATCGGTTTTCCTCTGATCATCCGGCCCAGTTTCACCCTGGGAGGAACAGGGGGTGGAGTGGCCTATAATATCGAAGAATTCGAAGAGATGGCGGCTCGTGGACTTGAGTGGAGCATGATCGGAGAGATTCTGATTGAAGAGTCCGTTCTCGGCTGGAAGGAGTTCGAGCTGGAGGTGATGAGGGATCTTCATGATAATGTCGTCATCGTCTGTTCGATTGAGAATTTTGATCCCATGGGGATCCATACAGGAGACAGCATCACCGTTGCCCCTGCTCAAACCCTTACGGACAAAGAATATCAGAGGATGAGGGACGGGGCAATTCGAGCCATCCGAGAAATTGGCGTCGAGACCGGAGGATCCAACATCCAATTCGCTATTCGTCCGGAGGACGGACGAATGGTCATCATTGAAATGAACCCCAGGGTTTCCCGGTCTTCAGCCCTCGCCTCCAAAGCGACCGGATTCCCCATCGCCAAGATGGCGGCAAAGCTGGCAGTCGGATACACCCTCGACGAGATTCCCAATGACATCACGAAAAAGACGCCTGCCTGTTTCGAACCCACCATCGACTATTGCGTAGTGAAGATTCCAAGATTCACCTTTGAAAAATTTCCCGGGGCAGATCCAACGCTGACCGTTTCGATGAAGTCGGTCGGCGAAACCATGGCCATCGGCCGGACTTTCAAGGAAGCGCTCCAAAAAGGTCTCCGCTCGTTGGAGATTGGAAGACATGGTCTTGGAGCGGATGGGAGGGACAAATTCCCCTCCTCCACGGAGAGTTCCAGTGAAGGCGCACGGACCAGTCTCCTTCAAGAAGTAAAGAAAAAGCTCTCCACTCCCAATGCGGAGAGGATCTTTTATATTCGACATGCTTTGCTCCTGGGGATGAAGGTCGAGGAGATCCACGATCTGACAAAGATCGATCCCTGG
>Ga0326728_10014025_pt1 | contig 17186 bp, 13 predicted proteins | sample MB3enrmetagenome_FD_207602 | JGI IMG/M metagenome (GOLD analysis project Ga0326728, IMG submission 207602) | Lab enriched peat soil microbial communities from McLean, Ithaca, NY, United States - MB31MN | ecosystem: Environmental > Terrestrial > Soil > Wetlands > Peat | place: USA: New York...
ATGCTGATCAACGAAATCCTCGACCTGTCGCGCGTCGAAGCCGGGCGCTACGAACTGAAGGAAGAATCGGTCTCGCTGCCCGGCGTCGTCGAGGAATGCCGCCACCTGTTGGCGATGCGGGCCAAGAACCGCAACATCTCGGTCGTCGAAGCGCTCGACAAGGATTTGCCGCGCATCTGGGCGGACGAGCGCGCCGTGCGCCAGGTGACGCTGAACCTCTTGAGCAACGCGATCAAGTTCACCCCGCAGGGCGGCTCGATCGCCATCAAGGTCGGCTGGACGAGTTCCGGCGGGCAATACCTATCGATCCGCGACACCGGGCCGGGCATCGCCGAAGAGGAGATCCCGATCGTGCTCGCCTCCTTCGGGCGCGGGTCGCTGGCGCAGAAGAACGCCGACGAGGGCACCGGCCTCGGACTGCCCATCGTCAAGGGGTTGGTGGAGCTTCACGGCGGCGAATTCCGCCTCAAATCCAAGCTTCGCGAGGGCACCGAAGTGATCGTCATCTTCCCGCCCGAGCGGGTGATGAACGCCCTGCCGCAGCTCGATCCCGACGCGCCGCCCGAGGAAACGCCCGAAGAGAAGGCCAGGCGCCGCGCGCGCCGGTGGGGACGAAAGGCCGCGGCGTAAGGGGGGCGCGGGCGCGGCTCGGGCTGGATCTGCGCCTCGCGTCGTCGGCGCCGCACGGGCGACGATAAATGGGGAAATACAGCAAAGCGCGCCGTCCCCCGTTCCCCTGATCCCCTCGAGTTCGCCGCCCGGGTCGATCCGGCGGGGCTGTCGCCCCGGGATCACAGCGGCGCGATAGCGCTCTGCCGGCGGCGGCGCCGCCTTCATGCCGCCATGTTGTCGCAAGAGTTTGCGCACAGCGAGTCGGATGGATCGAATGACGTTTTTCGCGTGGGCGAAGGCGAGTATGTCGGTGTGGGCGGTCGGAGCGTCGCTCGTCGCGGGGAGCGCGTTCGCCGGCGACTCGCCGGCGCCCAAACCGCCCGCGGCGTCGCCGAACGACGCGCGTTGCAGCGCGCTGGGCGAAGGTTTCTTCGCGGTTTCCGGTTCCGACGCTTGCATCCGGATCAGCGGCTACGTCGCCGCCGGCGCCGATTTCGGCGGCGGCTTGCGCGTCGTTTCGCACGATCCCGCCCCGTTCGCGGCCGGCCCGACCACGACGTTCGGAACGCGAACCGGGGTCAGCGCCGACGCCCGTTTCGACACGCCGATGGGCCCGGGGCGGCTATACATCCAAGTCGGTCACGACAACTATTTGCCGCCCTGAAGCCTGGCGGCGATCGGGACTTCTCGCCGTCGCGGCCGAACGGCTCGGGGCGAGGACGGAACGGCGGCATGCGCCTCTTCGCGCCTCAGCCCCGTTTGTCGGCGAAGAATTCCTTCAGCATCGCCGCCGCCTCGCTCTCGCGGACGCCGCCGTAGACCTCCGGCGCGTGCAGGCAGGTTGCTTGCGAAAAGAAGCGCGGGCCGTGCTCGACGGCGCCGCCCTTCGGATCGGGCGCCGCATAATAGAGGCGGCGCAGGCGCGCGTGGCTGATCGCGCCCGCGCACATCGCGCAGGGCTCCAGCGTCACGTAGAGATCACACTTCGTTAGGCGCGCCTGGCCGAGTCGCCGGGCGGCCTCGCGGATGACCAGCATTTCCGCATGGGCGGTCGGGTCGACGTCCGCGCGCGTGCGATTTCCCGCGCTCGCGATCACCTTGCCGCCGCAGACGAGCGCGGCGCCGATCGGGACCTCGCCGCGCCGTTCGGCGGCGCGCGCCTCGGCGAAGGCGACGCTCATCGGGTCTTTGGGCGCCATGCCGGCTCCTCGCGCCTCGCGACAGGGGCGCGGCAAGCTGCTAGGACAGCGCGATAAGCAAAGCAAGAAGAGGCCATGAGCGAAAATCCCCCCGCCGCGCCGCCGAACCCGCCGCGCCAAGGCCAGCGCATCGCCAAGGCGATCGCGCGCGCGGGCCTGTGCTCGCGCCGCGACGCGGAAGAATGGATTCTCGCAGGGCGCGTCAGCGTCAACGGCAAGGTCCTGGAAAGCCCGGCCTTCAACGTCGGCGCAAAGGACGAAATCCGCGTCGACGGCGAGCGCCTCAAGGAGCCCGAGCGCACGCGGCTGTTCCTCTTTCACAAGCCGCGCGGGCTGGTGACGACGGCGCGCGATCCCGAGGGGCGGCCGACGATCTTCGACGCGCTGCCCGACGACCTGCCGCGCGTCGTCGCGGTCGGCCGGCTCGACGTCAACACCGAAGGGCTGATCCTCTTGACCAACGACGGCGGCCTGGCGCGCGTGCTGGAGCTTCCCGCCACCGCCTGGCTCAGGCGCTATCGCGTGCGCGCCCACGGCGCGATCGAGCAGACCCGCCTCGACGCCCTCGCCGATGGCGTGACCATCGATGGGATTCACTACGCCGGCATCGAGGCCCGGCTCGAGCGCGAGCAGGGCTCCAACGTCTGGATCACGATGGGCCTGCGCGAGGGCAAGAACCGCGAGATCAAACGCGTGCTCGAACATCTCGGGCTTTCCGTCAACCGGCTGATCCGCGTCTCCTTCGGCCCGTTCGAACTCGGCGATCTCGCCGAGGGCGAGGTCGCGGAAGTGCGCACGCGGGTGTTGCGCGACCAGCTCGGCGCCAAGCTGGCGAGGGAAGCGGGAGTCAATTTCGACGCCGAGGTGGTTGATCGCGCCGCGCCGCCGCCGCCGCCCGCGCCGAGGCGCGTCGATCGGCGCTGGGCGGGCGGGCGCGAGCGCCCCGATCGCGGCGGCGTCGAGCCGCGCGGCGCGGCTCAGCGGAGGGAACCCGAGCCCTCGCAGGCGCCGCGCAAGCGCAAGCACGTTTCGGCGCTGCGCGCCGAGATCGAGCGAAGCGCGATAGGCCCGCGCAGACGCATCGAACGCGGCGCGACCAGCGACCGCAAGGGACGCCAAATCGAGGTCGAGCGAATCGTGGCGACGCGGGAGGAATTGCGCCGGCGCGCCGCCGAGACCGCGCGCCGCGATCGCTCGCGCCGCCGAGGCGCCGAGCGCCGAGAGGAGCGTGAGGCCCGGCCTTCGCATTCGCCGCGCGGCGAAACGGCGGCGCCCGACCGGCGGGGCGGCAGGCCGCTCGGCAAGCGCGCGCCGCCGGGCGAAAGCCGCTCCCCGTCGCGCGGAGAGGGTCGGCCGTTCGAGAAGCGCGCGTCCTCCGGCGAAGGCCGTCCGCCGTCGCGAGCGGGCCGCAAGCCGTTCGGCAAGCGCCCGCCCGCGGGCGGAGGCCGCTCGCCGCCGCGAGGCAAGCCCGGCGGCGAGCGGCCGTCGCGGCGCCCCTAAGCGATGCGCGTCGTCGCCGGCAGGCTGAAAGGACGCGTCATCCATGCGCCGGCTTCGCGCGCCATCCGGCCGACCTCGGAGCGCTTGCGCGAATCGATCTTCGACATTCTCGCCCATCGCCACGGAGGCGCCCTCGAGGGCGCGCGGGTGGTCGATCTCTTCGCCGGCTCCGGCGCGCTGGGGATCGAGGCGCTGTCGCGCGGCGCCGAATTCGCGCTGTTCATCGACAATGGCGCCGAGGCGCGCGCGCTGCTGCGCGCCAATGTCGAGGCTTTCGCGCTCGGCGGGGTGACGCGCATCTGGCGCGCCGACGCGACCCGGCTCGGCAAGGCGCCCGCCGGGCCGCCGTTCACCCTCGCCTTTCTCGATCCGCCCTACGACAAGGGCCTCGCCGCGCCGACGCTCGCCGCTCTCTGCGCGGGCGGCTGGTTCGCCGAGGGCGCGCTCGTCGTCGTCGAGGAGGCGGCCAAGGCGGGAATCGCCGCGCCGCCAGGGCTGACGCTCGTCGACGAGCGCGTCTACGGCGAAACACGGATCGCGTTCTTCGCCGCGTCGAGGCCGCCATGAAGGAGCGCGCTCGGCCGCCCGGCCGCTTTTATTCGTACCGCCCGTAATGGCGCACCGTCACGACTTCGATGCGGCCCTGCGGGCCGATGAATCCGGACATCAGCCAGCTCGTTATGCTGACCACGATGGCTGAGAGGATCGCCGGCCACAGGCCGACAACGACGAAGCCGCTGAGGAAGTGCGAGACCAGTTCGATCATCAGGCCGTTGATGACCAGCAGGAACAGGCCGAGCGTCAGCAGGGTGATCGGCAGGGTCAGGATCACCAGGATGGGCCGCACGATGGCGTTGACCACGCCGAGCAGCAGCGCCGCGGCGATCAGGCTGCTGACGGAGCGAACCTCGACTCCCGGAACGATCTGCGAAGCGAGCCACAGCCCGAGCGCGACGACCGCCGCGCGAATCAAGAAACCTCTCATTTGCCGCGCTCCCCTTTTTCTCGCCCCTATCTAGGCGCGGCGCCGGCGAACCGCCAGAGCGCGGCGATGACGCGCGGGCCCGGATCGCTTATGAATGGGCTCGGAGGCCCGCCATGCCCGAATCCAAACGCCCCGTCGCCATCCGCGCCGCCGACGCGCCGGCGCGCGCCAAGCCGTCGAACTATCCCGAGCCCTTCGCCTCGCGCATGAAGGGGATCGAGAAGCGGCCGCTCGGCGATCTCTTCGGGCTGACCAATTTCGGCGTCAACCTGACGCGCATCGTTCCCGGCGGGTCTTCCGCGCTGCGCCACGCGCACGCCAAGCAGGACGAGTTCGTCTATATCCTGGAAGGGCGCCCGACGCTGCATACCGACGAGGGCAAGGCGTTGCTCGCCCCCGGCATGTGCGCGGGCTTCAATGCGGGGAGCGGCGACGCTCATCGCCTCGTCAATGAAACCAGCGAGGACGTCGTCTATCTCGAAGTGGGCGACCGCACGCCGGGCGACGAAGTGAGCTATCCCGACGACGATCTTAAGGCCGACTTCATCGACGGCCAGCGGCGGTTCGCGCACAAGGACGGCTCGTCGTATTGACGGCGCCGCGATGGGCGGTGCGGCGATCGTCAGCGCGCCGCGGCAAGGAAGCGGATCGGCGCGACGAAACGCAGCTCGCCCTCCGCGAGCCCCTTGGGGGGCGCGGGAAACGGCTGCGCGCGCTGGATCAGATCGAGGGCGGCCTGATCGAGCGCGCGCGAACCGGAGGACGTAACGAGCCGAACGCCGGTCAGACGCCCGCCGGCGTCGAGATCGAAGGCGATCGTCGCGACGCCGGACCGACCCGCGGCGTTTTCGGGAAAGCGCTTGTGCCGTTCGATCTGGGCGATCAGCGCCTGACGCCAGCTATGGAGCGCGGCGGGCGGAGCGTCCTCTTCGCGTCCCGGCGCGCTGTCAGGCGCTGCGGCGACGTCGGAGATCCTCGCCGATGCGACGGACTGCGCGCTGGGCGGAGGGGCGGGTGGCGGCGGAGCGACGACGGCGGGCGTCTCCTTCGGCGGGTCGGGATCGGGGGGCTTCGGCGGGTCGGGGTCGGGGGGCTTTGGCGGGGCGACCGCATCGGGAGTCGACGCCTCGGCCAGCGGCGGCGTCTCCGGGGCGATCTCGACCCGCGCGGCGACGGGCGGCGGTTCGGCGGGGGTCGCCGCCGGCGCTTCGGTCGGCAGCGCCTCGGCGTGCGGCTCGTCCGGAGGCGGCGCGGGCGGCGCGGCGAGCGGGCTCAGTTCGAGCGTGACGACCGGCGAGCCGGCGTCCGACTCGGCCGCATAGTTCGGCGTCGACAGCGCGCGCCAGGCGAGGCCGTGCGCCGCCGCGACGATCGCCGCGCAGATCGCCCAGCGCCAAGCCTCGCCCTTCACGGCTGACGGTCCGATTCGAGGCCGACCAAGCCGATCTTGAGGTAACCGACCGCGCGCAGATCGTTCATCAGCGCCATCAAGTCGCCGTAGGCGACGTTTCTGTCGGCGCGCAGGAAGACGCGCCGTCCCGCGTCGCCGTTCGAAGCGCGGTCGAGCGCGGCGGCGAGCGCGCCGCGCGCCAGCGGCTCATCGTCGATGACGAGCGAGAGGTCGGACTTCAGCGTGAGAGTGATGGGCTTTTCCGGCGGCGGCTGCGGCTCGGCGTTCGACGTCGGCAGATCGACCGCGACATCGACGGTGGAGAGCGGCGCGGCGATCATGAAAATGATCAGCAGGACGAGAATGACGTCGATGAACGGCGTCACGTTGATTTCGTGGGCCTCGGTCAAATCGTCGCCGGAATCGAGCCGCGCGCCCACGGTTCACTCCGCCGCCGAGCGCGCGCGCACGAGCGTGGCGGGAGCGCTGCGCGCGCGATCGAGATCGCGGCTCGCCAGCCGCAAGATCGCCGCCGCGCCATCCGCGTACTGCGAGCGATGGGCGGCGAGCGCGCGCGCGAGGAGGTTGTAGATAACAACGGCGGGGATGGCGGCGAAGAGGCCGAGGGCGGTCGCCAGCAGCGCCTCGGCGATGCCGGGCGCGACGACCGCGAGATTGGTGGTGTGCTGCCTGGAGATGCCGATGAAACTGTTCATCACGCCCCAGACCGTTCCGAACAGCCCGACGAATGGCGCCGTCGCGCCGATCGTCGCGAGCAAGCCGGTTGCGCGCGCCATGCGTCGCCCGGCGTGCGCCTCGGCGCGCTCCAGTCGCGAGACGACCCGCTCCTTGAGCCCACTCGCGTCGAGCCCGGCCGAGACGCGCATCTCCGCCTGCGCTTCGCGCGCGGCCGCCTCAAGAGCGCCGCCGCCCGCAAGGGCCGCGACCGCTTCGGCGATCGTCGTCGATCGCTCGAGGACGCCGAGCTGGCCGCGCAATTTGCGCGATCCCGCGATCAGCTCGATCGCCTTGACCAAAGCCACGGTCCAGGTGATGAGCGAAGCCGAGGCGAGGACGATCATCACCGCTTTGACGAAGATGTCGGCGGACAGGAACATGCCCCAGGGGGAAAGATCCTTCGGCAGAAGCGCGGCCGCGACGGGCGCTTCGGACCCGGTCTGCGCGGCGGCCGGGGCGAGAAATGCGAGCGCCGTCAACGCGAGCGGCGCCGCCAGCGCGATCGCTTTACGGTTTCCCCGCATCGTCCGTGTCCGCGCGCGTTCGGCCGAGCGAGTCATAGGGCTTGCGAAAGGCTGAGATAGAAGCCGCGCCGCGGGCCGTATTGGGGCGCGAAGACGCCGATGCCGGTGCCGTCCCGGATCTCGTAAACCGAATCGAAGAGGTTCACGACGTCGAAGCGGACCGTCAAGGGCTTTTCGGTCGGCGACCATTGGAACGCGTGCGAGACGCCGAGATTGATCTGACTGTAGCCCGGCACGGTGGTCAGATTGTCGAAGCCGTTGCGCAGCCCACTGCCGAAGATCATGTCGGCGGTGAAGCGCGTGCCGCTCCATAGATACGAGGCGCCGGCGGAGCCGGTCCAGGTCTGCGAATGATCGGTCGGGATGTAATGCGTCGCCGCATACTCGTATTCGGCCAGCGTCCCGAACAGGTATTGGTTGGAGACGACGTCGGTCGCGTATTGGTGGCCCCAGGCGACGTTGCCGTACACGCTGAGGGCTCCGGCGTCGTAGCGCAGCTTTCCCTCGACGCCCTCGTTCCAGCCTTTGGCGTAATTGAAGGCGGTCAGCGTCATCGCCTGGCCGAACTGTCCGTCGTCGATCAGGTCGGTCGCCTTCTTGTAATAGGCGTCGACCCCCGCGGTGAGGCCGGGCAGGATTTTCTGATCGACGCCGACGTCGAAGACGTTCGAGCGCTCGGGCTGCACGGGATCGTCGAGGTTCACCGCGGGCTGTTGCGTCGTGCCGGCGTAGGCGGCCAGATTGGTCGGCGCGGCGAGCGCAAGCTCGGGCGGCGTGAAATAGCGCGCATAGCCGGCGTGCAGGGTTGTGTCGTCGGTCAGCTTGTAGGTGGCGCTGACGCGCGGGCTGAGCTGGTTGGCGTCGACGTATTCGTACATCTGGTCGAACCGCAGGCCGGCGTTGAGCGTCAGCTTGTCGGTGATGCGCCACTCGTCCTGCGCATAGACCCCCATGAGCCAGCCGATCTTCCTCTCGTCCTGCACGGGCGCGGCGAACGGCGGGCCATCGACGTTGCCGAAGGGGTCGGTCGGAAACACGATCGAGGAATTGTCGGCTTCGGCCTGTTCGCCGCTCGCCGTGAAGCCGAAGCGCAGCGTGTGGTCGGCGTTGACGCGCAGCGCCGCGTCGCCTTGCACGCCGTTGAGGAAACTGCTGCGGAAGATGTCGGAAGCGACGCCGTTGAATTCGAGATCGCCGACCTCGTCGGGGATGAAATGCAGGCTGCTGTATCTGGAGAACGCCGAGAGCTGCATGTCGAGCGCGCCCATCGACTTCTGCCACGCGACGACGTTGTAGAAGCTCCGCTCGTATTGGCGCTCGTTCACTTGCGAGGAATCGATCGGGGTCGCGCCGGGGGGACCGGGAACTGGATCGGCTGGCCCGGGTTGTCGGGAATTTGATAATCGCCGATCGAGACGCCGCTGATGACGCTGAGCCGCGAGCCGTCGCCGAGAATGGTCGAGGCGTAGCCGAAGAACTTGCCCTGATCGGTGTGATCGTGAATGGCATTGAGGGTCGGCGCCGGATTCTCGATCCCCTCGTCGGAGCCGAAATAGCGGCCGATGACGTAATATTGCGTCTGCCCGACCGTCCCGCCGTATTCGAGGCTCGGCGAGATGACGCCGCGGCTGCCGCCATAGAGGCTCACGGCGCCGCCGCCGTCGAACACGCCGTTCTTTGCGGTGATGTCGACGACGCCGGTGGTGTGCAGCCCATATTGCGCGGGCAGCGCGCCGTCGATCACCTGGAGATCGCCGATGAACGCGCTGTCGAACATCTGGCTGAATCCCGAGACGCCATCGGGAAGCAGAACGCCGTTGATCCGGTATTGGACGTTGGCGTGATCGTTGCGCAGGTGCAGCGCCCCGCTTGCGGCCGAGTCCTGCGAGAACCCGGGCGTCTGCAGCAAGGTCTTTTCGATCGGCGTATCCTCGCCCTCGGGCTGCGCCGCGATCGCCGCCGCGCTCAAATCCGTAGCGTTGGCGCCGATCGGCGGAAGAATGTTGGCGCGCGCCGCGTCGAGCGCGCGCGTCTCGGCCTGCAGCGGCGTCGCGCCGTTCGCGGCGGTTTGCGGACCGGACGACGCGGCGGGCGCCGGCCCATGCGCGAGGGCCGGCTTCGTCCCGCGCGCCGGCTTGGCCTTGTGCGGCGCGGCGGCCTTCTCGGGCTGCTTGACTTGCACCTCGGGCAGGGCGGTCTGGCCGAAGGCCGCGCCGGCGATCGCCGCCGGGCCAGCCAGCGAAATGGCGAGGACGAACGCGCTTCGACGCTTGCGACGCATGGAAAAATCTCCGATCCCCCAGCGCCGCGCTCATTCGTCGTCGAGCCGCCGGCATTTAGAATGTTATAACATAACGTTTCTATGGCGCGTCACGGCGCGTGTCAATGCGGAACGCCTTGTCGCGTTCGCCGTAACAGTCTGGCAACTTCCGCTTGCATAGAATAGCGCGTTCGCCCGTCTGTCGCCGTTCGCGCGAACCGAGCGCGTCGAGCAAGCGCATCGGCGCCCGAACGGGGCGCGACCGTAGCGGCGACCTCGAGAAAAGGCGCGCATCATGACCGGCGACGACAAGACCGCCAAGGCTCCCGCCGCTTGCGGCGAAATCGGACGGCGCGAATTCCTGGGATATTCGGGCAGCGCGCTCGGAGCCTTTTCATTCGGCGCGCTGACGTTTCCGCCGACCGCCCTCGCTTCTGAGGCGCCTAGCTATCCGATCGACACGACAGTCGTCACGACGCGCGAGCGGGTGATCGCGTTTCCCGCCGCGCTGCCGGGCCTGTCGAAGCCTGAGATCGACAAAGTCGCTGAATACGCGAAGTTCGGCTACGGCGCCTGGACCTACGGCGCGCCTCTTCCCGTGGCGACGCGCGCCGATCTCCTGCCGGCCGGCGGCGCGCCGCGCGCGCCGGGGCGAAAGGCGAAGCTCGTCCGCTTCTTCGCCTTCACCGACGTTCACATCACCGACAAGGAGGCGCCCAACCAGCTCATCGCGTTCCAGCAGAGGCAGCCGTTCGCGTTTCGCAACACTTCGATCTACTCGCCGGTGATGCTCTATACGACGCACGTGCTGGACGCCGCGATTCAGACGGTCAACGCCCTGCACAAACGCGATCCCTTCGACTTTGGCGTGATGCTCGGCGATGCGAGCAACAACCCCGCCTACAACGAGGTGCGCTGGTACATCGACGTGTTCGACGGCAAGCGGATCGCGCCGAGTTCGGGCGCGCACGTCGGCGCGCGCAGCGTCGACTACCAGAGGCCGTTCAAGGCCGCCGGGCTTGACCGCTCCATCCCCTGGTATCAGGCCGTCGGCAACCACGATCACTTCTATCTCGGCTCGTTCCCGCTCGACGGCAAGCCGAGCTTTCGCGAGTCCTACGTCGCGGGAACCGTGTGGGCGATCGGCGATCCGCTGGTTCCCAAGCCGGCTGATTTTCCCGTGCTGTTCGACGTCGCCGCGTTCACGGCGCGGCCGGCCACTTACGGCGGCGTGATCGACGGCTCGACGCCGTTCGGAACGATCGTCGGCGCCGGGCCCGCCGCCGACCCCGCGTTCGCCGCCGGGGCGCCGAAGATCGTCGCCGACCCCGCGCGCCGTGCGCTCGGCAAGGCGGCGTGGATGCAGGAATTCTTCGCCACGACGAGTCAGCCGGTCGGCCACGGTTTCCATCTGGCGCGCAAGACCCGCTTCGGCCGGCGCGATCCCGGCTTCGCCTGCTACAGCTTTGCGCCGAAAGCGCGCCTGCCGCTCAAGGTGATCGTGCTCGACGACACCCAGGCGAGCGACGACGGCTCGCGCGACATCCACGGCCACGGCGCTCTCGACGCGGCGCGCTGGGCGTGGCTGAAAGACGAGCTCGACGCGGGGCAGGCGGGCCATCAGTTGATGATCGTCGCCGCGCATGTGCCGATCGGCGTCGCCGCCATCGGCTCGGAAATGGAATGGTGGGGCGAGACGGACGGCATCGCGCCGGGCAGGCGCAACGTCGCGCTGACCGAACTCGTCGACCGGCTGCGCGCCGCGCCGAACCTCTTGATGTGGATCGCCGGCCACCGGCACGTCAACACGGTGAAGGCGTTCGCCTCCGACGATCCCACGCGGCCCGAGCGCGGGTTCTGGCAGGTGGAGACCTCGTCGCTGCGCGATTTCCCGCAGCAGTTCCGCACCTTCGATCTCTATTGGAACGACGACGACACCGTTTCGATCGTCACGCTCAACGTCGATCCGGCGGTCGCCGAGGGCAGCCCAGCCGCGGCCTCGCGCCGTTACGCGATCGCCGTGCAGCAGATCGTGCAGAACGATGTGCGACCCAACGCGCGCAACCTCGGCAGCCTCGCCGGCCGCCCGCTGCCGACGATGGACCCGTCGCGCCCCCAGAACGACCAGCCCGATCCCACGATCCAGTTCCCCGACCTGAGCGCCGCCGCGCCGCCGGTTCCCTTCAATGCTTCCTATAACGCCGAACTCATCAAGCCGCTGAGCCGCGAGATGGCGGCGGAGCTGAGGAGGCGGCTGGGGTAGGGGGGAGAAGCGGGCGCCGCATGATTCGCTGCGCGGCGCGTGGGGCCTGGAGCGGCGCGGCGCGCGGCGGCGGAGGCGACGACCGAACCGACCGAGGCCGGCGCCGTTTTCCGGCGATCGTTTGCTTTCAACGGCTTGCGAAGCGATTTTCTTCCGCCTCGCCGCGCGGGCCTCGCTCGCCAGCCGACGCCGGCCCATTGACGGGTTGAGTAAGCTGCTACTGTAATCGCGCATGAGCACGCTGCTACCGTAATCACCATTGTTGGGTTGCGTAAGCTGCCACGGTAGTCACGTAATCACGTAGTAAACGACCGTAATCACGTACTAACCCAACCGTAATCATAGTAATCACCCTATCGTAATCGGGGTAATCAGCTAAGTTGACGATCGGGATGCACCAGTTCCTGACATTCGCTCGCTGCCGGGAAGCAGATACTAACGACCATGCCGTCATGTGAGGCAAGGCAGACGATCGCCTACCGCTCGGCTTATGCCGTTTCGCGGTTTTGTCGCATGCCGGCAATCCGCTCTTCGACATCGCGGGCCTGGGCAATGCCCGACTGGATCATGATGTCGAGGCTCTTCAAGAGGTCGTCAGCGACCTCAAGAAGAATGATGGTCGATGCTGAATCGGCGACATTTGTGTGATCCAGCCAAGCGCATACGCGGCTGCCGATGTTCTTTTCAGACCAGAAATTTGTATCGACCCCATAGGCGTAGCACCACGCCGTTGTCGCTTGAACGACGAAGGGCAATAGCGCCGCGCGAGGCGAGGATTCCACTAGATTTAGAAACAGACCTGCGAGATAGCCGGAGGCGGGTGCTTCCACAACGAGCGCGGTCACTGTCGGCATTGTCGCGTCCAACCCATTCCAGTTGTCGGGAATGCTTGGCCGTCCGCGACTGGCCAGATGGTAAGGCTGATAGAACATGGCGTGCAGCGCGTCGCCAGCATGGGTTTCGCTGGTCCAGCCCTTCTCGCGCCCAAGCCGCTGAAAGTTCCAACTCTGCCGAATGCGAGCGGCTAACAGCGCGCGAACGGCCACCGGGTTTTCAGGCTTCTTGGTATCTGTCGCTTGAACCGCCCGGTCGAAGCCGCGCAGAAACTCCGCCATGGCGTCATGGAAAGCTTCATCATTAAACCGTGTGATCGGCTCCAGAAACATTGCGACCACGTCGTCATGTGGCAGCGCTACGCACAAAATTCCGAGAAAATCAAAAAAGCGGTTGTTCCATGCATGAGGCCGATTGTCCCGCTCGCGCGCGTTCTCCCCATGCGGCCCGTTGGCCTGATCCGTCCACCGCATCAGATGCACCGCGAGGGCGACAACCCAAGGCGGCAATTCCCCCACAGTCAGCGGAATAAGATGGCCGGCCAACGCTCCGAGGGCGTGTTCGTCCGCGTAATAATCACGCTCCTCTTCGCCGAGCTCCTCATCATCTTCCTCGCTCCAGTCGCCAATACGGATTCCGCGGCGCGGTCGCGATAGCCAAGCGGGCAGTTCAGGCCATGTCGGCTCACCTGCCGCAGCATCGAGCCACCGGATCTCCGCCGCGATCGAGGTCTCGATTCTTTCCCGGTAAGCACGCTGATTTGCCTGGTTCTGACGATCGCGATCGGTTCTGCGGGGATGGACTGAGCTTGCCATCACAATGCGAATGAGCGCGCGAGGCAGGCGGGGGTCGAGCCGAGCCAAGTCTGGAAAGTGGTGGCCAAGCGCATTCACCACCGAAAGGTGTTGGTGGCTTGCGAGGCGCAGAAGCACATCCCGGATGGAGCTGTCTTGATCCCTCAGATACAGCGCCAGGAGACCAAGGGCGCCGATGGCAGTCGTGTTGTATTCGATCTGATCGTTCCCACGATATTCTTTGCCCTTTTCCACCGCGGCGGCATTCAGGAGGGGCAGCGCCCAAGCGACGACATCGCTTCGGTCGGGCGCTTCGTAATCACGTGCCGCCAAAGCGGCGGCCATGACCACCGCTCGTTGGTCCCATTCCTTGTCGAAATTCTCTCGCTCATCGCCTTCGGCCGGATGCGGCTCAGCGTTCGCAGCTTGTGCCTTCGCCCACTCGATTGCTTCGGCCACCACCTCGCCCGTTGATTTGGAGCGGTCGAAGAGGGCGAGCTGAACTTTTGCGCGGACATTGTGATGCCGCATGTTAGTCTCAATCTGTGTGGCGGCGGCATTCCTGCGACCCACCTCTTTGGGGTCGGGCTGGAACTGGTGGCCCTCCGCCTCCGTTCCGTCCTCCAGCCTCACCTTGACCAGCGGCCAATGTTCAGCGTTGGTCATGCGAACGGCGCGATCAGCCGTGGCCCGAAGTCCGGTGATCGGGTTTTCGCCGTAGCTCGGCTTCTGTCTGATCTCGTTTCGGGCCCGCTCAAGCGCCGCACGAAGCGCCTCAAGCTGCTTCGGCTCACCGTGGAACACGTAGTCGCCGATAGTATCCGACAGCCGATTGCGCCGCGACGGTCTGGCGTCGAGATCGGCGCGCTTTACGCGCCAGGTGTTTGGCTCCTGTCTGATAGCCAACATCCGGTTCACGCCGACCATGTCATGCGTCAAACGAGCATCGTCGAACTCAAGCAGCTCAGGCGTTGCCACCATAGGCCACGCTGCATCACGTGCTTCCCGCCAGTGCGACAGCACGAGGTCAACAGCAACAGACACGAAGGCGATGCTCGAACCGTCGGGTCCAAGAACTTCATGTAGGACTTCCTCGAACGGCCGCCCGGCCTCAATCTGCTGATGCCCCCACGCTTCCAACGCCATCAGAGCGGATGCGGTGGTCATCGATGGAGCGATGCTCCTTGCCCAGCTATAAACTGACCAATCGCCTTCGAATGATTTCGTGCCACCAGGAAAGAGAATTGAAATCCGAGGGAACGGCTGCCGCGCTTCGATATATTGGTCGCGCTGCCACTGCGTGGCATGCTCGACCACGCTTCTAACTAAGCGCAATCCTTCGGCGGGGGCGTGCTCCAAAAGTTCGAGGAACGGGCCCTGACCCGGTGACGCCGGCGAGAACAGATGGTCGTGCACGCCGAACGGCCCAAGGCGGCTGCGCCTTCCGCTGTAAACGTCGTCGGGGCCTTCTTTCTCTATGATTGCGCCGAGAGTAAAATTCACGAACGCCGCTGGGGCGGCCTTCGCCAGTGTGCCCGGCGCGCGCAGTATGTCTTGCGCTTCACTGTAGCGGACAGCGTCGGAGTTGAGACCGAAAAGATAGCTTTCAGCCGCTGGCGGATTGAGGTGAGCGAACGCAAAGGCGGTCATCCGAATCTCGTCACGCACCTCTCTCATATGGGGAATGTAGAGACTTGGCGGTGCGTGCCCGGTGTCTCGGAACATACGCGGCGCTATCGCATCCTCGATCAGTGTCAACCATTCGAAGAGCAGTCCCACGATTTGCGCATTGAGCGGGAGCGCTTGGTGGTGCGTGGAAAGCAGCCACGCTTGAAACACCTTCGAGACGTCTGGAATAAGCGCGGTCGGCAACGACTTTGCCTCCGCTACAAGCCACAGCACCAGCCATGTCCAACCTAAGCCCTTCGGGACGAAAAAATCGGCTGCGCCCGGCGGTATGGTGACAGACGGCCGCACGCGCGCGATCACCTTGGCGAGTGGCACAGACTCGACGGCCATCATTAGCCGGATGATCTCGCTCAATCGGCCGCCATTGGAGTCCAGCAGTACTGCCTTCAAACCAAAAAATAGCGCAAGCGCATGCTCGGAGCGCGGCAACGCCAGCAGCACCGGACGCTTCCAGCTTCCATGACAACCACCGCGTTCGACCGCGCCGAGCAGAACCAACCAGCGAGCCCCGGTGGCATCGCTTTCGATCGCCAGCCGCGCCGCGATTTCAATGCCCCTGGCCAAGCCGGGTGAAAGCGGCTTGTTCATTGGAAGAGCGTTCAGCACCCCTTCGTCTTCGTGGAGCAGAAAGCCAACCGCCCAGTCGCGCAGCACATCATGCCGAAAAGCAACCGTCGCGCCCCTGATCTCTTCCCGCAAACTATCGAAGCGGAGCAATTCCGCTATGACGGCCGGCGAGGGGAGATCATCGGCCTTGAACGCCACGCGGCCGGGGTGCGCAACGACCTGCGTTCCCATTGCCCGCAGAACCTTTAGCCGGGCGAACCTGCCGTCGTCTTCACTTCGTCCGCCACCATAGCGCCACCACAATCGAGCCAGGTCGATTTCGGTCGCAATTCCTGCCGCGGCTTCGTCCTGCCCTGCGCCGAGTTCGATCATCCGCGACAGATAGAATAGATTTCGCGCTATCCCTCGCGCCGGATGGTCATTGCTCAGGATGATGGCGAGCGCCCGGTTTCCTTCAGAAAGGACGGTGGTCTCATCATCGCTGATCGCCTCGACCAGTAAGGTCGCGATGCCGGCGTTACGTACGCCCGCCGGAAGTTTGGTCTTCCAGTCTTCGTTGCCGACGCTACCGGTGACAACCGCACGCCAGCCGGGGTTTCTCGCAACGCCGGTGAGCAGGTCGGTAACCGTAGCCCAGTCGCCCGCATCATCGATCTGGTCGATGTTGTCAATGAATAAGGTCGCGCCTCCGCCGCAACCGAGTTCATTAAAGAGTTCATCCTGCGATACCGTGCATCCAAACACATGCGCCATCGGACGCCAGCCGGCTGGAACAATCCGGCCGTTGCGAAGAACGATGATGCTGCCCTCAGGCTGGAGTCGCCGGGCAAGGTGTTTCATGACCGACGACTTGCCAACGCCTGGCGCGCCGACAATGTGCAGCGTACGATGCCGCCCAAGAGCCGCATAGGCCTCGTCGATCAATTCGGTTCGGGCAAGCCTTATGCCGCCAACCTGGTCCTTGATTTCCTCCAGCGCACTTTCTGCCGCTTCTGACAACCAAGCATCGACCGGTCGGAGGTCCGCTCGCTGTTCAAAGCGAAACCCGTGCTGCGTCTCCAGCGGATTGACTAGCGCAGCATGATCGAGCGCCCCGCCAGCTCTCGCGCAAGCGCCAGCTTGATCAATTAGAACCGGCCATAGATCGGCCGCACGGTTGGCTGAATCCGCAGCGAGCGCCAAGCGCGCCCGTTCGCGCGCACGGTGCTCGTACTCAGAGCCGGGAGACTCAAAATCGAAGACCAAGATTTGAAAGCGGCGCAAAATCCGCCAGACGGTCACATCGTCGGTCGACGCCCCCGCCGCCACGAGATTGGCGCGGAAAACATCGACGAAGTCCCGCATCCCTTTTGACGAGAATTTTTCGCGAGCTATATGCGCCGCGAACGTCGCGCCGTCCGGGAGCTGCCGCGCCCAATGCAGGACCTCCTGACACGCGTGCTCTACCCACGTGGTCGTCCGCGCGATCGCAACTGCCAGTTCGTACCGGCTCGTCTCGAACTCGCGCTTCTGCGCGGCCTCCCACATCTGCGCCACGACATCCTTGAATCCCTTGTCGGAAGCCGTAAACGTCAATGTGTGCGGATTCCGACGAAGCCGGCCAGGCATTCCAATAGGAAGCCGGCCACCGATTCCGATTTGAAGCCGGCCGGGGTTCCGATTTGATGTCGGCCACCTGGCGATTGCTTCCGCGGATCGAGGAGATGATGTTTCGGCCAGACGGATTGGTCAAGCGGACATGGATTTGGGTCTCCGCAGAATGAGAAGAAGGTTCGGCGTGTGAGGCCGGATCGGGTGGCGGTGGGCAACGAAGGGCGAAGCGCGCTTTCCA
>Ga0326728_10014029_pt1 | contig 17184 bp, 10 predicted proteins | sample MB3enrmetagenome_FD_207602 | JGI IMG/M metagenome (GOLD analysis project Ga0326728, IMG submission 207602) | Lab enriched peat soil microbial communities from McLean, Ithaca, NY, United States - MB31MN | ecosystem: Environmental > Terrestrial > Soil > Wetlands > Peat | place: USA: New York...
ACCGCAGTTCGCTGCGGGCGATGTTCGTCATCTCCTCTTCGTGCGTCACTCCCAGGCACATTTCGTGCTGGTTGCGGTCCTTGATCTTGAACAACGTCTCGCCGTAAGCCTCGTAGCGCCCGGACTCTTTCCAAAGCTCGACGGGATTCAGAGCGGGCAGGTGAAACTCCTGCGCCCCGATGGCGTTCATCTCCTCGCGAATGATTTGCATCACCTTGAGAAGGGATCTCTGCGCCAGGAAGAGATGGGCATAGACGCCTGCCGCCACTTGGCGAATGTAACCGGCCCGCAACAGCAAACGATGACTGGGCACCTCCGCTTCGGCAGGATCCTCGCGCAAAGTAGGAATGAAAGTTTGACTCCAACGCATGCGTGTAACCTTTCGTGATTAGTGATCAGTTTTCAATGTTCAGTTGTCAGTTAACAACCCACTATCAAGGAGGTTGGCTGACCACTGAAAATCGACGATTGACGACTGCATCTCAGAACTCGCCATTGTTGAAGATTTACGCGCAGCATGTCAAGGAATCCCGCCCGTCGGCGTTGCTTTGATTTGCATTTTCGGGCCGGTTGGGGCATTCCCGGGAGCGGGTTTGGGCAGGCAGTAACATGGCAGCGTCGTGATGCCGGCCCGCAGCCTCCTGGCCGGCTTCAACAAAGAAGTCTAGCCTACCACGTTTCGTTTGTCAAGGGAAATCGAGCAAGAGGTCTACTTGGGACTTCCGCCTCTCTAAGTAGACGATTGTGACTTGGGAACAGGGTCAGATTGTGCGCTGGCTCCGTTAATTTCCGCAGTAATTTCTCGGGTGAGGATGCGGACGAGCTCCTCGACTTGTTGGGGCGCAAGGACGGGGGGAGCCATCTTCGTGACGACCTTGAGCACAACTTGGTAAATCCATTCCGGGTCGGGAGGAGTCGAGGAGTCCCGGAGTTGGCGAGTGGGAATCGGCTCCTCGATTTCGCGACTCGATTTAAGACTCACCAAGACCGGTTCAGGCGCCGCTTCAGGGATGGGCTCCGCAGTGGGCTCGGAGATCACCGGATTGGACTCAGTCACAGCCTCCGGAGGAGTCAAGGAGTCAGGGAGTTGAGGAGTTAGAATCAATTCGTCGGCTCCTTGAGGTTTTGACTCCTCGACTTCTCGACTGCTTTCAGGACTGACCAACATTGGCTCGGAAGCCGCTTCAGGCAAGGGCGCTCGCGTTAGCTCAGGCGCCAAACCAACTTCGAACTCTGGAAACGGCTCCGCGGCGGCGCCACAGGGCTCCGAGGGACCTTCCTTCACTTCTTCAGGAGGCTCAGCAAGACGTGGCTCGGGAGATGAAGCAACAAGTGTATCTGTCCGGGCGGGCTGGGGCGCCTGGGCTTCGCAGGGGCCGGTGAACTTCGTCACGATGGTGATCAAGTCCTGGGGAGTAAAAGGCTTCTTGATGATACCGTCAGCTCTAACTTGCGCACCCCGCTGCTCATCGTAGGGTTCGAGATCGCTACCCACCAGCAACACGGGAACCTGGAGCAATTCCTCTGAGGTCTTTACGAATTCACAGACCTCGTAACCATCTTTGCCGGGCATTGAAACGTCGGCAAGCACGAGAACCGGCCGCAAGGCGGGCAGTTTCTTGACCGCCGCGACGCCGTTAGAAACAGTTTCAACCTCGAAGCCCTCATCCTGGAGAATCTTTTGGGCTTTCCTTTGAATGATGGGGCTATCGTCCGCAATGAGGATCACGCGAGCCACACGGCCTCGCATTCAGAAGGGAATGATCTTTTTGAAGATATGGAATTTGCCTTTTTTCTTCGTCGAGGCGGGTGTTCCGGATTGGTCCTGCGCGGCAGACTTGGAATCACCCTCCCCTGCCTTCGCGCTGGTTTGATTGGCGGAAGAGTTGGTCTTGTTCTCCTGCGCCTGCGGAGCGGCCTGGTTGGTGGAGGGCGTCACCTTGTTTTCCTCCGGCTTCGCAGCGCTCTCTTTGGCTGAGGTGGTGTTCGAAGCGCCGGCACCAGCGCCTTGGTTGGAATTTTCCGGCTTGGGTTCATCCGCCTTTCCAGACCCTAAGCTGGAATCGCCAACGGGCTGAGCGATAATCGAAGCGTTGGGACTGGAGGGCGCATTAGGCGCACCTTTTGCTAATTCAACACCACTGGCTTGTCCCCGGTGCAATCCCACAGGGCCACGCAAGGTGGCGCTTGTATCCGGCGTGCCAGCCATAGCCATAGACAATTTCTCGAGCATGCTCTTGCTGCGCAATCGAGTGGCGTCCGCCTGGGCGCGGGCTAAGGTCGCTTTAGTGGGCTTGGGGACCGGCTGGCCCAGTGCCACGAGCCGCGCCTTAGCCTCGTCCACGTGCGGGCTGAGGGGAAAGTCACGCACCAAGCTTGCGTAGTAGGGAGCCGCTTCTTTGGGGATCTTCAAGTGTTCCAGAGTTTGGCCCATGCCAAACAGTGCCTGGTCTCCCCCGCTAAAGTTAGGGTATTTCTCGATAATTTCCCGATACCGCCCCCGTGCGGCGCGGTACGCTCCCCTCATCTGGTAAAAATTCGCGGTCTCGAACTCCCCTTCAGCCAGAACTTCCTGTGTTTCGCGCAGGCGCGCCTTGGCGCGGATGGTCAAGGGGTCTTCGGGATATTTCAACAGAAATTCCTTGAGCTCGGCTTCCGCAAGGTGAGCCTCGGATTGGTCCCGGTCCGCTTTGGCCATCATGCGAAAATGCGCCATGCCGACGCGGTATTGGGCCATCGGCGCCTCGGACGCGGTGGGAAAGAAGGTGATGAAATCTTTGTATTCAGCTTCTGACTGGGTAAGGCCTGAGACTCCTCCCTGGTCGTAGTAGGAATCCGCGATGGCGAGTTTAGCTTTCGCCAGATACTCGCTATCCGGATACGTATTAATCATGGTTTGGAGGGTCAGGCGGCCCACGTCGAAGCGCCCGTGGGTGATTTCGTTGGTCGCCTTTTCGTAGAGAATCTTGTCCGGCTGATCGCCAGGGTTGACTGCGGCGGCCAGGTCCTTGTGCCGCTTACGATGAAAGAGGCATCCTGGCAGGAACGCGCCACCCAGCATCACCACGGACAAAAACCAAGCCAACCGCTTCCATTCCGTATTAAAGATTCGTTTCGACAGTTTTTTCACTCCTGATTGCCGCAAACCGTACGGAACTTAGCGCTCATGTCCTCGTCATTCGCGGTAAGGCGGAGGCAAGGCGCTGCATTTCGCCCAAACTTGCCTTCGGGTCATCGGTATTAAAGATGGCTGAACCGGCCACCAGGATGTCCGCTCCCGCCCGCGAAAGTGGCTGCACATGCTCGAAGCCGATTCCACCTTCGACTTGGATAGCAAACTCCGCACCCCGCGCCTCGCGCAAGACTGCCGCCGCTTGTACTCGCTCCACCGACCTAGGGATGAAAGCTTGCTCTTTCAATCCCGGATCAGAAGACAAGACTGAAAGATAATCGAATTCGCCCACTAAGTCTATTACTGAATCGACAGGCGTCGAGGGGTTCAAGGCAACCCCAGCTTTGATCCCCTGTTTCCGAATCTGCTCCAAAACTCGATGCAGGCGCGTGGTGGCTTCGAGGTGAATGGAAATGCGGTCCGCGCCTGCTTCGAGGAATTCCGCAACGTAGCGCTCCGGACGTTCAATGAGCAAATGTAAGTCCAAAACCAGTTTGGTGGCTTTGCGCAAACGCCGGATTACCGGCTGCCCAACACTGATATCATCCACGAAATGGCCGTCCATGACCTCCAAATGGAAGATCGGCGCGCCCGCAGTTTCAATGGTGCGGAGCGCCTCGCCCAGTCGAGCGAAATCAGCCGCCAGCAGCGAGGGAGCAATCAGGGCCATAAGCGAGGTCCCACCGGGCAGGGCGTAGTCATTGGATGCACGTGCTAGATTAACATAACTTCCAATTTCTCGCCCACCACTGAAAGGCGCCGGACGGATCCATTACTTAATGCTCAGCAGTTCGACGACAAAGGTGAGGGTGGAATTGGGAGGAATGACCCCCGGGTAGCCGCCTGCTCCGTAAGCGAGATCGGGAGGAATAACGAGCTTGCGCTTTCCACCCACGCGCATCGAGGCCACACCCTCGTCCCAGCCCTTGATTACCTCGCCGCGACCCAATGTGAACTTAAACGGCTGTTTACCCACGGAGGTGTCGAAAACTTTCCCGCTCGCGAATGTTCCTGTGTAATTCACCACCACCGTATCGCCAACCTTGGGCTGCGGTCCTTTGCCAACCACCATGTCTCGATATTGCAATCCCGAAGGCGTGGTGGTCATTTGCGCTGTTGGCTTGGCGTGCGTCGTTCCGGCCTTTGCGGACGGCTTCGGCGTCGTCGTCTGATCCTGAGCGGCCCATACGCCGGCTGATAGGAAGGCCAGGAACGTAAAGAGTATAAAAGCATGCTTCATCTTGATCTCTCCTCCAAATTCGAAGATGTGAATTTCTTGCGGGTGACTCTGCCCGCCCGTCTACAGTATCAAGAGTGGGGTGGCCTTTCAACTGGCATGTCGAGGTTGACTTCACCCTTAGTTACAAGAGCCGCGCACCTCAATAACGGAGGTCCGCGCTACTGAAAACACAGGGAAGCGGCGAGGGATTAGTTCTCCACTTGCACAAGGCCGTTGCCGTTCGGTCTTACGGCCTTGGGGTCGAAGGGCACGGAGAATTGCCGCTCGATTTTCTCGCGCATGCAGGGGCCGGAATTGTAAATGCAGAACGGATAGACCAAGCCGTTAGGCGCCGCGTAGTGGATGACGCAGCGCTTGACGCGAGCGAAATCGTAATTATAGGAATCCATGAAGTGCATGCCCGCGACGAGGAGCGTTTTGTAGGTGAAGGTGCCGTCCCCTTTGCCCCGCCCATATTCGTGGTCGGTCATGCCCTGAAGAGTCTGAAGGAAGCGCTCGAAGGTCAAACCCGGCGGGGCGAACTGCGGCCTGAAATGACGGCGAAGCTTATGCCAGGCGTTGATCTTGGTGAACATCTTGAATCGCGCCCCCTCGGCTTGACGCGCGAGCAGGTCGATATCGCGCAGCATGGCGGGCATATCGAAAAAGCGGGTAATGGGTACTGCCGTTTTCGTTTGCGGGTGAACGTAGAGGTAGGTCCCCATCGCACAATGGGGGTGAGAAGTGAGGTTGGGTCGATTGTAGTTCTGCAAATTCGAGAGGAGCTTGGAAAAGGGCGAAATGCAGGAGAGCGGGAACCAGTCTTCATACTTGTCGGTCAAGCCGGTCTGGTCGGCCACGGCGTGCGCCAAGTCCGATTGCGTGAAGCGCTTGCTCTCGAGTTCCCTGCGGTTGATGCGCCCCGTGAAACAAACCGGCTGGAAACTGAAGCCACTGACGCAGTCGACGTTGTCGATGGCAAGGCGAATCATGTCGCCAATCTCGTGGTCGTTTACGCCTTTCACGATGGTAGGAACCATGATGATCTTCAAGCCCGCCCGGCGGCAGTTTTCAATGCACGCCAGCTTTTTATCGAGCAGCCGCTGGCCGCGCGTGCGAAGGTAAACTTCATCGCTGACGCCGTCGAACTGGAGGTAGAGCGTGTGGAGGCCGGCTTCCCTGCATTTGCGCGCAAACTCAGCGTCGGAGAATTCAATGCCATTGGTGGCGCATTGGATGTGGGTGAAACCCATCTCCGTGGCCATCCGCAACACGTCGTGGAAGCGCGGGTAGAGGGTGGGTTCGCCGCCTGAGAATTGCACGACGCGGTTGGGCACGGGGCGCTGCTCGCGGAGCGTCCTAAGCATTCCGCGCACCTGCTCAAAGGACGGCTCGTACAGGTATCCGGCGGCGTTGGCGTTGGCAAAGCAGACCGGGCAGGTGAGGTTGCAGCGGTTTGTGAGGTCCACGTTAGAAAGCACGGTGTGCGAGGTGTGAAGAGAACACAAACCACAATCCTCCGGGCAGCGAGTGGCGGTTGGGAATTGGGGATTTTCAATTCCCCGGTTGTCGCCGAACTCGAACTCCTCCATCTTGAGATAAAGCCGCGCGTCAGAATAGATCAAGTCGCGAAATTCGCCGTGCTCCGCGCACGCTTTTCCCATATAAACTGCGCCATTCTCCTCGAATAGCCGCGCCTCGATGGTCCTCAGGCATTCGGGACAAACGGACTGCGTGATTTTGGGCAGGCCCTTGCGTACCGGTTCAATGGGGGCGCCTGTGAAGGTCGCGTGCGGCTGAACGCGCTGGAAATCCCTCCGTCGCGCGGTCTTTACGTCTGGAGTGATAGTAACCGTGGCCATGAAGCCTCCTTAAAATGAGTGGCAGCGCGATGACGCAGAGCCAGGAAACAAGGGCGCGAGACAATCCGCACGCCTCCACTGCAGAGCCATGGTGCGAGGAGCGAAATCCGCTCGCAGTGAAAGGGCTTCCCTCCCGGAGGCGAAATTAGAGCATCCCAATTATGCGGGGAGCAATGGCAAAAGGCCGGATGGGGGAAAATAGAGCGTGAGCGGGAGATAGGAAGGGTTGAATGGGGAAGTGTAACAAATTGATAACAAAGGAGATGGCGACATTTTGTCGCTGCCTCCCCCGCCTCTTTCGTCCCACACAAACTCCCTCCCACGGTTGACGTTCGCCGCCCAACACCGCAGGCGCCGATCTCGGCTACAAAATACGTCCGAAGCCGGTTCATGCCTACTTTCGAAAGAGATTCTCAAAGGCTTGGCGCGCATCCAGAGGCTTGGAGGTGGATGTTTCGCGCTCTACGGTGGTCCGCAAGGAGTAAAAGCTGCATTGATTCCGAACGTCTTTCTTGGGGATGCGGGTGGTAATCGGCTGAGTGCATTCAAAGCGGGCCGCCGTGTCGAAGAAGGCGCACTGCTTGCAACTGTGCAGCTCGAAGCCACACTTTGGACAACGTCCCTGGACGTCGATCCCGACCGGCAGGATCAGCGCGCAGGAGGCACACCGCGAAACCTCTCGCTTCCCGGGCATCTTCGGGGTCCGCGGCCCGATCTGCTCTCTCTTGGGTAGGGGCTTTTTCTCGGACCTCTCGCGCCCACCGTCCGAGTCCATGTATCCCCGCTGTCTGTACTTACGGTCCATCCCTACTCCTTTCGGGGGGAAGAATCTCTCTCGGCAAAGGACATTCGGGTAGCCGGTATGTCTATCATACGCTGAGCGACCGCCTACAGCAATCGAGAAAAGAAGTCGAGCAGTCTGGGAGTCAAGCGGTCGAGAAATCCCGCTATATCAGCAATCCGCGCAATCGCAGCCAATCCGCCAGTCGTTGGGGCCAGGAAGACAGAATGGGATCTTTCTGCGCCAGACCCACACCGTGCGGGCCATGCTGGTAAATATGGAGTTCCGCCGGGACTCCGGCTTTCCGCAGCGCCATATAAAACGCCACGCTGTTTTCAACAGGCACGGCCTGGTCGTCGTCAGTGTGAAACAGAAAAGTGGGCGGTGTTTGAGCGGTGACCTGCTTTTCGCTCGAGAGATACTCAGCCAGCGTGGGGTCGGGATTATCGCCCAGTAGGTTTCTACAGGAGCCTCGGTGCTCGAACGGCTCGCTACAGGTAATCACCGGATACGCTAGAATGGCAAAGTCCGGCCGCGAACTTGCTCGGTCGATGGGATCAGGGGCAGAGGGGTCTCCGGCGTCAAAGTGGGTTGCGGCAGTAGAAGCCAAGTGCCCACCGGCGGAAAAACCCCAGATGCCGATGCGGTCCGGGGCGATTCCCCACGGCTCCGCGTGCGCGCGAACGTAGCGCAGGGCGCGCTGCGCATCCTGCATCATGGCAGGATGATGGTACCGCGGCGCCAAGCGGTACTTTAGGATATAGGCAGCGATTCCAAGCGAATTCATCCACTCCGCCACTTGGCGGCCTTCGTGATCCATCGCCAGCGCGCCATAGCCGCCTCCCGGACACACAACTACAGCGCTACGGGCAGACTGGCCCACGGGGAGCGAGTACAGGGTCAACGATGGCTGGTCAGCATCCTCTGTACCCGCGGCTCCCGGCGCCCCAGATGGCCAAAGAGGTACCGTCGGGCGCTCGACCGCCCCTGTCTGCCCGAATCCTGCGCGAGCCAAGAACAGAGCGATGGACATAAATGCGCACGATAGAATGAGTTTTTTTCTTCGCACCGTGACCTCCGCAAGGATGTATTTTGGACATTGCGCCCGATTTACCTCGTTGTGACGGCACTTGCGACCGCCCCCGGGCACCCCCGAGGATTGCCCAACGCCGGGAAGGCGACTTGATGTCGCAATTCGCGGTTAACGAAGTCGATATTGAAAATGTGCTTGATATTCCCTTACAGACTGCTATGATGTGCCTTGCAACGGAAGAGGAAAAAAACGCTGCTCGGCACGCCCAGGTTGGATTTCCTGGGCAGTTTATACTTGCTGCTTCTCGTCGCCATAATCCTCTTCGGCGGGTCGCCAACACTGCCCCCGGCGCCAGTTGCCGCACGTGGAATGACGCAACCCGCGATGCAGAAATCGAATTCAGCGAGGGCTCCTGCACAGGCAAAGAGACAAGCCGCGAAACAGAACCCCATTGCGCCGTCGCCCACACTAGCAAAGACGCCAGCCGGGAAGCAGAACTCAATTGCGCCGGCGCCCACGTTGGCAAAGGCAGAACCAGCCAGCCAGGTCGCGCCAATTGCGTCGGCAGTCCCCGCTGCCGCCACGACCAAGACTATACCTCAGAAGCCGCAAGAAAAGCCCGTCGAAATCATACAAACGCCGGTCCCGCTCGACGCCGCGACGAAGACGGAACTCCACACTGTGGCGCGGGGGGAAAGCCTTCCTTCGCTGGCGCTCCATTACCTGCCGCAAACCCCTTACATGACCAGGGGCGAGCTCGAGGCGGCGATTCAACAAGCGAACCCCGGCAAGACGGGAAAGTATCTCCGGCCCGGCGACCAGATAGTCATCCCTGGGATTTTCGCCGCGCCCCTTGTCGAGCGGCCAGTTCCTGTCCCCAAAGATTTCGAGATGCGCGGGATCTACCTTACCGGATACATGGCGGGCAGCGACCGCGGCTTGCAGTTAATTCGGCAATGGCGTGACGCCGGCGGTAACGCGGTGGTTTTCGACGTCAAGGACTTCGACGGTTTGGTTAACGTCCCCTTCGACTGCCCGCTCCTACCCGCTCGCAAGAACATTCCTATCCGCAATCTTCCCAAGCTCATCCACTACCTCCACTCGCTGCAACTGCATGCCATCGTGCGTATTGCGCTCTTCCGTGATGAATATCTCGTGGTAAACCACAACGAATTGGCGGTGCAGTCGCGCCGCACCGGCCGGGCGTGGAGAGAAAATGGCAAGCTCGTCTGGACTGACCCTTCTCAACCGAAAGTTCAAGATTACGACTTGGCGCTGGCCAGAATGGCAGCAATCTCCGGCGCTGATGAAATTCAGTTCGATTACGTGCGCTTCCCCGCAGAAGGCGATCAAAAGGATGCCCGATTCGCTTACGAGGCTGCCCATCCTGACTGGGAGCGGTCTGACGTGATCTGCAAGTTCGTCGCCCGCGCTTACAACGAGCTGCATCCGCTGGGAGTCCTGTTTTCTCTGGACGTATTCGGCGTGATGGCCTGGCAACGCACGGTGGACCTGGAGCACACCGGCCAGGACATCCCGGCTATGGCGCGGTTCTGCGATGTACTCTCCCCGATGATTTATCCGTCGCACTTTTTCGGAATGGACGGCTACGCGAAGCCGGGCGACGCGCCCGAGCACTTTATCAGCGAGTCCATGCAACGCTTCGCGGAGATTACGACGGATTCAAGAGTCGTGCTGCGGCCATGGCTTCAGGCTTTTGCCTGGCACACCAAGACCTATTCGGATGCCTATATTCGGACTCAGGTGAGCGTGGCCAAAGGACAAGGCGGGGTGGGATTCCTTTTTTGGAACGCTCGCAATGATTACGCGAAGCTGTTCCCCGCCATGGCCGAAATGCGCGCCGCCCCCGGCCGCTTCTTTCGAGGGGACCAGATCCAAGCCTCGCCCCGCAAGGTGTCGGCCAGCCTCGCACCCCCCAACTCCTCAACCCCTTGAACGCAGCTTGTCCAGGGCGTATATTGTCGCCTATCCTGGAAATGACAGGCGAATGAGATGGATTTGCAGGCCTTCAAGGAAGACTCAGTGATGATTGTATCCGTCGTGGTGGCCTTCTCTGCCGCCTTTCTACTCGGGGGGCCGGCACGGGCGATTTTCATCGCCCTCTGCCTGGCGAGTCTCTGGCTATTCTTAAAAATAGTTAAGCGGCGGCTCATCTGGGTGTTTGCCGCGCACGGAGATCTTCCTCACGACCATATTCCCAGGCGGCTATGGCGTGTTTTTGTCGAAGTCATCTTGCAATACCGAGTTGTGCGCGACCGGCCCGTGGTCGGCATACTCCACGCCGCCGTGGTGTGGGGATTCCTCGCTTTCGGCTGGGTGAGCGCCCAGCACTTCCTGCTGGGACTGCGCGGTCTCTCGAGGGCTACGGAGTCGCGAAGTTGGTATGGCGCGTTTGTCGCGGTATGGGCTTTGGCAGTCCTGGTTGCCATGATCGGACTGTCATTCCGGCGATTCGTGCTCAGACCGAAGCCTCTGGGAAAGCTCTCCGTCACCTCCGGGATTGTGGCCTTCCTCATCTCAGCGCTCATGGTAACCTACCTATTGGGTTGGAGAGTGTTTCCTGTGGGAAGCACGGCGTGGAAAATAAACTGGTGGGTACATACTCTTACGTTCCTGTCATTGCTCGATGTAATTCCCCTATCGAAACATCTGCACCTGGCGCTTGCTCCCTTCACGATATTCCTGGGCTCGGAGACCACGAGCGGGATGCGTGCCTTGCGTGCGGAAGGCGAGGATCTGGGAATGATCCGCTTCCGGGACCTCGAGCGGAAGGACGTTCTCGACGTTAATGCCTGCGTCGAATGCGGCCGCTGCACCGAGTTCTGTCCGGCCAATCTCGTGGGCGGATCGCTGAGTCCCAAAGAAGTCATCCTCGACATGCAGAAAGGTCTGCTCGGCGGCGGAGATGTGGTTGCGGGAACCGCCACAGAGAAAGCGGAGGGGAAGGTTTTCGTTTCGGAGGAGGACCTCTTCCAATGTCTATCCTGTGGCGCCTGCGAGTACGCATGTCCGGTTGGCATCGAACATGTGGGAAGGAAAATCCTCGACCTCCGGCGCGGGCTCGTCAGCGAGGGACGCATCGGCAGTGAGAAAGTCGCCCAACTGTTTACAACCATGGAACGGGCTCCGCACAACCCCTGGGGCATCGGGCACGAGGCGCGGCAGAGTCTCCTCGCTTCAAAGGAGTTTCCCATCTTCGATGGCCAACAAGAGTGGCTCTTCTGGCTTGGCTGCGGATTGAGTTTCGATCAGCACGGCCAGGCTGTGGCAGTGGCCATGAAGCAGATTCTTGATGCCGCTTCCCTTTCCTGGGGCGTGCTACCTCGTGAGACCTGCTGCGGTGAACCGGCGCGCCGCGCGGGCAACGAATACCTTTTCCTGCAGCTTTCGGAGAAACTCATCGAGACGTTGGCTCAGGCGAAGGTGAAGAAGATCGTCTCCTGCTGTCCGCACTGCACCACGATGTTGGACAAGGACTATCGGCAAATCCCATCCTACGCGGAACTCGGTATCAGGGTGGCGCATCATACGGAACTCATTGAGCAACTGCTTCCCCAGCTCCAACTCGAACCGGCAGTTTTGCCTGCAACCTACCATGATCCTTGCTACCTTGCCCGCGGCCGTGGGATCACCGCTCAGCCCCGCAAGGTCCTTCATTCCTGCGGCGTCTCGCTCGCGGAACCCGAGCACCATGGCCAAAACACGCAATGCTGTGGGGCGGGCGGCGCGAGGCTTTTCATAACGGACGACCAAAGGGAGCAGACGAGACAACGCGTGAACGAGCTCCGATTTGCCCAGGTCACCGCCACTCAAGCCCCAACCGTGGTCGTGGCGTGCCCGTACTGCCCCACCATGCTGCGCGACGCTGCTAACCACGCCCAGCGCGATGACCTCGAAATCGCGGACGTCGCAGAAGTCGTTGCCAGGAGACTCCGAAGTGGGTGAACTGCTCTCTGCCGTCGGACCGATTGTCACGTGTAACTTCGACTGGCGGGCGGGGCTGCCGCAGCCGGAATGACTGCCATCCCCTACATATGGGGGCTCTAATCTCAGAAAATCCTATCTTTTGTGGTTTTCCCTTTACTTCCCCCTTTTTTCGTGGTAACTATACTTTGACGTTCGAGGGGATTGTTCGCCTGCGCCCTGGCATGCGCGCCAGAAGGTAAGCTAGGGCCGGGTCGAGCGTGCTGTACACGGGAACGCCTCTGCCACATCGCGTGGCGAACCATGTTGCTGTGTCAGTGTAGGCTACATAACGGGCCCAGCAAAGAGTATCTCACGATGCTTCTGGCCTCCATTTCAACGCGAGCGTGGGTTTGCGCCTCCCGGGATAGACCAGAGGGAAGGGGTGTAGCTTGTACAAATTGAAAAAGCTCGAGCTGCTGGGCTTCAAGTCATTCGGGGAGCGCTCGCGGCTCGAATTCGCAGACGGCGTAGCCGCCATTGTGGGGCCGAATGGCTGCGGCAAGTCCAATCTCTCCGACGCCGTGTCCTGGGTCCTGGGCGAGCAGAGCGCCAGGAGCCTGCGCGGCGAGCGCATGGCTGACGTCATCTTCAACGGCACGGGCACAAGGCCTCCTACGAGCATGGCGGAAGTGAGCATGACGCTCATCGATCCCGAATACACCGAGGCGGGGTTTGTGGAAGAGGAGAACGAGCCACCGCAAATGGAAGCGCAAGAGCCGGAAGGAGCCACGAGCAACAACGACGGAGGGGCAGGTCGGCCTGCGAAGCTTCGCCATCGCGCCGGCGAGATCGCGGTCACGCGCCGCCTGTTTCGCTCCGGCGAGAGCGAGTATCTGATCAACGGCCAAGTCTGCCGCCTGCGCGACATCCAAGACTTGTTCATGGGCACCGGGCTGGGCCCGGAATCTTACGCCATCATCGAGCAGGGGCGAATCGGACAGGTTCTGAGCTCCCGCCCGTCGGACCGGCGTTTGATCCTCGAGGAGGCGGCCGGGATCTCCAAGTTCAAGACGCGCAAGCGGCTGGCGGAGGCCAAGCTGGAATCTTCGCGGCAGAACCTGGGTCGTATCACCGACATTCTGCAGGAAGTCAGCAAGCAGGTTAACTCCCTGAAGCGCCAGGCTTCAAAGGCGAGGCGCTACAAGGAACTGCACGATGAGTTGCGCGCCCGGCTGAAAGTGGTCTTGACGTCGCGTTGGGCAGCCCTCGAGGCGGAATGCGCGAGGCTGGGCGAAGAAGTGGGTCAGGCGCAGGAAGGATGCCGGCTCGCGGCGCAGAGGCTCGAAGCGCTCGAGCAGGAGCAGAAGGCCGCCACGCAGAAGCACGAGGAGTGGGAGCGCCGCCTCACTCAGTTGCGAGAACAGATTTCACAAAGCGGCTTGGAGCGCGAGCGATTGCTGGCGCGTTGCGAACAGGTTCGCCAGCAAGCGGCGAGCCTCGAGGCGCGCGCCACGGATGCAGCTCGGGAGAGTGCCGGTTACCAGAACCAACTGACTTCACTCGAAGAACAAAGCAAAGAGAGAACCGCCCAGCTCGCACAGGTTCAGCAAGCTTGGACAGCGGCTCAAGAGGCGCTGGCGCAACTCCTCACTCGCCAGGACTCGCTCAGCGCCCAGGTAACAACGGCAGAGGAGCAGGTGGAAGCCTGCCGGCAAGCGCTGCTGGCCGCCGTGAGCCATGCCGCGGAGCTTCGCAACCAGCTTGTGCAAGCGGAGGAAGCTAGCCTAGCGATTTCCCGGCAAGCGGCGCGCACCGAGTCCGAAAAGCAGCGCGCGGAGCAGGAAAACCAGCGGTGGGCGGCTGAACTGGAGACTTCGATCGCCGCTCAACTGCAGGGCACGACGTCGGTGGCGGACTTGGCGCGGGCGCTCGGCGAAACCGGGGCGGCGCTCGAGGAGGCAAGGAGGGAGGAATCATCCTGCCGCTTGGCTCTCGAGACGCTCCGCCGAGAGCACTCCGGCGCGGCAGCGCGGAAGCAGGCGCTGGAGGAATCCCTGGCGCGTCACGCTTACAGCACCGAGAGCGTGCGCCGGCTGCTGGCGGGAGAAATCCCCATGAACGGGCATCGGTTTCGCCCCCTGGGCGTGCTTGCCGACTTTGTGGAAGTTTCGGCAGGGTACGAAGAGGTGGTGGAAGACTTCCTCAAGCTCGAACTCGAGTGTGTGGTTGTAGAACAACACGAACAGGCGCGCTCCGGCATCGCGCTGCTGCGTGAGGAAGGAAGAGGGCGGTCCACCTTCTTCGTCACGCAGTTGCCTCCGCATGACAATGCGAACGGTCAAACCCACACTGAGCTGCTGTCTGAGGCAGGGGTGGTGGCCCCGGTGCGAGAATTGATAACCTTCCAGAAGTCACTGGGATTGAACGGCGACTTGGGGCTGCCGTCGCTGGCGCACGCCTACCTGGTTGAGGACTCCGCCACCGCCCAGCGGCTGGCGGTCGAGCACCCTGAATACCACTTCCTGACCCGGACCGGCGAGCACTATCAGCATCGTTTGGTGTCCGGGGGCAAAGGCTCGAGCGCCGGTCCATTGGCTCTGCGGCGTGACTTCCGGGCACTGGAGCGCCGCAGTGCCGAACTCGAGGGGAAAATCCAAGCCAGCGAGGCGGCGCTGGCCGACGCCGTAAATCGCGTGACGCAACTCGCCAAGAACTTCGCGGAGCTGAGCACGGCCAAGCAGGAAGCGGAGAAGAAAGCCGTGGTGGCGGACGAGAAACTGCGGCAGACGCGAGACGCTTGCGAGCGCGCGAGCGCCCAGCTTAAAGTGCTCGAGTCTGAAGCTGCGGTGCTCGGACGCGACCTCGCCGCAGCCGAAGAACGGAAAGCAGGCTTACGCGCGGAACTGGGCGTAGCAGGAGAAGAGAAGCTGCGGCGCGAGGAAGCCGTCGCACAGTCAGCCGAGTCGCTTCGCGGGCTGCGAGCGGATCTGGAACAACTCTCGCAGAAGCTGGCTGAGGCCAGTGGGTCGAGTAGCGCGCTCGAAGAAAGGACGCGCGCGGCGGCCGCCGAAGTGGAGCGGTTAGCGGGCATGTGCGAGGACTTACGCCAGCGTATGGCGCGCCTCGAACAACAATCCGGCGGCTGGCGCGAACAACAGCAACTTCTGGTGAACGAAGGCGAGACCAATGTAGATCGTCTGCGTGAACTGGAAGCGGGACTGGAAACGGCGCGCGGCGAGCTTCACGGCCTCGAGGAGCGATTTCAGGCTGAGGAGGCGCAGCGCGCTGCGCTCGGCCCGGAAGTGGACGCCGCGCGAGCCGAACTCGAGACGCATCGCGCCCGGCGTTCAGAAGCCGAAGTGGCGTTTGCCCGCGCGGATTCGGACCGCACGCACCAGGCGCAACAGTGCCGCGAGGAACTCCGCGCCGAACCTTCCGCAGTGATGGGCGAGTTGCCTCCCGAGTCGGTTCTGGCGGGCGAAGTATTGCAAGCCGCCGAGGAAGAGGCCCGCCAGCTCAAGACCCGCATTGAGAACCTGGGGCCGGTCAACATGATGGCGCTCGAAGAACTTCAGGAGGCGGAGGAACGCCTCACCTTCCTCGACACGCAGCGCCAGGATCTGCTGGCTTCGATTGAGGACACAACTCTGGCGATTCGCGAGATTGACCAAGTCTCGCGCCAGCAATTCCTGGAAGCGTTCCAGGCGATCAACAGCTACTTTGCCGAGACTTTCCGCAGCCTCTTTGGCGGCGGAGTCGGCGAGATGCGGTTGACCGATGAACTGGATCCGGACAGCGGCATCGACATCGCCGCCCAGCCTCCCGGCAAACGACTTCAGAATGTGCTGTTGCTCTCGGGTGGAGAAAAGGCGTTGGCGGCGCTAGCGCTGCTCATCGCCATCTTCCGTTACACCCCGAGCCCCTTCTGCATCCTGGACGAAGTGGATGCTCCACTCGATGAGTCGAACATCGAACGCTTCAGCCGCATGGTCGAGCAGATGAGCCGGCACACGCAGTTCATCCTCATCACTCACAGTAAACGGACCATGGAAGCCGCCCGCGTGATGTACGGCGTCACCATGCAGGAACCAGGCGTGTCCAAGCTGGTCTCCGTACGCTTCGATGCCCTGCGGGCGCAACAAGTGCAGTGACGAGTGACGAGTGACGAGTGACGAGCAGGAGTGAGAAGAGGGCAGTGGGCAGTAGGCAGTGGGCAGTAAGCAGTGGGCTGTAGGCAGTGGGCAGTAGGCAGTAGGCAGTAAGCAGTGGGCAGTGGGCAGTAAGCAGTGGGCAGTGGGCAGTGGGCAGTAAGCAGTGGGCAGTGGGCAGTGGGCAGTGGGCAGTAGGCAGTAAGCGGTAGGCAGTGGGCAGTAGGCAGTGGGCGGTAGACGGGCCGGACAGGCAGCTCCAATGCGAAAAATCAGCCCTCTCCCAGGGGAGAGGGTGGCCCGCGACGGCGCTTTCACCAGCCGTCGCGGGCCGGGTGAGGGGTTACTTCAATCCCCACTCTCAGCCTCTACTCAAAGTCCCCGCTCAAAGTTGACGAGCACTCGCGAAAGTACAGGCGGCGGGTTGGCTTTCTCGTCTTCTTGGCAGTTCCGCTACTTCATTCTCACCAGCTTCTGGGCCGCGAACTTTGACTTCTGAGTTCTGTGTCAATCGGCAAGATGGTGTATTGGATGGTACCCCCGCGGGCATGGGGACGGGCTGCCGTCACTCTCTGGACAACAGCTCGATCGCCTTCAATGTTTTTCGGGTCATGACGGTTACGATGACGCATGTCAATGTTAAGATTGCTCTCCCCTGTCGCCGGCGCGACGGCAGTGATATCGTTCTTGCAGGTTGCCGCACGGGGCCAGCCCGGAGGATGAAATGCGATCCGCCTGTTCGTTGCTCATTTGTTTGGTTGCCTTCACTGCTCGGACCTCCCAGCCTCTAATGGCGCAGAGCGGAGCTGGATTCAAGCTGGTCAGTGTCAAGGTGATCGGCTCCACTCGCTATCCGGAATCGGATATTGTTAGGGAGGCCGGGCTAAAACCTGGGGATGTTGTAACCCTGGACGGGCTGAAAGAAGCTGCGAATCGGCTCGGCACCTCCGGGCTGTTCACCGACGTCAACTACCGGTATCACACACGGGGTGAGGAGTTGACGGTCGAGTACGAGGTCAAGGACGCGTCACAGTTTTTGCCC
>Ga0326728_10014030_pt1 | contig 17181 bp, 15 predicted proteins | sample MB3enrmetagenome_FD_207602 | JGI IMG/M metagenome (GOLD analysis project Ga0326728, IMG submission 207602) | Lab enriched peat soil microbial communities from McLean, Ithaca, NY, United States - MB31MN | ecosystem: Environmental > Terrestrial > Soil > Wetlands > Peat | place: USA: New York...
AAACGATAAGCCCGTACCCAACGCCAAGTCCGACTACCCGCGCAAGGTCTACTACGACGACGAAGGCCACCGCCCGATTCCCGAGTCCCGGAGGCTCCCGGACAAGCCGCAATGATCGGCGGGGCATTTGACTTTCGTAGAGACGCGGCTGGCGGCGTCTTCGGCCGCGCGCAGAGAAGACGGGGCAAGCCCCCGTCTCTACAGGCGGAAGAAATCGCGGTGTAAAATGTTGTCAGCCTGATGACGCTCACGACCTTCGTCGCCAAATCCGCCTTTCGCAATAAGCGGCGCAGTCTGATGACGGTCGCCAGCATCGCCTTTTCTCTGCTCCTGCTCTGCATCATGCTCTGCGTCTGGCGCACCTTCTACATCGACAAAGGAGCGCCTGACTCTGCGCTACGGATCGTGACCCGGCACAAGGTCTCGATCGCCAACCCGCTTCCCATCTACTATCGTGACAAGATTCGTACCGTTCCCGGCGTCGTCCATGTCGTCCCCATGTCGTGGTTCGGTGGCACGTATAAAGACGACAAGCCGGAAAACTACTTCGCGCAGTTCGGCACCGACCCCGACGAATACTTCGATGTCGCTGCCGACAAAGTCATGCCCGCCGACCAACTCGCCGCATGGAAGCGCGACCGCACGGGCTGTATCGCCGACGTCCAACTTGCCAAGAAACACCATTGGAAGATCGGCGACCATATCATCCTGCAAGGCACCACCTTCGGCGCCAATCTCGACTTGACCTTGCGCGGCATCTACACCATCGATCCGCCCTCCAGTAACCTCTTCTTCCAAACCAAGTACCTGGAAGAATCCGTTGGCTGGTTCAAAGACAACACTTTCTTCTTCTTCACTCGCGTGGATACTCCTGAAAACATGCCCCGAGTGGCCCGCGCCATCGACGACATGTTCCACGGCAGTCCGTTCCCGACCCGCAGCGAGAGTGAACAGGCTTTCAAAGCCGATTTCATCGCCCGGTTGGGCAGCGTCAAGACATTCATCCTCAGCATTTGCGGAGCCGTGCTTTTCACCACACTGCTGGTCTGCGCCAACACCATGGCCATGTCGATCCGCGAACGCACCCGCGAAGTCGCTGTCCTCCGTACCCTCGGCTTCACTCGCGGAAGTATCCTCAAATTGCTCTTAAGCGAATCGATCGCCATCTCGGTAATCGGAGGACTGATCGGCGTCGCCCTCGCGAGCGGGGCCATTCTGTTCATGGCGCGCCCCGGCATGGGCATGCCGGTTGCCATGCACATGACCGCTGCGACCGCGCTGGTCGCCATGCTGGTCGCCGCTTTTGTAGGGGTGGTCAGCGCCCTCATTCCCTCCTACCGCGCCTCGCACCTCGGCATCGTCGACGCCCTGCGTTACATCGGCTGAGGTGAGGCATTGAATCATTGATTCATTGAGGTATTGAATCATTGATTCAATGACTAAATGCCTGGTTCGTTTCGGTGCTAAACTCGTTTCGCATGCGGACGGACCTCCTGCCCCTTTGCGACCAGCACTACCGCACCATGGAGCCCGCACTCGCTCCCTACAACGCCAACTATTCCATTGAATTTTTTCGCTGTACTGACAAGTTCTGCCATCGCTGCTTCGGCGAGCGCATCGGCTACACCACACCCCAGCGCGGAGAGCCGCCCGTCCTCACCCCCAACCAGCCGGTCTGCGAGCGCCACGGACGCCCCATGTTCATCATCAGCCTCGACCGCCAGCGCAATCACGTAACCTACGCCTGCCCCGAATCCGATTGCGGCGAGCGCCTAGTTCGTTCCTGACACATGTGGAGAGGACACTCCTGTCCGCATCCCCATCAATCCCCCACCAGCCACCCGTACTGCGCCGCCGTCAGCGGCACCACGCTCAATCGTCCCTGCCGCACCAGTGGAGACTCCGCAAAAGCCGCCCGCGCCTTGATTTCCGCCAGCGTCTTTGGCTTCGCAATTGCTTTTCCAACCTTGATCTTCACCTTCGGAGTTCTGGGATCGCTTGCATCCACGGCCACCACGGACGCCGTTCCCACCGCGCTTTTCTCGCCTTTTTTTGTTCCGGAGCCGGTGTGGTAAATCACCAGCCGCTCTCCCGGCTTCATCTCGCGCAGGTGCTTCACCGCCGCCGGATTCGTCACCCCGTCCCAAATCGTCGTCTGCTCGCGCTCCAGATCCGCGAAGGAATACACCGTCGGTTCAGTTTTCAGAAGATAGTCCATGGGCAGGTATTGTACCCAGAAAAGAATTGAGGAAAAAAGAAATCGGAAGCGGTGGAGAACCGGGCGTCCCCGCCCGGTTGGACGGGCGAGACCCCGCCGCCCCATCGTAGGACTTATCCGGCGGCCATGGCACCCGGTTTACGATCCGCGGCTTATTTGTTCTTATTCGTGTACACGGCGCCGCCGGGCAACGTCGAATGAATTGCTCCCGCTTCCACCGAGAGGGTATAAGAAGCGCCCTCGTTGCCCGACCATTGCAGCACGTTGAATCGCTCATCTGCATGCAAGCTACGCACGGTTACTCCGCGAAAGGTGAGCGGAGTATTGGCCTTGCAGGTTTCCGGATTCTCGGTGGCTTGCAGGAAATAGGCGGAGCCAGCGCCCAGGACTGTGGCCATACCGCCCGGTTCCAGAAGCACTCCGGCGCCTTGATCGACCGCGATATCTCGAATGCGATGAGCTTTGCCGTCTTGCAGAATTCTTGCCATGAACACCAGCGTCCGCCCCAATCGATCACGCTTGGAAAAGTGCGTGTCGGTAATCACATCCTTCAACAGCGGAATGTCGAGGAACTGATGCACGATGGTGACGCGGGGATGGAAGGGATTGGACAGCGTCTCAGGTGAGGTAAGCGCGGGGTCATCCGGAGCATCGCCCTGAGCCGAGTACACAAATTCGCCCAGAACGGCCATCCCGGCGCTCGTTCCGCCAATCGGAACATTTCGCGCGACGGCCTCATTCAGAGCCTGTTGCACGGGGGTTCCCATCCAGAAATTGATGTAGTTCGCCTGGTCGCCTCCGGCAATGAAGACCGCTTCGGCGTTACGGATTGTGGCGGCTGCAAAAGGATCTTCCGCAGCGGCGCGATCCGGCAGCACCAGCGTCGCGACCGAGTTGACGTGGCAGAGACCCTGAATATACGGGTTATAGTCATCGTCTCCGCTGGCTCGAAGGATGAGAAAGTCGCCGCCGCTGGAGCGCTCGCACATCCACTGGAAGGCACGATCGAGGTCTTTGCCTCCACCCAGCAGCGCGAAGCCGCCCTGGGTCTTCGTTTGCACATCCGTCGGGCTCCCCGCGCGAAAATACTTATAGCGCGGGCCGGCGGCAAACGCAGGGGACGTCAACAGCAAGACCTGCAGCAACAGTCCAGCAGGCACGAGGTGGAGCAACATGCGGAATCGACCCATTAAAAACCTCAGCTCAATGTGAACTCTTTCCCTTACCAGATTATTTTCGCGCCTAACTGAATGTGCCGCGAGCCGCCGGAACCTATGACGGGGTTCGAGGCATATACGTCCGGGGTCGCGGTTGCCAGGCCCACATCATTCGTACCGTATACCGCGTCCGAAAGATCGGTAGTAACGCCGGCAAAATTGGTGTGGTTCAGGACGTTGAAGAACTCTCCCCGCAGCTGCAGGTTGATGCGCTCCGATAATTTCCAGAGCTTGGTCACCGACATATCCCAATTGTGGAAGGCCGGACCCCGCAAATTGTTGCGACCCATGTTGCCGAAAGTTCCGCTCGCCGGTGGAGTAATGACAGCGCTTCCCTCCTGGAAGCATCCGTAGTACGCCAGGTTCCCTTGGTCCGCCGCATTGGCGACGCAGGCGGGGTTCGTGGTTCCGTCCACGAAGAATGGAATCGGCGTACTCGGCGACCAGTGGAGGTCGGAGAGATTGCCATGAAAGTTCCAGCGGTCCGCCCCTTCACCCGTTCCGCTGATATCGTCGCTGCTGTCGTAGAAGTAATATGGCATTCCCGTCTGGAAATTCAGGATGCTGGTCACCTGCCAGCCCTGTCCCATTTGGAGCGGAGCCTGCCACGACGGGAGATCGTAAATTAAAGAAAGAGTGAAGCGATGGCGAATGTCATAGTCGCCATTGCCTCGCTCCGCCGCGTAATCGAAACTGTTCTGGGGCACGCCTGCCAGATTGCTGGTTGCGGTGTCTATGACATGCGCCCAGGTGTAGCCCGCCAGAGCGTTAACGCCCTTCCATGCCTTCTGAGTCAACGTAACTTGCAGCCCATTGTATTGCGACGAGGAACCATTCTCCATATACTGCATAAAACCTATATACGGATAACATGGTCCCCCCGCTCCGCCGCCAATCGGAGCCGGACAGCTATAAGTGAATGGCCGTCCGAATTGCTCCGATCCGTCGTCCAGAGCATAGTTCACCTGGTTGATGTCCCGGTTGCTGTAGAGTTTGATTCCGTGGTTCCCTACGTAGCCCATCTGCAACACGGTGGTCCTGGTCAGTTGTTGCTGAACGTTAAAATTCCACGAAGCAACATACGGCGTTCTGAGATTGGGGGCGATGCCCGCGATCGAGCAGGGGAAGCTTGGGCTGCAATTCCCTGCCAGTTGGGTGTTGAAAATTGGCGCGCTGGGCGTTGCTCCCGCCAGAGCACTGGCCGTCCAGTTGATCTGCGAAGCATCCAGAGAAAGGGAGAAGGTATTGATGGTTCCATTGCCCGGGGTCGTTCCGGAAGTGGGGCTGGTTGGATTCAGGTTAACCCCTCCGCTGTTGATAAAATCGCGAATGCTGGGCTGTTCGAAAATAATGGCTCCGCCCGCGCGCAGGACGGTTTTGCCTGTCCCGAAAACATCCCACGCCAACCCGATTCGGGGTGAGATCGCGTTCTTTTCCATGGGATAGATATTGTTAATTCCATGCCCGACCTGAACGATGCCTTGGGTTGAAATGAAATTTGCCATCAGATCGTGTTGCTCTTGGATGGGGAAGGAAAGGTCGTAGCGCACTCCCAGATTCAAGGTAAGGTGCGGTTTGATGCGCCAGTCGTCCTGCGCAAACCCGCCAATCGCGTTGAGCCACAAATTGCGGTGCGCATCGCCCACCAGCAGGGCGCCTCCGCCGAATGGGTGCTGCCGCACGGTTCCCGCGATGAAGTCCTCCAGGCTGCTGAAACGAACCCGGCCTCTGCCGTAGCTAGCCCGCAGATAGTCGGATCCACCATGACGGAATTCAGCTCCAAATCGCACGCTATGGCGCCCTCGCGTGTAGGTGACGTTATCGATGAATTGGTAGGTAGTATCGGGCGAGGTGTACAGAGGCCAACTGTGATTCCCTCCCAGGCTGTTAAACGGGTTGATGCTGATTTGCGGGAAACCAAAAAGCGTGGGATCCGTAATCCCGGTATTGATGCCATAGCCGGTGAGCGGATTCACGGTGTGGTCCTTGGGGTAGAGCTGTTGCCAATTGCGGTTAAAGCCGAAGCGGGCCTCGTTTACCCAGCTGGAATTGGGAGCGTAGGTCCAATTAACGCCCATCACGCTCACTTTCGTGTCGGCCTGCGACAGGAATTGCGGCGCCAGAAAGGACTGGTCTTCCTCCGTCTGCAGGCTGTTGGCATACACGTACCTGCCGCTGATGGTGTTGTGTCCGTTCGGGTGATAATCGACCTTGACGAGCGCATTATCCTCGCGATTGTGGTTGTTGAAGTCGAAGTCGATCAGCGTGGGGTCTGTCGTCGAGGCGGTGTATCCGGGGTTTGGCAAATAGAATTTTGCGACCTGCAAACTGAGAGGGTTGGGCGTGCATGGTTGGTTCGCAGGGTCGTTACAGTAGGCGATCGCATCGGGAATACTCACGTCGGGATTGCCGATCGAAGCGGTCACAGGGCTGCTGGTATTGAATGGGTTCCCCACCCGATCCCGAACCCCTTCATAGGTTCCGAAGAAGAACAGTTTGTCCCGGATGATCGGACCACCCACGGAAGCTCCAAATTGATGGAGCAGAAGAGATGAAACCGGGTCCGGCGCGGGGTCAAAGTAATTTCGGGCATCCAAAGCGCTGTTGCGGTGGAAGTAGTATGCGGTACCGTGAAACTGGTTGGTGCCGCTTTTCAAGCCGATGTTGACGACGGCTCCGGGTTTCCATCCATACTCCGCTCCCTGGTTCTCCTGGTTGTTGAATTCCTGGATGGCGTCAAGCGGCAGGTGGCTGGCTGGTGTTCCCTCAACTCCGGCGTTGTTCAGGACGGTCTCACCGTAGTAAGAGTCGTTGTCGTCGGTGCCATCGACAATATAGTTATTGTCGTCGGTCCGGTTGCCGTTGGAGGTCGTGGAGTGAAAGCCGCCCCCGGGAACGCGTTGCACTCCCGGCCGAAGTTCCAGCAGATTTTGGAAATCCCTCCCCTGCAGTGGCAACTGGTTAATCGCTTTGTTCGTGATGGTGCCCCCGAGCGTATCCGTTGTCGTTTCTACCAGCGGCTGCTCGCCGGTCACTTCCACCACCTCGGAAACCTGACCGGGATGAAGCGCCAAGTCGATGCGAACGTCAGTCGCGACTTCGAGGCGAATCCCCTTGCGCTCGACCGTCTTGAAGGTTGGCGCGGACACGGAAACCGAGTAGAGTCCGGGATTCAAATTCGGGGCAGAGTACTCCCCGGCAGAATTCGTCAGCAATCCGCGCTTTACGCCGGTTTCAGTGTTCTCGATGGTGACGGTCGCGCTGACCACCACCGCGCCCGTCTGGTCGGTAACTCGGCCTAGAATGCGCCCCTCTTGACTCTGCGCCCACATCCCCGTCGCCAGGAAAATCAAACCAGTGACCATTATTGCCACACGAATCGTTTTCATAATCCTTCTCCCACCGGAAAACGTCGACCCGGTTCTCACTGCCCCATCCCGTTCCGTCTGTGCTCATCCCAGCGCTGCGCCACGCTTCATCAGATAAAGGTATGACAATTTTGTTCTGCCGCTGTGCGGAGCAACGCCCTACTCTAGTGACGCCTCCCACTAGTGTCAAGCACTGCGGGCAATCTGCCTTTCCTTGATCTCGCGAGGAGTGCGCACGACTTCGTCCTCAAGGTCATCGGTGTTACCGCGGACACTTCCCTTCCGCGCCGGTTTCGCCAACAATAGATGCTTATCGTGACCGAAGCCTCCATCAATCCGGGCGGAATCACCATGGCCAAGGCCATCGAGCGCTACTTCAATGTGGCGCTTTATCTGCTCGTGCTCAGTGGCTTCGGCGCTCTGGCTTCGACCGGAGGGCTGGATCTGCCGGCAGTCGTTCTGGTGGGGCTGGCGCTCGCGGTCCGCGGTTACCAACTGCTGATGCGGCGCGAGTTTGCCATTCCGGAACGCTGGACCACTTTCCTGACGCTGGCTTACGTCTTCATCTACCTCGCCGACTACTTCTTTCTTTCGCGCAGCTTTCTCGGAGCCAGCGTCCACCTTGTGCTTTTCGTGATGGTCGTCCGGCTCTTCTCGTTGCAGCGCCCGCGCGACCACTACATGCTCGCCGTACTTTCATTTCTGATGGTGCTGGCCGCCGCCGTGCTCACTGTCGGCAGTGTGTTCCTGCTTTCTTTTGCGGGCTTCCTGCTGGTTGCCGTCATCACTTTTGTGCTGATGGAGATGCGGCACTCGGTCGCCAGCGAGCAAACCCATGCCCAGGATCCACGCGTTGCCGATCCGGGCGTAGCCTTTCCAGGCATTGTCTCTTCCAGCCAGCGCATGGCCTATGGACTGCTGGCGATCGCTCCGGCGCTTATGCTCATGATCCTGGCCGGCAGTTTCCTGATCTTCTTCCTGCTCCCCCGCGTTTCGTCTCACTACCTGAGCGCCTACACGCCGACCAGCGATGTCTCCACGGGCTTCAGTGATCGCGTGCAACTGGGACGCATCGGCCAGATTCAGCAGTCCAGCGCCGTCGTGATGCACATCGAGATCCAGAACGATTTGCAAGGCGCTTACGACTTGAAGTGGCGTGGCATTGCGTTGAGCGCTTTTGACGGCAGAGTCTGGTCGAATTCGTTTGAGCAACGCCATGTGCCACCGGCGGGAAATGGCCTGTATCGGCTGGCGCCATTCGTGGACCCGCGTGGCGCGGCGGCCGTCGCGGGCCGATCGATTCGCTATCGCGTCCTGATGGAGCCGCTGGGAACCAACGTCTTTTTTCTGGCAGAGAGGCCGCAGAGTCTCACGGGGAATTTCCGTCAAGTGAGCGTGGACGCTGGCGGCGCTGTCTACGACCTCGATACCGAACGCCCCATCAATCGCTATGAAGCCGAGTCGATATTGGCCGAGATCGACAGCGACGAACTTCGTCTGGCGGCGAACACTGCGCCGGTGAGCATGGACGAATACTTGAAACTACCGCCGCTCGATGTTCGCATTTCGAAGTTGGCGGAGGAAATCACAGCGCCGGCTCCCAGCAACTATGACAAGGCGGTCGCATTGGAACAATATCTATCGACCCACTTCGGATACACGCTGGAACTGCCCCACACTCTGCCGCAGGATCCACTGGCCAATTTCCTGTTCGAGAGGAAAAAAGGTCACTGCGAATATTTCGCCAGTTCGATGGCGGTGATGCTGCGCTCTTTGCGCATCCCGTCGCGCATTGTGACGGGGTTCCGCGGGGGTGAATTCAACGACCTCACCGGCCAGTATGTGGTGCGAGCCAGTGACGCCCATTCGTGGGTTGAGGCTTACTTCCCCGGATCCGGTTGGATCAGCTTTGATCCGACTCCGGCGGGCAGTCTGCCGGCGCGGACCGGTTGGTCGCGAATGCAGCTCTATATGGATGCAGCCGCATCTTTTTGGCGCGAATGGATTATCAACTACGATGTCAGCCACCAGCGCACTTTGGGCAGGGATGCGGCCTATAGCAGCCGGCGTTTCTTTGACGAGGCTCGCCAGTGGATTGAGCGCCAGCATCGCGCCCTGCTGCGGTCGGCGCGGCGCGCGCACCGGCACTTCAGCAATTTTCCTGTGCGATGGTTGGGCGGCCTCATCGCGTTCATGGCGGTGGCGATCACGCTGCTGAATCTCAGGCGCCTGATCGGCGCTCTGCGTGACCATAGTCTGCGGGCGCATCCGGAGCGCGCCCCGCGCGAATCGGCCGCACTTTGGTATGACCGGATGGTGGGCCGCATGGCGCGGCTGGGCTGGCGCAAGTCACCGTCCGAAACGCCGCTGGATTTCGTCGCGGCCATTCAGGAAGCGGCCTTGCAGAAGAAGGTGGCCAAGTTTACTCGCGCTTACGAATCGGCACGTTTCGGCAAGTCGGTGGACGACGCCCAAAGCCTGCCCGAGCTTTTCCAGGACATCACTGCCGACGCAACAGCGAACTCCAACAAAACGACGGACCGCGCAGCCGCCAACTAGAAGCGGTGGGCGACGCCGAGACCTACGTAGTAGTTGTGCTGACGGCTTCTCGCGGTATCAACATTCAGGCCGGGAGCTCCAGAGTAGAAATCCCGCGCTTCCAGCCGCGCGCCCCACCGATGCCACGGCCACACATCCAGTCCGGCTCCGAACTGGACTACGCCGGTATTGGTGCTGGTGGGCCCGGGGTTCGGTCCGCCCCAAACCAGAGTCGGAGCTTCCCGGAAGCGGCCGTAGCCGCCGCCCGCACTGACCCACGGACTGACTCCCTGGCCGGGGAAAAAATTCAACCGCACCGACGGCGTCACGAACAGCGCTCCGATGTCCTTGGGAATCAGGTCGTAGCGGTAGTTCAGGTTCATCCGCGGATAGATCGCTACGGGTAATTCCGCACTCAGCCCGAAGACCTTATGGGTCGTGAGCAGGCGGCCGTAATTGAACGCGACGGTGGGCGGGTTTCCGAAATGAATCGGCAAACCCGTACTCGGCACCGTCTGGGTACTGACGAAAGTCCGCCCCGCCGTAATGGAAAGCTCATTGACTTGCGCCAACGCGCTGCACACGAGAACCAAGACTGGGACAACCAGTACTGCGAGGCGTTTTGCCGGCATCTCTCCTCCGGAGGCTTGAGGAATGTGGTTTTTGTTTCCATAAGATTAGCACGGGGCGCCCGGATCGGCGGAAAAGATAAAGTACCCTGCTTGGTGCTCTGCTTCCGGCGTCCGGCACGAGCGGGTAAGGCAATGCAGGATGCTAGAATCGTGTAGACCTGTTTTCTGCCGATCGTTGTCGTCAGTCGTCATCGTCCCAGTGCCCGCAAAGAAAAACATATCCGCGACTTCGGGGCCGACTGCCCCGGCTAAGGTAGGCTTCGTGAGCCTGGGCTGCCCCAAGAACCTCGTCGATAGCGAGGTGATGATGGGCATGCTGGCGCAGGCTGGCGCCGAGCTTACTCCCGCTGCGGAGGACGCTGACGTCATCGTGGTGAATACCTGCTCATTTATCGGCAGCGCGCAACAGGAATCCATCGATACGATCCTCGAAATGGTCCGCCACAAAACCGGCGGCAAGGCGAAGCGGCTGGTGGTCGCCGGTTGCCTGGTCGAGCGTTTTCACGATGAAATTCGAAAGAATATTCCTGAAGTGGACGCGGTTGTCGGTACCGGCGAATTGGAAAAAATCTTGGCCGCTGCCGGAGTGGTGGAAGCGCCCCGCGCGCCGAGTCCCTTTAACATTTTAAGTTCGAGCCCGCAAACTTCGCGGCCCGAGGGCGATCATCGCCGCCGGCAGGGTCGCTTCGCGCGCGATTCCTGGGACGGCGCCGTCGCCGATCTGCCCAATTACCTCTACGACGACCAAACGCCTCGCGTGCTCGCCACGCCGGGATATTCGGCATACATCAAAATCGCCGAAGGCTGCGATCATCCCTGCAGCTTCTGCATCATTCCCCAGCTTCGCGGACAGTTCCGCTCGCGGCGTTTCGAATCCGTTATCGCGGAAGCCGAGCGTCTGGCGCAATCCGGCGTCCGCGAAATCACGCTCATCGGGCAGGACACTACCTGCTTCGGCGAGGATCTTGGACTGAAAGATGGCCTCGCCCTGCTTCTGGAAAAGCTAGCGGGCGTCGCAGGCCTGCAGTGGATTCGCTTCCTCTACGCTTATCCCAACAAAATTACCGGGCGGCTGCTGGCGACCATCGCCGCCCACGATAATATCTGTTCGTACATTGATGTTCCCTTGCAGCACGCTTCGCCGACCGTTCTAAAGCGCATGAAACGTGGAGGCGGCGCTGATCTCTTCTTGCGCTCCATCGAGAAAATGCGCCGCGTAATTCCCGGCGTTACTCTGCGGACTTCGTTCATTGTCGGCTTCCCGGGCGAGACCGAAAAAGAATTCGAAGAGCTTTGCGGCTTCGTGAGAGAGGCCGCCTTCGACTGGATGGGCGCCTTCGGCTACTCCGACCAGGAGGGTGCGGACGCCTTCGATCATGCCAAGAAGCTCTCCCCGCGCGAGATTGAGAGCCGCCGCAAGTCGCTGATGTCGATCCAGAAGAAGATCAGCCGGGCCCGGAAGAAATCGCTGATCGGACGCGAATTCGATCTGCTGCTGGAAGGCACTTCGACGGAATCCGACCTCCTGCTCGAAGGCCGCACCGCGATGCACGCGCCCGAGATTGACGGCAAAGTTTTCGTGAACGATTATCCCGAAGGAAACGAACCGAAAAAGGGAGAGTTTTACCGCTGCCGCATCACAGCGGCGCACGACTATGATTTAGTGGCGGAGATTGTTTAAGGTCAGAAGTCGGAGGTGAGATTGCAGAGGTCAAAATCACCTCGAGCAGAAATGTTCTCACCGCTGCCATCTGACCTCTGACCTCTGCAATCCGACTATGCCGCGCAAACGCTCCATCAAGCTCCGCTGTCCGATCTGCAAGAAGCCGGTAAAGTCCACCGACGTGGACTTCCCTTTTTGCACTGAGCGCTGCCGCCTGCTCGATCTCGGCAAGTGGGCCAGCGGCGCATATGTAATTTCGTCCCCGGTTGACGACGCCGAAGAAGCGATCCGGCAAGACAGCCTCGACGACGAGGACGGAGACTGATGACTCCTCCTCCCGAAGTCACCGATGGCCCCGCTGCTCCGCTGAGGGCCGCTCCGTTGTGGGCCACGCTGGTCGCGACTTTCTTCGGCGTGGGACGCCTCAAGCCCGGTCCCGGCACATGGGGATCGCTGGCCACGGTTGTCGTGTGGGCGTTGGCGAGTTCCCGGATTCCGGTCGCGAGCCGCACTTGGGCAACGATCGTCGCCGCCGCAGCCGTCACCCTCATCGGAATTCCCGCCGCCACCCGAGTCGCGCGCGCCTCCGGGCTAAAAGACCCGCAGTTCGTCGTCATCGATGAAGTCGCGGGGCAACTGGTTACGCTCATCGCCGTTCCGCTGGCTTGGAAAACTTTTCTCGTGGGCCTTATACTTTTCCGTGTCTTCGATATTTGGAAGCCGTTTCCAATTCGGCGATTGGAGCGGCTGCCCGAGGGCACCGGCATTGTGGTGGACGACCTGGGAGCGGGACTTTATGCGCTCGCCGTCATGCATCTTCTGCTGCACTTTGGACTTCTAATGAAGTAGCGCTGGCTCCCGCCGGGAAAAAACCATGAGCATTTCTGATCGTCTGCTGGGAAAGAAGAACGTCAACGGCAAACCGCACATCGAAGCGGTCGCGCCCAGTTTCGCTTTGCCCGGAGGCGAAGTTCGTATCATCGGGAAGAGCCTGCGTCCGCCCGAGTTGCGCCGCCCGAGCGTGCACTTCGGCGAGATCGAAGGTTCCGTCTTAATCAGTTCCGACGATTTCCTGGTGGCGCGCGTGCCCGAGGGAGCCGCGTCGGGGCCGGTTGTGGTAGGCACCAACGGGCATGTGAGCAATCCCCATTCGATTGAGGTTGCGGTTCCCGTTGCCGACAACCTTCATCCGGTTACCAACCCCGCGCTCGACCGTGATGGCAACATCTATGTGACCTTTTCCGGATCGCGCGGGCAAAAGGTTCCGGTGTCGATTTTCAAGATCGACACCAACTACAACGTAACGCCGTTTCTCAGCGACATGATGAACGCCACCGCGATTGCCTTTGACCGCGCCGGCCAGATGTACGTTTCTTCGCGGCATGACGAGGCCGTGTACAAGGTGGCGCCGAATGGCGCGATGTCGATCTACGCCGAAGGCATGGGGATCGCAACCGGGATCGCCTTCGATGCCGCGGAGAATCTCTACGTCGGCGACCGCAGCGGAACTATTTTCAAGATCGCTCGCGACCGGCAGATTTTTGTGTTCGCGACGCTGGAGCCGAGCGTTTCCGCCTATCACATCGCCTTCGGTCTCGATGGCGATATGTTCGTCACCGGCCCCAGCACTTCCAGCTTCGACTGCGTCTACAAAGTCGACCCGCACGGAACCGTGTCCGTCTTCTACCGCGGCTTGGGGCGTCCGCAGGGCCTGGCTCTTGATGTCGAGGGGAATGTCTATGTTGCCGCTTCTCTCGCCGGAAAACGCGGCATCGTGAAGATCACTCCGCAAGGCAACGCCAATCTCGAGGTTTCCGGCCATGGGCTGGTCGGACTGGCGTTCGCTCCGGCGAGGTCGGCCATCCTCGCCACCAACAGCGCCGTCTACCACATTTCCTGGGATATTGAGGGCATGCCGCTGCCGGCGGAGTGAAAGGATTTTGCAAATTGGTAATCGTGTAATTTTGTAATCTAAAATCGCGGCTAACGAGGAAACCCAACCAGGTTTTCAGATTACCAAATTACCCGATTACAAAACGAGTTCAGCCGCTGCCCGCCTTCGGCACACATGAGTACGGATAGGGGAACAGCTTTTCCTCTTGCTTTCGCAGTTCCTGGATCCAGTCCTGAATTCCTTGTTTGGCAACCGGAGACAAAGGGTAGAACTCAAATCCAGACCTGGCATCACTGCTGTGGCGAACCGTTGCCAGCATCTCGACCGGAGCGCCTGACAACGGCAACTCAATCGTAACCGTTTCGCCCACCCGCGGCGCGCCACAGACCAGCGCCGACATTCCTCGCATACTGATATCGAGGCACATACCGCGAGTGATGAACGGTCCGAAGCGCAAGAAGCGCCGCAGCGCGACCGGGACGCTGGAAACATAGCGTGGTTCCCGGCGGCGGACGTTGTACGCGCGGGAACCGGCTGGCGTCCCCCGGCTGTCCACATACATATTGCTCTCCTTCTGTGACCCGGATCGGGGACCGCTTACGATGACGGCCGTCCGCCCCAGCCCCACCCCGCCTGCAGGCTGGCGCGAATCACTCCCAGCAACTCCTCGTTATCGGCCGGCTTCTGAAAAAAAGCGACGGCGCCCGCTTCCAGGGTACGTTTTTCGTTGGACTCCGGATCGCGAGCCGTAAGAACAATCACCGGAATGTCCGAAAGCGCCGGATACTGCTGCAGATTTTTCAGCACCGCAAATCCGTCGCCCGCCGGCAGCCCCAAATCGAGAATGATCAAGTGAGGACGTTCCTTCTGAGCCATAGCGATGGCGGAATAACCGTCGCAAACATTCACGGTATCGAAGTTATTGGCCCGCAGACGCAGACTCAGGGCCTGTCTGAGATCGGGATCGTCATCCACGACCATAATCTTCGCTCGATTCATGGGCTGCCCCTCGCCGTAACTCTCACTCCGCATTTTGGTTCTCCTTTTCGGTGAAGTTCTGTTTGCTCCAAAGACCCTGCTGAATGATCTCAGTGACATAATCGGCAGCGCCCCAGACCTGTTGTTCCAACGTCCTCGGATCGGCGGCGGGCGGCCCAGGAATCGTCTCGGCCGACACGCGCAGGGTGCCGCTGGCTTTCAACTGGGGCAGCGCACCCACTTGCTCGTGGATGCGGTCCATCATGATGCTGACCCTGTCCATGCCGGTGGAGGCGACCACGAAAAACGTTTCGACCGCGCCGCTGGTTCCCATGGGCGGAAGAACCAGATCCTTATCCACGAAGATGCACAGGCGCAAGCGTTCCAGACACCGCTGGCAGGTTTCTTTCCAGCTTCCGCGCAACGCCTTGGACCGCGGCGTCAGCTCCACGCGCACCAGCACCATGGCATCCCGTAACCGTCCCTGATGAGTGATCACCGGAAACAGAAGCTTCGACAAGGAATAGAACGGCAAGGTGAAGGAGAAGGTGCTGCCGCTTCCGGGCTGGCTCGCGACCCACATCCTCCCGCCGTGAAGAGTAATAATTTCTTTGGCGATGTAGAGCCCCAGACCAAGGCCGCTCCGGTTACCGTCCACCGCATCGGGGTCCTGATAGAGACGTTCAAAAACCTGCGGCAGCGACTCTGGAGGAATGCCACGCCCGCTGTCGCTGACCGCAAGATAGACGGCGGTCGGGTCGGTCTCCACTCGCGACGCCTTCACGATCACCGATCCATCGCGCGGGGTGAACTTGATTCCGTTGTCGATGAGGTTGATGAGGACTTCGAGGGTGCGGTCGGGATCCGCATAGACGAGGGGGATGGTCGGGTCCAACCCAACTTCGAGGCCGACGTGTTTTTCGCCGGCGGTGGGCCGCATCATCGCCACCGCCTGCTGAATCAGTTCGCCGATATCGATGCAGCGCGGTTCGATGCGCAGCTTGCCGCTATCGGCGCGGGTGGCTTCGAGCAGGTCGCGAATCATAGCGTGCAACTGATTCACACTCTTAAGGACCGTTCTCAGATAGTCGGTTTGTTCCGGCGCCATGGGACCAACCAACCCGTCTAAAAGGAGCGTCACGTACTGGTGAATGCAGGTCAGCGGCGTACGCAATTCGTGGGAGACGTGGGACAGAAACTGATTCTTGAATTCAATTTGCTGCTTGCGGGTGATTTCCAGAGAGCGCAGCAGCGCCTGCCTTTCCACCGCATAACGCAGGGCACGCTCCAGTTGTTTGCTGGTGATGTCGCCTTTGACCAGGTAGTCCTGAACGCCCATGTGCACGGCTTTGAGAGCCAGCGCCTCATCGTCCTGGCCCGAAAGGATCACCACCGGCACATTCGGAGCCTTCTGCATGATGCGGCGAATGGTCTCCGCCCCGTGGCTATCGGGAAGGTTCAGGTCAAGCAGTACCAGCGAGGGTGTTTCCACGTCCAGGCAGGCGAGAGCGTCGGAAAGCCGCGGAACGCAGTTCACACGGACGTCGGACTCACTTTCCACCAGACGCAGGCGTACCAGGTCCGCGTCTCCGGGGTTGTCCTCAATCAGTAAAACGTGCGCAGGTTCGTGTTCCATTATTTTTATCTTTCCTTTCGTGGCAGGCTCGCGGAGCCGAACCAGAATTCTTCAATCGATTGCACTGCCAAAAAATAATCGCCCAGATTCCCGGGCTTGCTGACATAGCAGTTGGCGCCCAGTTCGTAACTGCGCGCTATATCCAGCATCGAGCGCGAGGTGCTGAACACCACGACCGGGATGGTGCGCAGATCTGTGTCGGCCTTGGTCTCCGCCAACACCGCTCTACCGTCTTTCTTCGGCAGATTCAGATCCAGAATTACCAGGTCGGGACGAACCGCACTCGCATACTGGCCCGCGCGATGCAGAAAAGCCATAGCCTCCTCGCCGTCCGCTACAGTACTGATGCAGGTTTGATGCCTGCCCCCGGCCAGCGCCTCCCGTGCCAGACCGACGTCGGCCGGGTTGTCATCCACGAGAAGGACCTGTGGCAATAGTTTCATCACCCGGGCTCCCCCCTTCTCATCGTGACGACTGGCAGGCAAAGTGAACTTGAAAGCGGAACCACAGCCATCCTCAAACTTCACCCACACCTTTCCACCGAAATGTCGGGTGAACGCTGGCAAATCTCCAGGACGATGCCGTTGCGCCGCACAATTCCCTACATAATCTCTACATGGACATATCTATCGGCACCATCCAAACGGGCTTGAGACCATAAGGACAACACATTTCTCGCAAAAGAACAGCGGGAGACCTTCTATCCGGCCATGTCCGTATAGACGTACTTGGGAAAGCGCGGGAGGAACGCCTATGGAAGTCCAAGAAGCGGTTGCGGAAAAACTCGGGACGGTCTTGGGAAGGGCACGACTTTAGTCGTGCCGTAAGTCATTGAAAACATTTCGCGCTTCCGCGCCTGCGGTGAGCTTTTCGCAACCTTGTCGAGTTATTCCTCAGCCTCTGAAGACGCCTGCAGAACGCATCAAGTACCCGACGTCGGAAGGTACGCCCTGATTCGAACCGCAACCCGGGCTGTTAGTGAGAAGCGGCTACTTTCTGTACACGGTGGGCTGCGGACCCTTCTCCAGTGTCTGGCG
>Ga0326728_10014034_pt1 | contig 17173 bp, 13 predicted proteins | sample MB3enrmetagenome_FD_207602 | JGI IMG/M metagenome (GOLD analysis project Ga0326728, IMG submission 207602) | Lab enriched peat soil microbial communities from McLean, Ithaca, NY, United States - MB31MN | ecosystem: Environmental > Terrestrial > Soil > Wetlands > Peat | place: USA: New York...
GTACACGCAGGCCAAGGCCCCAAGCAGACGGCGCCCCAGGTGCTCGAGCCGCCAGGGCTTCCCCAGCAGCACCAGCGCCGTCCCAAAGCACGCAAAGCCGGCCGCCGCCGCGGGATAAACCCACTTCCCCCCGGCCCGGCCGCCACCGCTCGCATAGTGCAGCACGCTTTCCAGCAGCGAACCGCCATAGACGCACAGCAGCACGCTCAACAGAAAGCGCGCCACCGCGTCCGCTCGCCAGGGTTTCGCCGTAATCACCTTGCTGAAACTAGCCTACGGCCTTGCGAGTGACGATGGAAAACATTTGGGTATGGCCCGCCAAGAGACCCTCCCCTCCCATGTGCTCGGAGCGCATGGGAGGGGGGAAGGGGGGGGGCGCGGTGGTACGGGCAAGATGCACCCGTTTGCGCCGCGCTCAAGCGCGCGGGCGGCGGGGGGTTGGGCCGGGGCGCGGAACAGAATTCTTCGTTTTCTTCGTTTCCTTGGTGTACACCACTCGCATGCACGCGCTTTTCAAGAAAGCTGATGAGCTGAGCCACCTTGTCATTGGCGCGGCCATAGAGGTTCACCGCCTGAAGGGACCGGGTTTGCTCGAAAGCATCTACGAACGATGTCTGATGCGCGAACTGGACTTGCGCAAGATAGCTGCGGTCAATCAGCGCCTCGTCAGAATCGAGTACAAGGGGCTCGTATTTGAGGAGCCGTTGCGATTTGACGTGCTTGCCGAGGATTGTCTGCTGCTCGAGCTTAAATGGGTTCAGGAACTCCTGCCGATTCACAAAGCGCAACTCCTGAGCTGCATGAAGCTCCTGAACATCCCGCTTGGGTTGATTATCAACTTTCACGAAATGAAGCTGGTCGATGGGGTCGTGCGGATGATTCTCCCGGGAGCAAACCGGGAGGCGTAAAGGGTGTAAAGGAAACGAAGGAAACGAAGGTGCTTCTCTCGTATATATGTTCCTATATTAAAGCGAGGCCAAAAGGCCGGACAATGAGGACGTCTGAAGAATTCCCTCCTGCGCCCGTTGGGCCGCCGCTACGCCAGGGGCGGTCCCGACGAGGGATCGGGGCGCCCGAGCCCGCGCGAGCCTCGCGCGCCCAGCAGCAGCGCCCAGCCAAGGCCGGCCAGGGCGAGGCGCGAGGGCTCCGGAATGGCCGTCATGACCAGGTCCTGGTCCATGGCCAGCGGCGCGGCCGGGCCGGGGTTCACGGCGATGGGGGTTGTCGGCTGCCGGAAGGCGACGATCCCGGCCAACGTGCTCTGGTTCGCGTGCGCCAGCATCGCGCTCCAGCTTGGGTCACCGGTGTTCCAGGCGGCCAGAGCCAGCACTACGGTGGCCCCGCCGGGGCCCCCGCCCCACATGACCAACTCGCCCAGGCCGAACCAGCCGGGGCCGGCTGTAGTCTGGCCGACGAACGTGGCCTCCTCCACGAAACCGGCCGCGATCATCGCCGCATACCCCTGCACCCCGCTCCCGGGCCCCGGGCTGAGGTTTATCCCGGCCGGGATGCTCGCGCTGTTCAGCTCCCACACCTCCATGCCGAACGTGCCGCTGTACCAGTTCCCGGCCGCGCCCGCGGCCAGCCCGTTCGTGAGAAGCGTGTCGTCCAGCGTGATGGTGCCGGCGGCCAGGCTTCCCGCCGCCGAAGCCACCAGAAAGCCCGTTGCTACGCACAGTGCCGTAAGTGGGGCCGCATCGGCGATCCCCCGGCGCGCGCGGGGTGTGTCGGAGAAAGCGGCGACGATGGTCTGGCTGTTATTGGCCAGGACGAACGTACACTCGTACTCGGCGTTCACTTTGCGCATAGAGCTCCCTCCTTCATAACGGACTCCGCAGGACGGCAGGCTGACACAGGCTTACCAGCATACTCCACCAAACCCAGGACTACATTATCCCTAATCGCCGACGGCCGCCAATGAAAAAACTGTTACATAGTGTCACCAGCCCGAACCTGGGCTATCTTGAGATATGAACGAGCCGATTCTGGGCGGGCCGGTCTCGCCCGAGGAATTTCAAAAGCAACTGTCGGGCTTGCTCTCGCAGCATTTTCAGGGCCTGCACGCGGCGCCGGCGCCGGAACCCGCCGGCGGCGGGCCGGGAGCCGAGGAGACCCAGGTTCGGCCCGAGCAGTTCGAGTTCAAATACAAGCCGCGTGAGATCAAGGAGTACCTGGACCGCTTCGTGATCAAACAGGAGGAGGCCAAGAAGGTGCTGAGCGTGGCCTTGTGCGACCATTATCATCACGTGCGTCTGGCGCTCGAGGGGAAGGAATCCCCCAATTACGCCAAGCAGAACATCATCCTCATCGGGCCGACCGGCGTGGGCAAGACGTTCCTCATCCGCAACGCCGCCGACCTGATTGGCGTGCCCTTCGTGAAAGCGGACGCGACGAAGTTCTCTGAAACCGGCTATGTCGGTGCCGACGTGGAAGACATGGTGCGGGACCTGGTCCGCCTGGCCGATGGCGACATCCCCCGCGCCCAGTATGGAATCATCTACATCGATGAAATCGATAAGATCGCCTCCGCCGCCAACCTGGCGGGCCGGGATGTCAGCGGGCGGGGCGTCCAAACCAATCTCCTCAAGCTCATGGAGGAGACCGAGGTTCCCGCCCGTTCGCCCAATGATATTGCCGGGCAGATCCAGGCCATGATGGAGTTCACCCAGCGCGGCCGCAAGGCGCCCGCGACCATCAACACCAAGCACGTCCTCTTTATCGTGAGCGGCGCTTTCGACGGGCTGGAAAAGATCGCGCGCAAACGCCTGCGCGAGGCCGCCATTGGCTTCGCCGCCAAGGAGCGTCCCCCGGAGACCGCCGGCGAGGTGCTCGAACAGGCCCAAACCCCGGATTTCATCGAGTTCGGTTTCGAGCCGGAGTTCATCGGCCGCCTGCCGGTCCGCGTCGTTTGCCATTCCCTCGAGGTCGACGACCTGTTCCAGATTCTCAAGAACTCCGAAGGCAGCCTGGTCCGCCAATACGAGCAGGACTTCGCCGCCTATGGCATCGAGGTGCTCTTTTCCGACGAGGGGCTGCGGGCCATCGCCCAGCGCGGCGCCAAGGAACAGACCGGCGCCCGCGGGCTCATGACCGTCTGCGAGCGCGTCTTCCGCGACATCAAATTCGAGCTGCCCTCGACCGGCGTCAGACGGTTCCTGGTCACCGCTCAACTGGTGAAGGATCCCGCCGCCGAACTGGAGAGAATCCTCTCCGACCCGAGGCGCGAAGAGCGGATCGTCGCCCGCCAGCTCGTCGAGGAGTTCGCCCGGCGCTTCCAGGAATCCCACGGCATGACGATCCGCTTCACCGAGGCGGCGGCCGCGATGCTGGTGGAGGAGGCGCTGGCCCAATCGCAACCGGTGCGCGACTTGTGCGCCAGCCGCTTCAAGGACTTCCATTTCGGCCTCAAGCTCATCGCCCAGAACTCCAGCCAGCGCGAGTTCGTCCTCGACACGGACGCCATCCGCGCGCCCGACAAGGTGCTCAGTGAATGGGTGGTCGCCAGCTACCGCGCCGCGCAGCCAAACGGGTAGCCGGGCTATTTCATGAGTTACACGCCCGCGATGGAGCGCGGGCCGGTAGCGCAGGCTTCCAAGCCTGCTGTGTCGCCGACTTCCAAGTCGGCGGCCTGTCGGGTGGCTCGGAGGCCTGGCGGGTTTGGAAACCCGCGATACAGCAGACTTGGAAGTCTGCGCTACAGCTACAGGGACACCTACAGCGCTGGAGCTTCCGGTCTGGCGAGCCGACCGGCGGCGACGGCTCATTCCGCGGCCGACAGAGACGAGGGGGCGGCGTAGGCGCGCGCCTGGGCCTGGTTGAAGCTGTGCAGGAAGAGCGCGTTTTCGTTCACCGCTTTTTCGATCAACTGCCGCAACAGGAACAACTCGGAGCTGTTGATGACCGCGTGAACGCTCTGCTGGAAGGCCTGCATGGGCGTGAAGGTCAGGAACGAGTCGCCCAGGAGCAGGATCGTCGCGTGACGGCGCTGGCTCATCGGCATGTTTTGCAGGGCTTGCAACGTCAGGTTCTCGCTGAGGTCGTTGGCCGCGAACCGCTCCTCGACGATCACCACCTGGTAGCGGACCTGGCAAAAGCGGATGAGGAAATCGCCGTGCGTGGCGGCCGTATGGACTTTGTAGCCCAGCTCCTTGAGCGCCGTCCTGGCGGCCTCGAGCCAGTCCGGCGTCGAGAACGCGACCAGGGCGGGCTTGTCGCTGGCGGTGATGAACTCGAATTTCTCAGCCATGGGCCGCTAGCGGGTCATTTGAACTTGAGGACGGTCAGCGGCGGGGCGGCGGGGAGGGCGGAGTTGTGCCCGCTTTTCATGCGCAAGGTTTGCGCCATCGTCGTACCCTCGCCCCGGGCCTTCTTGAGGTTATCGATGCCGCGGGCCACTGCGCCGCGCTTGGTGCAGTAGAGCAAGGCGGTCTCCTCGGTGATGGTTCCCTCCTCGTAGGCCTCGAGGCTAGAGAAATCGAAGGTGCGCCAGCCGAAGGGCTGGCTGGCCTCGATGATTTCGTAGAAGCTCTTGCCCTCGGATTCGCCCAGGCGGATGCTCTCCTGGACGCGGAGGCTCGAGCCCATGATCTCGAGCAGGGCCTGGCGACCGCCGCCCCGCTTGGGCACGAGGCGCTGGCTGACCACCCAGCGCAAGGCATCGGCCAGGCGCGCCCGGAGCTGCTCCTGCTCCTGGATCTCGAACATGCCCAGGATGCGGTTGACGGTCTGGCCGGCATCGATCGTATGGAGGGTGCTCAGCACCAGGTGGCCGGTCTCGGCCGCGCTGAGGGCGATCTTGACCGTCTCGCGGTCGCGCATCTCCCCCACCAGGATCACCTTGGGCGCCTGCCGCAAGGCCGCGCGCAGCCCGCTGGCGAAGGTGTCGAAATCGCTTCCCAGCTCGCGCTGGTTGAAGGTGGCCAGGCGTTGGGTATGAATGAACTCGACCGGGTCTTCCAGCGTCACGATGTGCACCGGCTTGCCCTGGTTGATCTCGTTGAGAATGGCCGCCAGGGTGGTGGACTTGCCCGAACCGGTCGCCCCGGTGATCAGCACCAGCCCGGTCTTTTCGCGGGGGATTTCTTTGATGATGGCCGGAAACTTCAGCCCGTCGAGCGTGGGAATCGTGGTGTTGAGCTGGCGCAGGACGACCGAGTAGTTGCCGCGCTGGGAGAAGATGTTGATGCGAAAGCGGGCCTTGCCGGCAAGGGTGTAGGCGGTGTCGCACGAGCCGTGCCGCAGCAGGTCGCCGATGTGCCACGGGTTGTCCCCGATCAGGTTGAGCGCGATGGTCTCGGTCTGATACGGCGTCAGTTTTTCAATGGGCGGCTCGGACGGGACGGGCTTGAGTTCCCCGAGCGATTCGACCTGCAGGGGCCGGTCCACGGTGAAAAGGAGGTCGGACACCTCGGGCTGGGCCTCGAGCATCGCGGCCAGGAGGGAGTCCAGTTCGGGACGGCGCATGGGCGGTTCAGGCCTCCTCGTCCTCCGGCGGATGCGTCAGGAAGGGGCGGAACTTCTTTTTGTCCAGGGCCCGGTCGTAGGCATCCTCGGGGGAGATGCGTTTCATGCGCAGATGTTCCATGATGGCGTCATCGAGCGGCTGGTTGCCGAATTTCTTGCCGACCTGGATCATGCCCGGGATTTGATGCGTTTTGCACTCGCGCACCAGGTTGGCAATGGCGGTGGTGAACACGAGGATCTCGAGGGCGGCCACCCGGCCCGGCTTGTCGATCCGCTTGAACAGGTTCTGCGCCACGACGCCTTTCATGGCCTCGGAGAGGGTGGCCCGGACCTTGTTCTGCTGGTCGGCCGGGAAGACATCGATGATGCGGTCGACGGTTTTGGCCGCGCTGGGGGTGTGGAGGGTGCCCAAAACGAGGTGGCCGGTGCTGGCCGCCACCAGCGCCAGTTCGATGGTCTCGAGGTCGCGCATCTCGCCCACCAGGATGATGTCCGGGTCCTCCCGCAAGGCCCCGCGCAAGGCGGCGGCGAACGACTTGGTGTCGACCCCAACCTCCCGGTGGTTCACCAGGCAGTTCTTGCTCTCGTGGACGAACTCGATCGGGTCTTCGACGGTGATGATGTGGTCGCGGCGGTTCTTGTTCGCATGGTCCACCATGGCCGCCAGGGTGGTGGACTTGCCCGAGCCCGTCGGACCCGTCACTAGCACCAGGCCCCGGTTCAGCATCGCCAGCCTCTTCAACACCGCGGGCAGCGGAACGTTCATCCGCTCGAAGTCCTCGAAGGAGAGCACCTTGGTCGGAATTTGCCGGAAAGCGGCGGCCACGCCGTGCTTTTGATTGAAGAAATTCACCCGGAACCGGCACAGCTTCGGGACCTCGTACCCGAAATCCACGTCCCCGGTTTCCTCGAAGACCTTGGTCTTGTACTCGGGGGCGATTTCATAAAGCATCTTCTTGAGTTCGTCGCTCTCGAGCGCCGGATAATCCACCCGGTGAAGTTCCCCGTTGATCCGCAGCATCGGTTGGTTGCCCGACGAGAGGTGCAGGTCGGACGCTTTTTGCTCGAACATCAGGTTGAAGAACGCGTCGATCTTCGCCATAAATTGCGCTAGGGTCGGCCCCAGCCGTGAGCGCCAACACAGCAATCTTCGGGCCGTGAACGGAGTCGCCGAGCAAATCGCCCGGGAAATCGCCGCGCGCGGCCCCATCTCGTTCGCGCGTTTCATGAAGCTGGCGCTCTACTGTCCCGTTTATGGATATTATGAGAGGGAACAAGACACTCCCGGCAGGGGCGGGGACTACTACACCAGCGTAAGTGTCGGGAGCTTATTCGGTGAATTGCTGGCCGCGCGGTTTGCCGAATGGCTCGAGGCCGCCCGCGGCGGCGTGGACCTGGTCGAGGCCGGCGCGCACGATGGGCGATTGGCGGGAGACGTGCTGGGTTATCTTCGGCGGGGGCGCCCCGGTTTGTTTGCCCGGCTGCAATATTCCATCATCGAACCGTCGGCGCGGCGGCGTGCCTGGCAGGAGCGCCGGCTAACGGAGTTTGGCGGGAAAGTCCGGTGGGTCGGGCGGTTCCGGGACCTGACGCGGGGGATTCGAGGAGTGGTGTTTGCCAACGAGTTGCTCGATGCCATGCCGGTGCACCGGTTGGTGTGGGATGCCCGAAAGGGGCGTTGGTTCGAGCGGGGAGTGGGGGTCGAGGCAGAGCGGTTTGTCTGGACCAGGATGTCCGACAGCCGGCTGCGGCCTCGGCTCGCGGCGCGCTGGGCGGAGGTGCTGGGGGCCTTACCCGACGGCTTCACCCTGGACCTGGCCCCGGCGGCCGAGGCCTGGTGGCGGGAGGCCGCCAACGCGCTCGCGGCGGGAAGACTGCTGACGATTGACTATGGTTTGACCGAGGAGCAGCTCTTTGCCCCGGAACGGCGCGAGGGCACGCTGCGGGCCTACTGGCGGCACCGCCAGGGCGCCGATGTGCTCGCCCGGCCCGGCCAGCAGGACCTCACCGCGCACGTGAATTTCTCCGCCCTCCGCGCCGCTGGGGAAGCGGCGGGCCTCGAGACCGAGAGCTTTACGACGCAGGAAGAGTTCCTGACGCGGATCGCGGCGCGGCTTTGGGAAGGAGGGACCCGACTTGGGGAGTGGACCTTGGCGCGGGCGCGCCAGTTTCGGACGCTCACGCATCCGCAGTTCCTGGGCCGGCTGTTCCGGGTCCTGGTGCAGCGCGCTCCCCGCGGGCCGAGAGCTCGTAGTTGAGGACCGAGAGGCAATAGATGGCCGCGGTCTCGGCGCGAAGCACCCACGGACCAAGGCTGATGGGCAGGGTGCCCGCCGCCTTGATGGCGTCGGTTTCCGCCGGCGTGAAATCGCCCTCCGGTCCCACCCAGACACAGGCGGAGCGGGGCTCGCGCCCGTGTTTGGAGCGAAACGCATCGAAGCCGCGCCGCGGGTGGCTGCTGCCGGGCTGAAGGGAGGCCAGCAACGGCAGTTCGATTTGCTCCCGGCGGGCCAGCCACTCGGCGGGAGTCAGCGGGGCCTGGACCTCCGGCAGCCAAGCCAGGCCGCACTGTTTGATCGCCTCGATGGCCACCCGTTGCCATTTTCCGGCCTTGCGGACCGCTTCGCCCCGGCCCAGGTGTGCCACCACGCGCTCCGTGAGCAGGGGGACGATGCGGGACACGCCCAATTCGGTTGCCTTCTGGATGATCGCTTCGATGAGCTGGCCCTTGGGCAGGGCCGGCAGGAGTGTGACCCGGCAGGGCAAAGGAGCCATCGCCCGCTGGTCCAGGACCGCCAGGGTGACTTTGCCCCGTTGCGCTGCCAGCGCCTCGCACCGCAACTCGAGGCCCGCCCCATCGAGCACCACGACCCCTTCGCCCGGCCGCAGCCGGAGGACCTGCACGGCATGGCGGGCCTCAGCCCCGGTCAACTCGACAGTTCCCTGCCGGCACTGTTCCGGCGGGAGGTAGAAGCGGTGCATTACTGGAACAGCTTTTTGGCCTTCTCGAAAAAGCGTTGCGTGAGGGGACTTTCCTTGCCGCTGCACAGTTCGGCAAACTCAAGGAGCTTTGCCCTCTGGGCGGCGGTGAGGTGGGTTGGCACCTCGAGGGTCACCCGGACATGGAGATCGCCGCATCCGTAGCCTTGGACGTTCTTGACGCCCTTGCCCTTGAGTCGGAAGACGGTGCCGGGCTGTGTGCCCGGAGGAATCTTGAGCGGAGTTTTCCCGTCCAGTCCCGGCACCTCGACTTCGGCGCCCAGGGTCGCCTGGACGAAGCTAAGGGGCATTTCGCAGAGCAGATCGTCTCCCTCCCGCTCGAACAATTCGTGCGGCCGGACATGAAGGACGACGTACAGGTCTCCGGGTGGTCCGCCTCGATAGCCGGCTTCCCCGTTGCCCGAGGAGCGCAAGCGCGAGCCGGAGTCCACGCCGGCGGGGATGCGCAGGATGATCTTGCTGGGGGCTTCCCGCCGGCCCGTGCCGCGGCAGGCCTTGCACGGGCGTTCGATCACGCGTCCGGCCCCATGGCAGTGGGGGCAGGTCTGGGCGATGCTGAAGATGCCGCGGGAGGAGACCACTTGGCCGCGTCCCCCGCACGTCGGGCACGTGCGGACCCGCGAGCTGGCCTCAGCGCCGCTCCCCCGGCATTCGCCGCAGGACTGGGCCTTGGCCAGGGTGATTTCCTGCTCCGTCCCGCGCACCGCTTCCTCGAAGGAAATCTCCAGGTCGTAGCGAAGGTCGTCGCCCCGGTGCGGCTGGGTTGGGTCGGCGACCCCGCCGCCAAAGAGGTCCTCGAAGATGCTGCCGCCGCCGAACACCTCCCGGAAAATCTCGATCGGGTCATGGAAGCTGCTCGCCCGGGCGTAAGCGCCGGCGCGGCGGTCAAACGCGGCGTGGCCATACCGATCGTAAGTCGCCCGCTGTTGCGGGTCGCTGAGCACTTCGTAGGCCTCGCCCAATTCCTTGAACTTCTCTTCCGAAGATTTGTCTCCCGGGTTCTTGTCCGGGTGATACTCCACCGCCAGCCTCCGGTAAGCCTTTTTGATTTCGTCCGAACCCGCGTCCTTGGCCACCCCGAGGACTTCGTAATAGTCGCGTTTGGACATGGTTCAGGCGGGAGGCTGTTTGGCCACAACCACCGTCGCGGGCCGCAGCAGCCGCTCGCGAAGGCGATAGCCTTTGCGCAGTTGCCGCACCACCTGGCCCTCGGGGGCGTCCTTGGTCTCCTCTTGCGAGACCGCCTCGTGGAGGTTGGGGTCAAACCGCTGCCCCACCGCGTTGATCTCTTCCAACCCGGTTTCCTTGAGGGCATCGCGAAGTTGCTGGTGAATCATGTTGACGCCCGTTCGCAGGGACTGGACTGCCTGGTCCGGCGCCCCCTGGGCGGAGGCCAGGGCCATATCCAGGCTATCCAACACCGGGATTAGCTTCTGCAGCAGCGCCTCCTTGGCGTGGCGGGCCGCCTCGTGTTTCTCCCGCGCCGCCCGCTTCTTGTAATTCTCAAAATCCGCCGCCGTCCGCAACAGCCGTTCCCAGTGCTCATCGGCTTTGGCCGCCCGTTCCTTCAACTCTTCCAGTTGCGCGGGACTCACGGTTGCCGACTCCACGGGGGCCAGCGCCTCCACCGCTTCGGGCGGCGTGGCCGGCTCCGGCATTGCACTTTCCACGTCAATATCTTTCATGGAGCAAAAACCCTTCAGGTATCACGTTGCGCAAAACCATAAGCCATCCTTCCTTCCCGGGCAAGGGAAAGCGTACACCGGCGCGGCCGGTTGACAGCGGGCGGGTCTTGAGCGAGAGAATAGCCGACTGTTTCAAACGACTGGCGCAAAACGCGCAGCACGATTGTATTGAACGGCCCAATGACTATGAAACCGCCCAAACCACTTCCGGTTCATTCGCCTTCGCTGACACGCACCATGGCCCTGGCATGCCTTGCCGCCGCGCTCTTGCCCGCGGCGCGGCCGCCGCGGGCCCTGGCCGAGCAGATACCAATTCCTGACATCACCGGGTATGCGACTGCCTTCAACGCCAACTACACCGCCACGAACCTCTTTACCCCCGGCCGCACTTCCGAATACGCCACCGCCGGCCAAGGGGCCTGCTCGGCGTCCCTGACCACGAACGTCAACGACGGCACGTGGGTCGAGCTGGATTTCGGCAGCACGGTGACCTTTGACCGTTTCATCCTGGCCACGCGTGATAACACCTCGGACGTCGTCGGCACCAACCGCCTCTATGTCGGCAACAATCCGGTCCATAGCGCGAGCGACGCCATTTTCACCTGGAGCTCGGCCGGCGATAACGGGGATGCCCCGATCCGGGACCTCGGCATGGAGGTGTCCGGCCGTTATGCCCGCTGGGAGGTCCTGAGCGCCCCGGGCGCGACCATGAACACCGGTGGCCGGCACATGTGGTTCCTCCATATCCCCACCGACATGAGCCCGCTCATCGCTCCCGCGGTCATCAATAGCTACACTCCCTTCAACGCCACCTACGCCGCCGCCAACGCGACGGACGGCGACTGCGGCAACGATGCTTCCGGCCACGAATACGCCAGCGCCGGCGGCACCACGAACACTTTCCTGGATTTCGATTTCAGCATCCCGGTCAAGATCTCCGGCTTCGATTACCTCAATCGCGAGGTGGACATCGTCACCAGCTTCGAGCTGATCTTCTCCGACGACCCCACCTTCACCAGCACCATCACGACCAATTTCTGGAGCCCTGACCCCCTCAACGGCAATATCTGGTGCAACGGGACTTTCCCGCCCATCACCGCGCGATACGTCCGCTTCCAGGTCCTCACGGTGGCCCCGGGAACCGCCAATCCCGGCGCCAGGGAGTTCCTTTTCTACGGCCCGCAGGGCCAGCCGCCGAGCATCGTGGAGCAACCTCAGGGTTTTACCGGTTACCTCGATGACATCGTCTCCCTCTCCGTCGCGGCCACCGGCGGCACGCCGCTCCTCTACCAGTGGTTCGACAATGGCGCCCCGGTGGTCGGGGGCACAAACAGCGCCCTGGCCTTCAATCTCCTCCAGCCGACTAATGCGGGCAATTACGCCGTGGTCGTCTCCAACGCCTTCGGCAATGTGACCAGCGCGGTGGCCGCGCTGGCCGTCAGCAACCCCCCGGTGAACCTCTCTCTCGGTTTGACGGCTTATTATGCCTTCGACGAAACCAGCGGCACGGTCGCCTCGGATGCCTCAACCAACGCCAACGACGCCGCCCTCAACAACTTCCCCTCGGATAACTCGATGTGGGTGGCCGGGCGCATCGGCGGCGCCCTGGCGTTCAACGTGCCGGACAGCCAGACCAACAATTACGTCGAGACGGACAATCCCATCAGCTTCAATGACCCCGACCACTTCAGCTTCTCTTTCTGGACCAAACTGCTCTCGAACCTGAATCCTTACAATCCCCGCATCCTCTGCCCCGTCGGCAACCAGCACTGGGTGCTCTGGTCGCCCGGCCTCGGCGTCGGTTTTTATCCGCCCGCCGATTCGCCCCAGCCGGAACTTGGCATCTGGCAGCATTGGGTCGTTACCTATGACCGTCCCAATGGATTGTATGGCCTCTACCTGAACGGGGTGAAAGTCCTCAATGCCCAGAGCACCAACAATTACGTGCGGACCGACCCCACGATTAATGTCGCGCCGTGGGAAATGGGCAACGACGAGAGCTTGGGCGGATTCCTCGATCCCTGGCGCGGCGCCCTGGACGATGTGCGCATCTATAATCGCATCCTTTTCCCCACCGAAGTGCAGGCGCTCTACGCGCTGGCCACGCCGGCGGCGCCGAGCTTCGCCCCGCAACCCCAGAGCACCACGGTGTATGTGGGCGAAACCCTCTGGCTGACGCCGGTCGTCAACGGGACGCCGCCGCTCGCCTTCCAATGGCAAAAGAACGGCACGAACCTCCCCGGCGCCACCGCGATGTCTCTCGTGATCACCAACGTGCAGCCGTCGGACGCCGGCAACTATGTCCTGGCCGCCTCCAATAGCGTGCGAGCCGTCACCAGCGCCACCGCGCAGGTGGCGGTGGGCATCGTCACCAGCGTGACCAACGGCTTGGCCGGATATTGGAAATTTGACGAAAAAACAGGCAGCACGGCCGCCGATTCCTCCGGCCTGGGCAACAACGGCACCGTCAACAACTCCACCGGCGGCGGCGGCCAGTGGACCTCTGGCTTGGTCGGCGGGGCCCTCGAGTTCCGCGGCCAAACTTCGGGGGGTGACTACGTGATCGTGCCCACCTGGCCGGCTGCCAGCAACGGCGCCATGACGTGGGCCGCCTGGGTCTGGGCCGACACGCTGCCCCTCGGGGCCACCGTCGGTGCCGGCGGTTCGGGCGAGGACGGCATCGGGCAGTTCCTGCTCCTGGTGAACAGCGACGGCGGGAATGACCTGCGCGGCTACCTCCAGAACGTCGCCCGCACGACCACCAGCCCGCGCGAGGGAATCCTCTTCCCGACCAACAACTGGCAGCATGTCGCCCTGGTGGCCGACGGCACCACCGTTCGACTCTACCGCAACGGCAGCCAGGTGGCCACCGCCCGCTATTCCGGCCAACTGTTCAATCCCACCAACGCGCTGAGCATCGGCGCCGTGCTGACGTCCGACAGCAGCGCCGCCGCCTCCGGCTGGTGGCAGGGCAAGATGGACGAGGTCGCCTACTGGACCCGGGGGCTGTCCGCCGGCGAGATTTTCGAGTTGGTCGCGGCGGGCTTGGCGGGCAAACCGCTCACTTTGGCCGACAGCTTCAGCAATGCGCCGCCGCTGATCAGCGTCCAGCCCCAGGGCGGGACGGTGTTGCTGCACGAGCCCTTCACCACGCAGGTCGAGGCGACCGGCGAGCCGCCGCTGGCTTACCAGTGGTTCTTTGACGGCGTCGCGCTCAAAGAGGAGACAAATGCTGTCCTGACGCTGGCCTCGGTGGAATTTGCCGATGCCGGCGCCTACACCGTCGTGGTGGCCACGAGCGTGGGCAGCGTCACCAGCGCCCCGGCGGTGCTGGCTATCAGCGCCCCCCTGCCGGCCCTGGAAAGCAGCCTGGTGCTCCACCTGACGCTGGACCAGACCAGCGGGACCAATGCGCTGGACTCGAGCCCCAACGCCGATAACGGCGCGCTCCTGAACTTCCCCACGCCGGTCACCAACTGGGTTCCCGGCGTGATCAACGGCGCGCTGCTCTTCAACGTGGGCGCGCCCAGCGCCGAGGCCGTGGCCGTGCCCGATGCGCCGTATCTGGACCCCGGCGCCAACGCCTTCAGCCTCTCGCTTTGGGCCAAGGGGCCCGCGGCCCAAGTCCAGAGCGGCGGCTTGCTCTGCAAGGGCCTGGGCGGCGGCGACGAGGCCTACTGCATCGATTACTATCCCGCGCAGTATCGCTTCTTTGTCCGCAACTCGACCGCGCAGGCCCCGGCTGGCACACAGATCGAGGGCCCCACGCCCAACGGGACCTGGCAGCACCTGGCGGTCATCTACAACCCCGCCCAGGGCCAGAGCCAGATGTACGTGGACGGCGCGCTGGCCGGCACGGCCGCCACGGTGGACTCGATCTGGGCCAACACCGACACGCTGGACATCGGGGCGCGCCAATTCCAGGGAGGCTACACCTTGCCCTGGAACGGGCTGCTGGATGATGTCCGGGTTTATGGCCGGGCGATCACGCCGCTCGAGGTCCGCGCCTTGAATTATGAAGGCCATCCTCCCCTGCTCACGGTGTCCGCAAGCCAGGGCAAAGTGACCATCGGCTGGCCATTCGAAGTGGTCGGCTACGCACTCCAATCCGCGCCCACCCTGGCCGGCGCCTGGACGGCAGTGGCCGGAGTGACCACAAACTACCTCACGCTGGGGCCGACGAACTCGGCGGCGTTCTATCGCCTCGAACGGACGTCAGCCCTGCCGTAGCCGGCAGGCGAAGGGGCCCTGCCGGCGCGCAAGCGCCGCGGGGCCCGCGTTCCAAGCTTGGCGAGCCCCGGCATTGCGCGTAGAATGCGGTGTGTTATGAGCAGCAGAAGCCTTGAAGGGGAGCGGCCTCGGGTCCTGGGTGACAATATGCCCGAGCGCGCCTTTACCTTGATTGAGTTGCTGGTGGTAATCGCGATCATCGCCGTTCTGGCCGCCATGTTGTTGCCGGCGCTGGCCAAAGCCAAGGCCCGGGGCCTCCAGGCCCAATGCTACAGCAACCTGCGCGAAATCGACGCCGCTTACCTGATGTACACCCAGGACTACCGGGACAGCTTTCCTTATCACGACGGCTGGGCGGCCTTCGGCGGCCAGCGGCCGGCCAACCCGGTCATCAGCGGTGACGCCTTCGACTATGGCGGCGACCAGTGGCCCACGAACCGGCCCCTCAACTTCTACGCGCCGAACATGGCGCTCTTCCATTGCCCGGCCGACCGCGGCGATAGCCTGAATCCCCCCGCCAAGTCCTGCTGGGACGGCTGGGGAAACAGCTACCTCGAGGAATGGGCGGGGGACTTTGCCGGAACCGAACATATCGACGGCGATTCCACCGACCCCAAGGGGTCTCCCGCGCTTAAGATGACAACCGTTGGGCAACGGCCCGCCACCAAGATCATCTGCGGCGATTGGCCCTGGCACCCCAACCGGACCCCCAACGCTTCGCAGGACATCTGGCACAACTCCAAAGGCCAGCAATGGATGAACATGGCGTTTGGCGACGGCCACGTCGTCTTTTGGCACTTCCCGCCGGGTTACTACAACAACTCGAAGTACGAGTCCGACTGGTTCGACATCAACGCGGCCTGGTGGTAAGGAGGCACGCCGGCAGCGGCGTCCCGCCCGAGGGCCGCATTTCTCTGCGATTCGCCAGCATGGTCTTTGGCGAAGGGGCGCACGGCGGATTCCATCAAGCGCCCATCCTGCCGCCTGAAGGCGGCGTTCCGCCCGACCATGGAACGCCGCCTTCAGGCGGCAGAGAAGAGTTCCGCCCTGCGCCCCGCGCGCGGAGCGCGCGGATTATGTGCTGGCTTTTCTTTGGGCCATTCTTACGATGGCGGCGTCGGGACTGAACAACGTCAGACCGCACCTCGAATATTATGAAGAGAGCTTCCAGCGCCATGCACCGGACGATCCTGGCAATGCTGCTCGCCACCCTGGCCGCGAGCGCCTCCTCGGGCGCGGCCACGCTGTGGTCCATCGGCGTCAAGGACACGAACACCGCGGAGTTTGCCCTCGGGCCCAAGGATTTCCGGGCCTACCGGCAGCCGGGGCCCTTCGTGGTGGGGGAGTCGGAGGCGCGGAAGGATTGGCCTTATGTGCAGCCGGGACCGACGGATGCATGGGCGCCCGGCGGGCCGCAGACTTTCGAGGTGCTCTTCGCCCTCGAGAGCGCCCCCGAGCAAGCGTGCCGCCTCGAACTGGATTTCGTGGACACCCATTCGAGCAACCCGCCGAAGCTGCGCGTGGAGGTCAACGACCTGGCGCGCGAATACCAGACTCCCGCGGGCGCGGGCGACGCGTCGGTGAATGGGGAGCCGGCCAAGGGCCGCCCCTATGTGATCAGCCTGGAGGTGCCGGCGGCGAACCTCAAGGCCGGGGCCAATCGGGTGGCGATTACCACGCTGACCGGTTCATGGGTATTGTGGGACGCGGCGCAGTTCGAGGCGCCCGAGGGGGTGAAGCTGGCGGCGCCCAAGGAGCAGACGCTGGTGAGTGGGATCAGCGCCAGCCGCACGACGCTGGCCTGGCACGAAGGCAAGCCGGCGCACGTGGTGACGCTCAACGTGCTGCGCATCGGCCAGCCGGTGGAGGCGACCGTAAGCCTGGGCGCTGAGCCGCCCCAGAAAGTGATGCTCCGGCCAGGCAGCCAAAGCGTGGAGGCCTTCGCCGCGCCGGTGGCGGCGGCGAAAACGGTGCCGGTGAGGCTGGAGGTTGGCGGCCAGGTGGCGGGCGAAAAAGAGGTGGAACTCCAACCGGTGCGGCAGTGGGCGGTATATATCCTGCTGCACTCGCACGTGGACATCGGCTACACGGACATCCAGCCGCACATTGCGGCCAAGCAGGCGCACAACGTCACCCGCGCCCTCGAACTGGTTCCCCAGAACAAGGACTATCCGCCCGACGCCCAGTTCCGGTGGAACCTCGAGGTGCATTGGACCTACGAGCAATTCTGGACCAACGCCACGCCCGAGCAGAAGCGCGCCTTCGAGCAGGCCGTGCGCGACGGTTACATCGGACTGGATGCGATGTACGGCAACCTGCTCACCGGCGTTTGCCGGGGCGAGGAGCTGGTCCACCAACTGGCCTTCGCCAAGGAGCTGGGCCGGCGCTGCGGGGTGGACGTGGACTCGATGATGATCAGCGACGTGCCCGGGCTGACCTGGGGCCTGATCCCGGCGCTGACGCAGGCCGGCGTGAAGTACATTTCCGACGGCCCGAACTACGCCGACCGCATCGGCTGGACGCGGGTCACCTGGGAGGACCGGCCCTTTTATTGGGTCGCGCCCAATGGCCGCGACAAGGTGCTCTACTGGGCCCCCTATTTCGGCTACGCCTTCGGCCACACGATCGACAAAGTGACCGACGCGGTGCAACGCGACCTCGAGCAACTTCAGGAAAACGGCTACCCCTACGACCTGGTGCAGATTCGCTGGTCCAAGGGCGACAACGGCAGCGCCGATGAGCGGGTCGTGCAGCAGGTCCGGGACTGGAACGTGAAGTACGCCTCGCCGCGCCTC
>Ga0326728_10014035_pt1 | contig 17170 bp, 11 predicted proteins | sample MB3enrmetagenome_FD_207602 | JGI IMG/M metagenome (GOLD analysis project Ga0326728, IMG submission 207602) | Lab enriched peat soil microbial communities from McLean, Ithaca, NY, United States - MB31MN | ecosystem: Environmental > Terrestrial > Soil > Wetlands > Peat | place: USA: New York...
GGTGAACCTTCTGGCCGTGCTGCTGATTTTCCTCTTATCGGTCGCTGCCTTCAGCAGCATCGGAATCCTTTCGGCGACCTTCACCCTGGTCTTTAAGCGAGGCGACCCCTTCTTATGGCTTTTCGGAGGCCTTTCCTGGCTGTTAGGAGGCGTGTTCTACCCGCTCGAGGTACTGCCGCGTTTTCTTCAACACGCTGGTCAGCTCCTGCCCATCACCCACGCCCTGGTGGGGATGCGGGCGGCGCTCCTTCGCAACGCCTCCATCCTCGAGCTGCTTCCACAGATTGGAGTGTTGGGGCTCTTCGCTCTGGTCGGTTTGCCATTAAGCCTGCTGGCGTTTCACTTGGGTGTCCGTTGGGCGAGGATCACCGGCACGCTCAGCCACTTCTGATGCAGATGGTTCGTCATTTGTGGAGGAAAACGCCGCCGCCTGTCATTCTGATCCCGCCATGCGGGAGAAGAATCTCCGCATTTGAAAGCTCGATCAGTGCGCAAGAAATGCCGGGATGCTTCGTTCGGCCTAGGCCGACGGACTCAGCATGACAGACCCGAAAGCAGCATGAGGAATCATGCGCGTGGATATGTCTCCCGAAGATGAACTGTGTTTGTTGCTGGCGCGCGGGCAGTTGTCACCCGAGGCGCGGGAGCGGACGCTGAGCTTGCTGGCGGGCCCGTTGCAGTGGCCTCTCCTCCTCGAACGCGCCAGGGTATTCGAGGTCTTTCCCCTGCTCTATGTGGGTCTCCGCACGCTTGACTTTCCCGGCGTCCCCGATTCCGTCCACTCGGAGTGGACGACAATTTTCCGATTCAACGCGATTCGAAACGAGCTTCTTGCCATCGAGTTGGCCAGGATCCTCCGCTTGCTGGCTGACGCCGGAGTCCCCGTCATGCCGCTGAAAGGCATCGGCCTGGCTGAGTCACTCTATGGCGACGCCGCCCTGCGTGCTTGTGCCGACCTCGACATTCTCATTCCCACGAAAAAGGTGGCCGAGGCTTTCCACCTCCTTTGGTCTTCAGGGTATGAACCCGAGCTCACCCAGCCGCGTCTCCTGGACCTTGTGGTGCGTTACGGCAAAGATTGCTTGCTGATGACGCGAGAAGACCGCATGTGCGCCTATGCGCTTGAACTCCACTGTGGTCTGGTGTGGGGAGGCCCACTCGAGCGTGAGTTGCTCGAGGAAATCTGGTCCGATGCGGCTCGCAAGAGCTTTTACGGTGTCCCCACCTTTGCTTTAAGCGCGGAGTGGGAGTTTCTATACCTGGCGGTGCATGCAATTCGGCACGGCGGGCCTTCTCTCAAATGGCTCATCGACCTTGACCGGTTATGTTCCTGCGGCGCCATCGACTGGAAAAAGGTGAGCGAGAAAGCGAAGTGGCTGGGCTGGGAGGAGGCCGTTCGATCCAGCCTCGCGGCTTGTGCCGCTCTTTTCGATACCCCCATCAACCCCGCCTTTGGTTTGAAAACGCCGCGCGGCTCCGGCGCCCCGCGTCCTGTCGGATCCCCAAGCGTCTCCGAAATCCTCTTCTCCCTTCGGTTGCTCAAAACGCCGGCGCGAAGGCTGCACTATCTCGCTATCCACCTCTTCATTCCAACGCAGACCGATTGCGAATTCCTTCCTCTACCCGACTCGCTCTTTTTCCTTTATTATGCCTTGCGGCCTTTGCGCGTCGCCGGCCAGACCGCATGGTGGTTCGGTGAAGCCGGCATAAAAAGCCTCTGGCGCGCGCTTCGCCGGCGCGCCGCAAACGCCGGATAGCCCCGAATTCACAGATTGATACTACTTTCGGGTCTGTCTGATCTGATGTGGACGGGATTTCCATTTGTCCCACGGGTCTCGATTTCTTGAAGCGTTCTGCGCCAGCGAACAAAGTTCCCATGTGTTTTCAAGGGGTTAGAAGAATGCTGAGGGATATGCGTGCAAGCATATAAGTGTGGCGTTTTGGCACACCCGGCGGTTCGCCCGCCTAACGATACCCTACGTAGATAGCCTAGGTTAGCCAAGCGCAAAAGACAACTGCGGTCCCGCTGCAGCGGGATCGCCCCGACAAGTCGGGGCTCAGGATGGCAGACGAGTCCAAATTAAACCCGGGTTGGACCCGCCCTGAAAGGGTCGCACGCAGCAAGAGCCGCTGAGCGCCAAGGGCAGTCGGATCATCTGCGTAATCTGTGGATCGTCGCACTAAAGGCGGGTGACCGATTCCTCGGAAGGCTGTGCAGGGGGGGCCGCATCGATGACCTGGCTGAGGGGAGCGTCCTGGGGTTGCCGCACGCCGGCGACCTGCACCAGGGTGGACTGGGCGCGCGAAGCGTTCTTGAGGAGCATGTTGGCGGAAAGAAGTCCGGTGCGGGCGAAGGATTTTTCGCAGTCCTGAGAGGACGGGCCTCGCATGTTGCCTTCCATGTAGGCCAGGCCGGGGCAGCGCGTGCAGGAACCAACGTGCGTGCACGTGGAGCAGACCGGCAGGTCACGGGCGTGGATGGAGCGTACTTCGTTCATTTGCGGCGAGTGCCGCCAGATCGCCAGGAACTTCTGCTTGCGCACGTTGCCGGTGGGCAGCGGAAACTGCACGCACGGATAAACGTCCCCGTAAGGAGAAATGTAGCAGGCCGTATGGCCGGCGCTGCACGGGAGTCCGTCGAGCACATCGTCATTCACGGTCGGAGGAGGCGCGCAGAACTCCTCCACGTTGCCCACCAAGTCGCCATTGCGAAAGACCTGTCGCAAGTCCTCGTCGCCGATTCCCAGAGGCAGGATGGAGTGGTCCCCGTCCATCTTGGGTGTGATGGTCGGGTCGATGGTGTACTCGGCCCCCAGTTCCTTAGCCAGCGCCTTGACGCCCGCGTAATCGTTCAGGTTCGAGCGCATGAGCACGTTAGCGATGATCGTTTTCATCCCGCGCTCACGGAGCAAACGCATCCCGGCCAGTGACCGCTTCAGTGAGCCGGGCAGCTTGGTAATGGCATCGTGGACCTCCGGCCGGTGCGAGTAGACGCTGACTTGCACCGACTGCACTCCCAGCTCGCGCAGGCGGTCCGCCTCTTTCTCGCGGATCATGAAGGCGTTGGTTTTGACCTTGACGCAGAAAAGCAGGGAGCGGGCATATTCCAGGATGCGGAAGAAGTCCATGCGCATCAGCACTTCGCCGCCGCTGAAGCAGAGGAAGAAAACGCCGGCCTCGGCCAGTTGGTCGAGTACATCCATGATCTCCGCCACGGTCATCTCACCGTGATCGTCGTGGTCCAGGTAGCAGTGCACGCAGCGCTCGTTACAGCGGTACGTCACATCGAGCTGGACGCTCAGAGGCACGCCCGCCTTCAGCGCCCGTTCGTTCATCTCCTCCATCAGAGCGCTCATGCGCGCTCCTTGGATGCCGCAGCGGGGGGCGCGATAGGCTGGTCGGAAAGCAGCATGATTCCGTGCTCAGCCAGTTCCCGGACAAAGGCTTCCGCGTCCTTGAGGGCCTCAGCCAGCTCCACCTCATATTCAGGGCAAATCTTCTGCGCCACGATCTCCTCCAGCGAGGTTGCACCATCCGCCGCCTGCCAGATAATCGTGCCCAACTCGTTCAGGCTGAAAAGGGTGGAATCGCGGGCGGACATGATCATCATTTCGCCGTCCAGCACGCGCGCCGCGATCTCTTTGCTGCGGGCCAAGTAAAGAGCACTCATACAATCAACTCCCTTGCCGTGCAAACTGGAAAATCGGAACTCGAAAATCGAAATTCGAAAATCGAAACTGGAAAATGGAAACCGCAAACTAGCCACTAGCCACTTTGATCACCTGGCCCCTAGCCCCCGGCACCTGACACCTGGCACCTGGCACCTGACACCCGGCACCTACGTAATCAACTCCCACACCCGCGCATCCGGAGTGAAAACCAGCCGGCGGACCGGAACGCGTCTCACAAAATCGCAGACGGTCTGGAAAATCATACGCACCAGTTCCTCGTCCCGGGCGAAAAAGAGGATGTTCTGGAGCAGCTCCCGCGCCGCTTCGGCATCGCTCATGGGCTCGACCCGGTTTTCCGGGCCTTGGGCAAGAAGGTAAAGCGCGGCCAGGGGCGCGCGCAGGTTTTCGCCCACCCGCGCCAACTCGCCTGCAAACGGCGTGCCAAACGCCTCAAAGGCAGGTGTCAGGTGCCTGGTGTCAGGTGTCAGGGAAGAGGTGTCAGGCGCTGGGTTCCGGGTGCCAGGAAAGGGAGAATCCTTTTTCCCCGATCCCCGATTCTCTGTTCCTTGCTCGCCGTTCCCTATACCCTGTTCGCTATGACTTGGTACTTGGCACCTGGCACCTGACACCTGGCACCTGACACCTGTCCCCTGTTCCCTCGGCCTCACGTAGGAAATCTCATCCGTGAGCAGCACGACATCCGGCGGCGCCAGGCGCGAGATGGTAGTCTTCCCCGCTCCCGAGACTCCGCAGAACAAGAAGGCGCGACCGTTTCGCACGGCGCTGGCGGCGTGCATCAGGAATCCGCCCTCGCGGGCCAGGATGAGCGAGTGCAGAATGCGCAGCACGCCATCGATTGCATAAGGATTCGCGCTCTGGCGCACCCAGCCCCGGTTGCTTTGCGGATCCCATTCCGCACGGAAGTCGCCCCTCTCCATCACCCATCGTCCGGCGTCCCGGCGCACGCACACATCCTCGGCGTCGCACACCCTGCCGGGCGGAATCAGCTCGATCTCGAGTTCCATGACGGCGTGCGGCGCGTCCGCAGTTACAAACTTGCCGTAGCGGTCCTCGAGCATGTGCGCGAATTCGGCACTGCCGGTGCGGACGAGTATCGGCATCCCACCGATCTCGATAGCGAGCTCATGGACTGCCGTATTTAACGCGCTGATAGCGCCTCCTCTATCCCCGAAGGGAATGAATATGAATGCCTGGGCGGAACGCCCCTTATCCACGTTCCAGCCGACCGAATGCGCCCTGAAAGGGCGCAGGTGACGTAGCCGGGGACAACGCCCCCGGAAAGGCGAACCACCGTGCGCTCTCAAAGGGCGTGTGAAACGTGGCCGCGGTCAAGACCTTTGATCCGTCCTGCCCGGCGCTATGCGCCCTGGAAGGGCGCGGGTGACGTAGCCGGGGGCAACGCCCCCGGAAAGGCGAACCACCGTGCGCTCTCAAAGGGCGTGTGAAACGTGGCCGCGGTCAACACCTTTGATCCGTCCTGCCCGCCGCCATGCGCCCTGAAAGGGCGCGGGTGACGTAGCCGGGGGCAACGCCCCCGGAAAGGCGAACCACCCGCACAGCACGCCGACCCTGAAAGGGGCGCATTCCCGGCTACGTCCAAACATAGCGCTCATCGTATTCTACCCCATGTTTTCGCAGAAATTGAATGAGTTCTTCCTGAAATGACCTCTTCCGGTGGTGTTCCTTCTGATCCGCGATGTACTGCTGGACGGACGCCGCGTTCGACTCGCTGACGGAAAAAGCTGCGTAGCCGTCCTGCCAATGGAAGTTCACCAAAGGCGCGCTCTTGGTCTTGATCCACCTCGACGAGCCTTTCTTCACTTCGGCCACTAGCTCCGCCAGGGCCACGTTTTTCGATTGAGAAACCAGCATGTGCACGTGGTCGGCGGTCCCGTTGACCGCGAGACAATGCGAATCAAGGTCGTTTGCGATTCCGGCGAGATACGCGTGGAGCTCGCTTTCGACTTCAGGGGATATAAGGTTGGCGCGCCCTTTGGTGGAAAAGATCAGGTGGACCAGGACGCGAACAAGCGTTTGCGCCATTCGTGCGACCCCTCCGGGGTCGATTCAATGTGTTGGTACGCGCCCTGTCCGGGGGCGTTGCCCCCGGCTACATTACCCGCGCCCTTTCAGGGCGCGTTTGATTCTCATCTTCTTGCTGCGTTTTCCGGGGGAGATTTTCCCTGGTCTCCATCCTCTAGTCCCTAACCCCTAATCCCAAGCCCCCAGTCCCCAGCCCCCAAGTCGCAGCAGCACTCTGGTGCAGAATTCCGAGCGGCGCAGGATCCAGGAGGCGATCCGCCCCCAGAAAGTCAGACGCGGGGCTTGCCTTACTCAAGCACGCACCAGTTGCCGTGAAACCCTCCTTTTGCTCAAGAACCAGCCATAGTAACGGCTATCGCAACTCTGGCAACGAAACGGCCTCAGCATAAGCAAGGGAAGTACCAGAAAATCCAGCGCCCCGCGCCGCCTTGAACGCGTGACGTTCTTACTCCTACAGATAGGGCAACAACGGATTGACATATTCGTTCGCTCGGTTCCGAGCACAGAAAGCAAAACTTCAAAACAAGGCTGTTGTTTTCTAGTTTCTTATTTCTAGTTTCTTTTTCTCAGTGCCTCTGTGCCTCTGTGGTGAAAAGTCGTGGTGAAAAATCGGTTGAAGCGCAGCAGCACCGGCCTGCGCCGCAAGCTGTGACCGCTTCGCTCATGATGTTTTGCGTTCAAAGTGGCACCCAGATTGCGTGACCTGCACCTTGCCACAGGTCAGCGCCCTGGTTTCAAAGACCTGCTCGTGCCGCACTGCCGGTTTCCGGTAGGGCTTGCGCACCGGCTGCCGCGCCTCCAAAGGACTGGCGCGCCGATCGGTGGCGGGAGGATTTCTCTGACCGCGCCTCTCTCCCGAATCTCTAATATCGAATCTGGAGGCGCGTATCCCCAGCTCCTACCCCGCCTCCTGCCCCTAAGTCGCAGCAGCACCCGGGTGCAGAATTCTGAGCGGCGCAGGATCCAGGAAGCGATCCGTCCCCAGAAAGTCAGACGCGGGGCGATGCGGCGATGGCCGCGCACGATGGCCGTAACCCGGCCCAACAACTCGTGGCTTGAAACGGGAGCATCGTTGTCGCTCACGCTGTCGCCGCGCGTCACCCATTGAATTCTGTCCTGGCAGAGGGTTCGTTCCACCACGCGGTGGGCCACCAGCCGCCCCTCGCGTGCAAACAAGACGATGTCACCCGGCAGGGCTTCCGCGGTGTCGTGGTTGCGCACGGACAGGATATCACCCGGCCAGACGACGGGCAGCATGCTGGCGCCAGTGGCGCGCAGGTGCAGTCTCCCCGAGGAGCGGAGCACCTCCGCCGCCAATTCACATCCCAGCGTTTCCCGGGCTGTGGCGCCGCAAGCTATGACCGTTTGGCTCATGATGTTTTTCTGTTATAGTGGCATGCTCCTTGCGTGGTCTGCACCTTGCCACAGGTCAGCGCCCTGGTCTCAAAGACCTGCTCGTAGCGCACCTCAGGTTTCCGGTAGGGCTTTCGCGCCTCCTGTCGCGCCTTCAAGGGACCTGGGGGCCCGTTAGTGCCTTCTCGCTGCCTCATGCTGAATACCTCCGTTTAAGAAACATCTTGCTACGAGAAACAGGTCCTCATCTTGACCCGGCAGGGCAAGCCCTGCTTCCCAACTTGTGGCACGGGCGTCTCGCCCGTGAGGAGCCACGGCCAGGATGGCCATGCGACAGCCGTCGGGGCTGCCCATCCCTGATCCCCGCAGGGGATCGATGATGAATCCTAACTCCTAAATCCTGATTCCTAAATCCTGCCTCATGGGCTCGATTGCGACGCTTGCACGGCATTGATGACATTGGTAGCCGCCCCGTTCGTGCAACTGCTGCTGGTCTGGGTGCCGGCGACGGGGCCGCCGGCGGCAATCCCGTTGAGATTCAGGAAGTAAATCTGGGAAGCGCCTGTCGTGGTGTCCGAGTTGTCGATCACGATCCCGCCCGTCGCCCAACATCCAGCAGAACTGTTAGAGGTTCCAGGAGTTTTAACGTTCAAGCCGCTGCCCGCCTGGCTGATCGACGTCGGGTTGGTGACGTTATAGGCCAAAATGCACCCGTTCCCGTAAGTGCTGGTACAACCCGAACCAGTTCCCCGGTTGACGCTGAAGAAGACATAGTCGGTTCCGGAGGTGGTTATTGCGTCCTGGATCGTGAACGTCTGGTTTGACTCGTTTTGCGATGGGGCAAATTCCAGATTCGCGGTGTTCGAGCTTAGTACGCTGGAGATCGTAGCCCCATACAATATCCCTGACGGCGACGCCCAGATCTGGGCCCCCGTGTCCGCCGAGGTGAAGCTTCCGCTGGTGAGGGTTACATTCGGGCTGCTGGTGCTCAGGCTTCCAGCGGCGGTTCGCTGGCTGAGACTGCACGGGTTCGCGCCGTTGTTGCAGAACTCGGTAACCGGCGAGGGCCACGGGTACCCAGTGCTGTTCAGGCCGGTAGCCACGGTATTCACGACGCCCGTCAATGAGCTGTAAGCTACCTTTACCTGGTACAGCGTGGCGCCGCCGGCGGTGCCGGTGTTCCCCACGACGTAAATATTGCCGACAGCGGGGTTCCCACTGTCGTAGTAGACGTTATCGAACGTCCCGGCGTAAAGGTAATAGCCAGTGCCCCCTGTCCCTGCGTATACAACTCCCGGGCTGCCGTAGTCGGTGAAACTGCTGACGAACTCCCACACGGCGTTGTCGCCAGAGAAGGGCTTGCTGCTGCCGTCGGTGGTCACAAAGACGAACACCGTTCCGTCCCCCGAATTGACCAGCGGAGCGTCCGCTATAGCATCCCCCAGGCTGCCCGTGTTGCCGTGTACTTGCCCGGAGGTTGTTCCCCCATAGCCGCTGCCCACGGAGTAGAAAACGCCTCCCATATCGCCCACAAAGATGTACCCGCCTTGGAACCCGGTTTCGGAGTCGTAGACAGGGGATGAGAGTTTGTTCGCGCCCAGGTGCACGGGCCAGGGGCTGGTCGACTCGCCCGGGTTCGCGGCAAACACCCCCGTGAACTGGTGCAGATAGCCGCTATCGTCGCCGACGTAAATCGTGTCGTTGTTGTAGTCAGCAAAAGGCGCTGAGAACGTGTCGTTATAGGAGCCGCTTAGCGTCAGGCTGACGTAACACGGTGCAGAGCAGGCCCGATAGCTGGAGGCGGTCTCCGCCGTGATGCTCCCGGGCGCCGTGAGCGTCCCGCCCGCCGCCCATTTCAGCAGAACCAGGCTGGCGGTAGTGCCGTTCGACTGCACGTACGCCACCTGTGAACCATCTAAGGAGAGCACCGGAGAGGTTGTCACAGCGCCCCCGGTGTTATAGGCCCAATATACCGACGGCACGGTGCCGCCGGAGCTGCACGAAGCATACAGGTTGTCGTAGGCTACGATGCTTGCTGCACTGGACGAGCCCGTCATGCCCGTGGGGTAAATGATGAAATCGGCGCAACTCGCGCTGGTCAAGCTCGCCCCATACTTGGCCGGGAAGGCGTTCGGCTGCACGGTAGAATGCGCGCCCCAGGTGAGCGCGAAATTAGACGCCGACACCGCGTAGTCGCCGCCCGTGCCCGCGGCGAGCGCGGTGACGCTGACGGTATTGCCATTCGCAAGCGCCGAAACCTCCGTGGCAAGCGTGGAGTTGTTGTTGATCGTGTACGCGATATTGATGGCCACTTGCTGCGTGCTCACGTAGCCGGCGCCCGACCAGTAAGCCCAGGTCGTCCCGCTGGTGGTGCCGTCCGTGCCCATGGCGCCGCCCAGGGTGATGTAGGTGCTCGGGCTGCTGCTGAGCGTTACGGAGAACCCCGTCGAACCTGGGGTGACAGCCGTCAGGGTAATTGTGGAGTTGCGTCGAGCGGAGGTGGCCACGCTGTTGGCGCCCACCCCACTCGCGCATCGAAAGGTGGTGTTGCCGGCGCCGGAGTTCTTTATGGCATCCAGCAGGTTGGTGGCGCCGGTGCTGCTCGCAGCCGAGTACACCGTGCAGCCCGATGACGGAGCGCTGCCGATGCTGGAGGTGGAGAAGGTGTAGACGATGCCGCCGAAGGTGACGCTTGAGCCGGCCGCGGGCTCGGTGCTGCTGAACGTCAGGGTTGCCGTTTCAGCAGTCGGGGGACTCGCATTCAAAGTCGTATTACCAATCGTGACGCTGGAGCTGCTGGACCCGTTGTTGGAGGTGATGGTGCCAACCGCACTTGGTCCGTTCAAGTCCACGCTCCAATCCTCTTTAATAGGGTTACCCTTGGGCTTGGGGTCACGAATGGGCTTGGGGACCGGACTGGGCTTGGTTGCCATGGCCGCCGCCAGGCGCGAGGCAAAATCCGCCGGTGCTACGCTGGGCAGCGGATGGCTTCGCTTCAACTGCTGCAACTGGTAGCGCGGATCGTGCGTGATGTTGTACCAGTGCTCGTACCTGCCGTTCTTTACGGCATCGGCTGCCGTTCCGGGGTTGGAAAAGACCAGGTGGTGGTGGGTCCAATCGTCAATCAGGGCCGCGCTCTGCCCAGGAACCTCCTGCCCGGTGGTCAAAACGGTCAGGCCCATGACCGTCATCAAGGTCAAGGCAAGTAGGGCAAGGCGCGAAATAGTACGCTGATGAGGTTTCATAGTCTTGTTCTCCTAAGTGACGGGATACGGCATTTGTGATTTGCGATTTGTCATTGCCTGGCACCTGTCACCTATTCTCGGTGCCTCTCTGTCTCAGTCGTGAACCGTTCTTCGCTCGCGCTCGCTATGGCGACGCTTGCGACGCCTGCGTGGCAAGTGTAACGGCACTGCCGCTCGTGCAAGTGGTGGTTGCAGCCGGCGAAGCGCCGTTCAAACCGACGAAATAAAGCTGGGAAGCGCCTGTCAAGTCGCTCGCGTTATCGACTATAATCCCACCAGTCGCATAACAACCCTTAGTACCGGGTGTCGTGACGGGCAAGCCGCTTCCCGCCTGCTTAATTGAGGAGGGGTTGCTGACATCATAGGCCAAAATGCACCCGTGCGTGGAACTGCTCGTACATCCTGTCAAACCCGAAGCGGGATAGTTGACGCTGAAGAAAATAAGGTCTGCGCCGGTGTTGGGGTTGCAGCAGAGTTCGGTGACGGGGGATGGCCACGGATATTCGCTAGTGTTCACGCTTGCTTCGGCAGTACTGCCCACCAGCGAGTTATCCTGGATGCTGATCTGATACAGCTCCCCTCCCCCCGCCGTACCCGTACCTGATACGACGTAAAGGTTGCCATAAGCAAGATAAGAGGCGTTGCCGCTATTATAGTACATGTCATCGACTGCCCCGGCGTAGAAGTAATAGCCAGTGCCGCCCGTGGCTAGTGCTTTGTAGCCCGATGCAACTGTTGGTGCGCTGGGGCAACAAACCCCGAACTGCGCTACGATGTTGTAACCGGGATCCGTGTTTGAATTGCCCGTGGTCACAAAGCCGAACACGTTGTCGTGAGTGGGGTCCACCAAGGGAGCATCGGCAAAAGCATCGCCTAGCGTGTTCGTCGTCTTGGTCGCGACGCCCCCTGATACCCCACCGGTTACAGTATAAAAGTAGCCTCCAAAGTCGCCCACATAGACGTAGGCGGTACCGTACATTACAGCGTAGACAGGGGACGAGACCTTGTTGCCAGTGGTAAGGGTCACGGGCCAAGGGCAAGTGGCGCCACAGCCGCCGCTATTCGTGTAAACCTCTGCCGGCGTACCCTGGAAGACGCCTGTGAACAGGTGGAGTTTGCCGCTATCATCGCCAACGTATATGGCGTCATCCAGATAATCGTCGAAAGGCATTGAGAACGTGTCGTTGGGAGAACCCTGGAGCGCGATGGTAAACATGCAGGGGGCCGAAGCAGTAGGTGTGCATGACCTGTAAGCGGAGCCGGATGATGAATTCGTAGGGGTCACGGGCGAAGTGAGCGTGCCGCCGGCCGCCCATTTTATTAGAACCAGGCTGGCGGTCGATCCGCTGACCTGAATGAACGCCACCTGTGCGCCATCGTCCCAATAAGAGAGTATTGGAGACGTTGTGACGGTGCCGCCCGTGGCATAGGCCCAACTGACCGTTGGAACAGCTCCGGAGCATCCAGTATACAGGTTAGTGTAGGCCACAATGCTTGGCACGTTGGTGCCGGAGGTGCCCGTGGGGTAAATGGCAAAATCGCTGCAACTGGCGCTGCTGGTGGCAAACGAATACTTGGCCGGGTAAGCGTTCGGCAGCACCGCGCTTGTGCCAGACGTGCCGGCGACGCCGGCAGCCCAGGTGAAATCGGTGAAATTGGATTCTGCGCCGGTGAGGGTTGTCCCGCCGGTGGCGCGGGCGGTGACGTAAACACAATAATCGCCGGTCGTACAGGGACTCCCGGAGCCGGAAGTGGCCGTGACGCCTGTGCCTGCTTGCAGTGTGGTGTTGTTGTTGATCGCGGTGGCGATATTGGCGGCAATCTGCTGCGTAGTAAGGCCACTGTATCCAAACGTGGTGGTGCTGGAGGGCGTGGCCGTGGTCCCGTCGCCCCCGGTCAAATTGCCCGCGGCCCAAGCAAAGTATCCGCTCGTAGGCGTCACTGTGATGCTGTCACCGCCGGCCCCGGATGTCGCGGTGAGTGTCACGGTGTCGGTGCTGGAGCTAACGGAGGAAATGCCAAGGTTCGTCTTGATGGCCGTTGAGCAGCCAGAGATTGCCGAGCTGACGTTACCGGCCAAAGTTGTCGTGCTGGTGCTGGTTGCGTACTCCGCCGTGTACGCAGGACTTGTACCACCGCACGTGACGGCTGAGCCGTTGCCTCCGCCGTTCGTGCTGGTCCACGTGAAATCGCTGGAGGAGATCGTACCGCCGAAGGAGCCAGTGCCCAGTATCGTGTCGGTGACTACGCCGTTGGCTGCCGCACTGACGCCGGCCGCCGCCGGGCAGGAATTAATGACCGCGACCAGGTTGCTGAGCAGTGTCGACGTGGAATTGCTGGTAGCGTAGGTTCCGGTGAAGGTTGGTGATTCGCCGCTGCAGAAGTTGTAGCCGTTGCTGCCAGTCGTGATGCTACCCGATGTGTCGTTTAACCCGTTGGTGACAGAGAGAAAGTTTCCGGGAAACACATCGGTGAGTGTAACCGTCGCTGAGCTAGTGCCGACGGTGAAGCTGGAGGAGATGCCGGCGTCAGACAGGCAGTCGGTAAGCGCTGTATCGAAATGTGATGCCGCTGTATTAGCGGTGCTACTTTCAGCGAAATAACCGGTGGCGGTGGCAGTTCCGCTGTTATAGCTGCAACTTGTTGAAGTTGAGGGGCTGATCGTAATTATAACGCTGCTGGCCCCGCCCGTATACGTGTACGTAATCGACCCAGTGGTCGTTTCTCCTCCACTGTCGAGTGTAAGGGGAAAGGATGCGACTGTTGGGTTGGTCTGCAGGGTAAGCGTATTCGCGCCACTCCCGACCGTGATCGTGCCAGGGGAAGCTGGTAGGGGGGCCACCAGGAATCCAGCCGTAGCGCTTGCCGGCGTGGCACTGGTGCTTATAGAAAGGCTGTACGTGCCGTTCGTCACCACGATGGGGGCGGCGCCGGTCTGGGGAGGCATATAGAATGTTCCTGTTTGTGTTGCGCCCGTGGTGCCGGCTGCTTTAATGGTCACGCCATCAATCGTCACGCTCGTTTGAGGGCTGGTGGTGATCCCGGTATTTCCAGTGAGGGTGCCCGTAATGGTCGACGGCTTGCCCTCCAGGCCCATGCTCCAGTCCTTCTTTATAGAGTCTTCCCGGGGCGGCGGGCGCCTCCGGATGCGCCACTGATCCCCGATTGCCGCGTTCACGATGGCGGTTCGCGCCGCAAAGTCCGGCGCTCCTGCCACGGCTCGTTGGGTCATGCTGCGCTTCAACTGCTGCAACTGGTAGCGGGGGTCATTGACAATCCTATTCCACTGCTCGAACCGGCCCTGCGCCAGCGCGTCGGCGGCCGTGCCGGGGTTGGGAAAAACGAGGTGGTGGTGAGTCCAGTCGTCGATCAGGCCCATCTTCTGCGTGGGGGCTTGCTGTGCGTAGATTACAACGCCAACGCGGATGAGGCTCAGCAAGGCTACGGCGACGATGGACAGCCTGGAAAGCGAACGCTTCGTAGGTTTCATGGTTTGTTTCTCCGCTCTCGCACTGCGGGCAAGGCCCGCGCACTTTTTTCACTCGCTTCGTCTGTGGAACACTAACAACGCCTCGTCATCCAGGTCGCTGAAAAATGCTTAAGAATTCGTAGCGCGGGCGTCCCGCTTCGTTTGTTGCGCCGACCTTCACGTCGGCATCCATGGTGCTGGCCTAGATGACACGAGTCCACGCAAAGACACATTAGAACGCTCTAATCTGAGCCTGTCACTATTACGAAGGTAGCGAAACCAGGCATTACGAAGGTACTAGTACCCCGCCGTCAGCTCTCGGCTCCCAGTTACGACGAGGTGTTCTTGTGAGCGCATTTCCCGGCATCCAATAGGGACACGAGTCCACGTAAACACACATTAGAACGCTCTAATTAAAGTCTGTCAAGTGCCGATAGCTGTATTAACCAATGATAAATGTTACGAAGCTAGCCCGCCGAGGCGGGTCAGCTATCAACTCTCAGCTCTCAGCTATCAGCTCTCAGCTATCAGCTATCAGTTATCAGTTACAACACTGGGTGTTCTTGCTGATCGCTAAAAGCTCAGGCTTTCACTCGTGACTTCAGATTGCAGATTTCGGATTGCAGATTTCAGATTGCAGATTCCAGAGTGCAGACTTCGGATTGCAGATTCCAGATTTCAGACTACTCTTCCACATTACTGACTTCTGGTTCCGGACTGACCCGCCTTGGCGCGCCGATTGACAGCGCGGGAAATTGGAATACCACTCTCTCAATCGTCAATCGCCAATCGCTTATGGGCCCCCAGCCCCTAAGTGCTGTGGCCGCTTCGCTCATGATGTTTTGCGCTCATAGTGGCACGATCCTTGCGTGGTCTGCACCTTGCCACAGGTCAGCGCCCTGGTTTCAAAGACCTGCTCGTAGCGCACCGCAGGTTTCTGATAGGGCTTCTTCACCGTCCGCTGTGCGCCTTCTCGAGGCTGTGGCCGATTTGTCTGTTCAGATTGGGTCATTGCCATCCCCGCAGATTCGCTCATTATACGTGCGATTTCATCATCCTTACCGCAGCAGCCATCAACTTTGATAGCGCCCTGCCGGCTTCAGTGGAGCGCACCTTAGGGCGCTGTTTGTGACGCTTGTATGGCGCACCCGCCTGTACCATATCCTGGGTCGCCGGAGATTCCGCAACTCTCAGTACTCAGGATTCCAAAGTAAAGCTGGAGCGTGCCTGACGTACTGGTGTTTTGGGTATCGACAACCATTCCACTGGCGCCACCAGGAAATGCTCCCGCCTTTAAAAGTGTGGCTGTCGAGCCGCTGGTGTTGAGCGTATAACTTTGCACGCAGCCCTCACTGGCGGTGCAACCGGTCACCGGGCTTGAAGACGGCTGGGTTTGAGGGCTGACAAAGATGTAGTCGGCGCCCGCCGAGGAGGTACATGCTGCCCCACTGTTGGTACAAAACTCAGTAACCGGGGAGCATGGTGTGGCAGTACCGCTCACCACAGGCCCCGCGGTGATCGCCCCCGTGGTCATACCACTGCTGCCACTAATCGGTATTGGGTACAAGGCAGGATCTCCGCCGCTGTTGCCGCAGACCCACAGGTGCCCGGTGGGACTCGACGAGGAGGCGGAGGTGAAGTAGGCGTTGTCGAACGATCCGCTATACAAGCTGCCGCTAAGACTGCCAGTGCCCAATGTCGCCTCAGTGGCGGAGGCAAGGCTCTCCGGGAGCTGCCAGACGCCAGCGTTGCCTCCAGTGTCGTCGTTAACAAATACATATACCCTGCTCGCGGAGGGGTCGAGGATGGGGCCATCGACAATGCCGGTGGAACTCCCGTTCACAATTGGAGTACTGGAGTAAGTGGTTATATTGCTAGATCCCCCCACCCCCGCGATGCTGTGGAAATTTTGGCCACCTCCGGAGCCCGTCGGGCCAATGAAGACGGTTCCACCTGAACAATTAGTTGGAGGACATTTATAATTAGGGTCATAAACGGGGCTAGCCAAAGGATTCGTACTACTCATCTGCTGCGGCCAGCCGGAGGAGGTGCCGCCGCCCGTGACCTCCCCTGGGGTCCCGAGGAACACTCCGGTGAACTTGTGCAGATAGCCTTTGCTGTCGCCTACGTAGATAGCGTCGTTGGTATAGTCATAGAAGGGCGACGAGGTGGTGTCCGGATTGGCGTCTGGACTCTGAAAGGCCACACTGATCATGCAAGATTGACCCGAGGGGCAGGTGCTCCAAGCCGTATTGCCACTGGCAGTGGTGGCCCCGTTCGTATATAAATTTGTGGGAGCAACCGGGGCAGAGAAATCGGTGCCCTGGCTCGCGACCCATTTCAGAATCCGGAGAGTTGCGGCCCCGCTGCTGGGGCTCTCAATGAACGCCACCTGCGTCCCGTTACCGGAGAGCACGACGGAAGTCACCGCAGCGCCCGTTCCAGTGTAGTACGACCAGTAGACCTTGGGCACGTTTCCATCACTACTGCACCCGGAATAGATGTTGTCGTAAGCGATGACATTCGCTTGTTTCGTTCCCGTATTGGAGCCCGCCACACCCGTGTTGTAGACAACGAAATCCGTGCAGCTCGCGGTCGTGGTGCTGAAAGAATACTTTGCGGGGAACCGCCCCGCTCCCACCTTGGCGGAGCCGCCCAGGTCCATGCTCCAGTCCCGCTTCAGAGTCTCTCTCGGGGTTGGCGCCGGGGGCTTCCGGATGGGCCACCAATCCCTGATTGGCGCGCTCAATCGCGTGGCTAGCGTCGAAAAATCCGGCGCTGTTGCCAGCGCTCGCTGCCTAGGGTTCCGCTTCATCTGCTGCATAATGTAGCGGGGATCGTTGACGATCCGATACCACTGCTCGACCCGGCCCTGCGCCAGCGCGTCGGCCGCCGTGCCGGGGTTGGAAAATACCAAGTGGTGGTGAGTCCAGTCATCCACCAGCCCCATGCCGGGCCCCGTGGCCGGTCCCCCGGCAATCAGAGCGGTCAGGGCGGCGAGCAGGCCAACGGCCAGCGCGAACACTCCCACGGCGATAGTCGACTTGGAAAACCTCCAGCGATTGCGGCTCATGGCTCTCTGCTCCTGCTACAGTTATTGCCTCGGGATGGTGCTCTAAGCTTTATACTCGTGGTGAGTTTCCCACGGGTAAACCTGGCTGCATTTTTCCTTTAGGGGGCACAAATGCAGAAAAAAACAGTGAAGCACATTTGCGCCGGTCTGTCAAGTTACAAAGGTACCACCCCAATCCGTTGATAACGACGCAGAGTGGTTCACTTGACGGCAATTCCCGTTGTTTGCGGGAGCGTGGGCTAGAGTGAAGCGTCTCCATGGCGCTTCGGCGGGTTGGTTATGGTGCTCGGCTCAG